>ERZ1034701.38-NODE-38-length-56072-cov-261.566435_pt1 | contig 56072 bp, 54 predicted proteins | sample MGYA00520651_ERZ1034701 | MGnify/ENA primary metagenome ERZ1034701 (study PRJEB33766, sample SAMN09781713) | gut metagenome | biome: gut microbiome | host: Homo sapiens | place: Madagascar | study: EMG produced TPA metagenomics assembly of the PRJNA485056 data set...
GATGGACTTCATCTTCTTCCTCTTTAGTCATAAATTCTTCTCCTTTTGTTTTTGGTTTTTTATTTGTTCTTAGTTCCTCATTCTTAATAAAATAAGGAAAGTGCTGCAAAAATAAACAATTCTGCACAATAATAATTCATTTTGAGTAAAATTTTAAAGTTAAACTTTACTAATATAACAATCTGTAAGCAATTTCCTCAATCTCATAAGGTTAACGAGAGAAAAAACGAGTTAGGACAAAGGGATAACCAATTACCCTCTGCCTTATTATATATTAAGGTGTAGCTAAAATGTGACCCTATTTTTTTAGCACATTCTTGTCAATCCACCTTTTGAATTTATATAAGTAGTACTCTAACCAGGAGTTATAAAATTCCATAATAGCTTTCACTGTTCCATCATCCATGTGACACTCATATTTTAATATGAGAATCAGGAATCCCCCGATAAGTACTATCAATATTATCTCCATTTTTTCGTGTGGTTGGAATCCACCTTTATTATAATTCATTTTTCTTTCTTTTAATGTTATCTGCAAAAATAAATATAAAGGAAATATCTTTTGCGGTGTTCCAACTGTTCAAGCTCAATTCCTCTACACATTTTTTACCCTTTTAAAATATTAGCTAAGTTGACCATAAAAGGTCGCTGATTTGGTATTTTTCTATTTACGCACAGCTACTTTAGCTATATTTCATAAGGCAAAAGTAATTTTAAAAGCTAAATAGAAAATCTTATCCGTTAACTTTATAGCCATATTATAGCATTACTAATCATGATTTCATCATAATCAGATACAAAAATAAGAATAATATTGAGTGAGTTTGTTGATATAAGTCTAACCTTTTAAAGGTTTAAGACGAATCCTTAGATTTAGATTATTTGGTATAGAAAGCTATTTTTAGAGCTTAAAAGAATCAAGTTTCGAATATATTTTGTATCTTTGCAGCAATATATATACATTCAAACTTATGAAAAAGAAGATTATAGGTGTACTTGGTTGCATAATCATTGATACAGGATTTATTGCAATAGCAATACATCATGAAGCCCTATCTCTAATTATATCCGAGTATATTCCTGCCTATTGTCGATTTTTTGTTACTTGCTTTTGGTAGTTTATGCCTGAGAAGTCAGGAAATGAGCGCTTGGTAATTAAAATCCCTGATGTTGTTGACGATGATGAACTGTCCAAGTTAAAAAAGGAACAGAAAAACTTAAAGAGTAAAAACAAAAAAGAGGGGCAACATGAATTATGATGCCCCCTCTTTTATTATTGCTGATTATTTCTTTTCTTTAGAGTCTACAATCATTGGCTCTTTTATTATTGTATCTACATATAATGGAGGAATAATAATATTTTCCAATCCAACTTTCCTTGAATCTTGTAAGACAATGCCACGTAATGTGCCATAGCTTATAGAACCACATTGAATCAAGAAACCTTTAGAAATTACTATTTTTCCGTCTTTCTTCATTTCATTAAAAGAATCTGGAGATATAGCAAATATTGTTTCCAATGTAACCTCTGCAAAAACTTGCTCGTTTTTCTTTAAAACAAGTTTATGACTGCAAAGTAGTAAACAATTCTCTTCATTGATGGTAAATGCAAAAGAATTGCCAATTTTCGTATTCCCCTCGTCACCATATTTTTCTTTAGTTATTTGAGAAGATGCTACTTGCATTGATGCTATTTTATAATTAATTGTGCTCATGCTGCCTTATTATAATTTTTCTTGTAATGAGTATCTTCAAATGACTCTTCTTTTGTAAATTGAGGAGAAATTTGAGAGAAAAGATTTGTGAAATCAAAGTGTGCCATTTTTATAGAATCCTCATCCTTAATTTCCATAAATGACATTTCTTCATTATGATTAGACAAAACCTCTGCATTAGGAGAGAGTTCAAACAAGTCCTCATCATCACAGAACAATGGGGCATCATCACCGAACTCTTCATTTACTTTATTCTCGAAAGCTAACGCATCTCTACAGAAGTCCTCATTTTGAAGAGACATAGACTTTGGAGAAAAAGATACTAAATAGCATTCCTCTTCTTCACTAAACTCAAACTTTATAGAAAGCCAAGTGTATTTTTTAAGCATAAGAGAAAACCAATCTCTAAGCTTTTGTTCTATATTCTTCTGTTTCATATCTTATCATAAATAATGGTTCAACTTTTTAATAGCTTCTTCCGCATCTTTTTTGCATTTACGACTTTCTTTTTCAGTAAAGTCTTTTTGCCTATAGTCTGCCAAGATTCTTTGCCTCTTCAATCTATAAAACACTCTAGAAAATGTTCTCTCATTAACTGGGTTATTAATCCTAACTTCAATCTCTTGAAGAATAAAATCATGAGAACTACTTCCTTTTTTCGCTTGCTCTTTGTACTCTAAAGGATTATTGGAGTATGTTGCAAGTTTATATTTCATATATTGCAGCAAAGCATAATAAGAACAATGTATAGATGAGTTATACCCATAAGTCTCATGGGCATCCACAAGTCTTTGGGCTGCTTTTAATGAATTTAATGCTTTTTGTTTCATACGATACCTTAATTCTTATCGAGGGCAAAGATAATGAGAAATTATGAAATATGCAAATTTTTAGCTTCCCAAAAGGTAAAAACCAACGTAAAAATTGCGTAAAAGACCATTTTTTGCAACATCAACATTACAATTTGCATCTTAAACTTGTTTTTAACTGGTTTAATAACATTATTATTATGTTATACTCTTTTTTCGTTTAAAAAGGCGAGATAGGTGTTTCTCCTACCTCACCTTTTTATCATTTACGAAGTCAGCGACTTAGAGTTCTACAGGGGTTATTTTAATTGTATAACCTTTAGCTTGCAGTATTGATACTGCTTCATCTGAAGCCGAAGTTCTAGTACCTTTTACAAATATAGTCTTTTTGTAAGCTTCATCTGACTCGGAAAAACCAACAACACAATCTTTTTGGTTAATAAGCATATTGTCAACATCATTGCCTAAATTGATGTTCTCCAATGCAAGTATTTTTGAATTACTTGGTCTTATCGACTTCCAGGAAAAAATATTGTTGTCGTCACTACTCATTGGGAAAAAAGACAGTTTTGATGGCAATTTACTTAAATCACCATATACAGAAGTACCACGAAGATTAAGTTCTGATAATTCTGACAGTTTGAAAAAAGTAGTAATATCACCATTTACGTTTGTATTCATCAAATCTAAAGAAGTTAACTTAGTGAGATTAGAAATAGATTCAATATCTCCATATACATTTTTTGTATCTCTCAAGTTTAACACCGACAATAACGTACATTTTTTCAAAAAAGATACATCGCCTTCTGTCATAGTTTCACGAGCATAAAGAGTACGTATATTCTTGCTATAAGATAAATTCTCAATATTTAATGCAAACAATTTAGAAGAACAATTTATTTCTGAAATAATATATTTGTTCTCTAGATTTAAATCACATGGTTTATTTGTTCCCAAATAGATTCTTGTGTTGTATCCTATAGTCATACTTGTTCCTTTATTTTCCCCTAAATTAGAATCAGAGAAAAAATTATCACCAGTCAACAAGAAATTACATGTACCTGATACGCTAATAAGTATACTATTTGTACCAGAAGTTATGTTACCATCTGTACCTAAATAAGAAAATATCATTTCTCCTTCATGAGGCAACGAGGAGTTTTCTACTGTACTATTTAAAATATTTACTAAAGCCTTCATTTTCTAATATTTTTTAAAGTTATTGTTTCACTTCCTTTTACAAAAATTGGACTACCTGTTATCTTGCCATTAAACGGCATTTCGTTTCCCATGCAGTCATATATTTCATAAGGTTCATCAATAACCAATTCTGCTTTAACAAAAGATTCATCATGTCTGTTTGTTGGCAACCAAAGAGAGTGAAACGGTATTCCATTTCCATTTATCCATGATGCTACATAGATATTACCATCAAGGATTCTAAGTGTTGGCTTTGTTGAACCGCTATTGTATATTTCTGCAAAAAATTGAAATGCATCAAACACAACGCTTGTTTTAAATCCTTTCCAAGTTGTATCAACGCTATCAACTTGTGAAAAATATACTACGATTTTTTTATCATAATCATTAAAACTAAACTTGGATTTATCCAATATCAGAACATCTGTATTATTTTCTATACGTTTTGTTCCTTCCCATAAAATAGTTTCTACCTCTTCTTTTGAAAAAATAGATACTTTTTTAATTGTAAATCCTTTACCACTTATAGCTAGTCCTTTTGATGCCATTTTATCTACAGGACTATATTTTTGTTGCCAGAAATATACTGAACGAGACAAATTCCATTCTAGTTTCTCACTATTGGTAATAAATACCTTCTTTAATGCATCTCCTTCTGAAATTGGAGTATTGAATTTACCATCATTTTCAAAGAAAGAAATATAAGAAGCAGATAAATTAGACGGAACAATTCCAAAAAAGTTTTCACCTGTTGTAGGTAAACTTAAATCTTCTGGTGTATATAATGTGTGTAAGAACACTTTATCAACACCATAAGAAAATAAAGACAGAGCATGTCTAGCAATACAGGATGCTCTATAGCTATTGCTCATATCATAGGAACTGTTTCCATATTCAGTTATCCACACATGTTTGTCGGATAAATTTGATATATTATATCTATTAAAGTGCTTCTTTTTTAACGCATTAAAGTCTTTGAACGCTTTTTTGGTAATTTCCTCACTTGTATAAGGAGTATGTATTTGATAATTTTGAAAGTCAAAAATATCAATATAATCCCAAAAATGCGTACCATCAGAATCTTGTAAAGTGCAAAGCTTATCTACAAAATCATTGTCTTCCAAGTGCTTAGTTCCCAATGAACCAGAAAGTACAAGAATGTTTTTATTAATGCTTTTTATCATTGAATAAACTTCCTTGTAAAAGACAAAAACTTCTTCTAATGTCCATCCGTATATTTCATAATTTGAGCCTAAAAAATTTTCTGAGTTATAATATTTCATTTTGTATTTTATAGGCTTTTTATCTAAAGGAGAAACTAGATTTTCATGTTCTTCTCCATCAAACAATATAAGAAGGTTTTTCTTTTTTTGTAATTCACTTTTAAACTCTTCTGATAATATAGCATTGTTATTTACATCTCTTTTAATTTTGTTATTAACATCAAATTCACATATATGTGCAATGTTTGAATAATTATCGTTTACCAAAACGTCAAAACCATATTCTCCCGCCAATGCAACATAAGAACTCAATGTTGCTAAACGAACACAAGATACATGTGTAAGCTGAGCATATTTCAAGAACGTATCTGTCTCTTTTATATATTTAAAGCTAATGTTTATTCCAAGAGGATTGTTTGACAAACGTTCACATTTTACAGCACAATCATTATATGCAGGAATAGAAATCTTTATCCCTTCATTAAACATTTTTGCTTTTAATGGAAGATTGATGACTTTAATACCATCACGTGTTATTCCTTCCAAAACTTTCCCTTCTTTATCTTTTTTTACATATAAATACTCTTCATTTTCAATAGTCGTAAAAAATGCTTTTACTTCATCATCAATGAGAGACATTCCTTCTTTCTTGTCAACCTTATTTTCCAATAATGCTGTTATACTTGCCATCAATGTTTTTGTAAGGTCTGTCTTATCTTTCTGACACTGTTTGATAATTTCTTGCAATTTAGCTCTGATAGGTCCAGGAATACCCTTGCTCCAATCTACTTCACCATCCAAGTTGATTGTAAACAATATGTGTCCTTCTGCATCCTCTATTATCTTGATGAACTCTGGAGACTCAATCTCTCTGAATGGAAGAGCAAACTGTGACACAACTTTATCCTTTGATTCGCCTAATTCATGTACTACAGCTTCCTTTGGCAATAAGTCGCTGAGTTTATCACTCACCGCCTTCTGGGACATTACCTTATCCTCAGCCTCCCCTGATTCCTGCAAGATTGATTCCTTGTCGAACTTCTTGGCAAGCTCGGCATCAACACGCTTCTTCTCTTCTGTAAACTTTGTATCAACATCAGTAGTATTAGCCTTTGTCCCCAGGAGACGGTTCATTTCTTCCTTGTCAGCCTTCTTTGCCAATGCCTCATTCACAGAACTCTGGTTAGCCTTAAGATTCAAAGCATCATTCAATGCCTTCTGGCTCACAACCTTCTTGGTGCTTACGCCCAACTCCTGAGCCACTTCCAGCAAGGTTGTGTTTACCCAGCTGCTGCCATTCTCAGAATAGAGCACATTGATACCCTGAGGAACTACGAGATCACCAAAGTTCTTATACGTACCAGCCACGGTCGCAAAATAATACATCTTGGCACCAATAACCTTTGTAGGCACAGTGTCAAGACTAGCCACGCCCATATACGTAGCACCTCTTATGAGCTTAAACTTCTCTATGATATTCGTTATCAACTCGTCCCAATAGCTATCCCTCTCGGCATTCACACACCAAGAAGCCCTGTCCGCATTCCAGTAATGCGCCCAGCCTTCTATCACCACAAAGTCGCCAGCAACACCTCCTGTAGGGAACTTCTTGTTCACCTCATAGATGCTGCCAAAATCACCCTTGTAGTGAGGACTTGTTTTATCTATATCGTTAGCCATAAAATATTATATTTGAGATAATTGGTTATACTTTTCTGCCAGCTCGCTCTCCTTCTTGCTTACAAGGAAGATATAGATAGCACGATAAATAAGATACTTCCGGCATTCATCAACCAGCGCAAGCACAATCTTCCGGTCTATCACCTTTTTCTCCTTCCCAGTCTCAGTAGAGAAGACATCCTCCACCTTCTGATAAGGAATATAGGTGAACAGCTCCACCTCATGATCATAAACCTTGCCAGTCTCCTCAGCATGATTCGCATCATATCGCCCGGCAGTCCAGTACATCAGTACCCTCTTTCCGGTCACTGGCGATGTCGCAATCATGCCCCTTGGCTTCTGGGGTGTACCCCTCGTCCACCGGGAAGCCTGCATCTGAGCCTCCTTGCTGTCCGGGTCCATCAGAGAAGTCAATGAAGAAGACCAGCTTTTCAGTTTCAGCGCCACAAGCCTCAGCCAGTCATCAGGAATCACCAGGCAACCATGACCGTCTGTATATTGCGTCTGAATCGCGTCATAGTCCTGCTTGCCAGTCTCGTTCAGCGATACCACCACCCTTTCAGGCAGCAGCATCTGGGCTGGAGTCTGCAACAGCAGCTGTTGCGCTGCAGTCTCAATAGCTTGCTTCATTTCCTCGTCCGAGTCATCAGCAAAGATGTCGTTGTCTTCATCATGCTTCACCTCGTCCATGGCAATGCGCATTTCCTTCACAAGATCACTCATCAATGCTTCCATAAGCAGCACAATTATTAATTATTAATTAAAACACGATGTCCACCCCAAGCTCCTTAGCCTTCTCCTTCACGCTTTCAGGCGATTTCAGTTTCCTTACATCCACCTTATAGGTCTTCTGGAGATAGTTCTTAGCCTTGGTGATATTCTCGAAGTGAAGGGCGTTCTCGTTCGTCACGTGCTCTTCTTCATGCTTCTGCATCTGCACCTCTTCGGGCTGACTCTCATCGATGATGCGCCCAGCCTTCGTTAGCGGATGCTTTCTGATGCAGTCTGCCACCTGTTTATTGTCCGTGAGATAAGAATAAGCATTGTTACTGCACCGTTCAAACTCCACGCTCTTGATAAGTCCGCTAGGCAGAGTCACCACAAAGATGAGCATACTGTTTGCTACAAATCTATACATATCTTTTGTGTTTATGGGTGAAGGGATAGCGAGACCATTACAGTCTCAACTATCCCCGATTTTTGATATATGTTAGAAAACTATCAGCTCCCTTTGCTTTGATTAAGCAGCCTCCTGAATCTGCTCATCGGTCACACCATCTTCGGTGAAGGTTGGACGAGATACACGTGCATGGGCATCAGGGAATGTCAGTACCCAGCAACTATACTCTTCCATAACAACTCCTGCAGTGTTGCGAATCAGGAGATCCTTGGCATTAAACTCGTTTCGTGACCAGGTACCGAATACATATTTGTCAAGATAACGAGCATCCAGGCAGAAGGCTCTACCATCCATGCCCCAACTATTGAAGGCATCGTGGCGATAGATGAGAATCTTAGTTCCCATGCTCTCAAACTTCTCGAAGTCAAGTTTCCATCCCTGGTAGTCCTTTTCGGTCTGGGTAATGATACGCTTGTTAGAGCGGAGATTAGCAAAAGCTTGGTAAATCAGGTTGTCTACGAAGAGCAACTTGGTACGGCTGGAATTACCTGCACCCTTCAACATGGATGCAATAAACTGGGTCAACTCCTTCTCGCTAATCACATACTCATATACCTGCTTTACCTCTTCCTTTGTACCACCGGAAGAAGTCTCATCAGGTACGGTCACTTTTACGGTTACAGGAACAAGAGTACCATCAGCCTGCTTACGCATCTTTGGCTCCCAGTGACCAATCTGCAAATCCTTACCTGCTTCCCAAAAGATGCCACCCATGGTATAGACAATACCTACATCCTTGCCACCATTCGACATGGAGCGATAACCAAACAGTCCGCTCAACTCCTGACCTTGGCGCATATCGTCCATAGCCATCTTCTCCTGACGTGTGAAGTCCCACTGCACCTGGGTCTTGCTCATACGGTCGATAAGAGACTCCTCCACCTGCATGATGAATCGCTGGCAATACTGGAAACTCTTGTCTGGCATAGAGTAGTAGCTACCAGTCTCAACCTCTTTTTCACCAGCTGCTCGTCCCAGTCGCATCACTACCGTACCTACGGCAATATCCTCAGGAAGGTCTCTGTTACCACGTGCGTTGTTCTTCTTTCCGTTCAACGCATAGCATGTAGGGTTTCCATCGTTATCTACCTCTGTAACACGCAACTGCAAAGGAATCATTTCGCTTCGGTCAGTACCATTGTCCTTATAGCCAAGATAGCTGTTCACCATGATAATGTCGCCTACACCGAATACGGTAGGGTTCTCTACCTTCAAGGTTACAGAACCACCATTTGTGGTTTTATTAACTTTTTCTGTCAATTTTGTTTTGATTGGTCGCTGACCGATGGAATAGTACTCAATGCGGTTACTGTCCACTGGAGTCATTCGCTTCGAGGCTCGAAGAATCTGGTCGATTGGGCAACTCTCCAGCTTCATTTCCACCACGGTAGGGTTCACATGAGCAACATAGTAGTCCCAGTTGTTCATCTTCTCCTGCTGCTCCTGGCTTCCACCCTGCCACTTTGGACCCGTGCCACCAATACCTGGACCTTCTGTTGGACCTGTAGGGCCACCGCCACCTTCACCTGCTGGAATATTAGGAGGAGTTTCTGCCATAGCATAAGAGCTGCCACCACTCAGGATCATGACGACAATCGCCATCATGAATCCAAACCATTTCTTAAACTGTTTCATAATCTGCTAATTTTTAAACTATTAATTATTAATTATAAATTCTTAATTGAAGTTTACATGCCAACCATCTTGCTGTACACCTGTTCAGTCCGGCTCTTCTCCTTTGGAAGTGCAGGAGCACCACCGCCACCATTGATGTTGATGTTCTTCTTGCCACCCTGTCTTCCATCATGAAGCTGCCTCTGCTGGTCTATTTTCTCGTTCTTGCCACGCTTATAGCCACGTTCCTCGGCATCAGACACTGCCTTGTCGAAGTCCTTGATCTGGAAGAGGCGCAAGAAGTCTGCCTTCTTCAAGTCATACCGGGCAGCTCTCCATACGAATCCATCATCATCATGGTCTTCGCCATCCTCGCTACGCTTGTACATCCATTCTATCAGGTCACTGATAGACTCAGGCTTAATCTTGGCTTCCTTCATGGCTTCATCAAGCTCCTTATCCTCTTGCTCCATGTTGGCTGCAAGTTTCTCCTTGCCCTTGGCTAGCTTCTCACTCGCATCGAGCTTTTCCTTCTCGCTAGCCTTCAAGCGTTTCCTTGCCTCCTCGTCACCATTGATAGCTTCGATGTAGTCCTGACCCAGCTCGTCTATCAGGTAGTCGATAAGGTTAAAGTCGCCACCATCAGCATTTTTCTTTGTTACAAGACCTGTCACTAACCCAGGCGCATGAGGATTTTCTTTCAGCATATTGTTGAAGTCATCCATCTTTTTCTTGCTTTGGTCGTACTGGTCGTAATCGGTCGCAATTTGGTTAAAAACAGCCTCATCATCGTCCATATTCAGGTCGGGATAACGCTGCGCAAGACGCTCTCTGAAAGAATCTCGCTTCGATTTAACATTCTGATTATCAATCGTTTCTTTTGCCATAAACGTTCATTTTTAATATTTGTGTGCTAAATTAAGGAAAATTTCGCATTACTTTGTGATAAGTTCTGCATCTTGATGAATTAATTTTGTTTCCATGAAACATCTAAATTCCATATCCGAAATTTACCTTAAAAGAGACCAGGAAATGTTACTGCTCTTTCGTAAGGCCAAGAGGATGGTAGAATATCCTACCACCATGGCTAAGATATGCGATTACATCGCCCAGATGCCTGCCTCTTGTTATTATCTGGCTGATAGCACTGCCTATCGGTATATATGCAAACGCATCAAGGGCGAAAAGCCTCTATTCGGAAAATACCAAGCCATGAAGGAAAAACTCTTCGAAGCCTTCTATCAGGATTTCCTGCGCCTCCGGCAGATGGATCAATACAAGAAATACAACACCAAGAATCTTGTGTATGTGTGCCTGGATCTCCCTGCGCCCAACCTGGGCATGGCTCCTCGCTACATACAGATGAAAATCAACCATCATTTCCGCAACAAGAAAACATCATTCATAACTCGATAAATCTCTTCTATTATGCGTACATTATACATAACACTCCTCATCATCCTCCTGATGGCTTTCATCATTCCGCTTCATGCCTACATGGCTGTATCGCCATCAACCCCAATATGCTCCCATTTCGTTTACATGTTCGGTCATGCCAACTTCATCCATTGGGCAGTCAACGCCTGGTGCCTTTTGATGGTGCATCGTCAGTTCAGCTTCCATCGTCTGCTGGCTTCGTGGCTGGCATCCGTAGCTCTCTCTTTCCTCTATTATCCGTCCCTCCCGGTCTTGGGTGCATCGGTCATCATATCCTTTTTTATGGGCTTCACTGCTCCGTGGCTCTACCGTAGAAAGCGTCTAGCCTTCTGCCAGATGCTCATCCTCCTGGTAATTGGTTGCCTCCTCCCTCATATAGCTGGCATCTACCACCTCATCCTCTTCGCCCTAGGCTTCATCTACGCCAAGGCAGAGAGTTTCATCCACAGAGCCAACACCCTAAAAATATAGGAGGCAAATCATAATAATCAAAGCAAGAACAGCATATCATAAAGTTCAAAGTTCAAATCAAGAACAGCATATCATAAAGTTCAAAGTTCAAATCTCAAAGTTCAAAGTAAATAATGCCAGTAGCAAAGTCTTCATTAAAGGTACGACCTCAGCAACAGATTTCCGATAAGAAGCTCAAAGAGCTTTTAGAGGAAGATAAGAGAAGGCTCACAAGCCTCCTCGCTAGCTATCGTCCCATTACTGGAGAGAATGCCCCTGGTCTTCGCTTCGAATGTGTCATTGAGGATTTCTTGAAGGGCAAGAAACTTTGGCTTCCGGTAGAAATGTTGAAGGAAAAGAAGTTTTGCGCCATCATCAAGTGCGGTTCTATCTCTGCCTTCTGCGAGAAGTACATGCCCGACCTCGACCAAGAGAAGGCACGCGATGCTGTCTTCCGTTATCTCATCCGTCTCCGCTGTAAGCACGATTTCTATTTCTTCGCCTACGCTTACGCCCGAATCAAGAATAAGGATGGTGGTGAGGATATACCTTTCCTTCTTCGTAATGCCCAGATCAAGCTAGCCAAGGTCTTCGAGCAGTTGCGACTTCACAGCCAGTATCACTATATCCGTGTCATTCTCTTGAAGTGTCGCCAATGGGGTGGTTCTACCCTCACCGACATCTACATGGCTTGGCTGCAGATCTTCTGGAAGACCAACTGGAACAGCAACATCGTGGGTCACCAGTCTTCTTCTGCTACCCAGGTGTTCGATATGTACGAGAAGCTTATCAACGCTATCCCTACATGGCTCTTCTACGACATCGGTCAACCATTCAAGCCTGATACTCGCAAGTTGAAGACTTCTGGCACCATTCAGAACATCAAGTACCTCATCCCTCGTTCCTGCAAGATTCAGACTGGTTCGGCTCGTAACCCTGAGTCCTGTCGTTCCGGTGATGCTGCCCTCGCACATATCACCGAGGAAGCCTTCTTCCCGAATACTACAGAGTGGACCCCGGCAAAGGTTATCAAGGCTGCTTCTTCATCCATCCAGCCAGACCCTCTTACCTTCATTGTCCGTGAGTCCACCCCTAATGGTCGTGAAAACGAGTTCCATGATGCTTGGGTAGCTGCCAACTCCGTGGATAAGGATGGCAAGCCTCTCTCTGCTTACACGCCTGTCTTCGTGGCATGGTTCGAGATTGAGAAATATGTATTGCCATTCGCCTCCGAGGATGAGCGTGCCGATTTCATCATCTGGCTGTGGAAGAATCGAAATGACGAGCAAGGTCATGGTAAGTACTATTGGTGGCTCTTCGAGTGCAAGGGCGCATCCTTCGAGGGCATCCATTGGTACATCGAGAAGTCCAAGGAGTATGAAACTCTTGACGATATGCGCCAGGAGTTCCCTTCCGATGACGTGGAAGCTTTCCTCTTCTCCGGCACAACCGTCTTCGACCCTTACAAGTTGAAGGAAATGGAAGAGGACTGCAAGGGTATCGAGCCTATCATGGTGGGCGACATCGAAGGTGATTCCTACGATGCTGCCGATGATGCTTGCATGAACAATATCCGCTTCGTTGAGCGTTCCGGTGGACCTCTTAAGGTGTGGGCTGGACCCGACAACTCCGAGATTGTCAAGCATCGTTACATTGTAGCCTGCGATATTGGTGGATCACATAAAACCTCCGACTTCTCAGATATAGTAGTCTTCGACCGCTACGATGAAATCTACGGTGGCGTTCCAGAACTGGTAGCCGAATGGCATGGTCACTGCGATGCCGATCAGTTAGCCATGCGCTGTGCCCAGATAGCCCATTTCTATAATGATGCTTATCTGGTCATTGAGAACAATACCGCTTACTCACGCATGAACAATACCGAGGGCAACCAGTCAGAACTGTTCTTCCCTATCCTCCTCCCACTCTACGACAACCTGTATAGTGCTTCCCAGTCCAAGTTGAAGAAGGTGAAGAATATAGAGATGAAATGGGGATTCAACACCAACAAGAATACCAAGGTGGCAGTAGTAAAGACGATGGCAAGAATCATCCGTGATGGTGGCTATATGGAACGAGAACTAGCAGCCATAGATGAATGCACCTATTTCCTCTATTACAAGCAAAACGACTGCTACGGTGCCATAGCCGGAAAGCATGATGACCGAGTGATGGCTAGAGCCATTGCCCTCTACGTGGAGAAGGATATGCCGGCTCCTGAAATCATCCCATTCCGCTCCAAGTCCGATATAGAGCGAGAACGCCTCCGCAACCGCCCTCCAGTAGTAGCCGAGTTAGCCGGAATAGGTGGCAGCTAAATAGGTAGCAGCTAAGATAGGTCCCCCCTCTAGCCTCCGTTCCAGGCGATTCCATCGCCTGGTCCCAATAAGTAAGTAACAATTAAAATCAAGAAAAAATGAAAAAAGTTTATCAAAATCATCTTCGCAAGATGCTGATAGCCATCTACCAGCCAGTAATCACTCGTTTCGAACTTCTCCGCTCCACCCGAATGTGGCAGAAAGGCGTAAAAGCCACCCTAGCCAAGTATCAGGAAGGAGGCGCTCCACGCTTCTACATGCTCTACGACCAGTCCCACAAGGATTGGGCTATCATGACCTACGACCCCAACCGCAAGCAGCTCCTTGCCTACCGTCGCCTAGTCCAGCTTGGCAAGTGGAAGGCAACACGCTACTTCAAGAACGTAGAAGACATCAAGGCTGCCTCCTACTACTACACCCCATCCAAGTGGGGAGCAATCGGCTGCGATGCCGACAACAAGGTCAGAGCCAAGAAGTTGAAGCAATGGCAAGAGTATTACATGTATCGTGTTTCCGTCCCGATGGAAAAGCTACGCTCCTACAAGAAGAAACATGGAATCTCTTAACCCTACACAAAAAAAGGAAGAGAAAGCCATCACGGTTTCCTCTTCCTCAACCTTTTTACCTTTAAACTAAAAAACCTAACAATTTACTAACTAAAAAACTTAAAGTCTATATACATGAACCTAATAACCTTATCATTTTTATGTAGCTGTAGATGCCGATGGCAAAGCAGCCAAATCATTTGTACTACCATTTCCATCTTTCAGATGTGCTGCTGGCGTACCAGTCTGCTGTTGCCCAGCTCCGGCAGTAGGCATTTCGCCATTTGCTTGCTGTTGCGCTTGCATGGCTTCTAGCTTCTCCAACTGCTTCTTGAAGTACTTCTTCATTCTGTTCGTACCAGGGAATTGTCCTACGGTCAGCATCGTATATGGGTCCATCTTACCGCTGGTCATGAAGTTCCAAGCCATATCGTTATTCGTGGCTCTGATAATTGGGCTGTAAGCATCCAGGTCGATGGCTACGTCCAGATCCATATCCCTCATGGTCTCCGGATTGAAATGTATCTCGAAGTCATCCCCGGTCAGTTTCACACTGTCTGTTGCGGTGCAGAACTCCTGAATCAGGTACAGCTTCTTCTTGGCGATTCTCACCTTGTAGTTATTGAAACTCTCCACGAAGTCCTGAATGGTGGTAGATGATGCCTCTCTCTCCAGCTGATACTGCTTACCGCTGGTGTTGCGATGCTGTCCCTGCAGAGCACCATGCACGCCTGTACCCTCTCCTGCCATGGTCTTGGCAAAGTTCACCATGAAGTCTACTCCTGCCGGAATACTCTTGTTGACCAAAGTCTGCGGTGGTTTACCTCCATTCTTGGAGTTCCATAAGATAATACTATCCGTCTTGGTATAGTTCACCTGCATTTCGTCAATGCTCTGTTTCTCGCTCAGAGCATTCTCGTCCACAAGCATCGTACCCTTGGCACCATTCGCCACGATAAAGTTGATCATCATCATATAATGGTTCAATGTGCGCTGGTTGTTCTCGGCACGCATAGAGAAACTTCTTACCTCACCGTTCAAACAAGGATATGCCACGAAGGTATATGGCATGATGGAAGTTCTGAAACCGTCTCTCAAAACAAAATATGGCGATTCCCTGGCATCCAGCAGATAGCCATTCGGTGTAAGGTATCTTCTGAACCAATAGGTCTCAGCCTCAGCCTTCATTTCGATGGTTTTCAACTCCGATGGGTCCACATAATAGATAGGATCACCGTTCTCATCAAGCACAGGCAAACCGTTCTCGTCCTTCATGATGTTGGCTTCCTCCAGCTTCCGCTTCTTCTCCTCGTAGAAGGCTCGTTGGTCAGGAGAGGCATAGCCACATGTTCCTGCATCCCAGTCATGCACCCAGATGGCTGGTCTGGTCTCTTTCGTCCATATCTCCAATACCCTGTACTTGCCGATTACCGAAGAATGAGTGAAATCGTCTATCCCGGCATACTGTGCTTCACCGTTGGGGTGATAAGTCTGCTCAGGAGCGAAATGATGCTGTGTCTGCTGATAGATCTCGCTCAGTTTGTCCACCTCAGCCTTACTTCCATCCGTGAAGGTGGCAATAATCTCTCGCCAAGTCAGGTCATGAGCCTCAGCGATAAATTCCACATCGCTCAGGTCATACTTGAAGAAAGGTGGCAAGGCAAGTTTGAAGATGTCCACCATATAGTCAAAGATGCCATTCTTGCCATCCTTTCTGCCATAGTAGGTTTTCATGCCCACAAAGGCGAAGACACAGAAGGCATAGAACATTCTGGCATCCAACTCTTGTCTGTCGTTCATGTTGTCGTTCTGCCGAAGATACTCATTGAAGAAACTGATATAGTCCTCCTCGTTCGGATCTACGGCACTGCAAGAGGCTGTACTGCGTTGCTGGCGCACAAGTCCTACGAGAGAAAGCAGCTTGTCGCCTATCACGTCATATTCCAGTATAGGCATACCCTTCATTTCCATATACTGCCGGATGCTTATCTTCCTACCATTCCACTCTATCAGCTCTTCCAGCTGTCTGCCCATCACGAAGTCCTGCGCTCGCTTCCACTTCTTTCTCAGCTCTGCGCCATCATAGAAGTATTTACAAGCCCATTCTATCAGCCGAAGGTTGCTGTCTGTCTGTGCAAACCGCTCACGGCTCACTCCCTCCAGGGAGTCAGGTCCAGGTTCGGCATAGTTCGAAATATCATTTATAACACGATTATCTGGCATAATTCTTAATTTTTCGTCAAAAATACCGCCTTTTTCCCGATTCTTAGTGATAAGTTGCGCAACTTAACATTACTTTCTCATATTTTACCCTTATTTTTGTTCCGCAATTCTTTAAAATGTAGAATTTCTAATATATTAGATAGTATGAGTAAATCAATCAATGTTCACGAAGCCTGCGTCATCACAAAGGATGATAAAGGCAACCTCTCCCTGGTAGGCAAGGCTAAAGAAGCCCTCACCACCTTGAAGAAGAATAAGGTTTCCGTCTGCATTCTCCTCTGCGACAACAAGAAGGAGGATGTGGAGAAGTTCCTTAACGAAAATAACGTGCCTTTCGCCTCTCTCTCCACCAAGCAAGAGACCGATAAGGATGGCAACACCGTGCATGTTGACCCACCAAAGGCAGATGTAACCATCATGCCAAGTTCCAAGGTCATCACTCTTCGAGACGATTGGCAGTGGTGTTTGGATGATATTGCCAGACGCCTTTGGGGAAAGGAAAAAAAGGAGAATCCGAAAAGTGAGCAGCAGCGCATGGATGACAGCATGGCTGATTACATACGCTGGGCAACACCAAAGAAGGAAGAAGCCAACGGACCCACTCAGATAGGTCAATCATCGCTCCAACATCTTCAAAATACGATTTTCATCTTTTAATAAAAATATAATTTATTTGGAATTTAGAATTTTACGACTATCAAAAAGGGACTCGCTGTGAAGCAAGTCCCTTTTCTTTTTCTGAGTATTGAGTAAGCCTCGTAGCTTTTATCATGCCGGGCTACTCCATTCCGTTTAATGTTTCAATCAGCTCCTTTCTGGTCTTGCGAATCTCCACCATTTTGGCAGCATCGTTCTGACCATCCATTTGCTTCTTGGCTTTGTTCATCTTCTTCTTGGCAGCAGAGATAGCCTTTCTAGCTGCAAACAGTCGCTTGTTGGTCTTGCTGTTCTTGAAGGCATTAGCCTTCGCCTTATCAACTTCCTTCAAGCGTTGATACTCATCGTAGGTTTCCATCGTTCCGTTCCATACAGCCTGTATTCTCCAGTCCTCTGTCACATCCTCCGATTTCGCCTTCATCAAGTACTTGTTTTCAGCCTTTTCCATCTCCTTCAAATCATCCTCCCCATTCAGATAGCTCTGCACCATGTCCAGTGCCTCCTTTTGGGTGAATGCCTTATAGGCACTCATAGAGAGGAATTTCTTCATCTTCTGGCGCATCTTCTTCTTTTCCGTGATACTCTTAGCCTCATCGAAGCGTTCGCTAGCCACCTGTAGAGAGGTCACACCATCTTGCATTTCTGCACTCTCCAGTGCCCTCACCGAACCGATGGCAGCCTTAATCTGAGCCTCAGCATCAATACCATTGCGCTCACAGCTCTGGTAGGTCATTACGATGCCTTCCATGTCACCGCTCAGGATGAAGTCCTTGAAGTAGCTCTGAGCCTTCCAAGGAGAGAATCCCTTTGAGGATGGGAAGAAGAAATCCACTGCCTTAAACTCCTTGTTCTCTTGGCTCGGAATCAAGAACGGTGCCCAGTAGAGCGCATCCTTGTAGAGCAGACCGATGGTCTTGCCATACTTTCTCTGTATCTCCTGGTCGGCATGGCTGGCTTGGAAGTCGCTCAGATAGTTTATATCGTCCAAGGTCATTCTCACCATTGGGTTCGCCTTGCCTATCATTCGCTGCACCATAGGACCAGGGAACTCTAGTTCTCCCTTATGGTTGAAGAGATATTCAGGCACCTCTCGGAACTGCTTACCATGTCGGATATACATTTCCGTTCCGTCCGCATATCTGCCCATAAAGATTTTGCTCTGTTGTCCTAGGCTGTTTCCTCTCATCAAGTAGTCATACCACTTCATGCCATCAGGATAAGCCAGTTCGTAAGGGCTACGATAGTTAGGGTTGGTCTTCCTCAACTCCTCAGCCTTCTTGCGCTCCTTCTCCTCGTCCAGGGCACGGAAGGCTGCATTGAAAGCATTGGCATAAGCCTCATAAAAAAGAAATCCAATAAAGTAACAGATTAAAGCTGAAATCTGTCTTTGCTTTCTACCAAAATATTCTGGTGGAAGAGATTCTTTTCCACGCGCTGCAGCCCATACATGATTATAATAGTTTTTGAAATCTTCAAATGTCGCCTCGCTCCAAACTGAGCCAAAACCAGTCATAGCCATAAAATGGCGAGTTGTGGAAACGTTCCAGTCTGGAGAAAGAAGAACTCTACCAGCAATTCTAAAGGTTCTCTGACTGACACCAAGTATATCCCAGTGCTGACCGCCAAACATATCGTTCACAAACTGTCCGTCCTCGTCCAAGGCTTTGCTCAGTTGCTCGTCCGTCCAGCCATATTTCTTAGCACGCTCCTTGGTTCTATCAGCTCTCATGCGGTAAGAAGCAAGTTTCAGTCCATCATGAATGAAATCCCACAAAGCCACATCCATACCTTTGTTCAACATAGATACCATCTGAGTAGCAATCTCAAAAGGAATAGTGGCTACTCCAGCTGCAGTTCCTATATTTCCTCTTTCTTCCAACTTTTTTTGTAGCTTTTGTGCAAAATCACGTAAGTTATCAAACATGTTCTGCACATCTGCTGCAGCATAGTCATTTGTTGCTCCAAACTTCACCAGATGGCTAGCTGCCTCTTGGAAGTCCTCAGGATTGGCAAAGCAAGGCAACTGATGATTCTTCATCGTATCTACAAAGATATACTTCATAAAGTTGGCCATAGCCTTCTTAGGACCAAACTCCGCCATGTTCTGCACCATATAAACCTCGGTCAATGCTCCGGCATGGAAACCACTAAAGCCCAACTCCAGCTTCTTGGCACTCGAAGCAGCCGTATCAAACGCCTTCCAGAAAGGAGAAGACTGATAGGTCTCGAATACTACCCCGAATCGGTCCCCGGCACTAGCCTCTGAGTAAAGCACCTTCTCCTTGCCAGTGATAGGATTCTTCACCTTCATCTGCTTAGGCGATACATTATATACCCATACAGGACCCACACCAGGAATCTCGAAGTATTTGTATTGCTCCAAGTTGAAAGGTGCAACTGATGAAAGCAATGGGTCGGAAGAAATAATCTCTCCGTCCTCGTTTCGCTCGATTACGTTCAGTCCGCTCACCTCTTGGAGCATCGTCTTGTTAGCCCAAGCCTCGATATTGCTTCTGCTGTAGTAAGCCATCATCTTGGTGATGTCCGTGGTCTTAGGCACAAGTCCAACCTCCAAGCCTTCCATGATGGTGTTTATCTGGCGTGGCTTCTCGTTCGGGCTTTTTGTGCGCTGTCTGTTCTCCACATACATGGCATAGGCATTCTTATCCGATTTTTCCTTATCCCAAAGGTGGTTTACGTAGTCCACGGTGAAACCAGTGTCTGCCTTCAAGGTGTTGTTGTCCTTCAACCAGTCGAAGGTATAGTTATACCAGTCTCTGATGCTATCAAGCACGCTCTTCATCGGCTCGCTCAGATTCTTGTAGTCCACACCGTAAGGAGTGATACGCTTCAAGATGATAGGCAAAACATTCTTATTCAAGATGTCCGTACCATCGATAGGCACAAATCCAGGTTCTTTCTCATGGTTGCCATTGATGATGTCAGCCATCTTGCTAGCCACCTCGGATGCGCCCTTCATATCATCGAAGAGTTCTACCTCTTTTCCATCCTTCAGCTCCGTGTGCTTCTTGGCAGTCACCTCGGCAAGTTGTGGGCGAAGTTCCTGAACAGCCTCCACATCGTCAGGAGTGATATGGATATGTCCCTCACCAAACACACCTGTAGAGTTCAGCTTGTAGGCGATTTCTCTGATGCGTCTAGGTGCCTCTATTATATAAGGTATAGCCTCAGCTAGCTTTTCAGCCTTGTTTGGCTTGCCTTGGTAGTCAGAAAGCAACTTATCGAAAGCACCGCTCTCAGCCATCTTCTCGATGCTGTTCTTCACATCATTGATATAGATGGCATCGTCTGCGCTTGCCTCCTCCATGTTCTTTCTACGATGGATAACCGCATGCTTCACGGTCTTTGCTGCACCTTCCTTGCTCACGTCTGTACTGGTCACCTCTGCCAAGTCCTGCATCACTTCCTGCTCCAAGGCATCAGCCTCTGGATTGGTCTCGGCTGGGTATATCTTGCCCTCGTACAAGTCTAGGTCGGCATCGTTCTGCTCGTTCAGTTCGTGTCTAGTCAGCCAGTCCTCATACTTCTGTCTAGCCTCGTCCTGCTTCTGCTTCTCGAAGGAGAACATATCAGGCATAGGGTTCTCCTTATCGCCCATGGCATCGTTCCATTTCTCCCACTCCTTATAGCGGTTCATAAAGGCATCATCGCTTTCGCCTTCCTTGCGCTTTGGGCGAAGTGGCATTTCCTCGCCTCTCAGTCCATGGCTATCACGCCAATCCTTGTTAAGGCGTTCCCATTCCTTCTTGCCCTCGGCATCCTTATCGAAGTCATAGAACATAGGTGGCTCTGGGTCTTCCGTGTCCTCTCGGGCTTCCTTCCATCGCTTCCATTCCATCACTCGCTTCATATATTGGATGGCACTCTCGCCCTTCTTCTGTCTCGGCTTGCCCTTACCAGCACCATCAGATAGCGCATCCTTGATTTCAGCATTGCTAGCCTGCTTCATCAGGGCTTCCTGCTTCTCCCTTGGCATTTCGTCCCAAACGTGCAGAGCCTTGCCAGCCTTCATCAGGTAGTATCTCAAATCCTTGTCATTGAGAAGTCCTGGCACTCGAACACCCAGTTTCTTAAGCACCTTAATGAGATAATGCTTAATCTTAGTCCATAGAGAAAAGTCCTCAGCAGTCTTAGGACCCTCCTCAGCCAAATGAGCGATATACTCCTGCGTTCCCACATTCATACGTTCATTGTTCTTCCAGTCCGGATCATATTTATTGGCAAAGTCAATAATCTTGCCTCGAACATCCTTACTTGCAGAACGGTAAACGAAGTTGGCAAATTTTCTTACCTCATTTTCGCCACCCAGAAGCACCTCCATACCCTCATGACCTATCTTCTCATGAAGCACGGTTCTCTCAGCCTCGTTGGCATCAGCACAGTTAGGCAGATAAACATGAACCGTGTGCGTAGTAGGGTCATACCATCCGGTAGCACCATTCTTCACATCACTCAGATAAGCATCCGGCACCTCATCTACAGAAGTGTAAACCGTAGCCTCAGCACCACCCAGTTTGTTGGAAGTGTTCACCACCCGGTCGCTCACCTGTTTCTGCATGTCTGCATCCCAGTTATTCTTGAAGATAGAGCTGCCAAGTCGTGCCAGTACATTTCTGCCCGATAAGTCATCCTTATTTAGTAGAGGAGCAATAACGCCCTTGGTCAACTGCACCGGAATACCATTGCCAATGATGGTATGTGCCAAAGATTCCGTCTTAGGCAAAAGATAGTCATCGCCCAGTCCGGTTATTCTAGCCAATACCCTGCCATCAGCACGCAACACCTTTCCACCCGGCATGATGATCACATCACCACTTTTGGTTCTCAGCGTTGGCAGAATCTCATCCCCATAGGCATGAGGAATCTTGCCATCGGCATAAGCACTACCCATTACATAAAGAGGCTTCTCCACCTTCTGCCAGTCTATGCCATCAGCCTTCAATCTGGTGTCCATCCATGGTGCCACACCGTTTTTCTTCTCCGTCAGGGTAGGAAGAATATCCTCCACAGCCTCTAGCCATCCACCCTTGCGTGGTTGCTTCTTTGGCTTCTCCGGCAGTTCTCCCTCCTTCACGGCTCTGACAATCAGTCGTTCCCTGCTGGTATAGCCTCCAAAATCTGCGGCATTATACACATCAGCATCCCATGTATAGCCATTCTTGTCAAGTGCCTTGGTGATAATCTTCATCGCCTCAGAGTCCTTGTAACCCTTCACGTTCTCGATGGTCACCACTCGCGGCTTCACGGCATCAATGAAGTCGGCAGTACTCTTGGCAGTCTCCTTGTCAAGCTCCACCTCGCCCCCATTGCTCTTAGCCTGAGAATAGTTCTTGCATACAGGCGAAGCATGGAAATACTCCACCTCGCCATCAATATGCTTCACCAGTTTTTTCGGGTCCACGTCTCTCACGTCAGCCGTAACAATATGCTGTCCGAAGTTGTTGCGATACACGCCACTTATCTTCCGGTCATATTCCACAGCCACCACTGGGTCAATAATGCCCTTCAAACCTTCCTCTACCAATCCACCACCGCTAAAGTAGGTACCAGCCTTCATCAGCGAATCAGGGTGCTTCTTCAACTTCTGCTCCACGATAGGAGATTTCACCTCAGTCACTCGATGAAATCGGATTTCATTATTGCTATTGATAGCTTCATTAAAGGCACGCTTGCGGTCACCTTCCTTTTCCGGATCGTAATCAAACAGAGACAACCCCGATTCTTCGAGTCCCTTGCGCACATCCTCACCCAAATTATTAGGCACAACAGCAGCTACAAATTCATTAAGATGAACTGGGCGGTTAAATTTGGTCTCGAAATAGGCACTCTTCAAATCATTCTGCACAGCATTCTTAAGAGAATCCAGCTTCTTCATGAAGGAAGAAGTAAGAGTAATGCCATATTCATTCTTGGCATACTTCTTAGGGTCTGCATGAGATACTATGTCATGAAGTCTCTGCTCACCATAGAACACATCATTATACAAGAACTTGGCAAGGTCATAATAAACCTCACTCCATTTATCATAAAACTCTTCCTTATCCTCATTGGAAGACAATTTACCCTTGTTGGCACGCATTTCGTCTGTAGAATCAACACGGCTAGCCAACTTGGCGATGAAGCTGCCAAACGAGGTATATTCACTTCCATTGGTCTGCCCATTTGCATCTTCTCTCATAGCCTTTGAAACATTTTCAAGAGTCTCAGGTACATACTTTCGGGAACCATCCTTAGTATAGCCACGGAAGATACGGTTCTTCGTTCCGAACTCATCCAGTTTGTTCTCCTGCCATCTGATGTAATCATCATAAAGACCATTCTTGTTGACGTAATTACTAGCCTTCACCTTAGACAGATAGAAGTCATACTTCTTGGTGTCGTTGTGTTCCTTCACAATATCCTCAACAACCTTCTTTATATCCTCTTTCTTTGGATTGCCATCCTCATCAAGCAAGGTTGGTTTATAGTCACGCTCAAAGATTTCCTTAGTCTGTTTTCTTACTTGTGGATTGAGAGGACTCATCTTAACACCAGTCTCTTCATATATCTTTCTTCTCACCTCCAACGAAATCTTTCCCCGTATAGGGTCAACGATGATATGCTTAGCGAGACCTGTAACCTTTTCATTCAGTTCAGGGTCAGTATTCATACTATTCAGAATGTCCTCGGCAGTAGGATGGTCTTTGATAATTTCTTTCCAGCGATAATCAATTCTAGAATCATACTCCTTAATGTCAATACCCTTTTCCTTTAGATACATCAACTCCCAAGCAGGAGCATTATTGTTGCTCAGGGCATCCTCTGCCTGCCTCTTAATCTCAGCCTTAGCTTCACTTGGGTATTCAAGACTATCAACCCAGTCTCTAAACTTCTGACTACCCTTCTCGCTCATTTCTCGTTCTACTGAAGGATAACGCTGAGTATAGGCATCAGTTATCCAAGTACCAGCAGTCTTGCCAGTACGCTTATCTACAAGGGCAGAAGGAGCGATGAAGGAAATCTCTCCAAAATTGTCGTGAGCACTCTTGTTGGTATCAATCACAGCCAAAGAAGGATTGGCAAGACCACCTAGCTTTAAAGCCTTTCTCAACTTCTCCTCAGTAATATTATGCACTCCGGCAAGAGTTTTATCATCCTTCTTAGCTTTCTTCTCATTCAGCACAGTACGTGGGTCCACTCCCTGCGCCAAGTCTCTCAGCACAAGGTTACGAATATCCTCCAAGGTCATTTTCTTAATGTCCTCAGGCTTCCACTTCGTAAATGTATCAAGAGTCCAATACCAGAACTTCTTCAACCAATTCTTCAATCGGTTGATGATAGAAAGCTCTTTAGCAGTGTCTAACGGATTCTCCTTAATGGCATCATTTGCCATCTGTTCCAGGATGGCAGCACCATCCTCACCAGTCAGACGAGCAAAAGCCTCATCGCAAATCTCATCATCGCTCAGATGCTTATAGTTAGGGTCCTCCTTCAAATCAGCAAACAGTTGTGTCTGCTTGATCAGCTCATCGCCATGTGCAATAAGATCCGGATTCATCTTCTTGGCAGCAGTACGCCAAAGATGCTGATATTCATGGATAGGAGTATTAGCATTCAGATGATCCTGGTTCAGCACAATCTCCTTGCCATCAGTGTAGCCATAAACCACACCCTTGCCCTTCAAGTACTGCACGCCCGGCTCAGCAACAGCCTTCAACTGTCTATCCAAATCCTTATATTTCGCAAACAAGGAATCAAGCTTATCTTGATATTTCTCAACAGCTTTATAATCAAACTCCCTCCAAACATCATCAGGAATATCGTTTTCAGAAGCCAGTCCATGCTCATCCATGTACTCCTTCATCAACTGATTTTGATTCTCCTTACGTTCCTGCCCGGTTAATTTATAAGCCTCCTCTGTCTCCTTAATCTGCTTCTTCAACTCATTCTTCTTACTAGTCTGAGCATCAATCTTATATGGGTCAAACTCAGAAGGAAAAGAGCCAGTAAGCCCAGCCACATTGTCCTCAAAACTCTTGTCAAGATTGAAGACCTTGTAGTTACCCCACATCAGCTTATTATAGTAAGAACGCTCCTTTCTAGCCAGCTCCTGCTTCTCAAAGTACTCCGGCATCTTGTTAGGATTGCTCATATCCACCACGGCATACTGCTTCCACTTATCCGGGCGCAACTCCTTGGCAAAGTTATAAGCATTCTCTGCAGCCTGCTTCTCCTCAGGAGTCTTGATCTTAAATCTCATCTCAGGATGATTCAGCAGCATGGCAAGATTCAGATTATCCTGCGCCTCAGCCACCTTCTCCATATCTTCGTTGCTAACCACCTTCACCGGAATACCAGCCTTCTTAAGCATAGCAGAAACAGCATCATAAGCCACCTTCTGCGCCTCCGTCATTTCAGATGGCTTCACCTCCTTCACATCGCGATCAAATTTCGCCTGTTCCATCTGCACCATAGCATAGTCCGCAAATGGCTTAGTCTTGCGGTCAGAAGACTCCAGCCACTTGTCAAAGGTAGCCTTAGGAACAGAAGTAACCTTACCAAGTCCCTTCCAGTCCTTGGAATAGTTGGCAAGATAAGCCTCTGTAGCAGCCTCCTCAGAAGGATAGCCATACATCACCTTATGCTCGTCAAACTCACCAGTCTCTGGATTCACCTGGTCAACAACATAAACGTTACCATCAAAAAAATCAAGGTCAGCAGCATCATTGATGAACATATCAATATGGTCACCATCCACGCCAATCTTGCCCAAGATGTAGCCATAGGTGTCGTGCATGGTCACGCTCCAAGGCTTGCCCTGCTCGTCCTTACCGCTACGTGTAGTCCCCTTCGGTGTCTCTACAGTAAAGTCATAGCCACCAAAGGACAAATGTCCCTTCTTATAGTTACCTGCCTTCTTCTGAGCCTCAGTAGGTTCGGTCTCAGTTTCGGCAATGGCACTCTTTAAACGTTCTCCGAAGGATGCTTCTTGCGGTAGATGTGGAGTTCTATCAGCTGAGCTTTCGCCAGATGCCAAGCTGCTAATCTCTTGTCTCCCTTCGCCTGTGCTATTATGTAACGCTCCAGTCTCGGCCTCAGCAGATGCTTCTCTGCTACCACCTTCTTGGCTATTGCGATTTCCTTCATCAACTCCTCTCCGTGAAGAGTCGCTACCCAGGCTACGGCCTCCTCCATATCCTTCTTCATTGCTTCTGTCATCATAATCTGCTAATTCTGGTAAAATTGATTTAACATATTGTTTGTACTCTCGTTCACGATCCTCAATCTCCATCATGCGGTCATATTCCATACCTGCAATTTGGTTGAGTTCATTTTCAGTCGGCAAAGGTACAGAATTATCTTCAAGATAAGCATAATAATCTGGATTTTCTGCCTGTCTTTCGATAATTTCACGCTCTTTCTGTGCCTCATAATACTCTTCCTCGCTTGCAAGTTCATCTTCTGCAGCTGCTATGCGGTTCATCAGAGCCACATTTTTCATTTCCTTCACGCTGTCATAAGACTTGAACATATCAAGAAGGGCATTACGAACATCCTGTTCGGTATATCCCATATCCTGCAAGTTTACAGGAAGGTCATTATATACTCTCACGGCAAATTCGTTAACCGACATACCGGTTCCTTTCTTGGCAATAAGATAATTGAACTTATTAGAATCATACCGCTTGCCAATACCAAACTTAAAATTACTCTTGCCCAACTCATATTGAAGAGATTCCGGATTCAAGCTATGAGGACTCAGAGATTCTGATACAGCCTCTTCAAGAGTCTGAGGAGTCAAGTCCGTGATGTCAACAGAGGCATCCTTGTATATCTCTTTTATTGCTCCAAGGTCATTCTTCTTCAACGAATCAGCCACCAATGCCTTGCGCTGCTCAGAAGGAGTCATGCCCAGTTCCTTCATTTCCTGCTGGCTAACTTCTGTTTTATAGAGTTTGCTGAGTTTATTAGCCTGAGCCTTCAAACCCTTTGCAGCAACCGACAAATTAGTCTGCAGAGCCTCCAGTTGAGCCTTTGTTGTATTCAATTCCATAAGTTGGGTAGGGTCCAGCTCTGTTTCGCCATTGATATACTGCTCCAACATGTCATTCACGTCATTCATCTTGTGCTCCACATCCTCCTGGGTATGATAGATGTCCTTGCGCTGAGAGGTAATATAGTCGTTAGCCTCATCCATAGTTGGATATTGCTTCTTCAATTCCTTATCATCAAGTACGAGCAAATGGAAATCATCAGATGGCACGATGGCAGTTTCATCAACACCAGCCTTCTCCACCTCAGCCTTGCGCTCCTCCTTCATAGCCTTCACCTCATCAGGAGTCATCACGCTGTTGCGGATAGCATTCCAGTTCTTAAAACGAGCATCAAGATCAGCAATCTGCTCATTAACCAGCGCCAGGTCGTTCTCCACCTTCTGAGCCTTTTCTGGGTCCAGGTCTGCATTGGTATCAAGCCAGTTCTGATATTCAGCAGCAGCCTTCTTCTTGTTGGCAAGTTGCGTTTTGATGTCGTCACGGCTTCCATTTACCAGATTCAGGAGTTTGCCATGGTCTTCACCATACTGCTCCTGCAGATATTCTGCAGCCACCTTTGGCTCTGTGTCCTTAGAAGAATAATCAGGCTGTCCCATGCCCAAACCTACGATACCATCATTATAACGTTGCTTCTTCTCAGCCTCAGCCTTGACTGCATCATCATTGGCACGCTGTGCGTCCTCGGCATCCAACTCGGCACCAATAGAGGTATCGATTGCATTCTGTCGCCAGGCATTAAATTCGTCCTTGGTAACAACTTCCAACTTGTCGGGGTCTATTTGCGAATTAACATCAACATCTGTATCTGTCAATATCACACGCCCATCTTCTGTATAACCCACAATTTTAACATCAGAAGGCTCATCACCTGCTTCCATAGAAACAGATACAATATCTCCTCGTTTAAACCCACTGCCATCAAACTGAGATCGGAACTGCTTATATCTAGCATCCACCTGCTCAGCAAACTGCTGATTGATGTAATCATCCATAGGAACTGGCGTACCCACTTCCTTGATGTCGGCACTAGAAACCTGCTTGATGGTAGGCTGTCCCTGCTCGTCAGGCACAACTACGAAGCCACCACCATATTCATTGGCTTTCTTCAAGAATACCTGCTGACCGGTAGTAAGGGTAGCTGGCACGATGTTTCCGTCTTCCGTCTGATATGGCCAAAGCTGTTCCTTCAACGCCTCGCCATAGCCATCATCGGCATGCTGCAAAGCATCATAAACACCATTCTTGGCATCCTGAGCCTCCACATACTTACGAACAGCATCCTGCTGCGCTGGAGTCATATAGCCCGAACGCTGAGCCAAAAACTGCTCCATGTCCTTGCCATCCTCGTATGCCTTCACCACAACATTCATCTGTGCCTCATCACCGCCAAAAGCACGCTTCAATCGAGCCTTCGAAACATCATCGTTATGATCAATCGCCTTCAAGCCCTCAGCATCCCCCTTCTGGTAAGCATTCTGTCCCATCACATAGGCATCAGACTTGCTTTCATTGGTAGGAGTTTCACCCTCAACAGGTGGCGTTGGTGGCTCTGTAGGTGGAACCTCAACAGAAGAGTTTACAGGATTTGCTGCAAACTCTGCATTATTCGGACTTGGTACGGAGTTGGTACGGTCTTGGTACGGAGCAGGTCCAGAGCTGGCATCTTCCGGTGCGCCTCCAATCTCGTTTCCACTCTGTTCAATGCGCTTCTGCTCATTGCCATGTGCAGTATTATAAAGATCCTCCATCGTCTGCTTCATTTCACGTTTCAGTTCGATAGAGTTGTAAAGCTCCTTAAGATAAGACTCCACCAGTGGCGCATACTTCTTATCTTTCGATTCCAAAGCCTTTCTCAGTGTACCGCGCGCCACACCATGGGAATCCTCAAACGTGTTGACAAACTCCCTCATCACGGAACTGTTCTCCAGAGCACTGTCATAATAATGGCGATAAGCATTAACCTGCTTCTGCTCCTCCTCAGTAAGGATGATGCCCTTCTGCTGCTTATCCATGATGTCCTTGATGGCACCAGCATTCTGATGAAGATAAACCGCTGCCTTATCCTCATCCGTCAATTTCTCACCCATATTATATTTCTGTGCTGCCTTGTTGTACAAGCCATCAAGATGCTCCTGGGTAAACTCCTTGTGGAACTCACCTTCCAGCACAGAAGCCAAGCCAAGAGTCTTCTCATACTCAAGTTTCTTCTCATCATTACGTGCAGCATCATGAGAAGAATACTCCTTGCGGTCAATTACGCCTCCATCCTTATTATAGGTTTCCAAATAGTACTTACCATCGTCACCTCTATATACCTCGCTATCAATAACAGGCGAGAAAGAAGAAGGGCGTTTGCCTTCCACCACAGCCATCATCTTAGCCTTCAACACTTCCGGCACGCTCTTGTCGTTCATCAGGTCCATATACTTCTGGGTTAACTGCCCATCAAGTCGCTGGGCATTCTCACCCTCCACGGCATACTCCCCAATACCAACCTTCTCGAAAGCATCACGAAGGTCCTCATAGCCGAATCGCTTCAACTCGGCAATATCCTGATCCGTAAAGTCAAACTTCTTATTAAACTCCCTAGCATCCTTGAATCGGGCATACTTGCCCACCATGCCCGGCAAGCCGATAGCAGTAAGGTTCGCCATGCTCTCCAAGAAACTCTCGGCTGCATCCTTACCTGTAGGCTTGAAGTTTGGATCATGCGCCATACGCTCCAACAACTGCTGCCCGGTCATGATACCGGAATCCACTACCTTTCCACCAACATCAGCCAGAATATTGGTAGCCAAGCCTCTGCCCTTGCCTATCATGTTAGCGATGGTTCCACCCTGCATGATAGCACCTACGGCACTCTGTTTAGTCACCTCGCCCAAAGTATTAGCGATAACCTTACCCACAGAAGGATTGTAAATCTTGCCATTCTCATCAAACTGACCAGTACGATAAACCTCATCAATAGGCTTCGAGATAGCCGACTGACCACCAAAGGTAACAGCGCCATGCACAGCACCGTTCTTCAAAGCCACGTCCTTACTCTTACCGATAAGTACCTTGGCAGCTCGCTCAGCCACCTTGCGCTCCATGCCCTTAGCCATCAGGTCACCAGCCAGTTTGCCCTCTGCCTTGGCAATCATGCTCTTGGTCAACTTGCCACCTGCTGCTCCCGGCAGCCAATAACTCCAAGCATCACCTGCAAAGGTCAGAGCACCACTAGCCACGTTCTCCCAGAAGCCCGGTTGATACTGCTGATTAGCCATATCCTCCAGCCAGTTCTGATAGTCCGTCTGAACAGCCTTGCGAGTAATCTTGCCTACAATAGTGTTACCCAAACCAGTCTTCATGATGTACTCAGCACTACCCTTAGGCATCATACCCTTAATCTCCAGCTGATCCAATTCAGTCTTAAGAACAGAATTGATCATCGGCTTGAACTGCTTAGGATCACTACTCTGAGTGCCATTCAAGCCATATCGCTGCATCACCTTAAATGCAGCATTGCTCATATCGTTTAGGAACTCCGGATTCCGGTAGAGCTTGCCAAACTTCTTCTGCAAACCAGAAAGTACCTTTGCAGGATCCTTGGCCTCGTTTGCCTCATACTGAGCACCAAGTGCTGTACCCAGACGAAGATTAGCCGGAATAAACTGGCTTCCTTCCATTCCCTCCGTAAATGCCTTACTGCCTGCCTCCTGAGCCTTGTTGTACTCATCCACTACAGATGGACTCACATATTTGCTGATAACGTCAGAAAGCGCCTCATTGATGTCCTGATTCATCAGTCTGTCCTGCACATGCTCATCGTGAGAATAGAGGCGTGTTGCGATGCCCTCAGCGATGTCACGATAGTTCGGGCCATACTTGTTAACCAAACTCTGTACCATAGCTGGCTTCAAGAACTGTCCTACATAGTCATCATAGCTGATACCCATGCTGTCAGCCTCCTGCTTCAACTTATCCTGCACACCATGGCTATACCATTGCGCTTCAATACTCTGCTCAGCATCCTGCACCGTATCATCAGGCAAAGAAGCCACAACCTGGTTGGTAACGTCCATGGCCGAACGGTTGGCATATCTGCCCAGAGCAGACTGCACCATCTGCACTGCCTCCTCATTGCTATTGGCAGTACCATCAGCCAACAAGTCGGCAACCATATTCTCAAAGTAAGTACCCTGCTTATCCGGTCTCTGCTTCCAGTTCTCTAGATAGTTGGCAAGTTTGGCATCCATCAACCCTTCATTATTCACCACAGCTGCAGATGCTGTAACAGGAACTTCCTCTTTAGATTCAGGAGAAGCCTCCTGCTGTGCTGGCTGCTGTACCTGCTGATTAATGTCTTGTGGCTGCTGTGTTTGTTGTGGCTGCTGCATATTATCACCAAGAAGCATATTGGCTATCATACCACCCATCTTCTGCTCCCTTCCGATATTTCCGGCATCCACCTTCGGAATCATGCCGAGTGCTTGCGAAATAAAGCCAGGCTTCTTTAACTCGCCTCGCTGATACTCATCATTCAGCTGAGCCAAGTCCTTGAAGTTGCCAGGCTTATTGTCTGGTGAATTATAAGCATCAAGTACCTCCTGAGGATATTCTGTCTTCGGCTTCGCTACAGGTTGCGCCACCTGCGGTTTAGAAGCTTGAGCAGAAGCAACAACTTGCTTACCACCAGTAGAAGGAGAAGCAGATGCAGCTGGCTCTAGCACCATCTTGTCAAAGTCTGCCTGTGTTCCCACATCATACCCCATGTTTTTGGCTTCATTATAATACCAGTCACGATCTTCCTTGTTGTTCAAGTCCTTTTTAAAGTCATCATAGCTACCTACCTCATAGCCGTTGCTCTTGAACTCATTATAAAAATATTGTCTGTCTTGCTCGTCAAACATACTTTATCTTATTTTGATTAATATTCTATTACTATCTTCTTGATGGTGGAACTTTACTGCCACCGCCCCTACGTGAAGGTGGAACCTTACTGCCACCACCTCCTCTTCTTGAAGGAGGTGTCCGGTCAAACTTCATCTGAGCCTTTGCCCATCTTGAAGCCTGCTGTCTGTTCTTCTCGTTAGCCCAGGTTCCACCCCTGCCATCATTTCCACCGATAGACATACCATTGTTCTCTGCCCACTTGTTTACAAGTTTCTTAAACTTAGGGTCGTTCACATACCGGGTATTGAAATCATCAGCCTCCTTCTGGTTGGCATTTCTCTGATTCTGTCCCTCTGTTTGCGAATTGATATGCCTAACTTGCGCTCCCTTCACCACTACACTGGCGTTATGATCAGCAGCTCCGGCATTGGCATTGTTGGTTTGGGCATCAAGCAAATGACCCTTCTTGCCTCTCAGTTCATCTTCTGTCTTGGTCTTGGCAGTAGAAAGACCTGCAGCTGCCTTGGATGCTTCCTGTCTTGCCTGTTCGGTCTTCACCTTTTCGGGTGTCAAAGCATCCTGCTGATTCTTCTGTGATGCGCGATATGCAGCCAGCGCCTCGTTAGCCTTGGCAGCAGCCTCTGCTTGCATCTGTGCTTGCTTGTTCTGTCTGTCCTTCCAGATATTCACCATCATCTGGTCATAGCCTTTCTGACGAAGGGCATCTGTGCCTTCCCTCAGCTTGCGTTGGCGTTCGGTCAATGCTTGGGCAGATTCCACCTTCTGCTCAGGTGCACCGATGGCTGTGCCGAAGAAGTTGCCTACATGCTGGAAGAGATTGCCCAATTGTTCCCACTTTGCTTGTCTTTCGGCTTTCTTCTGCAAAGCAGCATTGGCTGCCACCGTCTTGTCTGCATCACCCAGGTTACTGAGCCAAGGCATGAATGTAGACCAATCGCCATTGCCATTCTTCTCGAAGTCCCTCATGATGTCATAAGGCTTCATCTGCTGCAAGAGAGGATTCTGCTCTATCTCGCTATAAGGTCTGCTCCAATCGATAGAAATCCCTTGATTAGGAGTTACCTTTGTTACATCCTCTGTTGGCTGCTGAGTGAAGGATGGCTGATTATCTGCCACCAAACCATTTGTATCTATTGGAGCTGTTGCTGTTGTAGATGTAGCTTGTGCTGCAGAACCATCCCCACTTGTTGATGTCTGTGTCTGCTGTGGAGAAGTAACTGGCACTGATGGTGCTGAACCCCCTTCATCATTGGATGGAAAATCAGTTATAGGTGTCACAGCCGTAGCTGGACGCTTTGGAGTTAAATCGTCACTCATAAATCCCATATCTACCTCCTTTCCTTACCATGGTAAATTACTTGCAGCACTAGCCAAACCACTAGCTGCGCCTTGGATGGCTTGTGCCTGGGCCAAACCCTTTTCCTTTTTGGCAGTAGCAATGTAGTTGGTCATCTGGTCTATCTGAGAATCCGCAGTGTTCCAAACGTTTTCTTTCTGTTGGGCACCTTGCACAGCAGCTTGTTGCATGATGTTGCCTACTTGCTCATTTGCTGCTTGCTTACTCAATGCCACTGACTCATCACTACCACCACTCACGATGCTGGTATTCTTGGCTTTCTGCGTGGCATCATCCAGCACCTTCTGGGCGTTGGTCACTGCCACCTGATTCTCGGCTGTCTGTGTAGGGTCCTGATAATAAAGATTATCACGGTGATCCTTCACCTGCTGCATACGATTCTCAAAGGTCTTGATGTATTCGTTGTATGCAGCATTTTGCTTTTTGGCTGCTAGAGCACCACCTACAGCTGAGGTAACGCCACCAGCAATACTTCCTATAAGTCCCATAAAATTCGAATTTAATGTTTAAACTGTGCTAAAGTAATGCGTTTTTCTTGCCTATCGGTGATAAGTTCCGCAAATTGATCACCAACTTTCGGTATTTTTCACTATATTTGCACTCGAAAACTATCAGTAATCAATTAAATTCTTAGAATATGGCAACAAAAAAAGATAATAGCAATGAGCCGAAACCAAAGCGAAAGAAGACTGGTGGACGCAAGGCTGGCACGGCAAACAAGATAACGAAAACGGTACGTGAAAGCCTTAGCGATGCCATCACTGGCTATTTCAACGGAATCAATGAAAAAGGCTACTCTCTAGCCAGTGACCTCATGCAGATAGAAGAACCTGCCGGACGCTTGGCAATGGTAGCCAAATTTCTCCCATACGTTGCTCCAAAACTTCAATCCATATCATTCAACAATGATGAGCATCGAAGCCTGTCAGTGGAAGAGTCCTTCATGGAGCTGGAGGAGAAATTTGAGAAACAGGAGACCACCATCAACATCAAGAATCTCAAAATTGTTAATAATGGCTAATTACGAAAAATGGGTAGCCCTCTCTAAAATTTCTGCTACTTTAGAGAAGACTACCCTATGGTATGAAATTGACTGAATCTGTCAAATATTAAGTTATATTGGCACAATTTTAAGATATATTAGCTACTTTTTATCTCTCATGCGCTCAAAATACTTCGTCTGGTCTTTGGTGATATTCTTCACCTTAATCTGTATAGTACAGTTCTTAGGCACTGTATCATTGATATTATCCATCAGTTGCCGGATAATGTCATCCGTGTTCCGGTAGCCCTTACCTTCCACATGACCAACCACCTCACCCATGAAGTAGGCATCAGCACAAAGTTCAAACGTCTCCTCCACCTTTTCAAATACAGGAGCATGATACTCCTGCGTTCGCCTGCTTGGATCATTGGTAAAGAAGATTTTCTCCACCACCTTCTCATTAAGTTCCCAGGCTCTGGAGAAGTCAGGCTTCACATATCCCATGGTAATCTTGTGAGTACTGATGTGATTCATTGCAAAGCCTATCTCTTCATAGTTGGCACCAATATCATTTTGCGCTATAGTTGCCCAGGTGTGGCGAAAAGTGTAAGGAGTTATCTTCAATTCACTATCCTTCAATGTATTGACACAGAATTTCTTTAGAAAGAGGCACAAATTACCATCCATCGACCTGCTACACCCATAGCTTTTATGGAAATTAAACAGATATGGGTCATCTTTATCTGCGAAATACTTCGTCATTGTAGGTAGGAGCATATCAGGAACTCTCATTTCTATATATGCTTCATCAGCTCTAGCCGATTTCGTCTTCTGGCGCTTGTAATGCAAAATACCATCATAATAATCAACCTTCTTCATTACATAAAGGTCAGCCACATTGATCCCGGCAAGACACAATACCATCTTGCAAACATCCACTGCCAGGCATTCTGTCTTAGAAGAAGGAATCACAGAAAATATCCTTCTGCAATCCTCCATCAGGATAGCACGCTTTTTGGGCACTATATGCCTAGAAAACTCCACCTTAGTCCAAGGATTCACCTTAATCCTTACGATGTCGTTGTCATAATCATTATATTTAGCCACACCTGCCTTGAACATTTTCTTCAAGAATTGTGGATAGAACGACTTCTTAGATTTAGAATCCTTCATACTATCTATCCATCCTTGCACAAGTTTGGTATTCAATTCGCTAAACATAACTTTCTCAGAACCACAATATCTTTCTATGCTATGCAATGTATTGTGATAATTGACAAGAGACTGAGGTTTCAATGTTTCAGACAATTCACCAATATATTCTCTAGCGAAGTCTGAGAAACACACATCTTCATCATTCTGCTCCAGATAGTCCCTAACCTGTTCAGCACTCCAGGAACGGATGTCTAGCTTATTTAGCTTGAACATCCATTCTTCAATAATTTGGTTCAGAGAATTAAGCACAAAAGAATCCTTCACATCATGAGAACCCTTCACGATGCCTTTCTGCCCCACCATCTTGCTCGTCTTGATATAAAGCGATCTACGATTATGAGTCATTCGGATATAAACTTGGTAAAAGCCATCCGATCTCTGATGTTGAACAACAATTTTAAATGTAGCCATAGTAATTTTCTTTTCAAAGCAATTTCGAAACAAACGCTCTAATTTGGCACGATGAACGTGACAAACGTTTTCAAAACACTACACTTCTGACTATCTAGAAACCAAGTACTTACATTAACTTGCTTAATATCAACAAATTACAAAAAAGGACTCTTTTATTTCCAAACTAGATTCATTTTATACTATATTTACTAATGTTTTAGCGTTCCTTTCGAAACAATTTATAAACTTTATATTAATTATATTTTACTTCTTTATTTTATTTGCCATTTTAGCCTCATCATATTTAGCTATCGCCTTCAATACATTGATGCGAAACACCGTGGAAGGATGGTCACTATTCTTTTGGTCTATCTTTGGTTCATCCTCACCAAGTATCTCAAGCATTTTTATCATATAATTTGGGTCTTCACCTATCCATTGCAAAAAGCGATAAGAGGCTATATCTGCTTCCATTTCTTGGTTTCGGCTATATTTCAAATGATACCTTCCATAAGCATCTACAGTAGCCCATTCTAGATTTTTGTCCAAACCATTCCTCACATCTTGCCAAGCTTGCTCCCTTGCCTTCTGACCTGCTGGACTATTATCAGAATACATAGCTTGACCTATAGCAGTGCCTGCTGCCTGAATGCCAGAAGCAACACCAGCCATAATTTGATTACGCTTTTCTTTCTTCTTTACAGCATACAAGTTTTGCATGGCATGCCCCAGAGCATAATGAGCCAATTCATGCCCAACCACAGCATATATTTTTTCAAAGGTTCCCATCTTATTAAGAAGGCCACTATTAAGAAGTATTATAGCATCAGGCGTGGAATAAGCATTTACCTCACGGTCTCCAACTATATAAACCTTCATTTGCGGATTGTAAACCTTAAGATTGAAAAATTTACATACCGAATCAAGAACTTCAACAGAATTTTCATCAGCCAATCCCTTTTGTAAATCAGTTCTAAACATCAAATCTTTTTTTATCTCCTCAACAGCAGAGATTGCTGTGCTCTTACTTTTTTTCAAGGCAGCTTCAAACTTTTGATACTCTGCATTATATTTAGGCAGATTCCACCAGAAGGTAGCAGGATTGTCGTTAGGCAAAGCCATAACCTCACTTGGCACATCAAGTTTCTTGATGAGTTGGAAACATTCTGCTTCTGTTTGAGCCTCAGCAATAAATATATTGCAGACTAATATTAATACAAATAACACCTTCTTCATATCACAAACTAAAAATTAAAAATAGAACTCCCAAAAATACAAGAATAATATTTGCAAAAGCTAAGTGTAACCAATAGCCAACACTTCTTTTACCATCTGTATGTATATGTTCACCCACAATAGCACCTAGACTTCCACCTAGCACTACAGAAATGAAACAGCCAAAATGCCAAGACAAAAGAATCTCAACTACATCAGTTGCTTTTATACGAAAAGCCATAAAATAGCAAAAGCATATCTGAACAAGAAATGCTCCCACTATCTGACTATCTCTTTCTACACCTTTCCATTTGTATGCAGCGACAACTGCATATAAAAAGGATATAAGCATTAGGACTACAAAAGTTTCCATAAATAAATACGCAACAAGTGAAATGTACTCCCCTTATAGCATATTATTTTGGCGTAGCCAATTCTTTCCATTAGACGTAGCACAAAATATCAGAAATGCCACACAAGGGATTCCTACCATAGCTAAAATAATCAATGTTCCCATAATCTTACCTCCTATTTGTTTTTTGTTTATTATTTCTGTTCATATTATTGTTTCTTTTCTTTTTCTCTTCTTCCTCCTTATCTTTATCGCGAGTCAATATAAGACCGCAAACCAAGAGCAATAGAGCAACACTTCCGCTTAACATGTATATTAACCAGCGTTTATCTTCCAAGTCTTTCATTAATGACATTGCAAATATCGCAGTCAAGAAATACTTAGAAACATCTATCATATATTTACCTAACTCTTTATTCCACATGCAAATTTACAACTATTATTCGTTATTTCAAAATTTCTGTTCCATTTTAATTATCCAACATTTACCATTCTTCTTGCAGGAAGTCCCTGGATTTCTCTCAGCACCTTATTTTCTGCACGGAGAGCTATCACTTCCCTCTCCAGCTCGTTCATATCAGCCACATTGCTATTGTTAGCTAAAGAAGGCGTTTTCTTATCTGAACTAAAAAACTCAGCAACTTCCACACCTAGGACTTCAGCAAGGTTTTCAACTGTACTAACTTTCACATCAGCACCATTCAGGAGGTTATCCAACGTAGTTCGACTAACCTTCATCTTAGAAGCAATATCAATTTTGCTCAGTTTGTTGGACGTTATAATGTCCACTATTCTCTGCACATTCATATTAAAATCCTTTAAATGTTCAACAAAGTGGGTTAATATATATTAATTATGCCCACCAAACAATACATATTCAAAAAGTTTATTGTACTTTTGCACCGTAAAGTTAGTAAATAAATAAATAAGTACCAAATAAAATTGAAGAAAAATGAAGAAAAAGATAAAAATAAATATTGCAAGCAGTGCTTTATCCAAAAAGATAAAGGATTCTATAACACTGCTACAAACTATGTGCCGAGGCAAAACCGTAGAACTTTGTTATTCAGGTGGCAAAGATAGCGATGTCATTTTAGAATTAGCAAAGATGGCAGGAATAAGATTTCGAGCTATCTACAAAAACACGACCATCGACCCTCCAGGCACAATAAGGCATTGCCTAAGAAATGGCGTGGAAATAGTTAGGGCTAAGGAAACATTCTTTCACCTTATTCAGCAAAAAGGCTTCCCGACTCGTAGAGCACGCTTTTGCTGTGATGTTCTGAAAGAATACAAGATTCTAGACACTGCCATACAAGGCATCAGACGGTCTGAATCTACAAAGCGTGCAGCTAACTACAAAGAGCCTAGCATCTGCCGTTTCTATGGAAGCAAAAAGAATCATGTTGAAGTCATCCTCCCGATACTCGACTGGACAGATAAAGACGTAGAAGAATTTGTTAAGCTAAGAGAGATAAAACTTCATCCTCTATACTACAACGAAGACGGAACACTGAATATCAAGAAAAGGCTTGGATGTATGGGATGCCCTCTGAAATCAGATAACGGCCTATCAGACTTTCAGAAACACCCCAAACTAGTAAAGGCATGGCTAAGAGCAGGATTACGCTGGTGGAACGAAAAGCCACATACAGCAAGCCACAAAAAGTTTGATTCCATCTATGACTTGTTCATATCAGACATATTCTTCCATTCTTACGAAGAGTTTCTGCTAGCCAAACATGGAGGCTTTTTCAAACAGGATATAGACTGCAAACTGTTCATCGAAAAATATTTTAATATCCAGATAGAAGAAAAATGAAGAAAGAAGATAAAAAAGTTCCTGATGCGCCTAAAAGGTTATGGGTTCGTACATATTCTTTAATACACGACTCAGGCTTAATGTCCGTAGGAGATGTTTCATATGCAGAATATTGGATTGGACACAAAAATAAGGTTCCAAAGGATGTAAGACCTTGGAGTTATGAGGAAGAGGAGGAATACATCAGCCTCTGCCAATCTTGGCACGAAGCAAAGGAAGTTCCTGAAGATTTGCACACCTTTATTATAGGTGTTTCCAAAAACTTCACTCATCCAGTACTCATCAACTTGGAAAAATCATGCATACATACCTTTTATGATGCTCACAACATAAGCGATAAGAGGAAGTGGAACGGAATCATCCGCAAAGATTTCCGCTTCGCTTATTGGGCTTACATCAAGGACTTAGTTCCTACCATAGAGGAAGGAGGCACAAAATGCAAAAGATAATGTTCAATGACCAGTACGGTCTCACCCAAGCAGTTCTCGATGGTCGCAAGACTCAGACCAGAAGAATCGCCTATCAAGAGCCTTTCAAGTTTTACAGCAATTGCGGTTTCTATACGGAAGGAAAAGACAAAGGCAAACTCGCCATCAATGATGGCAATGAGATTGTGGCAAAGTCCACTTATAAAATAGGTGAAGTCGTAGCAGTCGCCCAAAGATACAGCGACATTCCGTTTAACAAAGAAATATTCAAAGGGGCAGGCCTTTCCATAGGATGGGTAAACAAGATGTATGTGAAGTCTGATTTGATGCCTCACCATATCAAGATTACCAACATTAGGTGTGAAAGACTACAGGACATCAGCACCGATGACTGCATGAAGGAAGGAATCTACTGTAGCCACATTAAAGCCATTGACGATGCTTATTCATACGATGCCACAAATGATAGATTTAAGCCGAAAAGGTGGTACAGAACTCCTATCGAAGCATACAAGATGCTCAGCTGTAAGCTCCACCTCCATTGGGGCAACAATCCTCTCGTCTTCGTTTACGATTTCGAACTAGTTAAATAATAATTCATCATCAATATGAAAGAAGAAACATTACCACTCAGACCTCAGATTAGGGAACTGGCGTTAGGTCAAGCCATCGACTTCCCTATCAAGAGAATGCTATCGGTCAAGAGTAGTTGCACTGACCTCGGTGCCATCTACAGCCGAAAGTTCAAGACCAAGCTCAACCGGGAGCAAGGAGTTATCACAGTTACAAGAATCAAATAAAACAAAATAGTCATGAACCAAACAGTACAAATCCAGTTCGCTGACAAGATGGTCTCGTTCGACACATTCCTATCAGCCATACGCAATGTAGTCCAGGAAGAAATATCCAAGGCTGTAGGCAAGCGACCATTCATCACCCAAGCCAAGGCATTCGATACCTTCGGCAGACGCAATGTAGAGCGATGGGTGAAGGAAGGCAAGGTCAAGGTCTTCGGGCGTGGCAAGAATGGCAAGATTACTCGCTACGAATACCGGGTGTCCGAGCTGGAAGCCTGTGCCTTTAAAGTTCAAGACTATCTTTCATAAAGATATTAAGGTTCATAAATGAAAACTATGATTTTAGTTATTTAGATATTGTTTGTGACAAGCGTCTTCGTGAGAAGATGGGTGTACTTCTAAGCTGTTAGAGCCTGGGCATCAAATATCATGCGCAAAACGAGCGATCTCTTGTAGTTGGAACATTCCATGAGAATAGATCTTGCAAATCAACTTTGCATATCCCTAGCCCAGGCTCTTTTGTACTTTTGCAATAACCCTTTTAATTCATACGCCAATGAAGATAATAAGAAACAGGCTCATCCCTCCACCGGGATTCAGCTATATCAATATCTGTGGGGTCCTCTTCACCAGAAGAAATCGCCCCATAACTCCTATAGAGGAAAGACATGAGAGCATCCACACCCGGCAGATGCAGGAAACGCTCTACATCTTCTTCTATCTTTGGTACCTCACCGAATGGCTCATCAAGCTAGCCATCATCCGTGATACCAGGAAGGCATACCGTGCCATATCCTTCGAGCGAGAGGCATACCTGTATCAGGCTACCCCCGGCTATCTCGAAGAAAGAAAACATTATTGTTGGTTAAAACATTTATAGAATATGAAAACAGTCAAGATCATTCTTTGCATCGCCCTTTGGATATTCATCATCTGGGCATGCTTATACAAGCTCTCTCAGGGCATCCACGACGAGAATCTGATTTCTCAGATGTCACAGTGCACCTATGATGAGATAGTTGATACGCTCACCACTCGAAATGGCTTCCAGCCTACCGAACATCAGATAGTAACCTACTATTATGAGCGCTATCAGAAGTAAGAGCACCTATGCAGCTCGCAAGTGTCTCCTCTGCCCTGATGGGCGCAACTGCATCAATGGCAAGTTTTGCCTTAAGCACAAAAGATACGTGCAGCATCAGGAGAAACTGCCATGTGAATAACTATTTAAAATAAATAATTTGGAACAGAACAACAAACAGACGATAAGATTATGAGCTGGAAAGAAATGATACAGGTGGAACGTGGTGCCGATATTACAGAAATGGAAGCTCCTATTCCTAGCACGATTGGAGAAGGCTTCACCTTCTGCCTTAATGGAAAACAATATACCACAATAGGTGGATATACGAAAGGAAAGCGTGATGTGGAGTTTTACATAACTTCTTATATAGGTTATTGTGGTGGAGCAGAGCATTACTATTGTTCTATTAGTATTCCTGTGGAAAACAGAAACGGAAACACAACTATAGGAGGATACCATGGTGGTATAGAAATTCCTAACGAGTACCAGAGTTTCAAAGCGAGTATAGTCAGACCTCTTACAAAAGAGGAAGCGGCAGACACTGAAAGATGGGAATGGTACAAAGAAGGTGACATGGTGGAAGCATTTTGCTCACTCGAAGAACTTAATAAATGTATCGAAATGATTCGTCAGATTTTTCCGGAAGACAAATGGAATGTCGTGATTAAAAGAAATATTTAGCATAGCATCAGTAGAAACTGCCATGTGAATGAAAAGTAAATTAACTAATAAACAGTTAGTAATATGGATAAACAAAAATTAGATAGAGCAAACGAATTAAACAGTTTCATCGAATATTACCAAACGACTATCTATAGATATTGTAAAGATAGTGGTAATATTGATGGTAGCAGATTGGGGAATGCCCTTTTGAATATAGTAAAGTATGCACCACATGAAGCTGATAATATAAAAAGTGCTATAAAAAAGGCTTTAGATAGCATTCAGAAAGAGTTTGATGAACTTTAAAATGTGGTTTTGATATAATATCAATCATCATGGAATCAGAAACAGCAGAGCAAAACCGCAAAGCCCGGCAGCGAGAATACTATCTTAAGCATCGTGAAAAAATGCTAGCCTATTCTCGCAGATACCTCCAGGAGCATCCTGAGAAGAGGAAGCTATATCAGGAAAATGCAGCCCGGAAACGAGCAGACGGCAATGGATATTACCAGCGTTATTATCAGCGCCACAAGGAAAGATTGCTGGAAAGCTCCAAGCAATGGCACCAGGCTCACCCCGAAAAGGTGAAGGAATACCAGCGCAGATACTATCAGAAGAAAACTGCAGCCAAGAGAGAGAAGAAAAAGCCGAATCCGGATATAGATAAGGCTAAATCCCTCTTCCGTGATCCAGCCATGGCAGAACATCTGCAGTGGCTCTTCAATCACGCTGCAAGCAAGAACAAATAAATCATCAATCCGGACATGGAACAGCCTCCTGACTAGGCAGAAATATCCATAGCGTTAAGTAAAGACTACGCCTATTATTATATAAATCCGACCCCACGGAAAGACGTGAGCCTTTTCTAGAAGCAGTTCCAGTCCATTAACAGAAAGGAAGGTGTGATATGACATAAAAATGTGTTTAATTCTTTGAAAGTGAAAATAATATTCAATATTAATTTATCTCGATCGGTATCCCACCGGGCAACCCATTTCGCCCGGTGGGTTTCAAAAAGAAGAAATATGAATCACGCTAGTTTATTCAGCGGAATCGGTGGCGCAGAGGTCGCTGCATCCATGATGGGATGGCAAAACCTCTTCCATTGCGAGATACAGGAGTTCCCTCGCAAGGTGCTCGACTACTGGTTTCCTAATTCAATAAGTTATGAAGACATTACCAAAACAGACTTCCATCAGTGGCACGGAAAGGTCGATGTTCTCACCGGAGGATTCCCATGCCTTCCCTTCTCCCTCGCTGGTCGAAGAAAGGGAGCGGACGATAACCGCTACCTCTGGCCTCAGATGCTTCGAGCGATACGGCAGATACACCCCACTTGGGTCGTTGGTGAAAACGTTGCTGGAATCAAGACGATGGTGGAGTCCTGCCAAGTCACTCAGATGGGACGCACAGACGATCTTTTCGAAGAGAATCACATATATAGAGAAGAAAGCCGATTCACACTCGACAAAATCTGTGCAGACCTCGAAGCCGAAGGATATTCCGTCCAACCGATTGTTATTCCAGCTTGCAGTGTCGGAGCGCCCCACAGAAGAGATAGAGTCTGGATTGTTGCCCACACCCAATGCGATGGACATAGCCCACAAAGACATGGAAATCAACGAGCGAGGGCGAAGAAATCCAAAGAAGGGCAAGACAGACCACAGCCTAGGTCTAGAAGACATGGCAGTGGCACAACTCCTTCCTACGCCCACGGCACTCGACAAAGGAGGAGGAAGAATAAACAAGAGCCTTTCACCGAATGCAGCAGATCGTCCAACCTTGGCACTCGCCGCTCGAAAAGGCTTGCTTCCCACGCCTTGCAGCATAGAAGCCACGAAGTTCACAAAGACAATCAATCCCAATTCCCAGATGGGGCAAGGAATTACAGCCTTGGCGGTCAACGGTCTTCTCCTCACTCCAAGTGCAACAGATGGTCTCAGAAGTACAATGACAATGGATTCTTTGAAGAGCCACAACAAGGAGAATGCCAACTTGGCGGAGCAGATAGCCCACAAAGTAGGTGGAGGAACTTCCCAACTCAATCCCCTGTTTGTAGAGGAAATGATGGGATTCCCTTTGATGTGGACAGCCTTACCATTTCTTTCCCCAAGTGGCGACAAGAATCCATAAAGGCTTACGGCAATGCCTGGGTCCCACAAGTGGCTTACGAGATATTCCGTGCCATCGAGGCAGAAGAAAACAACAAATGATAGAAATCGTAAATTCTACATTCCAAATAAAGAAGAACAATAAAAATGAAAACAGATGGCTACATATTTACTCCAGAGCTGTTGCAGTGGCGTTACTTCCATCGTCCTGTGGTCGTGCAGGTGCTCATCCATGTGCTCCTCTCCTCCGCTCACAATGAGGCTTCCGCTGCCACCCTCTCCTATCGTGATTTGGCTATACAGCTCCACACCACGGTCAAGGCTATCCGTGTCGCCATCGATGTGCTCATCGCAGAGAAAATCATCACCAAGTGCTCTGCTCCAAGAGCCTCAACCAAGCTCTATGTTAACAGTTCTCACCCCCTATCCCACTGCATCCATCCATGGCAAAGAGACCAAGGGGCACAGATTACGGCACACTTTGGGGCACAGATTGGGGCACAGCCAAGGGCACAGATTCCTACTCCACAACAATCTGACAATCAAGGTAGTAAGATATATCACCAAGCAGAGAAGGGCACAGATGAGGGCACAGTTAAGGGCACGAAAGGGGCACTATCTAGGGCACAGCCGAAACAAGGGGCACAGCCAAGGGCACAATCTAGGGCACAGATTTCACAATCCGAAACCCCTTTAAATAAAGGTGATTCCAAAGATTCTAGCAAAGTCAAGGGCACAGATAAGGACACAGCCAAGGGCACAGAAGTAAGAGAAAAGAAACAAATAAAAGAAAATCTTTCCCCTGAAACCCCTATAAAAGAAAACAAACAAAGAAAAGAGAAAGCCCACCCCCACACACAAAAAAAAGAAAAAGAAAAAAAGTCGGTGGATGCTGAAACTCAATTCTCAGAAGTCTTAAGGCTCTTCAACCGCCTCTTCCTCGGAACGCCGGTCAAGCCAATCTCGAAGATGACTCCAGACCGCAAGAAGCTGGTCGCAAAGTTTATCTCAGATTACTCCTTCGAGGACATAGAACCGATGCTTCGCAAGGCTCTCAACTCCGATCTCCTTTTAGGGCGCAAGGATGGTGGCTGCTATATCTCCTTCAACTGGCTCTTCAATCCAAAGAACTATGAGCCTTTGATGGAAGGAACATACGACAACCCTACCGTTGAAGCCTCAGCAGGTAAAAGAACAGCCCCAAAACCACCAAACTGTTTACCAGCCGAATCTCCGAAACCTCAGCATGAGGAAACCAACGAAGAGATAGAAACTCGGCTAAAGCAGAAGGAAGAAGCCCAAAGAGCCAAGGACAAGGCAGAAACCGAAGCCCTACGCCAGAAGTACCTCGAATGGATAGAAAGCGCAGCTAAGAATCCCAATGGCTCCATGGCAAAGATGGTTCGACAAGCCTACGATAATGGCACACTCGCCAAGCTGGGCATCGTCTGGAATCCGTCAGTAGCCGAAGAAGAACAGTCGCTGGCCGACTTGGATGATCAAACTCAGAGTTATCTCCAGTCAATCCTCAGAGATTAAACACAAGTAAAGTAACAAACAAATTTTAAAATCATACGAATATGGACAGACAAGAATTAATCGACCGTCTCAACGGTAATTTCCCAGAGTACACGAAGAAGCCTCAGCAGAAGAAGGTGCAGCGTGAAGGTCAGTTGCAGATAGCCTGTGTGCGATGGTTTCGCCTACAGTACCCGGCATTCTCCACCCTCTTCTTCCACCCGAAGAACGAGGCTGAATCCTATGGCAAGAAGATAGCCATCAATGCAGCAGCCGGAGTAGTGCCGGGCGTTCCCGATCTCATCCTGGCTCTCCCATCCATCAGATATGAAGAGAACATCGGTGACCTCAGCCCCCACAAGGCTTTCTATCATGCCCTGGGCATAGAATTGAAGTATGGCCACACCAATCAGCAGTCAGCCCATCAGAAGGAATTCCAAGCCTTCTGGGAAACAGCAGGCTATAAATACGTCCTCTGTCGCTCATTAGAGGAAGTGAAGCAGCAAGTCGATGACTACATGCGCCACGTTCCTTCCTCAGCCCAGTATGATGTCAGCGCAATCTATCACTCTGATCCGGCAACCGAGTCTAACAGGAAGTTATTAAATAAAATCATCAAAAGCAAGAAGTAACTATGCAAACAGAACTATCATTCATCCTCTTTATGCTTCTCATCTGCTCTATAGCAGTCCTCTATCTGTATTTGATAGCGAGAAGCAACCGGAAACACTGTCAGAACTGTGTTTTCTTCACCCTCAGAAAAGAGTCCAAGCGTCTGGGCTATTGCTCTCGCTTCAACGACCACCATTTCTTCTGGGAGCCAGCATGCAAAGGCTGGAAGCGTAAACCATTCGAACATCAGGAGGAGGAGGCAGAACTTTAAGAAAAAACAACTATGAGCAGTTTCATCAAACAAAACCTGATGCAGTCAACACCATCGGTTGCTGATCAGGAGAAAATGAGGATGTGCAAGTTCTGTGTACATAGCCACATCAGCGACCTCGGCTACAACCATTGCTGGAAGTCTGATAGTGTCACTTACAACGGAGATTCCCCTACAGGCATCTGTAGCGCATACAGAGATAATCGTATTTGGAAACCCTATTATTTCTCTGGCCTCATGTCACGCTACAGGGGTAACATCTGTTGGGCAAAACCAGTGTATAACTCTCCTACAAAAGGAAAGAGCCGTATTTTCAAATACGAGGTCATCGACCCGGTAGCCTCAACAATAGAAACCCTCTCGCCCAAGGAGTTCGCCAAGGAGTACAACCCTGCCCCTCCTGGCTCCAAGCCTCCATATACGATGAAGGAGTATGAGAAATGGGACACCTATTGTTTCGGTGGGTACGATCCACTGCTCTCAGAAAAACAGGAGGCAAAAAATTACAATGAAGCCCACTGGCAGCAAATCCTAGCCCAGGAAGCAATAGACAAACAATTAAAACAAGAAGCAATATGAAGAAAAGATATTTTTACGTAGTCGCATCATTCATGCGCAAAGACATAGCCAACACATGGCGTAAGGTTGACTTTACCATTATGAAGGATGATGGTTCAGCATTATTCCCTCTTATGGAGGCTTTCAAGGCGATTAATGAAGGATATTCAGAGATAGCTGATCCTGCAACTATCCAGTTCGACAACTGCATAGAAATCAGCAAGGAAGACTATGAGGCTTTCAACAATCTCAAAAATTTAGTCAAAGTGAATAAGTAGCGATAGTAGATGCCCCACATCGCCACCGTTCCCAGCGATTCTATCGCTGGTCCCTCAAAAAGAATATTAACAAAGAAAAAGTAATTAGTATGACAAAGGAAGAATATGAAGAAATGCGTAACACCATCGACTCCGTAGGCGAATACTTCAATTCCATCGAAGAGCTAACCAAGGTCAGAAATCTTGTAGAAGAAGTCGATGCATCAAACAACATGGCTATACTAGAAAGCCCTGTAAAGCTGGATATATCCCTCCAGGGGATATGCCGTGTTGCAAACGAAGACATCACCAAGTATCTCGATGCAGAAGCAATCCGCTACATCAGAAGTGCCATCCTCCGAAGATTAAATAGACGTATCGCATTCTTCGAAAATCAGATAGAAAACATTAATTACACCAAACGTAAAACAATGAAAAAGTAATGAAGATAAAATTAATCAAATCAACAAAGTGCGCTCAGGATGTTCACGAAACGACAAAATATCCACGCCCATGGTTTAAGCCGAAGCCAGAGCTTCCAGCAGGTACGATTTTGGAGGTGGATAAAGTCTGGCAAAATTTCTTTGGCAGCCATTATCGCTGTCAATTGCCAGAAGAAATGAAAGATATAGGCTATTCCCTTCCGTGGTACGACATCCCAATAGAGAATGCTGAAATATATAAAAGTTAAATTTAAATCATAAAAATTATGGCTGTAGTAAATGTAGATTATTCAGAGTTCGAAACCTTGAAGAATCGAGTAAAGGAATTAGAAGAGACCGTAAAAGAGAAGGATAAGACCATAGCTTCCCTCAAAGACGGTTCCAGAGTTATCATCCGCAAGGAAGTGCAAATAGAATACGAGAGATTCAGTGACCCATTTCGTAGAATGCATGGCTGTGCAACAGGCCCTTTGTATTCACAAGATGAGAAGCCAAGACGCACAGTTGAGACCTCCGAGTCTTACATTGGCTTTGAGGATGTGCGCTTGAAGGTTGAGGAGCACATGAAGGATGAGGTGAAACGTAGCATCCAACAGCGAGACGAATCACGTGCAAATTACGAATCCTCTGTTCAGAGATACAATGAGAAAGAGAAAAAGTTGGATTACAAGGAAAAGTCTCTCGATGACAAGTACGCCCAAAAGAAAGCTAATCTCATTTCTGAATACAAGGAGAAGGGTAAAGCCCTTGAAGCAGACTATCTTGCCAAAGGCAAGGCATACAAGCAGCAATTGGATGTAGACTACAATTATTACATAAAGAAAGCTGGTCGCTTGCTATCCATCAGTGATAGTGCAAAAGAAGCCCTCTCTCTCCTCAACGCCAATCGCTTCTTCAAGCCAAAGGGCGTAGAAAGCATTCTGGCAAATATAATTCAAAAGTGTGAAGGTTAGCCAATGGACAGAATACAGAACGAAATCAGTAAGCTTCGCCATGAGCAGCATTTAAGCGAAAAACTGCAGGCTGCCCAGATTCGACAGATTAAGCGTGAGCACGATGGTCTCCACAAGTGGATAACCATCACGCCACGCCTCCGACTCCTCTGCCGGATAGACGAGAAAGGCAACCTCCTCCCCAAGGAGCAGGAACGCATCAGAAAAGTCAAACAAACTTTTGGTATCAAATAAGATATGAGTGAAGAATCAGTATTATCCTTTCGCAAGCTGGTTTCAGCTATGCGAACCACGGAAAAGGAGTATTGGGCACACCGCGATAAGAAGATGCTTCGCCAGTCCATCGAACTTGAAAAGCGTGTCGATGGCATCATCATGAAGGCAGACGGAAATGATGTCCCTCAGAACGACAACGGCACATTCTTCCTTCTGGTAGCAGAACTTAGAGCCTCAACCATCCAATATTTCCAAGAGAAGAAGAAGCCACAGCCCGACAAGGAGCTGGTCAACTCCCTCTTCAAGACCATCAAGGAGACAGAAGCCAAGATAGATAAGATGCTCATACGTCTCAAAGACGAGCAGATAAAGAAAGATGGCTACATCATCCAGTACCACGTCATGGAACGTATGCCAAGAGCACACCAGGCTCGTTCTATCTTTAATTCCTCGGATGAGCAGCTTGCCAATATAGAGTTGAATGACCACTACCGTCATCCCGACCCTCCTGGCACCATGTATTTCATCTGCAAGAAATATCTTGGCAAAGACGGAAAACAACTACCTCAGGAAGAGGTAGACAAAATTATTAATAACAATTTAAATTCTTAAGATTATGAACAAAACAGAAAGCAAGCCTCAGGAAGAGGCTAAGACACAAGACAAGTCTCAGAACCAGCCAAAGGAGTCCTTCATTGGCACAGGTAATGGTTTTTCCCTCCGTTCTCGCACATCCACCTGGTTCGAGTGCAAGGTACGCTATGAGAAGACCCAGGAGGATGGAAGTGATAAATTGGTAAACGAGTTGTATGTTGTTGATGCCCTCTCCTTCACCGAGGCAGAAGCAAGCATTATCGATAACATGGCAGTCTATGTATCTGGTGAACTTAAGATTGCCAACATCAACCCAGCCAACTACAACGAGATTTTCTTCTCTGATATTGATGACGATGATCTTTGGTTCAAGGCTCGTTTGGCTTTCATCACCATTGATGAAAAGAAGGATAAGGAGAAGCGTACCTATGTCAACTACCTCATCCAAGCCAAGTGCATCGAACGTGCCAAGCGTTATGTAGACGAGGTTATGGGCAAGACCATGATTGACTATGAGTTGAAGAGCCTCAGCGAGACCAAGATTTTTGATGTCTTCGAGAATGAGCCTTCCACTGATAACAAGCAGAAAGAGAAGGACGGTAAAACCGAGTAATCACTGACAATTCTTGCGCAATTTGGTTCTCAACAAGCTAAGTTGCGCAAGTTATCACTTCTCTTCCGCACATTTCTCGTATTTTAGCCCCACATTATTAATATATATAACATCAATCATATATGAAAAAGTTGAAACGTTTCATCATTTATCTCCGTCTCTGGTTCATCCGCAAGATGGGTTACACCCTACCTTCTCTCAGAGAAGCAACCAGTGTCATGCCGGGAGAGTTCTATGATCTCTTCGGTCGCATTGTCCGGGCAGTTCCCAACAAGGAATCCTCCACCCCACATGTTGAAGACAACTTGGAGCATGAAGAAGTCCCAGAGCATTGCCATAACTGCGATTTGTTCAAGGAGCACATACCTTGCTCCTTCAACCACCGTATGCCCAACGGCTGCGATATTTGCGACAATCATCATTTCGAAATCATCTGCATCAACAGAGGCAACATCTAAAGCACAATCAATATGAAACAGCAAAAGTCAAATTATAAACTCGACAAGAAGACTGGTCACCTTCTCGAAGTTCCTTCAAGGAAGCAAGTTCGTGAACATGTCAAGAAGATACGTGAGCAGCAGACCCAAGAATCTCAGGACCCCATCACCCTGCATGAGACCCAAGCCGACAAGAATTTCAAGAAGGTACAGAAGGTTCTCGACCGTATGCACGCCAAGGCAAAACTCCCCGACTTCCTTACCATGGCCCGCAAGAAGTTTCTTTCCACCGTCTGCGTTATCAATCGTCCCGGCAAGCAGCGTAGCCTCCTCCCCGATAAGAAAGGACGATACGTAATGCTCTGCCACCGAAAGATGGCTAAGGTCTTCACAGCCGATGTCTGCCTACTCGTTAAGATTCAGAAGTCCTGGGTCACTGACAATACCGAAAAGCTCCCCGATGGCTCAGAGCGCACAGTGGAACATTGGCAGGATGGCTCCTGGAGCATCGTTCCATGCCGGGTAGACAAAAGCAACTACACCACCATTCAGGAAGTCCGGCTTCGTCCATGGTTCTTCCTTCATCGCTACTGGTACGAGATTACCTTTGATGGCAGGGTAGAGCCAGCCATGATGCTGAATGATTACAACCTCAACCCTACCCTTCGCAAGAAGCATTTCTTTGTTACCAGGGAATATGTAAAAGTACGTAACCAGGATGCCGAAAACGACTACTTCCGTTTCTGGCTCCACAAACCTACAGATTATGCAGAACGAAACTGATATTTACATCCTCAACCGTCCACGCCATCAAAAGCGTGGGCTAACCCTCAACAAGAATGGGCGCATCACTCTGCGCTCATCCCCAATTAAACTTCTGGGATTGGAGCGAGGAGATAAGATCATCTTCTTATTCCACGACTCTCAGATGTACATTGTCAAGTCTTCCAGCCATAACCTTGCTATCCCTCTATATGGGCGCAAGTCTCAGCTTCACGGTTGCAGTGCCAGCACCGTCAAGGAACTCTTCAATCATATACCAGGCATTCCACCCGATACTCAGGAAATAGACTTGATTGTCTCTGACCACCTCGAAAACATCATGATATGCAATGACATCATTCAGGCTTTGGCAGTAGTCAATCGTGCCGACCCATCCCATTGCCGATAATTAAACATTAAGCACAACACATTAAACATTTAGAAAGATGCAACAATCAATCAGATACAAAGGTCTCAGCCTCACTCCAGACGAAATGGCAGTAGAGAACGGTGCGCTATCCCTCTGTGGCAACCTAGAGCTGCACGATGGCGCATTGCGCCCTGCCATCGTATCGGGCACACCTCTATCTCAGCCCCTCACCGTTAATGGTGAGGTGGCTAAGATATTGTATGTTCACGAAACAGGTAGTTATCACCACCTCATAGCCATAGCCTCATCCTCCATTTATTGGTTCATGCAGGATGGCACGCTAGGCTCGTCCACCCCTATTAAGTCCTTCGACTACGAATCCACCGTGCTTTCTATCGATTCCATCGGCAACACCCTCATCATCGTGGCTACCGATGGCATCCACTATGCCATGTGGGAGAGCAACGGACAGTCCTCGTCCGATTACAGCTATAAGGGACAGAAGCCACCATTCCTAGAACTTAGCTTTTTCTTCGACCCAAGTAATAAGCCAGAAGATTACGAACTTGGTGGAATTAATGCCAAGGGTAGCAAGGAAGGTTTCTACGATGCCTTCCAGCAGACCACCTATAGCTGTGGCGATGTGTTCAACAAGGTGAATGGCGATTCCTTCACCTCGGGCGACCAAGTAGCCAATATCAAGGATGATAAGCAGTCCGATATTACCCAGAGCATCTACGCCCTGGTCAACCGAACAAACAATCTTATCGCCAAGCAAGGGCGTTTTTACGCCTCCTTCTTCATCCGCTATTGCTATCGCATGTTCGATGGCAGCATGATTATGCACTCCTCGCCTGTTTTCATCCCTATTCAGGTGCCAAACAGCTATTCCGTTTATTCCGCCAACATTGGCTTCCCTAGCGAAAACTACAAAAATCTTACCGTTACTGGCGCAGAAGTCGGTTGGGAAGATTCCGCTACTTTCAACAGAAAAGATGCCAAGGGCAACGTTATCGAAGCCAGTATCTCCAAGTGTACCTTTATGTATCTCCCTCACAATGTAGCATTGTCCTATGCGCTCCAAGGAGATATTGACGAGTTGAAGCGATGGAAGGATATTATCAAGTCTATTGATATTTTCATCACGCCTCCTGTCACCAATGTCGATACGAGTGCCAAGATTAGCGTATTGGAAATGTGTCAACCTAATTATGTGCTAAATGGAGCAAACATAGAAGATTACCATTGGACTAGCAACAAAGGCAAAAGCTATGGAATGGTCAGTGTTCGCTTCCCAAAGAAGTCTGACGATGATTATAACAACCAACTTAGTTCTGCTGGCAATGGTGATTCTTCCGAGTCGAATGAGCAAAACATTTCAGCCTTTTACAAGATATGTTCCTTGCCAATAGATAACCTTACCAAGGTCGCTAACAAGGAATTGCCTGTAGATAAGGCTGCTGTATACCAAGTTTCCCTCCAAGAGCAGATGCAGGACGATTACAAGACCCACAATTTCCTCACTGCCAAGGGTAGCTATGTCTATAACCATCGGCTCAATCTGTTTGGAGTGCAAGAACATCTGATGTCTGGTTTCAGCCGAAAAGTCATGTTCCCGAAGGGCAACTACCTTCGTTCGGCAGGCAATTTCTATTCTCATCTTATCATCAAGAAAATAGTGACAGAGCTTCATACCACATCCGGCACAAAATATGTAGAGAATGTTTTAGAAGAAGATGTAATCGACCGCATAGAACCATTCATGCTTGCCAATCTGGTTAAGTTCTATCCCGATTCCAGGGCTAAGAAGATGGTTTTCTTCTGTTCTACTGTCGATGCCAGTGCCGATGTTATCTATGCCTTTCCGCTAAAAGAATGCGAAGAGTTAAATGGAGCTATGCACATGGGCAACTTCACCGAAGAGATAACGCCCTATATCGTCACCTCCTACGATTACTCTGTAGATGATGTAGTCGATATGAGCAACAAGATTTATACATCCGAGTCCGATAACGCCTTCTACTTCCCTCTGAACGGCATCAATACCGTGGGTATCGGCACGATCCAGGGCATAGCCTCAACCACAAGGGCACTCTCCCAAGGTCAGTTTGGTCAGTTCCCATTGATGGCTTTCTCCACCGATGGCATCTGGGCGATGGAAGTTTCTTCCCAAGGCACCTATAGCAGCATCCACCCCATCAGCCGTGAGGTTTGCAGCAATCCGAAGTCCATCACCCAGCTAGACCAGTCCGTGCTCTTCGCCACCAATCGCTCCCTCAGTCGCATAGCTGAGTCACAAGTGGCTTCCATGTCCGATGTCTTGGATGGACCAGGCTTCAATATAGTGGGCAACCTTGGCAAGTTCCTCAACTTCTTCAATGATGCCGAAGGAGATGATGCTGCCACCAAGACCATCAAGACACAGATGCGCCAACTCATAGATTTCACCTCCTCGCCAATCGACTTCTTTCAGCGTTGCCAGGTTATCTATGATTACAAGAACTCTCGCATTTTCTGCCTAAATGTCAGCCAACTTTCCAAGGAAGCCTCAGCCGATACCGTAGCCCTCTGCTATTCCATCAAGGATGAAGCCTGGAGCACCTTCCTCATCAAGAACGTGCTCACAGCCCTCAACTCCTACCCTCACCCATACATTCAGTATCGAGACGGTAGCGTAATAGTTTTGGATAGCGGTTACGATTACGAGGACGAAACAGAGTATCACGGCATCATCGTTACTCGTACCTTGAAGTTCGATGAGGAGAACGCTCCCGATGCCATCACAGGCTACATCCATTCCCTCACCTCTGGCACCGTGCCAGTCATGTGGCTGTATGGTAGCAACGATAACCAAAATTGGCATTACCTAGGTCGCCTAGGTGGCATGAAGTCCAACTATATGTCCTCCCATAGCTATCGCTTCTTCCGCATAGCCCTCTATCTTAAGATGAAGTCAATGAATCAGTACTTTGCCACTCGCCTCGAAGTTATCAGGCGTTTCAACAAGTTCTAGAAAAAACAGAGCCTTCGCTTTTTCAGGAATCCATCCCGATTTAGCGAAGGCTCTTTCCATAAACACCCAAAATAATGAAGAAAAAGAATAGCCACCGTTCCAGGCGATTCCATCGCCTGGTCACAGATAGCCTCTTAAGTGAAGCTAGGTCGTCTCAGCGTATAGTTATCCCGGCTCAGCAAATCGCTCTTGATGTTATTGTAGTCAGCGGTAGCGCTTTCCCCATACGTTCCAGCCTTGTCAGCAAACTGATCCATCAGGAACTGGCTCATCACGTAGTCTACGATGTATCTGTGGCAGTGGCTCTTCAAGGCATCCGTCACAGCCACGTTCCAGTTCGGAATCTCCAGTTTCAGCGTCACCGTCTCATAGATGGTTTCCTCCCTGTCCTTACCAGCCTTGTTTACGGTAGCAGTCGTTTCGTTCTCCTCACCGTCAATGATGGTGGTCACTACTTCCGTCCAAGTACCGTTTTTGTTGTCAGTATAGGCATACTTTCTGATGCCCTTCACCAGTCGCTCCAGGTTGTTGTTGTCCTCCACTCTACCAGTGGTCTGATAACGTTGAGCAGCCAGCTTGATGTTAGCGATGGCTTCCGTCACGGCACGGTTGATAATACTGCGAGTCTCGTCACTGTCCGGGCTTTCAATGTTGGCTCTGATGTCCTTCTGAGCTTCATCCACCATTCCCTGGCTCACTACATAGCATCTTGCCAGTATATCATTACATACCTGCTCCATGCTAAAATCCAATGTAATCAATTTTCTATCCATAATTGCAATTATTTATATTGAAGAAAAATTATCTCAGTTCGAAAGGTGGTCTGCCTCCGCTCCAGTCCACGAAGTCTTGATGAAAATGCTGCGAAGCAAAGTCAGGATTGCGCTCTGAGCCTTTCACCCCTCTCTGCTCATCCTTGTCTACCGCATCCCCATTTCTAGCCTCAGCATCCAAAGTATTACCTTCCTTTACTGTTGCATCAGAACCTCTAGCCTCAGCACCCAAAGCATTGCCTTCCTTGACTGCAGCAT
>ERZ1034701.42-NODE-42-length-53267-cov-732.856386_pt1 | contig 53267 bp, 62 predicted proteins | sample MGYA00520651_ERZ1034701 | MGnify/ENA primary metagenome ERZ1034701 (study PRJEB33766, sample SAMN09781713) | gut metagenome | biome: gut microbiome | host: Homo sapiens | place: Madagascar | study: EMG produced TPA metagenomics assembly of the PRJNA485056 data set...
TAATTATATTTTAATATTTTTAGTGTTAGTTAAAAAATTATAAAAACAATTAAATTATATTAAAAATTATGAAAAAGATTAAAATTTCACGTTCATTCACTTTTAAAGCTTATAAAGTCGAAATTAGTGAAGAATTATTAAATGACTCTAAAAAATATTTAGAGTTCATAAATAATGTTAAAAGTGAGAATATTAACAAACATTATGGTTCTTTCACATTTAAAAGTGATTGTGAATATTATGTTGAAAAGAATATATTGGATATTTTCAACAATATTTCACAAGGTCCAAAAAATGCGAATTTTTATTTGATTTATAAAATTTCAACACTTGAGGACTCAAATATTGACGATTCTTTGCTTATGTCAATTTATTATAATATTGACGAAGAAAAGATAATTTTGGATTAATTTAATAAATATATTAAATATGTATATGAACACTATAAAAATCAAAAATGTGCAATTAAAAGATGTTTTAATTGCATATTTTGGCGATGATGATAATTTATTTAATAAAATTAGCAAATATTATAAAAATAATTTAGAAGATGCTAAGGATGTTAAATATTATGTGGATTTAATTAGAAAAAATTTAAATTCGCAAGTAAATGTTGAGGTTAATTGGAATAATAGCGTTAATTATCAATATTTAGTTAATTTTAATTATCCTACAAGCGATTTTTTAGTATTTAATAGTGATAATTTAATAAATTTAAAGCGTGACAACATATAATAATATTAAATTTATAGATTTTTTGCGTTTTTATTATAATGATGCAATTAATTTAATGGATTTTAGCCATCTCAAAAAATGGTTAAAAGAAGATGGTTTTGATTTAGATGAAATTAACTTTATTTTAATTTCATTAGACAAAGAGATTCAAATAAATATTAAAAATATTGGTCAATGTTATGAAAATGAAATAATTATTGGCAATTTTTATATTTATTTAGATTCTATTGAGGAATTCAAGAATTAATTAATAAAAATTAGGCTAATTATTATTAGCCTAATTTTTTTGCTTTATTTATTTTAACGTTTGTTTAAATTTGGCTAAAAGCAAAATAAATTAAAAATTTAATAATATTTAAGCTAAAAATCGGTAATTTTTTAATACCTATTAGCATTTAACCGCAAATAAATATTAAAATTAATTATTTTTAGCTACAAGGTTATTAATTTTTTCTAATTTTAATTAATTTTAGGCTAATAGGCTTATAGCCTATTAGGCTAATAAATATTAAATTTAATAAAAATTAGGCCCCCTTAACAATTATTAGCCTGGCAACCCCCTTATTATTTAAAGACTTGTCCAAATGCAAGACCAAAAATTTATGCTGTACATATCTTATGACTTGTAAAAAGGCTGATAGAGACACACTTCATCAATTCATAAAATACTGATGAGGAGGCCCTTAGACTCAATTCTATATTGCGCATTTTGTTCAGAAAAATTTTTGCGCAAAACAGGTTCACTGGACAGCAAACTATAGTAGTATAAAATGTATATGGGTATATGCCTACGCGCGTATATAGAGGTCTAAAAATATTAAAAACATACCCAGGGATGAAAGTAGTGTACCTCTGGGCCATTATAATATAAAAATAATAAAGATAATAGATTAATATATAAAAGTGGTTCTGAGGCTCATTATTTTAATTCTTACTAGAAATATATAACGACTAATCAGAGTTCCGCCTTTTGTGCTTACAAATCTATATTATAAATGACGATTTTCATGAAATTTGAGACGATTACTACGGAATAATGGTTCACCAAAGTAAAAGTCTTTTACGGAACCACCTAACCTATTAGAAATCAATTACTTATATAAACGTTCCCGGAGCACGGACCTTTTCTATAACCCTAACCTAATTTTTTAAAATCCATATTATATATTTCTGGTAATACATTTTTAAAAAGTTCATTTTCCTTATATAGACTATAGGGTAACTTGGGTAACTTTTTATATAAGTGATTGATTTCCAATAATTTAGAAGTGCCCCAACTGCGTTCACTCATAGTTCACCTATGGTTCACGGACTGTCACTCCATCAATATATTTTACAAAATATGTGATTTTCTCAGTAAAATTTAACTAAAATCATAGTAATCTTTTAAATTTTTCAAGTAAAAAGCCTTAACACCTACGGTTTCAGTAATTAATTCTTTTCTCACAAATATTGCTAAGAATTGAAGCATTAAATTACCACGTTTTTACAAAAGTGATTTTTCTCAGTAAAAATGAGTAAAAAGCTTTAACACCTACGGTTTCAGTAGGTGAATGTTAAAAAATATTAAAATTTATATAAAAATTTCCTAGATTCAATAATTTTTAGTATATTTGCAGTGAAAATATAAAGTATTACAAATCAAAGTGAGATTATGTCAAAAATTCAGAATTTTGAAACGCCGGTTTCAGTTGAGACTCTTTCGACTGCCGAACTTATAGTTACGATGGCTCTTATCTTAAGAGGCAATTATTACAGTAACAAATCTTATGTGAGTTTCAAGCACTCAAGAGACCCAAATGCTGCCATAAAGTCCTTGGAGGAAGCATGCTCAGAATTAAATATTCCGTTTAAGACGCTTCCAAGCATCAAGGATAAGGACTACTATTATATGTGGGGAACAAATCTTGATTTGGTTCTTGCCAAACAGCAGATGATTCCACATCTTCTTAAATGGCGAACATTGAACCATATTCCTGAAAACTGGATTGGAAATTTAAGTGAATCTAAACTGAAAGCATTAGAGGCTATCACAACTCAGATAACAAAAGCAAAAATGACAAGAAAAGGTACTTGTTATTTAGTACCAGATGCTTTGCATTTAGATATTGCTATTTCTAACTTGTTTAGACCTATAGCACCAAATATAGAAACTGAATATAAGTATAATAGACAGTGCGTATATGGGCTCACTTACACATCTGAAACTTATGTTAATGAACTAGAGGATTTGGATGATGGCATTTCAGATTTACTTTAAAAATTAGACAATGAAAAGCGTAGATAGAATTAACGATGATATTTCTGATATATTACCAGATTCATCAGATTTATTAGGTACTGATGGTCTCGAGCAACGAGCTTCTATGGTCCAGGATAAGTCCAAATCAATACATGACAGGAAAACAGCCCAAGAGCTTGCAAAAGCTAAATACAAACTTGCTAGAGCTGCTGAAGGCCAAGCTGCTAGACAAGCTGTTAAGGCATTTAGACAGAAAAAGCAAGAAGCTCAAGAGGCTGTATATCAACAGCTTGAAGACGAAGACAAGCACATGCCAGCCAAAGAAGTTATAGATTTGGCCAATAGTGTAGCTGCTAGTAATGGTCAGCCTGCAATGGCAGAAAATGTTGCAAAACAGATTATGCTCTCTCAAGGTACGACACGACCAGAGGTTGTAAAACTTCTCAGTTCACTCAACATAAATCTCGATTTGCAGCTGTCGAAGACTGATACAGCTAATCTACTGGCTTGTCTTCTTACAGCTAATCAGAAGCAGCTTCAAGCAATATATGATAATGACAAGACGCCTCTCGCTATTAAAATAGTGGTTAAGCGCCTTATGAATGACGCTAAAATTGGAGAAATCCTAACGGTAGAGAGACTCTGGGACCGTATTTTCGGAAAAACTGGAATGATGCTTGATTTGCCGCAAGAATCTAAGGCTGCAGGTATCATACCAAATACTCCAGTTTCTAGAGAGGCTTATATTCTGATTAGAGAATCACTTCTCAAATAATATTTGTACACACAATCTCTCATTTTTCAAGTATGAAACCGTTTAGTTACGCGGGCGCCCGCGCACGCCCACCCCCATACATTATTATATACTTCCCTGGAGGAGAGCATATTCACAATTATTATATTAATCAAGGGCTAGGCTTACATGATTTTGAACTAGTATTAATAATATTGATTGATTGCTTGATATTTTGCGCCTGTGAGCCTAGCCCATTTTTAATTATCAGAATATGAGTAACCCAAAAAGAACACTCTCCGAAATGCAGCAGAGAGTTATAAATGCAGATGCTCTTAAGCATGAAGTTGTAAATGCTAAAGAGATGTTACGCCTTGAGATGCTTTCGTCATTTAAGGCCTATACTAAAGCTATGTTTAAAGCTCAGTATAAACGAAATTTTATTGTAGCTGAGCACCATGAAAAGATTATAAAAGCTTTACAGGATGTTGTAGACGGTAAATGTAGAAGACTTATCATTAACATCGCACCTCGATATGGCAAAACAGAACTTGTTATCAAATCATTTATCAGCTGGTGTTTTGCCTTAAATCCTAAATGCCGATTCTTGCATCTGTCATATTCTGACGTGCTCGTAGCAGATAATTCAGACACCGTAAGGTCTATCATGCAAGAGAGCTTATATAAAGAGTTGTTTCCGCAATCCAAGCTTGAGAAGGAGAAAGCCTCTAATAAACGTTGGCGAACAGCAGCAGGCGGAGAGATGTATGCAGTTTCAACACAAGGCCAGGTAACCGGTTTTGGTGCTGGTAACGTGGATGAAGAGGAACCAATCAAAGGTTCTGAAACTGCCGACAATCTTACATTCGACGAAGATATGAATGGTATGCTCGAGCAGATAGGCGCTAAGACTAATGTGTTTCAGGGTGCAATCATGATTGATGACCCTATTAAGCCTGAGGATGCTGATTCAGATATAGTTCGTGAGCGAATTAACTTGCGATTCGAAAATACCATCCGTAACCGTACTAACAGCCGCAATACTCCTATCATCATAATCATGCAGAGGCTACATGAGCATGACTTGTGTGGATATTTGCAAGAGATAGAACCAGATGAGTGGACAGTTCTGTCATTGCCAGCTATACAAGAAGACCCTGTTACTCATGAACGCCGTGCTCTGTGGCCTATGAAGCATACACTAGAAGAGCTTGACCACATGCGAGAGATTAACCCACTCGTATTTGATACTCAGTACATGCAGGACCCTACACCTAGAGAAGGTCTTATGTATTCGGAAGGCTTTAAAACTTATAATAAAGACCAACTGCCACAGGGCCGAGAGGCCGCTCACAAATGGAACTACACTGATACGGCTGATACCGGAGCCGATAATCTGTGTTCCATCTGTTTTATAGATACACCTGAGTATGTATATGTTACAGATGTGCTATTCACAGATGCTCCAATGGAGAAAACAGAACCAAAGACAGCAGAGATGCTAACACGAAATCAGACTGCATCAGCTCTTATAGAGTCAAACAACGGTGGTAGAGGTTTTTCTAGAAATGTTAAGAAAATACTCCGTGTAACATTTAGAAACTTTAGAACTGCTGTCAGAACATTCACTCAGTCTGAGAAAAAGGCAACACGTATATTTACTAATTCTGGAATGTGCCAAAGTGATATTCTGTTTCCAGAAGGCTGGGAAAAGAAATGGCCTAAGTTTCATGCGGCTCTTATGTCGTATCGTAAAGATAACAAGAAGCAACAGCATGATGATGCGCCAGATGCTCTCACAGGAGTTGTGGAGATGCATAGCAGAAAGCATAATACTAGCAAAATAAGACTGAGAAATTAATTTTATTCTTGTTAACAAACTTTAACATAAAAAATTTTATAATTTCAAATCTTTTTAGTATATTTGCAAAGTAAAAAGGTTATGGTTATCGTTTTTCAAATAGATTGTATTTTTGATAACGTTGTTAGTTAGTGCACAATTAAAATTTTTCAAGCTCTCGGAGGAGAGCTACATCCTCGTCCTGGTGAGCCAGTCACGTTATGTCCATCATGTGGCTGGAGAGGTTCGATTCCTCTAACGAGGGCAAACGGCGGCATCAGGGGTGGCATAGCTCAGAGGGCTAGAGCACAGGTCCTGTAAGCCTGAGGTCGAAGGTTCGAATCCTTTTGTTATCGCGGCCGCCTTTATTGCAGGTTAGAACAACTGGTAGTTTCACTAGGTTGAAATACAAACTTAGAGCCATGGGGTCCGAGTCCCGTACCTGCAACTAACGCATAGCTTTTGCACTCACTGCTTAGCTTTGCATATTTATTAACAAATTAATATTAGACAATATGGGATTGAATTGCGGATGTCCAGCAGGTAAGCATCTCAATGACCTTGAGATTGCTGAGTGCAAAGAGAGCTTTGGACAGATTCAGAAAGTAATTTTTGCCCGTATCTTCAGCTCTACAGGTGTTAAGAATAAGATTCCTAAGGAATCTATTGCTAAGAAAGCTACTATGACACCTCTTTTTGCTGCAGGAGACGGCACTAAGCTTATTATTTCGCCTTACATTCAGAATCCAACAACTGAGCCAGGTGAAGCCCGTACGTTTGGTGGCGGTAATCAGACACTCGGTGGTATCGAGATTGTTATCGGTCGTGAGCCAACCACTTTTACCGGTATTATTTACCAGGAAGCTCAGTCTGTTATTAAGACACTCAAGACTTATTCATGTGAAAAGATTGGAGTGTTCTTGATTGATGAGAATGGTAATATTGGAGCTATTGATTCTGATGGAAAGGGTACAAACTATGAGCCTATTCCAGTTGATAAGTTCTTTGTAGGTGACAAGAACCTTGGTGGTTATGAGGAGCCAGACTCTAACACTATTAGTTGGAGCTTCTATCCTAATTGGTCAGACAATCTCGTCTTGATTAAGGCCGATACACTTGACTACAATCCACTTACGGAGCTCACCAATGCGGCTTCAACTTAAAAATTTTGAATATGGTACGACAAGTTAGAAAACCAGTAAAAAAGGTACGTCTCGAGGCAGGTGATATTTCGCAGGAGTTTGAGGTATCACACGCCGAAAGAATTCTTGATATGGGACCAGCCTTAAATGGTGGTTGGCACGTACCTGAAGATAGTGAATACGAATATACAGAAGAATATGGGCTTAAGCTTAGAACAAATAAAGGAAATTCTGCTGAGACCTCAAAAGAAACAGCTGATAAATAAAGCGTCTTCTCTTCAGAAGCGTGTTAGATTCCACACGGAAACTAACATATCTTTGTTTGACTATAATAGCCCGGCTCAGTTGTTTCTTGATTGGGTGTCACATTTACTCCCAAAAGACAAGTACAACATATTTGTTCATCTGTTCCAGTACCCGCTTCCAACTTCAGCAGTAATAGATGATGTATACAGAGAGCTCGAACGAGTATTCTATAGCAGAAACTCAAGTTCAGCATATCAGTTTACATCATCTGAGCTGCTCGAAGACTGGCTGAATTACAAAAAGAATGTACTCCACGAGCCAGACGTATGGAAAACTGAAGGATGGAAACAACTACAGGTATCGCCTAACAGCATACTTGTAGTTGACCTTCCAACCCAACAGACGAGCTTTAGGCCAGAGCCATATTTCTATTGGCTTAATATTGATAATGTTATCGATTATAAGTTTGTAGATAAGAGTATCACTAATTTTGATTGGCTTGTTTTCAAACAGCCAGAACATAGAATAGCGGTCTTTGACAATACTTCAATAAGAGTTTATCAGCTTAATGAGAAGAATGAGATAGAGTCTCTGTTAACAGAGGCTACTCATAATTTAGGATTTTGCCCAGCACGGTTCTTTTGGACAACTCCTATTAATGAGAAATATCCAGATATTAAGAAAAATCCAATCACAAAGGAACTATCTCGATTGGACTGGTATTTGTTCTTCTCTATCTCTAAACAGCATCTCGATTTGTATGCTCCATATCCTATTTATTCAGCTTATGAGGCAGACTGTAACTTTGAGAACAACGAAACAGGTGAATACTGTGACGGTGGCTTCTTAAGAAATGCTGACGGCGAGTATGAGATTAATGCTGATGGAACAGTTAAAAAATGTCCTTGCTGCGGTGAAAAGCGAATAGCTGGTCCTGGTTCTTTCTTGGAAGTACCAGTTCCTAATCAGACAGAAGGCATTGCTGATATGCGCAACCCTGTTCAGATTACAACTATCGATAAAAACAGTCTAGAATACAACGTCGAAGAAGTGCGTCGCCTGCATGACGAGATTGTTGTTTCAGTAGTTGGAGCAGGTGGTAATGCTGCAGTATCAGAGAAAGAGGCTATCAACGAGACGCAGGTAGCTGCAAATTTTGAAAGTAAAACAGCTGTTTTGAACACTTTGAAGACAGACTTCGAGCAGGCCCAGAAGTTTGTAGAAGACACAATCTGTAAGCTTCGCTATGGAGATAATTTTATATCGTCATCTATAAGTTGGGGTACAGAATTTTATGTCTTCACCGTCGAAGAACTCTATTCTAAGTATAAATCTGCTAAAGAAAGTGGAGCCACTGAAACAGAACTTGATGCTATAATGCAGCAGATTCTTGAAGTGGAATATCGCAACAATCCAATGGTGTTGCAGAGAATGCTCATACTGAAGCAGTTAGAGCCATATCCCCATAAAACGCTCGACGAGATAATGAAACTTTATAACGCTAGTTTGCTTAATGTAAACTACGTAAAACTTAAAGTTAATTTCTCAGAGTTTATATCAAAGTTTGAACGTGAGAACATTGATATTGTGGAATTTGGTTCTTCTCTTCCATTACGTGAAAAGATTAAAATTATTAGAGATAAATTATTAGAATATGTCAAACAAAACGATGAACAAGGCGGAGCTCCAAGAATTGATTCAGGACTTGAAGGACCGTCAGGAGGAGCTTCAGCAGCTTCAGCTGAGTAACCCTGATGCTTTCACTGTTGAACAGAAGACGGAGTTTGACAATAACGCCGAAGAACTTAAGAAAACTGAGGCTCGCCTCGCTATCGTAGAAGAGGCCTTGAAGCAGAATGCTTCAAATGCTTCTGCTGATAACAAGTCTGGCAAGGTTGTTGTAATGGTTGCTTTCGGTGACCGTTTCAGCAAGCGAACAGGTAAAGAGGTAAATCCACCTCAGAAACGCTATTTCTCATTCGGTGAGTGGCAGGTATTTAAGCAGAACTACAAGCTGCTTGGTTATTCAGTTACAAGCGTCATCAATGACCCATTTGGTGATGCTGCAGGACTTATTGAAGCGCCTGTAGATTAAAAAACAAAGCTATGATAACAATTGAAATGCTTAATCAGAGCGAGTCACTTAAAGGATTGACAGACGCTCAGAAATTGGCAATTACTACCCTCTCTAGCAATGATGAGGCAACAGTAATTGGTACAAAGATTGGTGCTTTGCACGGCCAGTATGATGCTGATATTCTTAGCATTTCTGGCATAAGTAAAACAGATGGCGAAAAGTCTTATGACTATCTTAAGCGTGTTCTCGGTGATTATAAGACTAAGCTTGATGGTACTAAGACACTTTCTGCTCAGCTTGAAGCTCAGAAGAAGAAAGTTACTGAGCTTGAAGCTAAATTAGCAGCGGGCGGGTCTGATGAAGCTGTAAAGCAGCAGCTTAAAGACGCTCGTCATCAGGTTACTCAGCTTCAGACACAGCTTACAGCTAAGACTGGTGAGCTTGATAAAGCTAAGAAGGACTATGAACAGAAGGAGAAAGACCTTCAGGTAGGCTTCGCATTTACTAATGCTACAGCTGGTATCAAGTTTAAAGCTGATGTCTCAGAGCCTGTTAAGAAGATTCTCCTTGCTGCTGCTAAGGACGAGATTCTTGCTAAAGGTACTCCTGATTTCATCGATGACGGAAATGGCGGAAAGAAGCTGGTACTTCGTGATGCTGCTGGTAACACCCTTAACAATCCTAAGAACAATCTCAATCCATATACTATTGAGGAATTGGTAATGGAGACAAGCTTGAAGGATGTTATTGATACAGGTAAACAGCAGCCAGGTGGAGGTACTAAGCCTAACCCACAATCTGACCACCGAACAGTTAATCTTGATTTGTCAACAGCTAAAACTCAGCAGGAAGCTGATATTCAGATTGAGAATTATCTGCTGTCAACTGGCTTAACACGTGATAATGTTGAGTTCGGCAACAAAGCGCTTGAGATTAGAAATGAAAATAACGTTTCTGACCTTCCAATTCGATAATAGACTGTATGATGTAAAAGGGTAATGCAGCATGTCAGTTATGATATATTTATGTTAAACTTTTAAAATTAAAAGACTATGAGTTTAGTACTTACTAGAATTCAGAACATCCGTTCTAGTTCAAATTTGGACAAGTACGAGTATCGTCCTAGCCGATATGGTGCTCTTGACGTTTTTATCCAGCAGTCTAATGACCCGGCCGGTATTCTTACTGAGGAGCTCAAACAGAAGGCTCGTACTTCTATTGGTAACATCCTTGAAACCCCTGTAATCGATTATGATGCAGATATTACAATCGGCAACACTCGTACGCTTACGATTGCTGATAGTGAGAATACTTCTCGCATGGTGCAGATTAATTTTGCGACTTATGCGTTTGGCTTCACTATTGCTCCTGCTATGTACATGAACAACGAAATCGGCATCCAGAAGGATTTCGAGACTAAGTTGATGAAGTACATCTACAAATTTGCTCAGAAGCTCGACGAGGCAGCTCTTGCTAAGCTTGCAGCTGAGAAGACAAAGGTTATTAAGAACCCACTGCTCTACGCGAATGCAGAAGGTACAATCAATGCAAAGTGGACTGAGCGTGAGAACATCTTTGGTGACCTTGACCCAATCATGGCAGCTAATGACTTCTTCGGTCAGTTGCACATTGTAGGTGATGCTGGTGTTGAGTCGATTATGCGCAAGCTTGCTCAGCACGGTTTGTACAATGACGTTAACAAGCAGAACGAGTTTGGTAACAAGATTGTACACTTGACCAATAATATGGCACTCGGTACTAAGAAGTATGCTCAGGGTTATGCCATTAATTCAGGTTCTCTCGGCTTCATGACACGTTTCGAGCGTGACTGCTTGCTTGGTACAGTATCTGGCGATGGTCATGAGTGGGGTATTGCAACTTTGCCACTGCTGAATATTCCTTGTGGTACTTACTTCTACGATTCTGTTGGTGATTACCATGATATCGCAGGTGCAGCTACAGCTGATATGGTTCGTACCCGTAAGGAGCACTACGGCTTCGCGGTTGACGTTGCATTCCTTACTTCTTACAATAGCGATTCTGAGACTTTGGCTAGTCCAATTATTGCGTTCGATATTTCAAGCGAGAATGCTCATTATGCAGTGCCTGTACAGCAGGTCGTTGCTCCTCCAACAGCGTAATCTTTCTTTGGGTGAATATCTAAATATAAATCTAGAAGAAACTAGTAATAGCTTTTAGTTGTTATTAGCTTTGGATGGGTCCAGCGGGAGGACAGACTTAAAAAGTCTCGTTCTCCCGTTTTTACTTTAAACTGAAATGTAATCATGATAAGAATTGCAGATATACAAGATAAAATGCTCCATCTAGTAGGATGGAAACAGAGTTATGATTTGTCAGATATTACGTTATCTAGCAATCTAACTCAGACTGAATCAGGTATGTATTTTCAGCAGATTCATCCTCTTCTTACATTGGATAATTTACGAAGTATAGCCCCTGATTTTCAGAACTATAATTGGCAGGTTCACAATGTGAATAAAGCTTATAAGTCTGGAGAGGTAGTTCATGTAGAAGGTTCTCTGTATAAGGCACTTAAGGATGTTCCTGCCGAAACAGATATTCTGGACACTGATTATTGGTGTGAAACAAATCCGTTTTCAGAATGGCTCGAAGAAAAAACCAAGGCTAGTATTGTAAAGCTTGTTAATAAATTTATCAATACGAAATTAGCTGGTAAAGCTACAAAATCTCTTATCGAGAATAAAACATTGTTTGACGGTACTAGTAGGCTTACTAATTTAACGAGTAATCGTCATAGGTTTGTCGGATTTGAAATCAATACGATTCGGTCTAAAGGCGTAACCGTTAAAATTGATAAAATCGGATTGCAATTTACAAAGCCTGGCAAATATAAAATTTTCATTATGCATTCTAGTAATGATGCTCCAATATATATTATGGAGTTTGAAAGACTTAGAAAAAATGCATCGTTGGAATGGTTCACGCCAAAAGAAGATATTCTATTGCCCTATGAAAGCGTTTATACCGACGCTGGTGGAAGTTGGTACATAGGCTATTTCCAGTCTGACTTGCCAGATGGTAGCCAGGCCATAAATCGCGATAGAGATTGGTCTACTGGGCCTTGTAAAGCTTGTTCAAGAAGTGAATTTATAGCATGGCAAGCGTGGTCTAAATACATAGAGATACATCCTTTTTACTTATCTGAAGATAATATTCAAGCTGTGCATTTCAATGATGACTTCAATGAAGATTTTGAAAAGCAACAAATCCACATGTGGGACCCTGAGATTATGAATTATACATATGATTGTAACTACGGCATTAATCTTGAAGTTTCTGCATACTGTGATTTGACAGACTTTATTATCAAACAGAGAGCTATGTTCCAGGATGTACTTGCGAAGCAAGTAGCCATAGATTTCTTACGAGAATTTGCTTACAATCCAAATGTTAGAACTAATAGGCATTCTATTAATGCATCTAAATTGGATATTCTTACAGAATTGGATGGCGATGCTAATAGCATGAGACAATCTGGACTTTCATATGAATTGGATATTGCTTTAAAGGCTTTAAGTATTAGTACACAAGGGTTAGATAGAGTATGTCTGCCATGTGTGAATAATGGAATTAAATACAGGTCTATATAATGGCTGCATCTAAGTATTATGGCTTATCTATTAGAAACTTGGCTTATAGGCTAAGAAAGTTTGACGAGGTCCTTGGCAGGGAACTCGTTAAAACTGTATTAGCTCACGAACAAGAAATCATAGAAGCTATTACTGAAGACCAGCTCTACGAAAGAGGAGTAAATGGAGATAATGTTGAGATTATGTCTTACGCTCCGTATGCTCCAAGTACCGTAAAACAGAAAATCAGAAAGGGCCAACCTTACAACAGAGTAACACTCAAAGATACTGGCGAATGGTATAAATCCTTGAGATTAGTATATGATGTTGATGGTTTCTATTTAACAAGTACTGATGATAAAAACAAGTATTTGAAAGATAAATATGGACCAAAAATTCTCAAGCTCTCAAATGAGAATTTAAAAAACATTATATATAAATACGTAAGGCCAGAATTATCAGTCAAACTTAAAGAATATTTGCAGAATGGCACAGAAGAAGAATAACGTGGAACGAGGTATAATTATTCCGATGAAAGAAAATCCAGTACTGCTTGATAAAGTTATACAGGATATTCAGAAAACATTGGAAGAAAAGCTTAAATGGCTTGATTATGCTTTTGGCCGTTCTTATAAGTTGGTTGAACACCAGGAAGGCGGTGGAAAATTTATATATCCAGCAGCATACATTGGAAAATCTGAATATGCTTCTTTACTTCCAAATGACCAATATGGTAATTTCTGCTGGTTTGATATTTATGATGCTCAGAATATTACTCAAGTAGTTCAATCTACACCTCAGTTTACATTCTCAGGAGCTATAGTTTTTTGGTTTAATCTAGATACTATTTTTGCCGATAATGATGCTATGTATTCAGAAGAGGTGAAAGATGAAATTATTAGAGTTCTTACTACTCCAGGTCTCATTAAACAGACAGGTAGACTTACAGTCGACAAAGTTTATGAGAGATTCGAGAATATCTATAAAGGGTATTCACTTGAAAAGATTTATAACAGCTACGTTTACTCCGGTCAAGATATTCAGTCTATGGACAAGTTATTCTTTATGCATCCATATTCTGGACTGAGATTCGAGTTTACAATAACAACAAGAGAATTATGCCAACGTTATATCAAATAGTTTTAATTGCTCTATTTTCTGCTTTTGTAGAATTGTTTATGAGCAAATCAGGTTTCAGATATTGGCTTAGAGACCAGTGTGACAATATAGATTTTACAATTATAGCTAAAATGCTTGATTGCGACTTTTGTTTAGGTTTCTGGCTTAGTGTTATAATATCGGTTGCAATGGTACTGATTACGCTTGACCCATCGTATATCTATGTGCCAGTATTTGCAACTCCTATAATAAGATTTTTAGTATGAAAACAATATCCTTAGCTAATAGAACTATAAAGTTATATGACTCAATCGATGAAATGCCAATTGAAAATTTCCAAAGATATAATAAGTATATTATCATAGATGCTGGACTTGGCTCAGATATAGATTCAGTCGATGAGCATATAGTACAAATTGCAAAGCTTATTAACTCTGGAGACAAGAAAAAAGCTATGCAGGAATTGCAAAATATGAGACAAAACATGCACATGATTGTGAGCGGAATATCTCCAAGGTACATGGCTTTTGCAGCTCTCATATATAGTATTGATGGAAAGAAGGTAGAAAGCCAGTCAGATACTAGTTTACAAGAACTATTATCTGATTTAAAAAAAGTAGAACATGGTTCTATTATAGAAACATTATTCGAGCTGAAAAAAAAACTTTCGACCGAGTTAGAAACTTATTTTCCAGATAACTTTGATTCAGCAAAAGAGAAAATGATGTATGAAAAGATTAAGCAGAGAACAATCTTGCAGCTAAAAGGTATTATAGAAGACAAAAAATATACCGAAGAGATAGCTGATATAGACTTGTCTCTGCTTAAATCTTATAAACCAGGAATATTTACTGGCAAAAATTCATTTGAATTAAAATATGATAAACAGTTTGAAAGTTTATGTATGCTAGTTGGTCAAAAAGCTAATTTAAATGCTAAGCAGATGACTGTTCTTCAATTTTATACAACTGTTAGTAATATAAAGGCTCAGCTTGATGCTGAAGCTAAAGCTTATAAACGAATTAAACATAGATAATTATGGCAGATGACGTAATAAAAGAAAGTGACCTCATACAGTCCGATGGTTCCATAGATAAAATCACACAATCTCTGGAACTACTTATAGACAGCTATGGTGATATGGTTGCTGCTATAAAGAAAGGTTCTTCTGAGATGGTAGAGGCTATAAAGAATATGAGTACTTCTACCAAAGAAGGTCGTGCAGCTTTAGATGATGCAGCTAGAGCAGCCCAAAGATTAGAAAGAGCACAGAAAGAATACGAGTTTGCGCAGACTGATATCGGTAAAGAAGTAGCCGACTTAAAATCTAAAACAGCCGCTTTAAATAGAACTACAGCTGAGAGCAAGAAGGCCCTCGAGTTGCAGGCTGGTTCCTATGAAAGAATTAGAATACATCTCAAGCATCTCATCGATTTATATAAGAATATGTCTGCTGAGCAGAGAGCTTCTAGAGGTGATGATATAATTCGTCAGATTAATGAACAGAGGTCTAAACTTGCAGCTATGGATGAGCAGCTTAAAGCTCATGTTGTGCAGATTTCCAGAGTACAGAAAGCTGAAGAGAAATTAGCTTATTTGCAGTCAGAAGAAGGTCAACGTTATCTTGAGTTGAAAGCTAAAATTCGTGAAGTGATGGCTGCTCACACAGCTAATAGAACTCAGGTTGATGCGCTTACGCAGGCCCAGAATAGATATAATCAAGCGGCAGATGCTACAAATATTCAGATTAAGGAGCTGGATTTACAAACAAAAATTCTTAATCAGACTGCTAAGTATCAGGCACAGATTAATCAGTCTGCTGAAGGTTCTTACAATAGATTGGCAGCACAGTATGCTCTCAACAAGATTAAGTTAAACGCTATGTCAGCCGCTGAGCGCTCAGCTACGGATGCCGGTAAAAAACTCGAGCAAGAAACTGCTGCTATATATAAAGAAATGATACGACTTCAGGAAGCTACTGGAAACCATAGACTCAGTGTAGGTAATTATGCTAAGTCATGGGATGGCCTTGGAGTATCTGTATCTCAGGTAGTTCGAGAACTTCCTGCAGCGGCTGTATCTCTTAATACATTTTTTCTTGGTATCTCTAACAATATTCCTATTGTAATTGATGAGATAAAGAAAGTAAGAGAACAGAATAAAGCCTTAGCAGCAGAAGGTAAGCCAACAGTATCCGTTACTAAACAAATTGTGTCAGCTTTATTCAGTTGGCAAACAGCTCTTGTAGTAGTATTGTATGCTTTATCAGCACATGGTAAAGAGATTCTGCACTGGATTCAGGTTATGTGGTCAGGCCAAAAGACCGTTGCAGATATGGCCGATGTAGTTGATAGTGTTGATGATGCTTTGGCGAAGAGTACAAAAAGTTTAGGCGAGCAAGTTGCAACTCTTAGAAGATTATCACTGGAATGGAAGAACTTAGGTGGAAATCTGAAAAAGCAACAACAATTTATAAAAGATAATCAATCTGAATTTAACAAACTTGATGTTTCAATTAATAATGTTAATCAGGCTGAGAATCTTCTTGTCGATAATACTGATGTATTTATAAAGGCTTTATATGCTCGAGCTAAAGCTACAGCAGCTATGCAAGTAGCGGCTGAATATTATGGCAAAGCTATTGAAAATCAGTTTGACTTTGAGCAGAACTGGAAAGATAAGCCGCTTCATTGGTGGCAAAAGCTGGCTGCCGGTGGCATAACTGGTCTCTTAGGATTTAACGAAGAACGTACTAATGAGACTTATAAGCATATAAGAAATAAACGAAAAACGCAAGTTGAAAAAGAACAAGAATACAATGAGAATTTCGCTGATAAAGCTGTAAAAATAGCTGAAAATCAGTATAAATTTATAGATAAAATATACAAGCAATTAGGTTTAGATACAGCTCACAAGAAAGGCAGCACTCGTACGCGTATACCTCGTGAGCGTGATTTAACTGATACAATCTGGAGAAATGACCTCACAATTCAGAAGAAATATGAGGCTAGTATCACGGCTTTGCAGCGCGATGAGTTTAAAAAGCGTAAGCAAGAAGCTGTAGATTCTGCTGAGGCTACAATCAGAGAGATGCAAGAAAAGTTTCGTAAAAATGAAGTTTTCTTAGCGGGCAAAAAGGGAAATAAGCCACTTACTGATGAGCAAAGACGACAAGTTCAGAAACAGCAGGAAGAGCTTACAGCTATCATTGAAAATACTCAAAGAAAACTCAACCTTGATTTGCAAGATATTGAGGATGAGCGACAAATAGATAGTATGACTAAACTTCGTCAAACTATGAAGTTTAGATATGATACTATTTCAGCTGAGATTGAAAAGGAGAAAAAGCTTAGATTACAACAGCTTGATGACCGTGAAGCAGCTTATACCACAAAAGCCGCTACTGTTTCAGAAGATGGTCAGGCAGAAGCTGAAGTTACAGGTCAAGCTACTCCTGAACAGTTGGCAGCTTGGCACAAAGAAAGAGCACAAATTGAAGCAAAATACGACCAGATTATTCTTGACTTGCGTGCTAAGGAGATACAAGAACAGCTGTATCTTGTAAAAAAAGGCACTAAAGAAGAAAGACGGTTACTTCTTGAGCAGATTGAGAATGCTAGAAAATTAGCTTTAGCTCAAAATAGAGCAAAGCCTGTTGAACAGCAAGAATCTGAAACTAGCATTAATGCTAAGTTTAATAAACAGAAATTATCTGTGTCAGGTTCTAACAGGCTGCAAAATTTCCAACAGCAACAGGCTTTGGCAAAATCTGAATTTGATTTGGCTGTACACACAGCCGATGAGATTAAAGATTATGAATTGACACAAGAAATTGCTCTGTGGAAAGAAAAGATAAGATTAGCTAAATCCGGAGCTCTTGACTGGTCACAAGCTCAGATTGATGAAGCTCATAATGTAGTTAAAAAACTAGAAGAAGACCAGAAAAAACTACGTAAAAAGAGTTTGAGTTTGGTTGGTCGTATAGGTAAATATGGCGTTACCGGATTCTTGCTTTCTTATATGGGTTTTGATGATAACGGCATCAAAGCTTGGAATGACGCGTGCAGTCAGGTTATTAGTAATCTTCAAGAAATAGCTCAAGCAGAAACCGATATTGCTCAAGCTGCTGTCGATGCAGCTGAAAAGCGAGTAGAAGCGGCTCAATCAGCTTATGATGCTGAAGTTGAAGGTCGTAACAATGGCTATGCAAATCAAGTTGCGACTAAGAAGAAAGAACTACAGCAAGAGAAGAAGAATATGCAGGAAAAGCAAAAACTTCTCGAGCAAGCTCAAAAGCGCCAAGAAGCCATCAATACTGTAACACAAGCCTCTTCTCTTATTACTGCTTCTGCTAATATCTGGTCAGCCATGTCTGGCGTGCCTATTATTGGTCCTGCTCTAGCATTAGCTGCTATTGCAACGATGTGGACAAGCTTTGCAGTTGCTAAGGTGAAAGCTAAACAAGCTACAGCTGCAGCAAATCAGGAGTATGGAGAAGGTGGTCTTGAATTCCTGGAAGGCGGTTCACATGCCTCTGGTAATGATATAGACTTGCATCAGAAAAATTCTGAAGGCAAAAATATGCGAGCAGAAGGCGGTGAAGCTATGGCTATTATAAATAAACGCAATACGCGTAAATATAGACGAGTATTACCTGATATTGTTGATAGCCTGAATAAAGGTACATTCGAGAATAAATTTTCGCAAGCGTTCGATAAAGCAGATAGTTTGCAAGCACAGATGATAACTGTGCAAACAACTACTGATTTGTCAAATATTGAAAGAGGTGTAGAAGCCATTAAGAAGCAGAATTCTGAACGCATTTATCCTCTGGGAGATGGCAGAACTCTTATTATAAAAGGTAACGTGAAAAGATATATTAATAATTAACCCAGCGTTTTACTCTATAATCTCTGGGACTTTGAATTATATTGAATTATAAATTATAAAGATATATAAATTTCAAGGTCCTAGAGATTAAAGTTTAAATTCTATCTAGATTTATAAGCATTATGAACAATAATATATTTTATTTGCTTAAAGGAGAACAGCAAACAGCCACAAAAGGTCAATACAACACTGTTACTGGAGAATTTGAAAATTCTACAGAAGTAGGTCAATACTGTGTTACATCTTGGTTAACTGACCTGAGGCCAAGTGATAAAAAACAAATTCCACTGAGTACATTATTTCCTCCTGATATAAATGTGAAGCAGATGCGAATTTTCTTCTATGATGAAAATGCTAAATATCTAAATTATACTATATTTACAGGCACAGAGCTAGATGAATATCATGCAATAGTTGAAAATACAAGAATTAAAGCAGAATATGTAAAATGCGATTTTATATTAGATATTTCAGAAACAGAGTTATCCCAAATGACTCAGCCTGAAATAGATAGCATGCTTACTCATGTTTGGGTTTATGCTGGATTTGAGTTGCAAAATCCACATTATAGTAAACTTGAAAGCAAATATAAAAAGGAAACAGACCAAGTATTTTTTAGAAATTCGCTAGAAGGCTCTATAAAAATATTTGGAACTGATTTTGATTTTATAAATTCTCAGAGCTTAGAAACAAAGTATGTGTTAATAATAACAAACGCAAATGGTAAGGTATTAGCCTTAAATTCATTTGCTAAAACAGATTGTAAACTAGACACTACAAGGCGCTCAATTGAATTGAAATTATCTTCTATAGATAGATATTCTAAGATTATGAATAAGTATGATAATACTTATGATTTAATCAAACTTTCTCCTGCAATAACATCTTTGATACTTACTAAGCGCTTATTGTATCAATTTTATATTCAAGGAGCCAATTCTGTATCATGCTATGCAAATGGAACATACTGGGAACAGGACGTAAATGAGGCAATAGACGATGCAAATGCATTGAGAAGCAAGTACTATTTTGCCGAAAATTTTACAAAACAAGAAATAATAATAGAAAAAGAGCAATCTGAATATTTTGCTGGAACTTATATAAAAGATGAGAGCTATAATGGCTACAGATGGATTCACACTACTAAAAGTAATCTCGTATTTTGGCTAGACCCGCTGTCTGATAGTGAAAAAGCTAACTATAATACGGCTGCGTGGCCTTATGGCTCTATATTGAATGCTGCTACTGGTTCTCATCCTACAAATACGACTGGTGAAAGCAGAAATTCATTATACTGGATAAAATTTAATGATAAAAATACATTTGGAAGTTTAGATACGCCTAATCTTAAATCAAAAAGCGTGTATTGTACAAGCTACGCAGATAAAAAGTTTGATGGAGTATTTAATTCAGGCAGTGGAGCAGATTATAAACTTAATAAAGTATTAGACAATACTTATGCTTTTAATCTAAGAGACTGCTTAATTGATTATACTATATGGGGACGTATACTTGCTGATGTTGATACAGCTGTAGAACAGTCAACTGGTCAAGTTAAGACTTTATATGATTTACCAAAAGATGATTTTGTATCAGAACGAGTCAACTATAGAAAGTGTATAGGCTTAATAGGTTTACAAGTAAAGCAAACAGGCTATACTGTTACCCATCCTACAAAGTATGGAAGAAATGATTCTGGAGAATATTTTACTAATAACTTTGTAAGTGCGCTTACAAAAACTGAGCATATGCCAGTTCCTATTAGTAGAAGTTCATGGGCTAATACATCATTGTGGGCAATTATACCTGACACGTGGAACATTTTTGAAAATCAGTTTAGGTCAGAATTTATTTTAAAGGATGCTTTTTCATTAGCAGATGTTATAAAAGCGCTATTACATAAAATAGACCCACTAGTAAAATTTGAGGCAACATCTGAATATAGCCAATTTTTATACGGAGGCGATACGTCAACTCCTATTATACCATTTGATGGTTCTAGAGTTGGATATGTGCCATTTATAGCTCCGAAATCAAATGTGTTAAAAGGTAATTATGACCAAGCTGCGCAGAAAGCAGAAATAACATTTGAACAACTCATGAATATGCTGAGAGACTGTTTCAGATGTTATTGGTACATAGATGATAGCAATAGATTAAGAATTGAGCATATATCATATTTCATGAAAGGCCTATCTTATACAAGTCTAAATATTCAATTAGACTTGACAAAGAAGTATGATAAATTCAATGATATGGTTGTTTTATATGCACAAGAAGTCACCAAATATAACAAAGATGACTTAAGTTCTAGGTATGAGTTTGGCTGGATGGATGACACTACTGATACGTTTGATGATATGGAAATTGATGTTAATTCTGTTTATATACAATCCGACAAAACAGAAGAAATCAATTCAGAAGTATTTTCAACCGACGTGGACTTAATGCTGTATGCTCCTGATAAATTTTCTAATGATGGCTTTGTTTTGATGATGGCTAATAAAGACACCAAAAAGGTTCCTATAGCATCTGTCTCAGGTTTGAGAGATGACGAATATGCTTATACATACAGTGTTACTCCACAAAACTATTTATGCTCATGGTTATATCTCGCTAGATATTATATGCTAGATATGCCAGCATATAATATAAAATATACAAGAGCTCCATTGACTGATGCTTATAGAGTAACAGGCATAAAGCCGTTTAAACAGCAAGATATAGAATTCCAAACAGGTGAAAAGATAGATTTAAATAAGGCTATTAAAACATCAATTGGAACTGGAATTATAGATTCGCTATCAGTGAATATAGATACGCAACTTATAAGTGCCACTCTCACATACAGTCCAGTTTAAGAGTTAAATAGTTTTAAAAATTTATATATTTTTATATAATATTGAATATTTTTTATTATATTTGCAATGAATAATAATTTTATCGACAAATCCAATAGTAAAAAGCAATATGGCAAATCCGATATGTATATCACCATTGAAGTTCTATGACGACTTCCATAAGCAGAACCGCTATCGCAGTTTTGCTTATGGCCATGTTGCTCCACTTATTACAAATCCGAATGTAGTTACTCCATTTTGTATTAATCTCGGAACCACTTATGCAGGACATAGTCATAACATTGCAGTCGTACAGCTTTATGATGCAAATACCAATAAACTTATTGGAGATTACACTCAGGAATTTAAAGATGCTGGCATGTATGTAGAAGAAATTAATGGCTGTGTTATTATTTGGTTTTTAGGCATATTCCCACTATCTGGAGTAATCAACTATGAAGGTCAGTATTATTTAGCTATTAAAGAAGTATTACATAAGTATGTATATTCAGAAGTATTTTGCTACACAAATAATATAGACGACTGTATTAAGATTGAATATTGGAATCCAGAAGGCAATCTGTTTGTAGGAGGTAAATATCCTATATTTCCATCAGCTTCAGCATTCCATTTTATTCTATTGCTTAAGTCTGAATTAGGCAAGCCAGAATATTCATTTGAAGAAGAGGCTACAAAGAGATTAGGCTATTCATTTATTGAAAGCCAAGTTTCTAAGAAAACGTATAAATTCAATACAGTTATTCCTGAATATCTTTGTGATGCTATGAGGATAATTCGTCTTTGCAGCCAGAAGAAAATAACTTGTAAAGGTGAAACTTATGATGCTATAACTTTTAATATGGAAGTTGATTGGCAGGAACAAGGAGATTTAGCTTCAGTAACTTGTGAATTTGACGTAGATAATATAATTACTAATCTTGGTAGTTTCAAACATGAAGCCATAGGAGGTGATTTCAACAACAGTTATAACGATGATTATGATATTGAATAAAAATGTTGCAACATAGAGAGTTAAAAACTTAATTGTTTAATTTTAAAATTTGTAGATTATGGCTGATACAATCGAAAAGATTTATTGCACTGATGGTCGCGATAATGATTTAGCAGCGATTTTAGCCGCTACTAAGAACAATGACCCAGCAACCATGATGGCTGCTATGGGAGGTGGTATGAACAACTGGATGAACAATCCTTTTGTTTACCTAGTTTGGATGATGTTTGCTAATCGTATGTGGGGAGGCGAGCAGAATGGTAACCCTGCTATTCAGGCTCAGATTGATTCTCTTCGCAATCAGATGGCAGATAATCAGAACAGTAACTTGCTTATGGATGCAGTTCATGGCAATACAGCAGCTATCACTCAGCTTGCTGGTAACTTGAATTGTGACTTTAATGCACTCAATGGAGCAATTTGCGATGTTCGTGGAGGTGTAGACCGACTTAGCGGTCAGGTAGGCTTCTCTGCAGAGCGCGTAATTAACTCAGTATCTCAGGGCAATTTGCAGATGATTCAGGCTCTTAAGGATTGCTGCTGCCAGACTCAGCTGAATATCACTAAGATGGGTTATGAAAACCAGCTTGGCCAGAAGGACATAGTAAATGCTCTGCAGCAAGGTTTCGCTTATACCAATACTGGCATAGAGCGTGCAGCTTCTAATCTTAGTTTCCAGTTGAGCCAGGGCATCTGTGACCTGAAGACCAACGACAATGCTGGTGTTCAGCGTATCATTGATGCTATGAATGGTCATTGGAACCAGGAACTTCAGACGAAGTACAATGACTCTCGTCGTGAATTGAGTCAGCGAGACCAGACACAGGCTATTGTAGCTGGTATTACTGCAGCAGTATCTCAGATTATTGCTGCAAATAAGGCAACTACTACAACTCCTTAATATTTAACTTTGGTAGCTAGGCATTTATGTGTCTAGCTACCAATCTTTGTCCCATCTAAAATGTAAAGCTATGCAGTTTAAAGATATTAAACAAGGTCAATCAGTTTTTATCCTTGATAAGTCTGAAATGGCTATTAGTCAAGGAAAGGTTATAAATAACGTATACCACGTAGATAGTAACAACAGCTACGGCAGTGTATTTACACAACAGAGCAATACTATTTGCAGAGATGTTACTATTGAAATTGGTGGCAAATCTAGTGTATATGTTATTCCAGAATTGTTAGAAACTACTAAGGCAGGAAATATTGTTCTGTCTACTAGTTCAGAAGCTCTTATTAAAGAGGTTAATGCTATTTGCAATGACGCTAAAGAGAAACTCGCAAACAGAGATTACTATCAGATGGTAGTAGATAAAACTCCTGAATTGCTTGTTACTCTTAACCCTGCTCTTAAGAAAGAACAAGAAACTGAGACAAGGCTTAAAGCTGTTGAAGGTTCTGTTCAAGAAGTGAAAGACTTAGTTAAAACATTAGTTGAAAAGCTATCATGAAAAAGATTAAATACATAGTTGTGCATTCTTCAGATAATGAAGAGCACAAAATCGAGATTAAAGATAAGTTTTCAAGAACTGCTAATGCGATTATGAATGCGCCTGGCTATCTTGAATATATCAAGAAGCATGGTTACCATTTTACTGATAAACTTGCAGATTATGCAAGCAAGAAAATGGTTAACACATCTGGTAGCGCACATTCTTGGACTACAGAGCAGTTAAGAAGTGTGCTTGGTCCATTTACTCCAACTCATAATGAGACCAGTGGAGATATTGCATATACCGCTAATATGGCTTATGCTGATTTCTATCCGACTGTTCTTGATACAGTAGACAAGTGTGTTACTTATGCTAAGTTAGTGGCCTCAGACCCTGATGGTTATGAGGGTATGGAATTTATGAGATGGACCAGTGATGCTATTGGTAAATCATTAACATTAAACTGGGAGGATTTCATCTAATGGCAAGAACATTTGAATTTGAACAGATTAGGCTGATTATTATTTCTGCTTTTAGCTCTCTGTTGGCTATATTAACACCAACAGAGGGCTTTGTGGTAGCTCTTATTATCGGCTTTGGATTTAATATCTTCTGTGGAATGAGGGCTGATGGTATATCTATATCAAGATGCAAAAATTTCTCATGGAATAAAGCCCAAAAAGCCATATTCGAGTTGGCTTTATATTTCACAATAATATATGTTATTTACAGTATTGTATATGCTTGTGGAGATAAAAAAGAAGCAACATTCGCTGCTAAGATTTTAACATACATATTTGATTATGCTTATGTTTGTAATGGCTTTAAAAACCTCATTATAGCATATCCAAAGAATGTTATTTTCAGAGTGATTTATCACTTAATAAGATTTGAAATTATGAAAGCTTTGCCAGGTTACTGGAAGCCAATTATAGATAGATTGAATGATGAATTTGATAAAACAGGATAATAAATATGGACAAAATTCTCATGTTATTGCTTAATTTATGGAGCAAAGGCTATACTCTTAATAGCCAAACTATATGGGATAGCATTAAATTAATGAAGTTATGGCTTATGAAAATTTAAAATCTGCTATCAAGCAGGTTATAAAACAAAATGGAAATCAGGAAATCACAGGCTATATTTTGCAAAATGCTTTACTTAGCGTGGTAGATAATATTCCTGAAATTGTTGTCCTAGGAGAGAATGAATATAATTCCATCAACAAGGACGAAAACAAGATTTATTTTGTTTACGAGGAGGAACAGGTATGATTCAAGCCTTTGGACATGACATAGCGATAATACAAGCCAAGGGCAAAGTTATCGCGGCGGTCTATCGAGGAGCGAGGCTTGTTTGGCAAGCAGTCCGTTCTTGCTTCGGGAGCGGGCACTGGATAGACTCTAAACCATGGATTGATAGCGAAGCATGGAAAAATAATTAAAAATAATAACAATGGCAAAAGTTTATGATAAACCGATAAACCTTTCCACCAACTGGGGAGGTGATTCCAGCACTGGAAACTTGCCAGTGTCGGGACGGCGAGTACAAGAACTCATCAAGAACACATTCGCTAAGAAGGGCGGATACGTACAAATTAAAGATAAGAAGTTTTTGCAAATATTCGCAGATGAAGAATCCATGAAAAAATATAATTCCGACACGGAAAAGTACGAAGATTTAGTTGTATCGCAAGTTCAGCTTCCGAACACTGGAGCTACACAGGCGACAATGAAAAATACGATTCTCGCCACGCCTAGCGAATATACGACTCCTGGGAGTGCCGAGATTTTCAAGTTTAGGTACTTATCCTATTACGACAACGAGCAAGACCTTTCTCAGATGAGCGGTTCTTGTACGGTTTACGTTGCAGGTTTGCAGCGTGAGCGCATTTCTCTGCGTTCGGGCAGCACCTATACGATTGATGTAACGAAGTACATAGGTGATGATGTTACGGAAATCAGATTTACTGTCGACAATGGAGAGGGAAGCAGCAGAAGCTATGTTTACGAAGTCACAACCGTAAACCTTACGGTATCTTCCAGCTTTGACAGCGTGACCGCATACGAGGGTGCAATCCCATTTGTGTACACACCAATCGGCAATATCAAGAAGGTCGTCCATATTCTCTTGGACGGTGAGGAGATACACACAGAGGAGACAGAAGTCAACAACCGTCAGCAGTCCTTTGAGATTCCAGCACAAGCGCACGGAGCACATAGTCTTGAAGTTTATCTGTCTGCATCTGTGCAGGGGTCGAAACTGGAAAGTAACCACCTTAACTTTGCGCTCGTCTGTATCGAGCAAGGAAACGAAACCCCAATCATCGCTAGCACCATGGAACATATCTACATGAAGCAGTACGAGACGGTTTCCATTCCTTTTGTGGTCTATGACCCGTTGAACAACCCAGCAGACATTACCTTGAAGATTAACGACTCAACCGTGGCAACCCGAAAGGTTGACCGCACCCAGCAATCATGGGTATACAAGGCGATGAGCCAAGGCGGTGGCACTATGACAATAGCTTGCAGAAGCATAAGCAAGACTTTCTCGTTGACTGTTGACAAATCTTCCATCACAGCAGAGGCAGAAACCAGAAACCTCGAGTTGTTCCTAACCTCACAGGGCAGGAGCAACCAAGACACCAACAAAGAGATATGGAAGTACAATGACATCGAAGTTTCTTTCAATGGTATGAACTATCAGACCAACGGCTGGGTCGAGGACTCGGACGGCAACATTGCCATGCGCTTAAGTGGCGGCGCAACAATGAGCATACCTTTGCATTTGTTCGCCAAGGACATCAGACAGACTGGAAAAACAATCGAGATTGAGTTTGCTGTAAGACAGATAACCGACTTCACAAGCGTAATCCTATCATGCATGCAGGGTGGCATCGGCTTGCAACTGACCCCTAACACGATTTCCATTACATCGGAGCAATCAGCGCTGGAGACCAAGTACAAGGAAGATGAGCGTGTCCGCATCTCTTTCGTTATCGAGAAGCGAGCCAATAACCGATTGATGCAGATTTATATCAACGGCATCAAGTCTCAGTCCTTGCAGTACCCGAACAACGATGGATTCACACAGTCGGCACCTGTAGGAATAACTGTCGATTCTTCAACGGCCACAATCGACATCTACAATATCAGAAGCTATTCCAACAACCTCAATGCCCAGCAGCTTCTGGATAACTATATTGCAGATATGGATGATATAGACAAGAAACTGGCTATTTTCAACCGTAATCAAGTCTATGATACATATGGCAATTTGAGTTATTCTAAGATGCTGGAGCAGATACCTTGCCTTATCATTACTGGCGAGTTATCGCAGTTTAAGGGAGACAAGAAAACCGTGAGCATTGAGTACGTTGACAAGAACCATCCAGAGAAGAGTTTTACTGCCGACAACGTTGTTTTGAACGTACAGGGTACATCTTCCCAGTACTACCCACGAAAGAACTATAAGGGGCAGTTTAAGAATGGTTTCAATATGACAGAGAGCGGAAAGCATCAAGACATGTTCACGCTAAACGAGGAGGCAGTGTTGCCAGCAGTAAATTTCTGTTGGAAGGCTGACTTTGCCGAGAGCAGTGGCACACACAATACTGGTTTAGCTAACTATATCGGGTGGATGCTCAAAGAGGCGGACATTTTGACTGAACCACAAAAGAAGAATAGTTTGATACGTACCACGGTGTACGGAGAGCCATGTTTGATTTTCCACAGAAGCAAGGCAGGTGATACGCCTCTGTTCATTGGCAAGTACAATTTCAACACTGACAAGAGCGCAGAGAACACATTCGGCTTTGCGGAGGGAGATGAATCGTGGGAGTTTCTGAACAACACCAGCGACCGCTCGAATTTCCGTTCGGCAGACTTTTCAGATGATGGCTGGAAGAATGATTTTGAGGGTCGCTATCCAGATGGAAATGAGGATATTTCTCACATGAAGGAAGTATTCGCTTGGGTGGTTTCATGCAAGGACAATATAGAGAAGTTCAAGGCAGAGTTCGCTGAGCATTTCGATAAGAGGACGATAATTTTCTACTACATCATCACTTTGGTTTTCGGAATGGTTGACCAGCGAGCGAAGAACCAGTTCTTGACATTTTATGTTGGCGGAAAGTGGATTTTTATCTTTTATGATAACGATACAGTCTTCGGTATCAATAACGAGGGCGCAATACAGTTTAGCTACGATATAGAAATACATGATATTATCGGTAACTTGAATGTATGGAACGGTGCAAACTCCTTACTTTGGGAGCTTGTGGAGCAGGCCTTTTCTTCCGATATTACGAAGATGTACCAAGACTTGCGTCAGAAAGGCATTCTAAGCTATGACAAGGTTATCGAGTATTGCAACACAAGACAGAGCGACAAGTGGTGCGAGGCGGTTTACAACGAAGACGGTTATTTCAAGTACGAGTCTCCTTTGATTGACGGGTATATAGATTATTCCAGCGGTACGGCTCAGACTGTGAAGACTGGAGCGTTCTTGTATGCCCTTCAAGGTAGCCGTGACGCTCATCGCCGCTGGTGGCTTTACAACCGATTCAAGTACATGGATTCTAAGTTCCAGGCAGGCTCTTCATTGTCTGACTACATTACTTTCCGAACATATACACCGAGTGTGTGGGCAGGCGTCGAGCCAAAGGCAGACATCACCATCGGTGCGTTCTCGGCAATGTATGGAACTATTCGCTGGGGTAGCGTGACCAAGAGTGAGAGAATGCGAGAGGGAGAAGTGAAGACTATTACTGCACCTGCTGGCATCAAGTTCAACGACACCGAGACCATTATCTACAATGCTTCTATGATAAAGAGCATTGGCGACTTGTCGGCTCTATACATTGGCACGGTTGATGTATCGAAGGCAACCAATATAACAGAACTTATTATCGGCTCATCAGTGAGCGGCTACCAAAACAAGAACTTCAACGTTTTGTCCCTGGGTAACAACTCGAAGCTGAGAAAGCTGGATATTCAGAACTGTCCGAACTACACTGCAAGCATTGACGTGAGTGGTTGCGAGAACATCGAGGAGATTTATGCGAAGGGAACGAAGGCTACAGCCGTGAATCTTGCTGAGGGCGGTGTGCTCAGAGTTTTGCAGCTTCCAGCCACCATTACCAACTTGACGTTAAAGAACCAGCAGAAGCTGGGACTCGGTTTAATCATGGAGTCATGGGCGAACCTTTCAACACTAGTTGTCGAAAACTGTCCAAATGTTGACTTCTTAAGTATCGCAGACAGCGTTCTTTCCTCAACGAACGCATTAAAGTACGCTAGATGCACCAATATTGATGCAACCAAGGCGGATTTCGATATCTTGAATAAACTTTCAAGAATCAAGGGAATTGGCGACAACGAAGAATATACGGAAACAGCATATTTGAGCGGAAAATATGTTGTGCTTAAGGCTATCAAGGAAGACATCGAGAGAATGAAGAGTCTTTATCCTTATTTGTCAATTTCAGCAAGAACAACACTGAAAACTGTGTTTGTTACATTCAAAGTGACAAGTCAATATGGAGCAATAAAAGGAGCGACCGTGGAAATCAATGACTTGACATACGACCTTTCCTCGGGAACGGTAAAAGTGCCATTGGCAGAAAGAGAACTCTACGATTACGTTATTCGATATAGTGGAGGCGAAGATAGAGGAACCATTCAGCCTAGTTCGGACACGACAATATCAAAGTCGTACAATATTGAATTTGACATAATGACGTTGAAGCCAGAGCCTAATGGAAAGATGCAAGTTTTGTTGACTGGTAACTCTGTGTCTATAACTGCTTCAGGTGGTTCTGTCAATATAGATTGGGGAGATGGAAGTACAAGTAATGAAGGCTCGCACACTTATACGGATGGTAATGCTTTCCATAATGTATCTTTGGATTCAGTCGAAGAAAAAAATGCGCAGGTAACATTTGGAGAAGGAAACATAGTAGCCTTTTGGACGGTTGGAAATACACCTATAGGTGTAAGTATGCTAATTGAACAAGATAAATTGGAGTATGTAAGTGAAGACGTATGCCTCAATTCATTAAATATATCAGGCTTCTTTTATGGCTGTTATAAGCTAAAGGAAATACCAAAGTCCGTTTTTATCTCAAATGGGAATTCTACTACTCTTACCCGGTATTACGGTTTTGAAAGAGGACTTTTTGGAGCTTGTATTGGGCTCAAGTCTATTCCTGCCGGATTGTTTGACAATTTTAAAAATGTAAAAAATTCTTCCATGGCTTTTGAGGATTGTGTTAACCTAGAGAGTGTTCCACGTGGATTGTTCGACAAGATGGAAAAACTAACTCAAATTGATAAAGATAGCTCTGGTTATGGAAATGTTTATGGAATTTTCACGAGGTGTAAATCGTTAAAAGAAGTTCCATTTGACATCTTCGACAAAAATCCTATAAGTTACTTTGACGGAACATTCGCAGAGACTAAATTGACTGTTGGTTTACTACCAGTCAGCTTAAAGAGTCCAGGTGCAAGACATAAGTATGTTTACAAGGAATGCCCGATAGAAAAAATCATAGGAAGAACAGAGACACCAGCAACAATAGATTCATACTGCATTCCTTCTAGGGTGTTGAAGATTTACGTTCCCGATTCAGCGATAGAGGCATACAAGGCGGCAACGAACTGGAGTAAATTTGCAGACAAGATTGTTGGTTGGAGCGAGTTGACAGACGAGGAGAGACAGAAGTATGGATTGACAACATAAACGATTAGGATATGAAGATAGACAAAAACAACGACAAGCACATCATCGCTGATGATGGCAAGATGTTCGAGCGCATCGCAGATGGCACGAACTATGGCAAGGAGATTTATCTAGGGTATTCGTATTTCATTGGTGGGGAGAAGTTGGACGTTCCCCACCTTGACACGCCCGAGGACTTCCGAGAGGTTGACGAGCCAAAGGAAGATGAACAAAAAGAGAACAGAGATGAATAAATTATATATTATGAGACAGATAGATTATATTATTATCCACTGCTCAGCCACTAAGGCTGGGCGTGATTTTCATGCCAAAGATATAGATAAATGGCATAGAGAGCGTGGTTTTGATGAAATCGGCTATAATGTAGTAGTAGATTTGGATGGTACAGTAGAACCTGGTCGCTCAGAGACAAAACCTGGAGCCCACTGTAAAGGTCACAATTTAGATTCTATCGGTATCTGCTATATTGGCGGACTTGATGAAAATGGAAAGCCGGCAGATACAAGAACTGAATTGCAGAAAGCAGCACTAGCTGGGCTTGTTGCAGGCTATAAACAGAGATTTCCAAATGCTAAAGTGGTAGGCCATCGTGATATGCCTAATGTGCATAAAGCCTGCCCTTGCTTTAACGCAAAGGAGGAGTATAAGAATATATAAAATTATCCCAGGTACTCCCTATTTTTAACAGAAGTTATCCACTATATTTAGGTTATAAAGTTATTACCTTTATATAGTGGATTTCACTCTCTTCATCTATTTAATTATTACTAAAATTATGAAACAACAGAATTTTTATAATACACTTTCGCAATTTTTATTCCTGATTCTCTTGGGAGCCTTTTTGTATATTTGGCACCAAGGAAAACAGCACAAAGCCTGTGAAATTGCGTACCAGAATAGTATATCGGTGAGTATGGATTCACTGCATAAATACAAAGTGGCAGACAGCCTAAATGCAATTCATATTTCAAATGTAGAATTGTCTTTGAAGCAATATAAGCAGCTAAGAGCTGATGATGCTAAGTTAATTAAGCGGCTTAAAGCTGATAAACTTACTGCTATAGTAAATCCTGAAACTGTTATCAGATACAAAATAAAGACACAGCTAAAAGATTCTATAATATACAGAGATACAATAAAGACTATTAACTATCATGATTCCTGGAATTTAGTAACAGGATATTTTACAAAAGATTCGGCAAATCTAAATATACAGTCTAAAGATGAGCTTTTAATTACAAAGTCTATAGAACGAAAAAGATTTTTAGGCATTAAACTTAGTCCTAAATGGTTTGGTTATCGCAATTTGCAACTCAATATAGTTAGCAAAAATCCAAATTGCACAATTAGCAATATAGAATATATAGAGCTAAAGTAAAAACATTTAACAAGGTGACAATCCGTGAACTATCCGTGAACGCTATAGGGTAACACCTAACCTATTGAAAATCAATTATTTATATAAAAAGTTACCCAAGTTACCCTATAATTTATATAGTCCAAATGAACTTTTTTAAAAACATATACTATAGTCGTAGTATATGTTTTTTAAAAATAACCCTATAAGTTATAGAAAAAGTCTGTGCTCCGGACACTTTTTATATAAGTAATTGATTTTCAATAGGTTAGGTGGTTCCGTAAATATTTTTTATTTGGTGAACGCCACTTATCTGATAAATTTATAAGATTTAAGTAATATAAAATTGTGTTACGCGTACGCGCGTATATGCACATACATTATATAAGATTTATAAGTTCAAGTGTTAACAGTAGTTAAAAAATTTTTTGTTAACTTCTTTTAACATAAAAAATTTTTTTATATGAAGAATTTTTGTTACTTTTGCAAATGAAAATAGTAAAGAACATAACTTCATATTTTACATGGAAAAATTTAACATAAATAAAATTATGAGCCAATATGGCTTACAGGAGCAAGAGGTTGCAAATCTCTTATGGCCAATGGTCAAATATCCTGAGCTTGGTTTTAAGCGAGTATTAAGAGGTGAAACTTATCTCGATTCTGCTCAGATATGTGCCTTGGCAAATTATTTGCAAGTACCAGTTTCAGAACTCTTCACTGTTGAAGAAACTGACTGGCATGCTATCTCTAAAGATAGACGAACTATCTTCACGAAAGGTGACTACAAGGTTATAATCGGAAGAGACTTATTTACAGTATCTATCTGGCATAAGAATGATAATTTCTATAACTCAACAGTCTCTATAGGCTTTATGGAAGTTAGTAAATTTCTTAAACGAATTGATGATATTATTAGAGACCACGAACAAGAATTGTTAAACAAATAAATTTTTTAAATTATGGACAATATTAAGATTTCAGTAGATGTTAATGTACATCTCTCAGAGAAAACAGAAGGTTTTATTTTGGATTTGGTAAAGAGCATTATGCCTGGTGTAGTTAAAGCTCCAGCAGCTCCAGCAGCTCCAGCAGCTCCAGCAGCTCAGACGCTTACAATCGATGATGTGCGCAAGGTAGTTGCTTCTAAGGCTGCTGCTCATCGTGACGAGGTTAAGGCTAAGCTCACAGAGCTTGGTGCTAAGAATGTTACTACACTTGACCCTGGTAAATACCAGGCATTGGTTGATTACCTTAATACTCTTGCCTAATGGGTAGGTCACAGAAAAAGCGTCTATTGGCAGCCTCAGAACGCTTTAGACGAAATTATTTTTATTATTTCGGTTTATCGAAAACTAATGCAGATGGAGTAACGCGTATTCCTATGCATATAGAGTCACGCAATCTTAGATGCAGAAGAGCATGGAAGTAAATAACGGACAAGACCATCACGAGAGAAGCCATGCGCTTCTCTCGCCTTCAGGAGCTCACAGATGGTTGAATTGTACACCATCTGCTCGTTTGGAGGAAAAAATGCCGCCAAAACCGACTTCAGTCTATGCTGAAGAAGGTACATTGGCCCATGAATTGGCAGAGTTATTTATTTGCCATGATACTTTATGTACACTATCTGATGACGAATTCTCAGATAAATATGAAGTCATAATGAGCAATAAGCTCTTCAACGAAGAGATGCTTGATATGGTTCCAATTTATACTGATTATTGTACAGAAGAATATAAAGCTGCTAAGGCCTCAAATCCATCTGCAGAAATGTTTATCGAGTCTAAACTTGATATTTCAGAGTATGTACCGGAAAGCTTTGGTTCTGCAGACTGTACTATCGTTAATGATTCAGTTATGGAGGTAGTTGACCTCAAGTACGGTAAGGGAATTCCAGTATCGGCTGAATGGAATGTACAGGAAATGCTTTATGCATTAGGTATGTTGGCTAAGTTTGATATGTTGTATGATATTGAAACTGTAAAGCTCACTATTGTTCAGCCTCGCTTGAATAACATATCATCTTGGAATATCTCTGTAAAAGACCTTATGGATTGGGCGAATAACGAGCTCAAGCCAAAAGCTAAAATGGCCTTTAACGGTGAAGGAGAACTTTCATCAGGCGGATGGTGTAGATTCTGTGCAGTTAAGAATAGATGCAAAGCACTCTATGATAAGCAATTAGAGTTGGCAAAGTATGATTTTGCTTCTCCTGAATTGCTGACAGATGAGCAAATTGCAGATGTTCTTTCAAGAATTCCACAGCTTGTAGAATGGGCTGATTCTGTAAAGGTATATGCATTAGACCTTGCAGTGAATGAGAATAAACACTGGCCAGGCTTTAAGGTTGTAGAAGGAGTATCTAGACGTAAATGGATTGACGATGAGGATAAAATCTGCAATGTTATTTATGAGAAATTCCCGACCGCAACTGAAGATGATTTGTTTGATATGAAGCTTAAGCCTATTACTTCTATTGAGAAGCAATTTGGCAAAAAGGCAGTTGCTGAAGCATTATCAGATGTTATCATAAAGCCAGCAGGTAAACCAACATTAGTATCTGAAGATGACAAGAGACCAGCTCTTGGAACTGAAGATGCAATTAACGATTTTAAATAATGCAGTTATTAGTAGTTATAGGTATTTTTGCTTGTGTAACGTATGTGTTATATCTTGCATTTAAACATTAATTTTTAAAACATATTATAGTATGGAAAATTCAACTAAAGTAGTAACAGGCAAAGTTCGTTTTTGTTTTTGTCACGTATTTGAGCCTTCAGCAATGAAGGATCAGCCAGAAGAGTCAGCTAAGTACTCAGTTTGTGTAATCATTCCTAAGAGTGATACTCAGACTATCGAGAAGATTAAGAAGGCTGTTGAGGCTGCTAAGGCTGTTGGCAAGTCTAAGCTTGCTGACAAGAATGGCAAGATTCCTTCAACTATCAAGTTGCCACTTCGTGATGGTGATGAAGAGCGTTCAGATGACGATGCATTTGCGGATTCTTACTTCCTCAATGCTACTTCTAATCGCAAGCCTACTATTGTAGACCGTAATCTTGACCCTATCATGGATAAGGACGAGTTCTACTCTGGTGTGTATGGCCGTATCTCTCTTAACATGTTTGCATTCAACACTTCTGGTAATAAAGGCATTGCGGCTGGTCTTCAGAACTTGCAGAAGCTTGAAGACGGTGAGATGCTTGCGGGTGGTTCTACTGCTAACGAGGATTTCGGCGGCGACAATGCTTGGGACGATGACTTGATGTAGTCTTACACTTTTATATTCTTATCAAACGGAAAGGTATATGGTATAGAACATAGGTCCTTGATACCTGGGCGCTGTGTCAGCAGAGGTTCGATTCCTCTGCTACCTTCTATTATTAATTTTAAAGTTGTAAGAATATGGCACAAGAAGTTATAGACAAAAATTCTGGGCAGGTCTTATTTCAGGGAACTGTCGAAGAGTGTAGAGATTATATTATTAAGTCAAATAACGAATTTGCTACTTTGCGATGAAAGAATTTGATAGAGAATTATTTATCGATATAGAAACATACTCATCAGTTGATATTAAAGAATGTGGAGCCTATAAGTATATAGCATCTCCAGACTTTGAAATATTGATTTGTGGTTATGCTTTCGGCGATGATGATGTAGTTATAGTAGACTTAGCATCAGGTGATAAGTGGCCAGAGGAACTCCTTGAAGCACTTAAAGACCCTAAATGCCTTAAGATTGCTCATAATGCTGTATTCGAACGTACAGCTTTTAACAGAGTAGGACTTCATACTGAAACAGATGAGTGGTATTGCACGTTAGTTAAATCAGCTTATTGTGGCTTACCATTATCATTGGATGCTGTATCTAAGCAGCTTAATCTTCAAGACAAGAAACTTGAGACTGGTAAAGCTCTTATTAAGTACTTCAGTTGTCCATGTAAGCCTACTAAGATTAATGGTGGTCGTACTCGCAATATGCCTGAAGATGCTCCGGCTAAATGGGCTGAATACAAACTCTATAATATTTATGATGTGCTTTCAGAAAGAGAGATATATCGTATATTAGAGAAGTTTGAGATTCCAGAAATAGAGCGCCAGTTGTATGTTACAGACCAGAATATCAATGATAGAGGTATTATGATTGATAGAGAGTTAGCAAGCTCTGCAATTTATTGTGACTTGGAATATACTAAGTATCTTACAGAACAGGCTAGAAGCATAACTCATCTTGAAAATCCTAAATCGCCTCTCCAGATTAAAAAGTGGATAAAGGCAAGAACGGGTATTACTGTAGAATCACTCACAAAAGCAGAAATGCCGACAGTTCTTGAAAAAGTTAAAGACTATCCAGAAGTACTTGAAGCTCTCGGTATTTATCAGAAGTTAAGTAAAACATCTGTAAAGAAATATTACAAGATGATTTCTTGTGCTACACCAGATGACCGTGTTCGTGGCACCTTTCAGTTTTATGGAGCAAATAGAACAGGCCGTTGGGCTGGTAGACTTTTACAGTTGCAAAACCTCAGTAAGAACCACTTTGATGACATTGATACGCCTCGTGAACTTATTCGTAAACGCGATTGGGAAGCTTGCGACATGATGTATGGCAACGTGGCTGATGTTTTATCACAGTTAGTTCGTACAGCGCTTATAGCTCCAGAGGGATATACGTTCTCAGTAGCAGACTTCTCAGCAATTGAGGCTCGAGTAGTTTCATGGCTTGCTAATGAAAAATGGCGAATGGATGTATTCCATGGCGATGGTAAGATTTATGAGGCTACTGGTTCTAAGATGTTTGGTGTACCAATCTCAGCTATTACTAAAGGTTCTGTTTTGCGTGACAAGAGCAAAATATCTGAATTGGCATTAGGATATGGTGGCGCACTTGGTGCTCTTGAAAGAATGGGCGGCGAAAAGATGGGACTTACTGATTCAGAAATGATGGATATGGTTAAGAAATGGAGAGCTGCAAATCCTAAGATTGTTGCTCTCTGGCATGAACTTGAAAAAGCTGCTCATGAAGCAGTTAAGTATCAAAGGCCAGTTAGATGTACCTGTCGCAATATTATTTTTGATTGTGACGGAGAATATCTTACAGCAAGATTACCATCTGGTAGACAGCTATTTTATGTTCATCCTCATTTCAAGAATAAAACTATTGGTCGTTCTACTCGTCCGGTTCAGGTTCTTATGTATGAGGGACAGATTCAGACTACGGGTCAGTGGGGCGAAATGGATACTTATGGCGGAAAGCTTTGCGAGAATATGGTGCAAGCCATAGCTCGAGATTTACTTGGATATTCTCTTATGCAAGTAGAGAAAGCTGGATTTAAAGTAGACTTCCATGTACACGATGAGATGATAGCAGAAATCCCTAAGGATGGAAACGAGAAAGACAGATATGACCTTATGGTACGTATCATGTCGACTCCTCCAGACTGGGCCTCAGATTTACCTCTTCGTGCTGATGGATATATAACTGATTATTATAAAAAAGATTAATATGCCTATAGCGAGAAATAAAATTCATTGCGCAATCTGTGGTTCTATATCTAATAGAACCACAGAGGTAGATGATACAGTTCTGTGTGAACACTGCTTTGATATGATGCTCACAAGTGGACTTTTATTCGAGTATGACACAGATACTGCCTGGCACTACGGTCCAACTAGAACTTTATACCTAGATAGAATTGAAGATAGGCAAGCAGCTGTTAATGGTGTACTTGAAATTGTCGAACTTTTAAAATAGAAAAATGCTTAAATATAAATATGTAATTGATAGTGGAAACTTCTCAGGTATAGAAGCCTTTCAAGAATATTTGAACAGAATGGGAAAGAAAGGTTATGAGTTAGTTCAATGGCAATTAGTAGATACTAGTTTCATAACTTGTAACAGCAGAGTTCAGCCTATTAGTAGTGTACTATCGATACTTATAACTTGGAAAATAGAGGACCATGATTCATGATGGCATAATAGATATAGCTACAGGCTTAAGTGCTTCTACAAAAAAGTGGAAAAACAAGAAAGTAAAGTGGAGTAAATTAGTCGACAAACTTTCTAAGCCTGTAGTTACCAATGAAACCCATGCTCAATTCATGGCTGCTAACAAAGCCGACCAATCTAAAATCAAAGATGTTGGAGGCTTTGTTGGTGGCTATCTTGATAAGGGTATACGTAAGAAAGCGTCTGTATCATACAGACAATTAATTTGTCTTGATATAGACTTTTCTTATGCTGATTTTTGGTGGGATTTTACGTTGCAATATGGCTGCGCAGCTGCTATATATTCAACACATAAATCTACACAGAGTAAACCTCGCCACAGACTGCTTATCCCTATTAATAGAGAGGTATCTGTTGACGAATATCAGGCTATATCCAGACGTATAGCTGGTAACTTAAATATAGAATTGTTTGACCAATCTACGTTTGAGCCGGAAAGACTTATGTTTTGGCCGAGCGTATCATCTGATATAGAATATTATTTCGAATATCAAGATGGAGAATGGCTTGATGCTGATGCAGTTCTTGAAACATACGATGACTGGAGGAATACATCTGAATGGCCATCTAGTAGTAAAATATCAGAGGGCTTATTATCTGATATTAAAAAGCAAGAAGACCCAGAAGAAAAGTCAGGCATAATTGGAACATTCTGTAGAACATACTCAATTCAAGATGCTATTAGCACTTTTCTTAGTGATGTATATGAAGAAGCAGGCGAAGACCGATATACCTATAAATTAGGTTCTACAACTGGAGGTCTTATCATTTACAATGATAAATTCGCTTTTTCACATCACGGAACAGACCCAGCGAGTGGAAGACTGTGCAACGCATTTGACCTGGTGAGAATACATAAATTTGGCCATCTTGACTCTGGACCTGATTCAAAGGTTTCTCAGCAAAAGATGGAAGAATTTGCTACAACTTGTGCTGAGGTTAAAAAGAAAATAGCTGAGGAGAATTTAGAGCATGCAAAGTTAGATTTTGATGGCTTAGATGCTGCTAATGAGGAGAGAGCTGACGATGATTCTTATGATGATTCATGGCTTTCACAACTCAAAGCCAATAAGAAAGGCGAATATGACAGTGACTCTAACAATCTTAATCTCGTTTTGCAGAATGACAAATACCTTAGAGGTGCATTTAGACTGAATGAGTTTGACAGTAAAACATATATCATGAGGTCTATGCCTTGGCGTAAGGTAGATTCTCCAGAACCTGTAAAAAATGTAGATTACTCAGGCATTCGTAATTACATAGAGTGTGTATACAACATGGTATCTGTATCAAAAATTGATGATGCTGTGATGCTTGCAGCCCAAAAGAAGTCATTCCATCCGGTAAGAGACTATCTGAAATCTCTTTCATGGGACGGCATAAACAGAATTGATACACTTCTTATTGATTATTTTGGCGCTGAAGATACTACATACACAAGAGCTACTATTCGTAAAGCTCTGTGTGCCGCAGTAGCTAGGATATTCAATCCTGGAACCAAATACGATATGGTTCTTGTGTTAGTTGGAGCTCAGGCTACGTATAAATCTACATTCATACGTAAACTCGGCAAGGATTGGTTCAGTGATTCATTCAGCACATTTCAAGGTAAAGAAGCCTATGAGCAATTACAAGGTGCGTGGCTTATTGAAATGGCTGAATTATCAGGTTTAAAGAAAGCAGAAGTTGAAACTGTAAAGCAGTTTATAACTAAAACAGAAGATATGTTTAGACCTGCTTATGGTAGAACTGTAGAGACTTATAAACGTCAGTGCGTGTTCTTTGGAACTACGAATGATATGGAGTTTTTACGTGATTCTACAGGTAATCGTCGATTCAATCCTATTGAAGTTCGTCCTAAATTTGCAACAAAGATAGTTGCAAAAGACTTAACTGAAGATACTATAGACCAAATTTGGGCTGAAGCCGTTCAGATGTATCAGAATGGCGAAAAACTATATTTCTCAGAAGAAGAGAACGAGCTTGCAAAGAAGAGTCAGCAAAGTCACTCTGTGACTGATGACAGAACTGGAATAATTGAAGAATATCTCAACATGAAGTTTCCTTCTAGCTGGAATAAGAAAGATTTATTCGAGCGTCAGCAGTGGTTGAATGACCCACTAGCTGAAAAGGGAACAGAGTACAAAGAGTTTGTTTGCTCTTACGAGATATGGTGTGAATGCTTAGGTGAAGAACGTAAGAATTTTAATTCTTATAGCACTCGTGAGATAAACAACATAATGAAGACCCTTCCAGGTTGGGAATATGTTGGTTCTAAGAGAAAATCATTTGGTAAGATTTATGGTAAGCAGAAGTACTATAAACGAATAAAGCTAGTTCAAGAAGACCCCGTAGCAAAAGCTATGAAAGAACTTGAAGAGCTTTTAGGTGATAAGCCTACCGATGATGAAATCAAAGCAATGTTAGGAGATTTATATTAAGATTATGGATGAAAATACTAAAAAGGATTTAGCAAGAAAGCTAAAAAGCGCATTCAGTGTTGCTGAAACTCGAGCTAAGCGAGTGCAGGAAATAAGAAAAGCAAAAGCTGAAGCTGGTCCTGCAAAAGATGACCCAGATAAACCAAACTATAAGAAGTATAAATTCAAGAACGACCTCAAGACGAAGACACATCGCATAATAAGAGGTATGAAACTGCACTTTAAGAATGGCGAATGGGTATCATACAAGCTTGGTAAAATTGATACAATTGTTGGAAGAGCTGACGGGTCCTTAACTTTTGAAAAATTTAAAAATTCAATATTTAGGTCTTTCAAAGATAGATTATATACTCCTGATGCAGACAAGGATATTGAGTGGGACTATGTAGAAGAAGAAAAATGCTCTTCAGTAGGAGGTGCAGGATTCCATGAAAGAAAGTGAAAAAGTAGTTGAGCGAAAGCTTGTTGAGCTTTGCAAATTGAATGGTGGCATGTGCATAAAGCTATTAAGTTTTCATATAAATGGATTGCCCGATAGAATGTGTTTATTCAAGCCTGCAAAAGTTATATTTGTAGAGCTTAAAACCACAAATCAAAAACCGCGGCCGCTTCAATTAGCAATGCATGACAAGCTTCGCGAACTAGGCTTTAGAGTTGAAGTAATTGATACTGTAGAGCAGGTTGTCAACTTAATAGAAGATATAATGACATGTTAAAAGAAACAGATTTACACGAATATCAGAAAAAGGCAGTTGAGCATATAATTACCCATAAATACTGTGGTTTATTTTTGGAAATGGGACTAGGCAAAACAGTCTCAACCTTAACAGCAGTAGAGAAGTTAATGTATGACTACCTTGAAGTAAATTCAGTTTTGGTAATCGCTCCTAAACGAGTAGCTGAAACTGTTTGGGCAGAAGAGGCACAAAATTGGGAGCATTTGCAACATCTTACATTTTCTAAGATTATTGGAACAGAAAGACAGAGATTAGAAGCTTTTCATAAGAAAGCTGATATTCATATAATTTCTCGTGACAATATAGCATGGCTCTGCGGTATATGTGCTTCAAACTTGCCATACGATATGCTTGTGATTGATGAGCTTAGTAGCTTTAAAAATCATCAGTCACAGAGATTCAAAGCATTAAGATTAGCTAGGCCGTGGATAAAGCGAGTAGTTGGTTTAACTGGAACGCCTGCTCCAAATGGCTTAATTGATTTGTGGCCACAGATTTATTTGATGGATAGAGGTGAAAGACTTGGTAAAACTATTACTAAGTATAGAAGTACATACTTTACTCCAGGCAGGTCTAATGGCTACGTAGTTTATAATTATAATTTGCAAGGAGGTGCAGAACAAGCAATACGAGATAAAATAGGCGATATATGCATAAGTATGCAAGCTCAGGACTATCTTAATATGCCTATGCTTACAAACAATTATGTTAAGCTAAAAATGCCTAAAGACATATTAGCAGCATATCATAAGTTTGAAAAAGATAGTATTATGAAGCTTATAAACATAGATAATGAAGTTGAAATCACAGCTTTAAATGCTGCTGGTTTGTCTAATAAACTTCTCCAATTTGCAAATGGTGCAATATATGACGAAGATAAAAACGTATATCCGATTCATGATACTAAGCTAGAAGCATTAGAAGAGATAGTCGAAGAAGCGTGTGGAAAGCCAGTTCTTGTTGCATGGACTTATCAATTTGACAGAGACCGAATTATGAAGTATCTTAGCAAATATAAGCCTAGAGAGCTTAAAACTGCTAAAGATATACAAGACTGGAATGCTGGTAAAGTTCAACTTATGCTAGCTCATCCTGCTTCAGCTGGCCACGGTCTTAACCTTCAAGCTGGAGGTAATATAATCGTTTGGTTCGGTTTAACCTGGTCGCTTGAGCTGTATCAGCAGTTTAATGCTAGACTTTATCGTCAAGGTCAAAAGCAAGGTGTTATTATTCATCATCTATACATGGCTCAAACTCATGATGAGGACGTTATATTAGCCTTAAAGAATAAAGACAGAGTGCAGATGAGCTTGATGAACAGCATCAAAGCTAAAATCGACAATTACATTAAAAATAATTAAAAATATATTTATGAATAATAAATAAGTTAATAAAATTTAAAATATTTTTTTAATTCAAATATTATTATTAATTTTGCAATATAAAAATAAAGGTTATGAATATCTTGGAAAGAGCAGATAAAATAGTCAATCATCGTTCAGAAGAAAAAGAACGTATGTATGGACCATTCTCAGAAAGTATGGAAAGAGCTGCAGCTATCTATAATGCAGCCTCTCCAAAAAATGAGCAAATTTCAGTTGAGGGCATGTACAGAGCTATGATTGCTCTTAAGCTTTCAAGAGAAGCCTATTCGCACAGAGAGGATAATCTCCTTGATGCTGCTGCTTATATAGGTGCTCTTAATAACTATGTTGAAGCAAAAACAGATAAAGAAATAAATAACGATTAAAATTAAATGTTATGGTAGAAGAAGTTATTCAGCCAGTAAAACGTGGTAGAGGTCGTCCACGTAAAAATCCAGGTGACCCAACTCAGTCTTATGCTCGTAAAAACTCAGCCAATCCATTAGCTGATAATCATGAGTACTTTAAGCATTTGCCTGATAGAAATCTTAGTGTAAGCGAAGAGAACTTGCAGATGTTCTTTGCAACTATGTATGAGCGTCAGATGATTTGGAAACGTCGATTCATTGACAAAATTCAGGCTCCGTGGACAGATGACCCTATTTTCCAGGAGAATAAATTCCCTAATTTGTATCGCGAACTTGACCGCAGTTCTTGGTGGCTTATCTCTAACATCATTATGGATGATAGCCTGTCACTCAAGAATAAAGTTTGGAAGTGTATCGTTTACAGATTGTTTAATTCTCCAGACTTTTTTGAGTTCTTGGCCTCTATTACAGATTGGAAAGGTGGAATTCCTGACTATGAAAAGTTTAAGGAACAGCAGCCTAAGTTCATAACAATCGCCAAGACACTTCAGAACATGGGCGCTAAGCCATTTACCGATGCTTACATCATCAGTTCATCTTTTGCTGCTAAGACTGGTAAAAACAGAGCAGAGGCTTACGCCGATACTGCATTATCTGAATTGTGGGGAGCTATTGATATTATCATCGATACAGTTCTTATTGCAGAGTCTACACGAGATATTATTGATGTTTTGTCAGCTATTCCTGGAGTTCAGAAGTTTATTGCTAATGAGCTGATGCAGGATATGATTTACATTAATCGATTCTCGAAAGAGGATTTTATTCCGTTTAATGTAAATGAACTGACAAATGTTGGTCCTGGTTCACTTCTTGGTTTGCGCATCTTGTTCCCTAACAGAGTTATTAACTCTCAGCGTGTAGCTGGTATGAAGGAACTTCTCGCCATGGCCGAGGAAAAACTTAATGAGGTTGCTGAAGCTCATGGAGAACCAATGGTTTACGCTAAATTTAATGCTGAAACTGGAGGTTATGAGCCATCTAGTGAATTCAACCTTACAATTAATAATATTGAAGGTTGGTTGTGCGAATATTCCAAGTATTGGAAATTATCAATTGAAGTAGGCAAAAAGCAACGTAAGTTTAACCCAGTTTCAGAGGCTGATACATACGATGGTGCTAATGGTGCTAAGCCTGAAACAGAAACAGAAGATTTAATGTAATTATGGCAAAGAATTATAATACAACTGATTTATCTCCAGACCAAGCTATGGAGCGTCATATTTATCACAGAGACCAGTTTGCTCATTATTTGAGATGGACACATATCTTGAAAGACGCTAAAATTGGTGATGATGTAGTAGATTTTGGATGTGGTCAAGCTAATTTGCTTGAAGTATTTTACAGAAATAAGTTTAAGTGTAACAGCTATGTTGGTATCGATATTCGACACAAAACTATTGCAGATGATGCAGCTAAGTTTGCATCAGTTCCTTGGGCTAGTTTCTATGAGGCTGACCTTGTTAAAAATTATCTTGATTACAGCCAGTTTAATGGCAATAAGGTGTGTGCTTTCGAGGTTCTTGAGCACGTCGGTAAACAGAATGCAGACGTTTTCTTGGAAAACTTTAAAGCGTGCGGACGTGATGATGCAACTTATTATCTTTCTACTCCAAATTACGACCCTCGTGTTGGTGCTGCAGGTAATCATACTTATGATTCTGGGGACGGAAGAGGTGTAGATGTTCAAGAGTTTGACCACTATGAGCTTGAGGCCATTCTCAAAAAACATTTTGATATTGTCGATAAGTTCGGAACGTTTGCTTCGCAGAAAGACTATAAGCCTCTCATGAATGATTGGCAGAAGCAGATGTTTAAGGAATTGAGTCGCTATTACGATTCAAATCTTATGGCAAATATTATGGCTCCAATGTTCCCAGATGCGGCCCGTAACACATTGTGGATTTTGAAGCGTAAGCCTGGCGATGTTAAAGTTCCAAAGAATTTGGAACCGGCGACTATTGACCCGAATCCGGGTGATGTAGACGATTTACTCTAAAAGAATAACAGTAGTTAAAGCTTGTTAACTTTAACTACTGTTAACATTAAAAATTTCACTATATGAAAAATTTTATGTAATTTTGCATATATAAATAATTTAGTTATTCACACATTAAAATTTTACAATTATGAATTCAGTAATGCAGATTGCAAAAGTAAGAAAGGTTAAATCTCCAGAGCGTGGTACATCTAAGTCAGCTGGTATTGATTTCTTCGTGCCAGAGGATTTTTCAGGTCAGATGCTTCAGCCACACGAAGATGTGCTCATCCCATCTGGTATCTCAGCTCTTATTCCAGATGGATATATGCTTATGGCTGCTAATAAGTCAGGAGTTTGTCCATCAAAAGAAGCTAAGCTTGATTGCGAGACAGAGATGAAGATTACAGGTCAAGATACAACTATTTCAAGTTGCGTTATCATTGGTGCTTCTATTGTTGATGAGGACTACCCTGGTGAGATTCATATTCACATCATCAATGTAGGCAAAGAGCCGGTGTGGATTGAGCGAGGTCAAAAGATTGCTCAGTTTATTTTGGTTCCTGTATCTTATGCAGATATTTGTGAAGCTTCTCCTGAAGTTGTTAAGGCTGCTGTTCTCGCTAAAAAGAGTGAACGAAAAGGAGGTTTTAACTCTACTTCAGAAGAGTAATAAATTGTCCCAATAATACCCTCTATAGTCCCAGAGTTAACGAGATATATTTATAATATAAATTATTATATTATATGTTTCAATTGCTCTGGGATAAAAAGAGGAGTTCTATCTATTAAAAATATCAGATTATGAAGAAAGTACCAGAGGTAGTAAAAGAACCTATATTCTTGAAATTCGTAGAGCATTATGCTAAAAAATTCAAAGAAAGTAACGGCTTTGGCATGTGGTTGCATGAATATAAGGATATGGAAAAGAAAGGCTTATTTGCACCAAAAATTCTGAGAACTTTCTATATTCAGATATGTACTGACAGGTTTGATTTAGGCTTTATCAAAGACGATGCAATTTGGTATATATGCTCACAAGCCGTTGATGCTGCTAATGCTTATATAGACGAAAGAGTTAATTCTATGTACAGGATTGTTCTTATAACTGGAGAACAAGCAGAAGATGAAGACGGAGACCCGTATACAGAATTAACTTATGAAGAAGCTGAAGAAATATGCCAAGCATTAAATGAAGAAGCTGAAGAAGAACTTTTTAAAATGCAAAAGATATGAGCAAAGTTATAGATTTACGAAAATATACAAAACTTATACCGACTCCAGTAACAGAAATTACTAAAGAGCAGTTTTTTGCATACGAAAGAACTAGAATGGAAGGCAAAGTGAATATGCTTGATTTGGAAGCAGTTTGCCCATTAACAGGCTTAAAGCCTGAAGATATTAAGGCTATTCAGCAAAACTTTCAAGTGTTAAATCAAAAATTTAATAAATCATGGAAAAGCCGTTAGAAATTTCTTACCCATATATTACACAGTCTGATAATAACTGGGTATATGAAAATGCTAATCAAGCACTTAACTGCTTAGCATTACGTATAGCTGGATGTGGCGAAATGCCTGGCAATAATACAATTAGATTGCAGAATATTGGTTTCTATATGGCATACCCGGAAGAAAACCATATTACCGAAGACTGGCGTCATTGGAATGCTAAATATGCAGAAAGAGAGTGGAATTGGTATTTATCTCATTCAAGAGATGTATCAGAGCTTCAAAAGCATGCTCCAGTTTGGAAACACATGCATGGAGGTGATTGTCAGGTCAATTCTAATTATGGCTGGCTGTGGAATCGTAACAAGCAGTTACAGAAAGTAATTGAGAAACTTGAGAACAATCCAGATACTCGTCAAGCATGGCTTACGCTATATGATGGCAAGGAAATGGATGACTACGAATATGATACTCCATGTACACTGAATATCGGTTTTAAGATACGTGAAAATCCAGGCTATAGATTTCTCGATATGACAGTCATGATGAGAAGCAATGACTTGATATTTGGTTTTTGCAATGACCAGTATTGTTTTTCTCAGTTACAGAAATACGTTGCTTCTAAAATTGGTGCTGATGTTGGAGACTATTATCATTTTGCCCAAGATTTACATATATACTTGCCGAGTACAAATGTATACCCAAAGCATATCAATGACTATTTAACAAATGTTTTGAAATTATGAAAATACCGATTAAGTTTAAAGGCTGGATGCTGTTTTTAGTATGGTTTATTATTGGAATTATTTATTTTCCAATATACTTTGCAGCATGGTGCCTTCATATAATTGCTAGAATACTTCTTGCTATTGCGTATTTATTTATGCTTCAGCCACATGTTGCAAGAAATGTTTTTAGCTCAGTGTTTGTAACTAATTTAAAGATTATGTAACATGAACAATTCAGACTTAAATGCTCTTATTGACCAAGCTTTGCTCGATATGAGTAATACAGAGGCTCCTTCAAATGAAGAAGCCTCTATGATGGAATATTCAGAAGAAGATTTTGCTAAAATGCTAGCAGATATTCAGTCTGAAGACGAAGATTTGGCAAAAGCCGAAATAAATGCAGCCGCAAATCCAGATGACGATGAAAATTCTGATTTTTCTATCGCTTCTATGGATGGTGATGAGTTCTATAACAAATCGACTTTAAAATATAAAGATGGTAAAGTTGAACGAGAAACGTCTGATGATGTTATCTTTTCAATTGGAGGTGAAAATTGTGTAGAATTTGCTGATAGTCCTAAGCACGACAAGGAGTTGGCCCCAGAACTCAATGACGTTGAGCGTAGATTGGTAATCAGTCGTCGCATTAAAGATGGTATGGCAAAGCGCCAAGCTAAGAAAGAACTTGAAAAAGTTGAGATTAACAGAATGGCATTTGACCAGAAAATTCTCCCTTTATCAGAAGAGCTAACAAGATGGGATAAGACAGCTCTTGTAGAAGAACTCACTAGCAATTTGCGTCAGCTTATTAAGCGTTATGACAAATACATCAATACAAGAATTGCAAGACTTTTATCTCCAGCTATTCCAAAGGCTATTAAGCTAGCAAAACTTAAATGGCCATGGGTATTTGTAGCAAATCCGGGATTTCTATACAAGACACATCCAGAAGTAGGTGAAGTTCTTACTTATTGGGTTACACCAAATGTGCCATATTACTTCAAGCAAGGAACTGAGCAGCAGATTCTTGAAGAGCGAGATTCTGAACTTAGTAAATATTTCTTGGAGTGTGTTGACAGAGCCATTCATAGATGGTATGAGGCTAGACGTCGATTGGCCGATAGAGAAGTGATTTACGCTTCTAGACTTGTCGGTGTTAACAATATCAGAACGTATGGCGACTTGTTAAGATACAACCCATTTTGGTTCAAGAAACTTTATGATAGAGTCAAAAAAGACAATCCTTATGGAAAAGCGAAAGCACAGTCTTAAAATTGGCGATAAAGTTATCAAGAACTTAACGCTTGATGACATTATAGATATAAAGTTATATTTGATTAGACATAAATTAGAATGTAGAGAAATATCATGACAACGACAGAACAAGAAAGAGCCAGAATGCGAGCTTATTATAGAGCTAATAAAGAAAAAATATTGGCATATAACAAAGCTTACAGAAAGGCTCATCCAGAAAAATGGGCCCGCAAAGCGCCTATGACTATAGAAGAGAAATTAAAACGCTCTGAACGTAATAGAAGATATTACATCAAAAACAGAGAAAAAATACTGGCCTATCAAAAAGCATGGATTGCGGCTAGGCCAGGTTATCGTAAACTTCATAGAAGCAAAATACAATGAAAGATTTAATAGGACTTATCATATTTGGAGTAATTTTTATCTTGTCGATGGCTTGGTGCTTAATGTTCGGAGGAGGACACAGAGATGAAGATTGAAACAATCCAAATTACTGGTGATGCTTTTTATTATTTGAGAGATGGTGAAGAGCCTATTGACCCAGATAATCTTGAAGAAGCAGATGAGTTTAAAACTCTGTTTGGTAATTTCAGATTTATATCTGAACCAGAACCTATAATAGGAACTGATATGGTAGAAGTTAAAATATCAGCAGCAGAACAAAAGAAAATTGCTGGCCAATTCTTATTCGAGTTTATTATTCTTCCAAACAAAAAAGTACACGTGAGAGTTTTTGATTCAAAAACTAATTACGAAGAAAGAAATCAAATTCAGAATTTGGAACCAATTGGCGACGCTTATTGGGCTGAATATAGGTATTATAGTACTTCTCATTATAGAGATTTACTCCCTGTTTGCAAAATAGCTGAATATGAAAAATGGTTCGGTGAAAATTAATTTCCTATCTGGTGTTCTCTTGGAGCCATTTCCGAGAAAATGCCAGATAGGATTTTTTGTAAAATTTTGTAGATTTACACACTGGTTCTGGAAATCGGTGAGATTTAAATTACTATAAACCTATAGCATGCCGGTTCTAGGAACTGGTTTTTAATCAATGCTGTTACAGTGCCGGGAATTATATAACGCGCTAAGCTGTTACAGTGCCGCATTATTACCCTATACGCGGGCGCCCGCGCGTACATATTATATATTATATATAGGAAATGTTAACAGTAGTTAAAGATAAAGCTGTTAACTCTTCTTAACATAAAAAATTTTTTTATTTGAAAAATTATTAGTACTTTTGCACTCAAATAAAACATAATAAGTTTAACAATTAAAATTACAGTAAAATTATGAATACAGAAATTATTTTGAAAGTCGGCACGCTCAAAAACTTAGTAGAGTGGATTGGTCGCAATTTTGTTTGTGGAGGAAAACCTTCAAACGACAGAACTTTATACATGTTTGCTAATAAGCTTGGCACTAAGTTAGAAGATGACGCTAATGAGCAGCATAGCAAGTTTTATTCAGAAATTGAAGCTGAGCGTTACCTTAAGGCTCTTGAGAATACAAAGTTCATCATCGAATCTGAATTTGTAGATGAGATAACTTGGACCCATAATAAAGGAACACAGAACGAATATAAATCTGTTGTCCAGAAATGGAAAATTACAGCTACTCCTAGCATGAATAATACTGAGGATGCATTTGTGGCTTATTGTCCAAGACCATACAATCCGGTGTAATAAAACAAATGTTTAACAATTAAAATATTAAAATTATGAGAAAGCCAAAATTTATTCCAGTTGTTTGGAATTTAAAGAAGATTGCAAACTATTTGCAGATGAGTTTGGTAATTGCTAGTAGCACTCAGTTCTCTCCAAGAGTATTTAAATACTGGGAGAGATACTGCAAAGCAGAATGGGACGCACGTTACACAGTTCAGTGTCTCGCTGCTAGTAACACAACAGCTATTATTAAATATGCTGGTACTGAGTTATATGTTACTATTGATTTAGTCTTAGATGGTAACAATGTAAGAACATCAACCAAAGCAGAATTAGCATGAGTAACGAGTTTAATTTTCACAAAGTTAAATTGCTAGAACACTTCAACGATTGCAGCAAATGTATTGATTTTGATACATGCATTTTGGCAAAGAAAGGCTATGTGTGTAATGGTTTTGAATTGAGATAAAAATTTCAGTGATTAAATAGCAAAAAGAGGTGTTAATGATTTTTAACACATTCATTAACACTTCTTAACATAAAAAGTTTTCATATTTCAAAAATTATGAGTACTTTTGCAAATGTAATTAGAACATATAAGTTTAACAATTAAATACACAAAATTATGGCAACAATGAAATTCGCCCAGATGGCAACAAAGAAATTACAGAAGTTAGTTAACGACCCAGCAACCTCTGATGAGGATAAGGTAGCAATTCAGGCTATCATCGATAAGCGTCAGGCAGCTACTAAGGCTCCAGTTGATAACGGAGCAGCACTTTCTCCAGAGGAGCAGGCAGCTATTGATGCAGCAGAGAAGGAAGCTGCTAAGCAGAATTCTGAGGCTGGTGAGAACAAGGAAGCAAAGCCTAAGGCTAAGCGTGAGCCAAAGCCAAAGCAGAGCATGGAGGAACTCGATGCTGAGGTCGCAAAGGCAAATGAGGAGGCTCTCGGCCATCGTTGCGAGACACTTATGCCTGGTACCGCTATCAAGGTTGGTGGTTACGTTAAGGGAGTTCTTAAGGAGAAGCGAGCTATGCGCTGCTATCTTCTCATCCAGTCTGATATTACAGACGAGAATCCTACAGGTCGTCAGTTCTACAAGGTGTTCAAGGAGGTTACAATCTTGCCAGAGACTGTAGAGCTTCACAAGGCTAAGAAGACAGGTGCTCGCCGTAAGGCTCAGGTTGACACTGAGGCTTGGATGGCACAGGCTGATGAGATTGTAGAAGCAGCTGGTTCTTATGTAGGTCGCCAGATTGACCTTGGCGATGATACTAAGACAGATTCTCGAATTGAGACCATCATCAAGGATAAGCGCTCTTGCACGGTGTTCTTCCGCATTGGTTTCAAGGACGAGAATGGCACTCACAAGTTTACTCACAAGGCAATCCATTCAACCAAGGATGAGGCTGAAGGTGGTAAGGTAGTTATCACAGAGCCAGAGGGCCTGCTCCCAATGGATGATGCTGATGAGACTTACAAGGAGTTCCAGACTAAGTGGCAGACACGTGCAGAGCGTCAACCAAGAACTGCTCTTACTCCTGAAGAGAAGGTCATCCGCGCAGAAGAGGCTCTTAACAAGGCAAAGAAAGCCTTGGAGAAGGCTCAGGAGGCACTTCAGAATAAGCAGCTCGAGTATGACAACGCTAAGGCTGCTCTTGATGCTAAGCATAATGAGCAGGAAGCCAATGCAGAAGCTGAGGCTAAGAAAGCTGTAAATGAAGCAGCTGCTGAAGCAGAGTCAGGTGACCTTATGTAAGCGATTAAGTTACTTGTTTTTATTCTCATAAGAGTGTTTTTAGTATTTTGTTCGAATTGAACTCCTAGGAAGCGACTAAGGGACTGTGGTCCTAGGAGTTTTTAAATGCCAAGTAAAACAAATATCTGCTGTTCTGTTTAGAGGATTTATGCGGGGTTCGAATCCCCGCCTTGGCACTATTGGTTCTAACTACGGTAAGAACCCATAATTTTAATAGAATTTTAATTGTTTTTGGTGAGTAGGTAATCGTTGTGAAACGGTTACCTATTATTTTTTTACAGTAACATATAGAAACGGCTCGCTGGCGGTAAATTTTAAAATTTTCAGTCGATTCTATATAAATAATATATTAAATTATATAGAATATTTGGCTCACATCGCATTATTTTTATTAATTAATATAATTATAAGGCTTAATATAAAATAATGAATTCTAGGTACCAAGAAATGAGTTTAGCTAGAAAGCTGACATCTGGATATAGAAACCGGCAAGTTAGGCTTACAAACTTTAACATTTCATTTAACTACTGTTAACATAAAAAATTTTTTTATTTGAAAAATTATTAGTACTTTTGCACTCAGATAAAACATTATAAGTTTAACAATTAAAATTGCAAAATTATGAAAGCAGCTGATTTGGTTAAGAGCTTGTCTCTTTCTAGTATTACATCTGAGGATTTCAAGGTTGTTACCTTGTATAAAGGCCAGAACCCGGATGTATTTTTGGTAGATAACTTCGGTGATGGCCGAATAAGTTTAAGTACACCTAATGGCATTAAGCCGTTAGCAATTATTGAATCTCAGGATTTTTTGGCAGTTTATAATAACATGCCACTTGCAACACCTGATGGCAAGTCTATGTTTACACCTGATTGTACCTATGAGGTTATCGGAGATGGCAATGTTTCACTTTATAGCTTTAATTAATTATGAATACAGCAACAAGAAAAGCATTTAGAGCATGTTTACCTGGAGATAGAAACTCCTGTATAAATTGTGCTGATTACCTTGAGTGTCCTCTGGCTGTTTGTGGAGGAACTAAAGGTAGTTGGGTGTGTGACGGTTGGAAAATGATACGATAAAACCTCAATTCCTATCCAGTGTTCTCTCGCTGGCCATTTCCGAGATTTGGCCAGCGGGAATTTTTATGAATTTTTACAGAATTTCAGCACACCGGGAGTACGATTCGGGTACATTCCTGTTAATAATGATGAAACGCTGCGATATCGCTACACGGTTATTATAACTTCTTAGCTATACTGCTACAGTGCCGGGAACTATATTTGCCGCATACTTACTGGGTCTAGTAGCTTATATATTATATATAATGTACGCGTGCATATAATAAAAATATTCGAAATAATAAAATATTTAATACTAAAAATTATTAATTTAAAAGTTAAATATTTTAATAATTATAT
>ERZ1034701.53-NODE-53-length-45630-cov-113.967241_pt1 | contig 45630 bp, 44 predicted proteins | sample MGYA00520651_ERZ1034701 | MGnify/ENA primary metagenome ERZ1034701 (study PRJEB33766, sample SAMN09781713) | gut metagenome | biome: gut microbiome | host: Homo sapiens | place: Madagascar | study: EMG produced TPA metagenomics assembly of the PRJNA485056 data set...
CTATACAGTAGTAAAATTGAGTCGTTCTGCCGTAGATATTTCTGGAACCATTAAGTCTTGGACAGAGGCAGGAGACAATAATGAACATATAGCACAATAACAACTCTTAAATAACAAGATATATGAAGAATTTTAGATTCTTATACATCGCTGCCGCAGCATTGCTGTTTGCAGCTTGCGCTAACGAAGAAGACGGTATCGGCAACAATGGTCCTGTTGCTGCTACAGTAAAGGCGGATATTTCCAACAATATCAAAACCCGTGGAACTGCAGACAACAACAGCTGGACAGCAGGCGATGCCATTGGCGTGTACGTCACTTCCGCAGGAAACACAAAAGGAACAAATGTAAAGTATGAATATGACAGATATGGTGAATTTGTTTCGGCAAATCCTATTTATTTTAGAGATAACGCGGAACAGACATTCAGTGCGTATTATCCATACATTGATGACCCCAATAATGACAAATTCGATGAGGATGGTTGGTTAATAAATGATTGGACTATTGATTACAGCAATCCAAGTAATACCTTATTAGCAAACGATTTTCTCTTTGCCTCGGGAGCAACAGCCAGCAAAGCATCGCCAATGGTTAATTTCACTGACTTGAATAATGTGGGTGAATCCTTGCCAGAGAAAGATCATCGCTTTAAGCACAAGATGAGTATGATAGAATTTACGGTCAGTGCAGGAGAAGGTATTGAGAGCAGCAAGAGTAATCTTCAAAGTATAACATTGGACAAGATAAAGACACAGGGTAAGATAAATGTAAAAACAGGTGCGACAGAAGTCACAGGGACTTCTTCCCTAAAAACCTTACCAGTAACAGGTCTTTTGACCGATCTCAGGGTCTGCAAGTTCATACTCTTCCCGCAACAGTTCGAAAACAAAGAATTGACCATTAGTTGTAATGTGATGTATAACGAAAATACTATTAACAATTATACAACAAAGATACCCCTACCAAATGGATTCGAAGGTGGTAAAAAATATACTTATACTATCTCTGTTAGAAATAATAGTATAGTAATAGGAAATGCAAGCATAACGGGTTGGGGTATTGGCGCAGACAATGAATTTCTCGATGCAGAAATAGAATAGTTATGATAAAGAAAATACTGACATATTGCGCAGAGCAACTCAATAGCTATCTTGGTCGATACTACCATCGACCACAAGGGCTTGCAGAAGTTGGACATATAGGTCAAAGAACAGGAGAAATTCCTAATAAGGTAATCGTTTCATTGGTGAATGTGGAACGAGAAACTGCAGGAGGTATCTCAAACAATGTTCAGACTTATGGTGGCAACTTCACATCCTCTTCTGCCCCATTCTTGCTGAATCTGAAAGTAATGTTTGCGGCAGTTTTTGAGGAAAAGCAATATGCGGAATCATTGTCAGTATTTTCCAAGGCATTGGCGTTCATACAGTCACAGCAGAAGTTTATGGTTGACAATGTGAAATATACTCTAACTTTGGAAACAGTATCCACATTTGACTTCCATAACATTTGGACAACAATGGGAGGACAATATTATCCTTCTGTTGTGTGTAAACTCACTGGAGTTGTAATCGATTCCAATGAAATTAAATCAAGCGGTTCAACTGCTCAGAACACAGAAGTACAAACATAAAATTGACAGCATGAGTACATATCGTTCATTATATAGCTTTCGTATAGAGCATGAATACTTTGAGGATAGTAACGGTAATGCCTTGATGTGTTCTGTCCTACCTTCAGCACAAAAGCTGATGGCGCAACGAGGTTTGCTGTTTCGACAGACTGACGAAAACGAATGGACGATATTGTATGATACGGAAAATGCAGGTTTAGATACCGAATCTGACATCATTGAGTTTGGAGTCTTGATGTCTGAACCTGCATTTGTTTTTTACACCGAATGGCAAAACTTCAATCCAATGGTTGCCTATCAGATAGACTTACCGATTGGAAAGTCCGAAGTTAATGCTACAGACGTGATAACTGAAATTGGAGTGAAAAGGAGTTTTGGAATACCATTTTGCACTATAATGATTCATTTGACAGAAGAGTTATGGCAAGCAGCAAAGAAGGATGTTCCACTGAAGAACACTCTAATATTCAAAACTCCTGAGCGTTTTTGGGAATATGTCTTCATTTGTCAAAATACGAATAGAGAAATATCCTCAGAATGCTTGAAATTGGAAACAGACAAGGAAATACTAACGTTTAGATCATTTGAAAGGACAAATGAATTTGGAAGAAACGCATTCCGCACCGTGTCGGAGAAAGCAGTGCCGATGCGGGAACGCTATGACATAAAATTGAATCTGATTGTTACCCACGACAAAGAGCAAAAACAATATTTGCTGAGAAATATAGAGCATCCTATACCAGGTCAATTCAAAAGCAAAGCGGATAAATTGAGACAAGTCTGCTATTTTTAGTAACCAAATGCAAAATGCAATCTGACTACAGATGCTTTTGTTTATCAAAAATCATCAATGCGTATGGCACAAATGAAGACCCCAGGCGTTTACATTCAAGAGAAGAACGCTTTTTCGACAAGTGTTGTCGAGGCCGCAACCGCCATCCCCGCTTTCATCGGAATCACAGAGAAGGCTGTTAATGGTTCGGAATCCTTGGCTAACAAACCTTGGAAAATCACCTCAATGACTGAGTTTGTTCAGTACTTTGGAGGTGCACCAAAACCAGTGTTCAATCTGAGCATAGCCACAGATTCCAACAATGCTTTATATTGCAAAGAAATTGTCGAAGGGCAATACTTTAAGGTGTCAAAGCCTTCTGCCCTTTATACCTTATACTATAACATGGTCATGTTCTTTGCGAATGGAGGTGGAACTTGCTATATTGTATCTGTCGGAACTTATAAAAAGGGAAAAATCGACAATGACAATATAAAATTAGCCTTAGACTCGTTAAAGAAGATTCGTGAGGTAACTTTGATTGTCGTACCAGAGGCTGTTAATACCGCAAAAGAAACCTGCAAGAATATTCAAACGGATGTGATTATGCACTGTGGTGAAATGCAGAATCGTTTTGCAATCTTTGATGTGCATCCAAAGGAAAAAGATGAAGACCCAATGTCGCAACAAATAGAAGACTTCCAAACAGGCATAGGTTCAAATTATCTTTCTTACGGTGCAGCATACTATCCTTATTTGAACACTTCTGTTATAAGTGATAAGGATATTGACGGAACGGTACTCAGATGGGAAACCGCTCCTAAATTGGAATCTGTATTTGGAGAAAACTCTAAACTTCAAAAGTATTTGGATGATTGTTTCAAGATTGAAGAAGGAAAAGAAATCACCGATACAGCGCGCAACAATGCACATAGTGCACTTTTGATAAATTGGGATGAATATAAAAATGCCGCCAACAAGGTTAAGGAATACCTCAATCTACTTCCTCCTTCTGCTGCAATGGCTGGTATCTATGCAATGGTGGACAACACCCGTGGTGTATGGAAAGCTCCAGCAAATGTTTCTCTCAATTATGTAAATAGTCCTACTGAGACTATAAGCGACCTTGAACAGGAAGATCTGAATATGCCAATGAACGGAAAAGCGATTAATGCCATTCGTACATTCCCTGGTGAAGGTATTAAGGTTTGGGGTGCTCGCACACTTGATGGAAATTCACAAGACTGGCGTTACATTAATGTACGTCGCACCATGCTTTTTATCGAGGAATCCGTAAAGAATGCAGCCAAGGCTTATGTGTTTGAGCCAAACGTTTCTAATACATGGCTCAATATGAAGTCTATGATTGGTAGCTTCTTAAATGGTGTATGGAAACAAGGTGGTCTTGCTGGTTCTGTTCCAGAGGATGCATATTCTGTTCAAGTGGGACTAGGAGAAACCATGACGCAAGACGATGTTCTCAACGGAATCATGCGTATTACCGTGTTGGTAGCCATTACTCGTCCAGCAGAATTCATCGAGATTACCTTCCAACAGCAGGTGCAAAAGAGTTAAGGAATGATTTAGTAATTGATTAAAAACAAGATATTATGGCAGAGACTGGTGCAACACAAAGCCAAAACACTTGGCCGGTACCTGAATTTCACTTTAGTGTGGAAATTACCAATGTAGGAGTTATTTCATGCAAAGAGGTTTCAGGACTTGAGACTGAATTTGACGTAATCGAATATCGTGCAGGCGACTCTCCAGAGTTTACAAAGACGAAGCAGCCTGGTCTGCGCAAGACAAGCGACATTACCCTCAAGAAGGGAATCTTCATGAGTGACACCAAGATGTGGGACTACATTGGACAAGTGAAGATGAATACTATTCAGCGTGAGACCATCACCATCAAGCTACTTGATGAGTCTGGAAATCCTGTCCAAAGCTGGCAAGTTGTAAATGCTTGGCCGAAGAAAATGCAAGTAGAAGGTTTCAAAGCAGAAGGTAACAGCGTGGCAATGGAAACTATGACGCTCGCTCACGAAGGAGTCAAACCTATTTAAATTTAGAAGAAAATGTCAGCAAATACCAACAACTGGGCACTTCCAGTGCTATTCCACTTCAGCGTAGTGTTCAAACTGCCAAGTGGTGATGTCATAGCCTCCTTTAGGACGGTAAGTGGCATAGAACAGGTGTTGGAATTGCAACAACAGGCTCAGCAAGGAGACAATGACCTATGGTTGCCAACAGGCGTAAGCCATAGTGACATTGTCCTTGCTCGGGCACTCGAACCTCTCTCTGACAATATCAACACGTGGGTGACTGACTGCATAACCTTCAAGGAAACAAACAAGAAGATAGAGCCATGTACATTGATTATTTCATTGCTTGACGAGCAGAATAATCCGATAAGTTCCTGGGAATGTCTAAGAGCTATCCCATATAAATGGAAACTTGACGATTTGAATGCGGAGAACAGCAGTTTGGCGATAGAAACATTAACACTTAAGCACAGTAAACTGAGGAGGATTAAGTAATGCCAATTGTCATCAAGGAAATCAGGGTGAATACAGTGGTGGAGAAAAAAGTCATCACTCACCAAGAAATATCAGAGGAGATTTATCACAAGATAAAGAATGAGATATTAGAAGAACTCGAATGCCATGTAGATGTAAATCCACAGGATAAGAGGAAAAACAATCGCTAACATTTGTAGCTTATGGAACATCTTATCATACAAGCATATTCTGATGACAAGTTCAGAAGCAAGCAAGGTGGACAGATAACGATTTTACTGAATCCTGAAAATATCAAGACAGGAAAGAGAATACGTTACAATAAAGACAAGCAACTGGGAGCGATCGGCAAGAACAACATCTTTGATAGATATGACTCAGAAAACCTCTCATTCGATTTTACCATTGACTGTACAGGTGCTGTTGAAGGAACACTACAAAGCGATACTGCTACCGCCAAGGTCAAAGAGATAGAGGACAGTGTATATTGCTACAATAGCGAACTGCACAGACCGTCCTATGTAGAAATCGTTTATGGCTCGGTTATGTTCAAGGGACAGGTCGCCAAGATGAACGTAGATTATTCTTTGTTCAATGGCGCAGGCGATGCACTTAGGGCAAAAGTTGGAATGGAGTTCGTAGGCTATATGGCAAGCGATGAGGAACGCAAGAAATATCCCAAGAACTCTCCTGATATGTCTCGTCTCATAACAGTCAAGGATGGTGATACGCTTGCCAAACTTTGCTACGAGACATACGGTGATTCTACTTTGGTTGCACAAGTGGCAAGATTTAATAATCTCAACGGATTCAGAAACATTCCAGCAGGAACAGAACTTCTGTTTCCACCATTGAGAAAAAGTCAATAATATAAACATATAAGGAATATGGCAGACTCTCCATCAAAATACAAGGACAGAATCGTTGCATGGACTATCAATTGCGACGGCAAGGTACTGGACGACTCCTACAAGTTGGTTTATGCCCAAGTACATCTTGCCATCAATCGAATAGGAAAGGCTACATTGAAGTTCTATGCTGGCGATATGGATAAGCAGACTTTTGATGAGACTGATGCCAATTCTTTCAAACCAGGAACTACTATACGCATTGATGTTGGCAACATTGACAAGCAAAATACAATCTTTGAAGGTGTTATACTTGAAATAGGTATAAAAATGGGGCGAAACTCACGCTCCATGATGATAGTGGAATGTAGGGATTATGCTTATCATGCGACACAAGGACGTAAAAATCGGATATTCGAGAAAAAGAAGGATTCGGAAATAATAAAGGACGTTTTGAAAGCATACGGTACGGTAAATGTCGATGCAACTTCCTATCAACATCCCGAAATGGTACAATATTACTGTTCCGATTGGGACTTCGCCTTGTCGAGGGCTGATGCCAATGGATTATTTATATATACAAGAGGAAAAGAAATAAACGTCTTTAAGCCTAAGGTAAGTGGGAAGCCAGTACTGACCGTTACTAATGGCGTTGATTTGATAGACTTCGATGGCGGACTTTCGGGCAGTGAGCAATATGGCAAGTATGAGGCAGTTTCTTGGGATCCTGCCACGCAGAACCAAGTGAGGCAAACTGCATCTGCGCCAACTTTGAACGAACAAGGCGACATCACCATCAAAAAGTTGGCAGGAGATGATAGTCAAATATTGCAAACTGATGCCCCTCTCGACAAGAACGCCCTAAAGCAATGGGTTGACAGCCAAGCGTTGAAAGCTGGATTGGCAAGATACCACGGTTCGTTCAGCTTTTATGGAGCTGCCGAAGTCGTTCCTGGATGTATCATAGAGCTAAAGGGATTGGGGAAGCGGTTTAATGGAAAAGTCTATGTGGGGTCTGTGACGCATACGATAGAACGAAATGAATGGATTACAAAGGTAGGCATGGGAGTTCCTGCCAACAACATAACAGACGAACCAGATGTGATTGCTCCTACTGCCGCAGGATTTTTACCGGGAATGGAAGGGCTTCACATTGCGGTGGTCAAGAAACTTGATGGTGACACATCCAAGCAATGCCGCATACAGGTAGAGCTGCCATGGATGGATGGCGAAAAGAAATTGATTTGGGCTCGCCTTTCGTCAGTATATGCCACTAATCAGTCGGGAATCTTCTTTCTTCCCGAAATAGGCGACGAGGTGGTTGTGGGATTCATCAATAACAGTCCAAACTACCCGATAGTTCTTGGAGGGATGTATGGAAGCAAACACACTCCTCCATTTGGATATGAGGCAAAAAACAACATAAAGGCGATTGTGACTCGTTCAAAGATGTCTGTTGAGTTTGACGAGGAAAAGAAAATCATAACAATTCAAACGCCTGCAAAGAATACGATAGTGATGAGTGACGAGGGAAAATCCATCTCTGTTACAGACCAAAACAAAAACAAGATGGTCTTGGACAGTAATGGTATAGAACTTAGCTCTTCAAAAAATATAAAGCTGACAGCGAAAGGTAACATTGCACTGAATGCAGCCGGAAAAGTCAGTATAGATGCAAAATCGGATGTCGATATAAATGGAACAAACGTAAAGGTTACAGCCAAAGTCGGTGCGAAGGTCAAAGGCAATGCTACGGCGGAACTTTCAGCTTCTGGTCAGACCACTGTCAAAGGCGCAATGGTAATGATAAACTGATAAAGATATGCCAAATGCTGCAAGATTAACAGATATGCACACCTGTCCGATGCAGACACCAGGACTTCCTCCTGTTCCGCATGTAGGCGGTCCGATTATTGGACCAGGAGTGCCAACGGTACTGATAGGAAAACTTCCTGCAGCCGTTATGGGCGACATGGCTACTTGCGTTGGGCCGCCCGACACTATCATTAAAGGTTCAACAACAGTGATGATAGGTGGTAAACCTGCTGCAAGGATGGGCGATACAACAGCGCATGGGGGTAGCATCATCATGGGTTGTCCTACAGTTATCATAGGTGGTTAGAAATGATTAAATGGATACGAGATATGACAGATACAAAAACGTTCTTAGGAATAGCATGGAACTATCCTCCACGCTTTCAAGGTGGCGGAAGTTCGCAACCCACAGAGATGGTTGCAAACGAGGCTAATATTCAGCAAAGCATTATGACCTTGTTGAGTACATCGCCTGGAGAAAGAGTACATCGTTATGAATATGGTTGTCCCATTAGGGAATACGCTTTTGAAATGATGACGGCATCCACAAGAACGATGTTACGAGACCGAATAGAACAGTCGATAATTCTGTTTGAGCCAAGAGTGATAGTCAATCGGATTGATTTCGAGGAGAAACAAGACGAGGGGAAAATGAATATCCTCATAGACTATACGATAAGGCAGACGAATCGACGAACCAATATGGTTTATCCATTCTATTTTGTAGAGGGAACAGATTTAGTAAACTTATAAAAACAAGATATTATGAGCATAAGAAAAATTATCTATACAGCAATGGGCCTTATCACTATGGGCTTTACTGCATGTACGCAAAATGAAGATATGACTCCTACGCTGAAAGGGCAGGAAATCAATGCTACTTTCTCTGTTGGAGGTATGCAGACTCGTGTCAATACATTAGGACATGGTAACAATTGGGAGGATAAAGATAAACTGAAAGTAAGTATATTTACGGATTCTGATCCTGGTAGTACGACTGTTCTTTCTTTTAATAGTGCAACAAACGAATGGTCTCGTACAGGAAGTTTTCGTTGGTTAGATGAATCCGACCGACATACAATATTGGCTGTATATCCATCTGACACGGATTTTTTGCAAGAAAATCTACAGTATGATTTACAAACAGACCAAAGCAGCGAAGGTAATTTGAAAAACGCTGATCTCATAACTGGATATTGGCACGATTTTCCACGGTTCGATTTAAGCATTCCTATGAAGCATCGCATGTCGCTGGTAACAATTTTCTATGAAATAGGTGAATACGATCATCCTAATAAGGATATAAGTAACCTATGGATTTGTTCGCCATGCAATGGGGCTAGCTTTAGAATATCAAACGATGATTGGATAATGGACACTTCTAATTATAAAGAGCCAACGTTGGTATATGCATGCCAGACAGGAGATGATGGAGGAAAGTCTTTCTCTGCAATCATAGTACCAGGCTCGTTAGACACAAGTGCTGATTTTTTGAAGTTTACTTTAGACGGGCAAGATTATACCGTCAAGTTAAAGCAAAAAACAGATTTTTTGGAAGGGCATCGTTACATCTATAGTCTCAAAAAAATAGGAAGAGACAAAGTGGAACTCGCTGTCCGCAATCAAGGTGTTCTGCCTGGTTGGGAAAATGAAGAAGAACTATAACAAATAAAAGGAGAATATAATTATGCGTAAGATTATCCAATACATGATGATGGCATTGATTGCTGTTGTTTTGGCATCATGTGCTAATGATATAAGCGAAGAATCTACACCAACTGTTAAAAGTAATATACGGTTTGTTGTAGATGACTTTCCTATGTTTGAGAAACCTTCTACCCGAACAATCGGCGAAGAAGACAAGGGTAAGACAGCATGGGCTGTTGGAGACGAAATCTGTGTAAAGTTAGAATCTAAAGAGTTAGGAACCCAGACTGCAACTTTAAAATATAATGGAGTAAAGTTTGAAATTCAAGATGGTAACTCATTGTGCTATCTTGAGGGGGAACCTGTGACGGCTTATGCTTACTATGCTCCAAATCGTAGATGGAGAAATGGTTCTCTTGACTTTAAGGATATCTTTGGCAATCCCAATGGAACTGCAGAGTTCCTCGAAGCAACTTGCACTGTTCATTATGGCGATAATAATTATGTGGATATATCATTTGCCAATGCAACACGCAATTATTCACGCCTCCGTATAGCAACCATTCCTAAAACAGAAATAAAGGTGGATGCCGATAACTTTGCTCCAACAGACAATCCTAATCGTTTATACATGACATATACCCTTACTTCTGACGAAAAGGGGAATGCCTATTTGTATGGAACTTTCTATAATAATTCCATCGTTACTGTGAAATATCGAGGAGCAACTTTGAAAACTTATAAATTCTCGAAAGAAACAGAAAATGCTAAGAGTTATGCTCTGGATGCTACTGTCATTTCGGCAAATAGTGCAGAAGAAATAAAGTCAGCTATCAAGCAAGAAGTAGCAAATAGCAAGACTGCTATAATACTTAACCTCGCTTCTGATGCTGGCGATAATGAGTTTAAGACTATCCGTGAAGCTTTTAAGAATGTGCGAGATGCCACTATAGACCTCACTCTAATAGGATGCAAGGAAATTCCTGCAGATGGTTTGAAAGAATTAAACGCTTTAAAGTCTATTTTTTTGCCTGATGTGACAAAAATTGGAATGAATGCCTTATCCCGCTGTGTGTATTTGGAAGAAATTTGTGCTCCGAATGTTTCTACTATAGATGAACGTGCATTTGCAGGATTTATCATGTTGGAAAAAGTAACTTTGGGAGAACTCACGGATGTGCGAGGAGAAGCAAATTCTGGAGGTGGTATTTTTGATGATGACAATTGGACCCCATATATAGATTTGTATTTGCCCAAAAATCAGGAAGTCATGAAAGGTGAGTTTGACGAGAATAGCAATCAATATATTTGGAAGCCTACGGGTGAAAAATACTTAGCCAGCCCAGACTATGATAATGGTATATTCCTCGGCTATCAATTTAACTCAGTAAAGAGTTGGGAATAATTCTATATGAGTAAAAAAACATCTCTGAATTCCAGGCGATTTTACTCTGTGTGGTGATAAATGTACTAACAGATATTAAACGTCAAAATAATAGCAATAAACTTCAATAATAAAGTCATATAGACTGTTGATGTGACAATTTGCTTATGGCATTCGTACATTCGTCTGTTATTCTTCCATCAAAAGATGGATATTAGGGCAAAAATACGATATTAATATTTCTTAGTCCTTTTATCACCACACAGAGCAGTTTTATAACAAAAGTAAGTTTTAAATAATTACGATACAATGGTAGTTACTAAAGTATATAAACCCAGACAAGCAAGAGCTATGTCTCCTGTCTCAAGTAAAAAAGCTAAAGATACTATACAGCGTTTTCAAATGGGACCTTCTCGATATAGGACTGTAAATCTTGTAGGTATGCGAGAGAATTGCAATTTTAATGAATGCGTTTATAATTCTGTAGAATATAGAATAGGAGATAGACGCCGAAATGGAACTATGACACAGTCTCCTGCGGCTTGGGATAGATGGATAAAAAATACAACTGACGGAAATAATGCAACTCAATTGCATGTAGTAAATCGTCGATGGGGTGGATTAGGAGGACGCGAGCAAAACAATATCATACCTGGTTCGCCTACCCTAAATAGCAACCATTATAATCAGGCTGAAAAAATTTTCGATACTTATTGTTTTGGCAATTTTGGAAATGTAGCATTACATAATTGTAGATATGAATGCTTTGCTACACCCAATTATGCAAACAATTTAAATGTTACAAACATTCAAATGAGGTGCAATGACCCCAACATTAATGTGACAATTACAGATTTAGATACCCAAGAGCAGAAACTAATTCATGTTGATAATGGGACAAACATTCGTATTAAAGATGAAAGTTTACTTATATGAATATTCTTTAGATTGCTATATAATTAAATGAAAGTTTATCAACCATATGACCTAAAAAGCACCTTGCGTTGTGAATTTGAAGTTGACAAAAATCAACTTCAAAACTTTCATGCGCTTGAAAGTGATTGGCGTGAGATATTCCATTGTGTAATGTCTGCAAATGGCAAATTGCCATCTGTTGATTTTGACAAAGACCACCATGAAAAAATCTTTGCCTTATGGCACAATCATGTCCTTACAGTTCTGTTAGATATTCGTCATAAAAATCTGAAAGAGTATGCTATTTCTTTTGCCAATGGTTGCGGTACGACTTTGCAAAATGAATATACAGAAGACCTTCGAAGCAAGATAGAGGGATGGATTGGTAGATTATCTATCTATTTGAGCAATGCCTATACAGAAGGTATGCCAACACCTGCTGTTCATATTGCCGAAAGTATAAAAGAACAACTTGGAAAGTCTCTTCCGATAGCAAATGCCTCTCCTCGCAGGCGTAACTTCATACAAAGAATGTTGGACGAGAATAATCGTCCATATTTCTCGATGCTCGGTGTTGTTGCGGATATTCAGTCGAAGTTCGACTTTTATATGGACCAGATAGAGAATAGCGGTGATATGGATGCTGCCCAAGCACTGCTTCTTACTTTTGTACGAAACTATTGCCGTATTGTGAAACGGTTTAACCATAAGTTTGAGGAATTACCAAGTTTCTATCTTCATGAGATATTAAAGGCGACACCGAAAAATGCTATTCAAGATAGTACATACGTTATCTTGCATCCAAATACGGAGATGGTAAACAAGACGTTTTCACTTCCAATGGGTACACGTTTTGTTGCAGGCGAAAGTACGGAAGGAAATACGCTGTATTATTCTCTTGCAGAAAAAGCATATGTTGTTCCAACCATACTCGAATCTGCACGTACTCTGTTTCAACAAGGAACAAGAGTAATCACTGCTCCTATAACCATTGAAGGTAAGGATAATAGCGTGCTCTTCAAAAACAACAATCCTGCCAACAAGCAGCAAGAGTTAGGTTGGGTTATAGCCTCTCCTATGCTATTACTTGCAGAGGGAACACGAAATGCGTCTCTTCGCTTTATGATGGCAGGAAGAATGGATTTGGCGCAATCGCTTGCAAGCAATACCACATTTCGTTTGTTTACAAGCAATGAGGATGGTTGGACGGAGAGAGAACTTTCTGTTGTTTACAATAAGCAAGAAGAATGTCTGTTGTTTACATTTACAATAGCAGATGGAGATAATCCTCTTTCTGTTTGTACCAAATACATTCATGGTATAGATACGGCATATCCTACAGTACGCATACTCATCAATGATTTGCCTATCAATGTTACAGAAATGGCAAGTGTCCTGTTTAGGGATATTCAAATAAAGGTAGAGGTTTCAGACATCCGTACTTTTAGCCTGTATAGTGAAGTTGGCGAAATGGACTCCACACAACCATTCTATCCGTTTGGTACAACAGGCGAAAAAGGTTCGTGGTTCATTTTCGGTAATGAAGAACTGGCTGCGAAGAAAATTCAGAGCGTGGTTCTGAAAGGAACATGGAACAAAATACCAGATGGTGGCTACACCTTATTATATAAAGACTATGACTTAGAGCAGCCTATAAAAAATGGCAGTTTTAAGGCTATCTGCGAGTGGCAGGAAAATAGTCAATGGAACGTTTGCGGCAACTCCCCTATTCAACTGTTTGAAACTGACAAGAACAGAAATGTCAAGGAAGATGTAGAGTTGACTTTGAATATTGCCGGCAATTCACTATTGGGGACAAACAACTCGTATGCTTATACCAAAAAGGCAAATGGATTCTACCGCATACGGTTGAGTGAGCCAAGCATTGGCTTTGGCATGGATGTATATCGCAAGCAATTTGCAGAGGTCATGGTATATAACAGCAAGGCTAAGGAAAGAAATCAGAAACCTGTACCGAACATGCCTATAATGCCGATGCTTGCAGATACAACATTGTCTTATACGGCAGTAGATTGTTTAGGTGAAAAAGGTATATTATATAGAATCAATGATACCAATGGATATGAGAAAGTTGAGTTGGAAAATGGCAATATACCATTACTTCCCGACCTTGGCAAACATTACGTATATCTCAATCTTACAGAAATAGACCATGTTAAGCAAATTAGGTTCTATTTCAATCTGCGGTATGCGAAATATGGTAGTCGTATAGGTTCTATCAAAGATAGTGGCGCATCCGTTATAGAGTATAGTAATTGTGGTGAAAGCCAATGGAAACGTTTCCCATCGGAGTGCATCTTGCAAGAAGACACAAACGGATTGACACGTAGTGGATTCATGGTGCTAAACACTTATGACAACACTAACAATTGCCTGTTTACAAGTAACGAGGTTTGGATTAGAATTGGTTTTGAAAATGATGTAGCTCCCAACAATATCATTGTTGATGGCATCTATCTGAACTGTTTCAAGGTGCAATGTGAAAATGGTGATGGTAGACAGCTACCAGCGGATTCAATATCTGCCTTGGCTATTGAAGATCCAAGGGTGTTGGAAGTAAGTCAACCTATGGATGGCTTTGGTGGAAAACTTGCCGAGGATGAAAAAGCGATGTCAATAAGAACTACTACTCGCATATCAACCCGTAATCGTGCCTTGAATGGCTGTGATTATGAGAAAATGATATTAGAGCGGTTTGATGATATCGAAAAAGTTTGTTGCATACCAGTGGTTAAAGATAGCAGTGATGTCCGTATAGTTGTGTTCCCTCATCCCGAGAAGCGTGTGTTGCCACAGTTGCCAAATTGGAAATTGGCAGAGATAGAACAATATATAAAGAGTTTTGTTTCACCTTTTGCCAAGATTCGAGTGGTTAACCCTACATACGAGACGATAACAATCAACCTGACGGCTATATTAAAGAAAGATGGTGATGCAGATGAAGCGCGGAGGAGACTATACAGACGTATCTACAATTTCTTTGTGCCGTGGTTCGTAAAGGCGCAACTACCAGAACTCGGCAAACGCTACTCGTATGAGGAACTGAAAGCATGGTTGGTGAATGACGAAGGTATAGAGCGTTGTGTCTCTTTAACTATAGAAGGAGGACACAATAAGCCATCTTATGATGCCAAGGGTAAACTCGAAGATGTGTATTACCTCAGTAGTACTGAAAGCGGTATCCTTTACCCAAAGGATATAAATATCACAATCACCGATGCTGGTGAAGGAATTGAAGATTCAAGTATTGGTACAAACTTTATAATTGGTTAGAGTATGAGCGACAACAAGAAAAATAGAGAAGAACTAAAGAACTATTTCCGTAAAGGAAATGTTCCGACAGAAGAGCATTTTGCGCTTCTGATAGATTCTGTGGTCAACATCGTAGATGACAAACCGTTGTTTGCTACTGATATGCCGGAGAATGAATCTCTAAAAGAAGAGAATACAGAAGAGAGGATAAAGCCTGAGCAAGCAAGTGAAACTTCGGTTGATGCGTACTTGACTATACCGGCAGATGGCGATTGGTATCAATTACCTGTAGAGTCCGCTGTAGATAAAGAAATTGATGGTTGCAGAATCTATCGAGTTTATGCTTCATGTTACAATAAACGAGATGATTCCTATGACCTGTGCGTAGCGACAGCCTCACATTGTAGTGGTAATGATAGAAAAATCCTATCACCACAGAAACATTGGTGGGGATGGTCGGGAAACATCAAGATACGTTGGTATTATAAAGATGACCAACTATTTCTGCAAATGCGAAGTAAAGGAGATAAAAAAGGAGTGAAGGACATAGCGTATCGAATAGAGAAAATTTGGAACTTCACAAATAGTGTATAACCCATAAACTATACGACAATGAGCGACAATGGTATATATATTAGCAGGCAGTCAGAAGATGAACTCTATGCCGAATTGCAAAAGAGAACCATTCAAGAAATACAAGGACTATCTGGGGATGTGTGGACTGACTTCAATCCACATGACCCAGGTGTGACCATTGCAGATGTGGCCAATTATGCCTTGACCGAATTGTCGTATAAGCTTAGTTTTAAACTGGAAGACTATCTTTCAGATACTAATGGCAAATATTCCATTCAAAAGTATGGTTTGTTTCCAGACAATGAAGTATATCCTACCTCACCTGTAACTACGGATGATTATCGTAAGTTGATTCTTGCGCATTTCCCTGCTGTGGAAAATGTTGGTATTGAAACAGACTGTGAGCATGGAATATATCATGTCCGTTTACGTTTGTCTCCGTTTTTCAAAGGTACTGACATTACTAAACGAGTAAGATGTTTTTTCCACAAACATCGTAACTTATGTGAAAACATAGGTGAAGTGAGTATCGTTGAGCCTCAAAACTTATTATTTAGTGCTGATATAGAACTTGAAACAGACGTGGATGCCAACGACGTATTGGTGCAGGTTTTCCATACTGCCATGTCCTATATTGCTGGGGCAGTGAAAATAGAGGCAAAACCACAAGATGATTTCGCAGTACTAAGTCCTGATGAGTGGTATGACGGAACCGTTGAGGATGTCCGTGTCAGTATTCCAACGCAAAAGAAAACTGAAACGGAACTGTATCACATATTGATGGACATTAAAGGAGTTAAAAACTTCAAGACCTGTTATTTCTATGAAGATACTCCAGACGGAATCTGTGAATACCGTAGGAAAAATGATTTTAAGGGGATTTATAAGTTGGAAATTCCCAACGACCTTAGTCTCATAAAGGTTAGAGTGGGTAATGAAACGGTTGCAATAGATTTCAAGCGTTTCAAGGAGAAGTTACGTGCTTTCTATTTTACGAAGAGTACATCAAGAATGCGTTTCTACTTACAGGAACACAAAACTAAAGATGGAAGTTGGGAGAACTGCCCAACAGAAAGCTTGCGTGAAGCTACATACAGAGACGTATATGAGCATTATCCTCTGGAAAATGACCTTCCACATTGTTACAAAACAAGCGAAAAGGACTTCACTAAAAATATGACCAATGAAGAAAAAGAGGATGTAAAGAACTTTGGTAGTTATCTTGCTTTGTTCGATAAAGTCATTGAAAGAGGTTTAGGTGAATTAGATAGCGTGAAGACTTTGTTGTCCTTGCGTGAGGATGGTGTGAACACAAAAATGAAACTACGCTATCTTGATTTTCTTGACAACCTGTATGGTGTAGATAGCGAACAAAAGTGGCAATACGAGTTTGGCAGTTATGGTGAGATGGAGACAGAGATGATACGTCGCAGAATGAAATTCTTGCAAGCATTGCCAATTCTGACTCGTGACCGTTTCAAGGCTATGGATATAATGGATGAACGGTCAGTAAAAAATGTTGCTGTCATAAAGCAATATGTATCACTTCTTCTTGGATTTCGGAATAACGAGCAAGTGTCCGTTGGTAATGTGTTGCCAAGCCATAATCTAATCATTATGGGGGAAAGTAGTAAAGGCAAGTATTTTAGAGACAAGCTCAACTCTATGCTGATAGATGAGAAGATGCTTGATGAAGAGTCGGTTATGCCTATCATTCCAAACAAGGCTCCATCTACAGAAAAAGAAAAGCAGTTGAGATATAAATACATACATAAGAATCTACCGATATTCAACACGAATTTCATCAGTGGTGGATTATTCCGTAATGGAATCAATCTCAACAATTACAAGATCGTGGAACTGGAGCGTGAGTATTTATTGGTATTCCGCAATGAGGAAGATGGTGAATGGATGAATCTTGGACGTTCAGAAGAAAAGGAAAAACTGAATGGCTGGGCGAATACACTATGTCGCTATTTACAAGAATTGAATAATCTTTGCGAGGCGATGTATGTGATAGAAAAAAATCTTTTCATTCCCTCAGAACCATTTACGGTGACTATAGTCTTTACAGGTTGGACAGCAAGGACTCATTCTCCTCAATTCCGAAACAAATGCTTGCAATTGGTTCGTTCCTTACTTCCTGCACACCTAAAGATGGAGGCTTATTGGTTAGGAGCGCAACAAATGCAGTATTTTGAAGAGTGTTACCATTTGTGGCGTGACGGACTTGATGGAAGCAACACCTCTGAAGTTCAGAAAGGCTATCAAAGTTACATGATGAAAATACTGACTACAGACTTTACTGTTGGGGGTAATATCGAAGAAGATACAGATAAAAATAAAGGAGATACATAATGATTCATGTAGGCAAAATATCATTCCATTTCAAGATGGCGGATGAGCAATTCGCCAAAGGACTTTATGCGAATTGGAATGAGTTTTGCCAATCTTGTTTTACAAAAATATTAGAGGAATGTCTTGGTAAATATGATAACAAAAATTCGTATATAGAGGTTGATACTCTAAACTTAAACATTGGCTCTATTGAGCAAAAGGACTTCTATTCTGAGTTTCCTAAGCGTTTGCGTACAGAACTGGAAAGGATAATACTGTCAATTTCTTTAAATGATAATCCTTCTTCTGTCCAAAGGAAACGTTTGGACAATCTGATTCATTACTTAAAATATGGATTCTGTCTTCCAGAATGGAGTATGCATGATTTTGATCTTTTTGAAGATCTTATGTTTTTCAAAAATGAAGAATCAGTATTTGGATTATGCTTTAGCGCATCCTATTGTTTTGAGCGGTTAACAAGACAGCTTGACAAGTGGCAGTTAAATATATTACTTACTCATTGGCTTGTCGGAAAAGATAGTGAACACAATCAAAACATAGTAGTTTGGACTATTCAGAATTTTGATTGTATGCGTTTTCTGCAGGGATATGTTACGGACAATCCATTATTGGCAAGGCATATACCACGTCAGTTTGTTGATGAGAATGAAAAAACTGGATGGAATCTGATTTTGTCATGGTTGAAATCTACAGCATTTGGATATTACGAGAAACAAAGATGTCTTGCTGTGGTTTTAGATACAAGCCCCCAGCTTGTTCTTCGCTTCATTCGTGAAACGACAGAAGACAATATAAAGGATTTGGCATTATTGCTTGATTCAGAGAGTGTTCATAGTATTATTGTTGCAGAAACGGAAAGTCATGCTGATGTTGATATTCCAGAATATTGGCATCATCTATATCTGTGGTTAATAGAATACTATCCATTCAATGGCGTGGCAATGTTTGGTGACAAGCAACATTTTATCATACACTTACATGAACGATTCTTGTTTTTTATCCGCAAGCGTTCTGTATACGCATACCTTTCAAAAGGAGAACTTACCATGCGCTTTTTATTGGAAGTGTTTGGTACTGATTATTGTTATGACGTATTGAACTTGCTATATCATAATCAAGCGTTGAACGAGGATGGCTCACCAATTAACTCTGATTATTTCAGTCGTGAGATTTACGAGATTCTACTAAAGTTGTCGCTTTTAAAAAGTGAGGAGAACTACAATAAAGAAATTACAGATAATTATAATGAATTAGATAAAAACGATGTTTTTGTTGATGTAGGTGACTTTTTGAAAATGATAAAGCCATTTGAGACCTGGTTAATGGACAACATGATTAGCATAGTCCAGAAAAGAGAATTCTTGACATTGTTAATTATGACGCAACCGCAGCAGGTGCTTTGTTGGCTAAAAGAAGTCAAAAACATAAACGTCTTAGAATTTTTGCTACAGGTTGTGAGCACAGAAAATGTGTTCACATTGGTTTCTGTTGTATCATATAATGAATATTCATTGCTTTCGTCCATATATTCATCCCTTAATGAAGTAGCAAAAGAAATACCATGGATGTGCAAGATCGGTATTGTGGATTTGAAGAATATTTACAAGAATTTGGTTGCACATTGGCTTGTTTCAGACAATTCTATTCGTGGAATGGAATTGGTAACGGAAATCGTATGCAATATCTATACAGTTATCTATAAAGGTGTAAGCTTTGATGGATGGAATAAAACAAGAAAAGACAAAGACACTTCTCATGCAATATCTGAAGTGCTTACTGTATTGGCGAGAAAAAATATAATAGATGTAGCTTATACTGAATATATTCCTGCATTTTTCACATACGACACATCTAATGATGTCAAGGTTATCGTTGCCAATATACATGCTATCATAGAGAACTCCTCCTTGTCTATATTAGCAAAACGCAATCTTTTATTATTGTGCTTAGATGCATATACTGGCAAAGTGGAGATTATATTCAGAACGTTAAATGAAAAAGGAATATTGACGCAGGTCATTGAGTTGCTTGACACAACAGTGTTGAGAACGATAATTGTGGAAATGGCAGAAGACGTAATAAAGATTGGTTCCTCATCATCATTCGTACTCTTTGTTGATTGGCTTGTTTTGCATGTTTCTGATGTGGCATCAATTTGTTCTATTTCAAAAACTGTTCTCATTCAAAGAATTATAGAGCAATTAATCAAAAGTGAATGGCACATTGAAACAGTAGAAGAACTTGTGCCGTTTACTAAGGATAAGCTTATTCCTAATGGTCAAAATAAAGATATTACTTTTTCTTTGACATTTATAGCAAATATTGCTTGTGTTGAAAATGTTTACAATGTGATGGAAAAGATAATACGTTTGTATAATGCGACCAATGTGTATTCTCTTTTATCATTAGGGAATAATAATACAATTGCAGTATTGTTTACTCGTATGCAGGAGTATTTAAGAGGGCAGAATATTTGTATTGATACATCATATAATGCCGCTCGAATAGCATTTGAAAAAAGTTTGAACGATAAGTATTTACTGACTGAGTGGCTACAAAGTTCAGATTACAATGTTCCTATGAAACGGCAGGTGTTGGCTTGGTTAGCAGAGAATGCACCACAAACCTTTATGAGTTTGTGGCAAATGTCTCTGACTGAGAATACCTTTTCTATTTGGAACGACATTGTTGATTTCCAAATGCTAAAGGAAGTGTTCGTATCGGTAGATATAAAAATAGCTAAGGCATTTGTTCATATCGGAAATGTAATCTATCAATGGGTAAATAAAAACGCATTATTAGCAGGGTCTTTGTCAGCAGAGAGTCTGTTAACATTGCTGATGCTTCAATATGTGAATGAATGCTTACTTGTTGGTAAATTCTTGACAAACTTTAAAGATATTGCAGGATTCGTCATATCTTGTTTGGAAAAGAATATCATTATGCAAAGTGGTCTTGCAGGTATAGAAGCAAGGGTTCTAAAAGATTTAGAGAAACATCTTGTTGATACTAAGAGTTACGAAAAGCAGGTGACATTAAGAGCAAATGCAGATTGCTTAAATGAAAATATAGTATTATCGAGAAACGTCTCTTATGAGGGAAAGGCTAATATTGAATTGGACAATATTAATCATTTTGCGACTAAGTGCCTTATTCTTTGCAATGGAGATTTTGAAATGTTGGCAAAATGGTTGTCATCTTCAGAAGTGAGTGACACAGAAAAGAGACACCTATTGCGTCATTATACTCATTGGCAACAATTTGTCTTTTGGGATTTTGTTGAATATATGTATGCTTCCGATACTTTTGAGGTGCAGAAGCTTAGTGAATGGATAGATATTGAAGATTGGCTAATACTTATAGCCCGAATATCCTATTCTTGGGCTGAAAGTTTGAAACAGTTGACTGAGAAATTGCAAATATCTGATATGGTATCAGAAAAACTAATCTCTCATGCTTTTGTCTTATTTGTAGCAAGACATAGCAAGGATGATTGGTATAATTACAAGATTATGGATATTGCGAAAGATTATATCGTTGGATTGAAAGATGTTGCTGAACGCAACGGACTTAAAGAAGAGTCTGCTGTCTTGGGACAAGTTGTAACAAACATCCTTTCAGAATTAAAGATTAGCGATGTTAAAGAAGTCGATTTAGAATCAATGCCAAAACCAAATTATTTACCAATAGGTAATGCTGGCTTGTGTTTATTCGCTCCATGGCTACTGCGTTTGTTCGACATGCTTGACTTATTAAATGAGAAAAAAAATGAGTTTAAGAATATAGATGCTAAAGTTCGAGCAATATTTATACTGCAACGACTTGTTACTGCGGAAGTGCGACTCTATAAAGAAATAGAGTTAGCTTTCAATCGACTTTTAGTTGCTTGTCCTTTCAATGTTCCTTTGCCAAAGAATATTGAATTGACACAAAAAGAAGTTGAGACGATAGAATCAATGTTGTCTGGAGTAAAAGCCAATTGGATAAAGTTAAAGAATACTTCTGTCGGTGGATTCCAGAGGAGTTTTATTGAAAGAGACGGATTTTTGGAACAACAAGATAAGAAGTGGGTGTTGACTGTTGATAACAAAGCTTATGACATATTGCTGGACTCACTACCGTGGTCGTATAAGACAATACGCCTACCATGGTTGAAAAAGCCAATCTATGTTAAGTGGCGGAATAAAGAAGAATTTGATAATGAATAATAAGTATTAATCTGTAAAATAAGAAGTTATGAAAGCAGAAAGAACATATAAGAAACAAGCGTCTCGTACTCTTGTGCAGAAAAATCGAAGATATAAAGCAATGAATATGTCTGTAAAACAACCATGTTCTCCAGTTGTACAACTGAGTACTTCTGTCTATTGTGAAACGAAGCTATTTAAATATGCAGATAATGGAAGCGAAAAAGTTGGAAATAAAATGAAGGCTTATTTGGATCCTGCAGACCCACAACGTGGTTCAGCACCAGGTAACGTATTGTCCAAAACAATGAAAGCTTTAGAGAAAGCTGGTTACTTGCATATGAAACGTGGGCATCTTTTGAATGACAATTTAGGAGGCCCTGGCATTGCTTGTAATTTATTCCCAATTACAGCTGAAGCAAATCATTTGCATTTGCTTAATGCCGAAAATCATATTAAACAACATTTATCAAATATATATAATGGAGGAGTTATGTATAGTGTCGAAGTAACAGAAGCCAATTATACAATAGATGATCCAAGCTGTTGCTTTACCTGCGAGGCTTATCCTTGGAATATTGCCACAGGTGATGTTGACAAAAGCAATCCTGTTTTATATCCAATAGATATAAAATCTGTACCAATAAAGACAAGTAAGGGGAATGGAAGTGTTGTAATTTTGCCAACAGGAACTGATACATTTGGAGAGCAATATGATTATACCAATAATTATAGGGCTACTTCTATTTCGTTTTCCAATTCGCAATTACCATTTGGTTGGGGAAGTATAGGAACAGGAAATGGAAGAAAACGAAATTGGAGTCATATTCATAATAATTAAGATATGGGTTAAACAACTTTAAGTAAAATGTAAGTATAAGAATTTTTTAAAATTATGAAAGCTGAAAAGATATATAAAAAAACGGTAGCACGTACTATCACTCAGAAAAAGAACAGAACAGGTTTGCCTGATAATTTGAAAGCAGGAATAGAAAACTTGTCTGGTTATTCTATGGATAATGTCTGCGTGCATTATGGTTCAAGCAAGCCTGCTGCTGTTCAAGCTTATGCTTATACGCAAGGAACAGACATTTATGTAGCACCAGGTCAAGAACGTCATCTTCCACATGAGGCATGGCATGTGGCGCAACAGATGGCAGGGCGTGTTTCACCTACGACTGAGATAAACGGAATGCCTGTAAATGATAATGCTGCTCTTGAACATGAAGCTGATGTTATGGGGGCTAAGGCAAATAGTTATTAAAACATATTGGTATGAATGAACATATAGAATGGTTTGAAGCCGTATTAAACGTTGCTATTGGGGTATATTTTCAACACCAAGGTTTTGAAAATCTGTCAATGGACTGCGTAAAACAACCTACAGGGAAGTGGTTGGAGAAAATGACAAATCATCCAAATATAACATTTGAGGAAAGAGTAATCATTATGCTTGCCTTGATGCCACATATCAAACCACAAGCACTTGATTGCTTTTTTCTCCAAAATGGAGCATTGGATAGACCATTTACCCAATTCGGTGGTTGGAAGGGATTGTCACATGGTGGATTTCTTCCAACTGGGGAAACTGCGGTTTTTATAATTGCAGGTGACGATCCTGTTAAACGTTGCAATGTCATTCGTATGTTTCAACGTGATTATTGGTTCTACACATCTAATATATTACGATTAGAAGGAGCAAATGATGGAGAACCATTCCTTAGTGGACAACTACGAGTTTCGGACGAATTTCTAAGTTTGGTACTTCTCGGTAGAGAGTATAAGCCAGACTATAGTATCGGATTTCCTGCAAAACGTATAAGCACATCTTTAGATTGGGATGATATGTTTTTGGATTATGATACATTAGAATCTTTGAATGGAATAAACTCATGGATAGAGCATCAACACACTATCATGGAAACTTGGGGTATGAAGCGTATCCTCAAAGCAGGTTATCGTGCTTTGTTTTATGGACCACCAGGAACAGGCAAGACTCTTGCGGCAACACTACTTGGGAAAAAGAACAATATGGATGTTTATCGGGTAGATTTGTCGATGATAGTATCAAAATACATTGGCGAGACAGAGAAGAATCTTGCTGGGCTTTTTGACCTTGCAGAAAATAGAAACTGGATTTTGTTTTTCGATGAAGCAGATGCCCTCTTTGGGAAACGTTCATCTTCTAATTCTTCCAACGACCGACATGCCAATCAAGAGGTTGCGTATCTTTTACAGCGCATAGAAGATTTTCCTGGTACTATTATCTTGGCGACAAATTTAAAGTCAAACATAGATGAAGCTTTCTTGCGTCGATTTCAATCTGTAGTATATTTCCCAATTCCTACGGAAGAATTACGCTCCGCTCTATGGCAATCTGTGTTGCCGAAAGAATGGCTTGGTGAAGATGCAGAAAGAACTATTGCAACTGCAGCTCAAATCGAACTTTCAGGTGGTATGATAGTTAATATAGTAAGACAAGCAGCAATACTCTTAGCAGGAAGAAAAATAGAACATGTAAATAGTAAAGTTTTAGCTTCTTTGATTGAGAAAATCCAAAGTTAAAAACAAAAATAAAAATGTAAATAATAGTAGTAAACAACATGGAACGCAAAGAACAGACCGGGCATATCTGTAGATGGATGGCGTTGGGCATCATGACTTCCATCGTCATCGTTGGATGTACCATTGTAATCGGCCTATTTGAATGGCGCGACAGAAAGGAGATTGAGTGTAGAAATGCAGAACTGCATCAGTGGCGAAAGAATGTGCATGACTTAAACTTGCACATAACGGAATTGTCACTGCTTGGTGAAATGGTTGCGGATTGGGACTCAACAGATGTAAATGAGTATCATTCGCTTCGATTGGAAGTGGACAGTATGCTTGAAGGCATCGCAGGTATTTGTCCGAAAGAAGATTCTGATACGATCTGCCGTCTTCTTGCAGAAAAGGAACAGCTCCTTCTGGATATAAAGGATGCCATGCAGGATCTGAATGCCACTCAAGAAAAGCTGACCGCAGAAGTTCCAAGAATTGTAGAGCAGAATAAGACTGAAAGCAAAAGACTTTCAGCTATGCCACAGCAGGCAAAGCCAAAGAAGCGCGGTTTCTTCAGCAGATTGTTCGGCAAGAAAGAAAATGGAGTAACAACAGGCAACCGTTTAACCCAAACTGAAAAGATGCTCACCAACCTAAACCAAACGGTTGTTGCTAAACATCACCAGCAAAGCCGTAAGGTAGTGGAGATATTGGATAGTCTTGGAAACAGAAATGAAGGTATCAATAAGCAGTTGCAAAGAGTAATCAGCATAGCTGATGAGAATGTGGATAAAGGCATAAAAGTTCGTGAGCGACAAATCGCAGACTTGGAAGGCAATTATACCTATTATTATATAGGGATGATAGGATTGTTGATATTGGTGTTTTTCGTATTATTCCTATTGGTGTGGCGATTCGCATTCAAGACACGTAAGAGCAAGGAAGAAACAAGAAAGGTGATGCTGACAGTAACGCATGAGATGCGCAGTCCTTTGTCTGCCATCAAGGATTATGCTCGCAAGATTAGCGGACTTGAAGATGCTACGGATGAAAGCAAACGATATGCCGACTTGATTGTTGACACATCGAAAGGCTTGACTTCTATGATAGACAGTTTCCTGGTTTACTCCAAATTAGCGAATGGAAAGGCGACCGTCAAGGAACGCCCTTTCCGTATGATGGACATTGCCGAGCAATTAAAGATGGAGTATGAACCCTTTGCTGCGAAGAAACAACTGGAATTGAGCGTCAACAATAAGGCAGATGGTGTTGTCAATGGAGACAAGGAAAAGGTGCTTACAATAGGACGCAATCTGCTTTCCAATGCCATCAAATATACGGGAAAAGGTGAGATTGTATTGTCCACAACCTATAAAAATGGTGTATTCATGCTAATGGTTAAGGATACAGGAACAGGATTGGACGACAAGCAACAAAAACAAATCTTCAAGGAATTTGCAAGATTGGGAAATGCGGTCACCCAACCGGGATTTGGCTTGGGGCTTTCCATTGTCAAGAACCTCGTTTCACTGATGAAAGGAAAAATCGATGTGTCCAGTCACCAAGGGCTGGGAAGTATCTTTACCATTAGTCTTCCTATGGCTGCAGCCGAAAAGCAGAATGTGGAACCAATTCAGTATAGAACGAAACGACAAGATTCGTTTACTGTCATTGCCATTGATGATAGCCATGTGCAACTGAGTACCATCCGTGAGGCGTTTGCATCAAACGGCATCGTATGTGACACTTGTAATAATGCCACGGATTTATTGGATATGATGCGCAAAAAATCTTATGATCTGCTGATAACGGATTTGAAGATGGCTGAAGTGAATGGTATCGAGATTCTGGAAATGATGCGTATGGTGAACGTGCGTAACTCCAAGACCATTCCTGTTGTCGTTATGACAGCAGCACCAAATGTGAGTGAGCAAGAACTGCTTGATGCAGGATTTGTCGCTTGCCTGTTCAAGCCGATGTCTGACAAGGATTTAATAAACACTGCAAGAAAGTGTGTAAACGGTAAGATAGCAGAAAAACAAATAGACTTTTCTATGTTGCTGACCTACGGCAATGAAAAAGAGACTTTGGAGAATTTCGTAAAGGAAATGACTGATACATTGGGCAGTATCCGTAATGTAGCCAAAGAGGAGAACCGCAAGAAAATGTCTGATGCCATTCACCACGCAAGAAGCTCATGGATGATGGTACAATCTGACGAGTCTTTGAACTATCTCTTTGATCTGATTGAAGATTCTACATCATCAGACGATGTTATCAACCAAGCGGTTGAGGATGTTTTCGCACATGGTGAGGCAATCATCAAAGCCGCACAAAAGAAAATTGAGGAGGTAACAGCATGAAGAAAGTAATAATCATTGAAGACAGCCCTACATTTTGCAATATGTTGGGCAAGAAGTTGGAAGCGAAGGGATGGAAAACAATCTTATGCTACAATTACAGAGATGGTCTGAAAGCTGTGAGGGAATCCTCTGAATGGGATGTTGTCATTTCGGATATGCGCTTGGGGAATGATAACGGCATCGACCTGTTGGAATGGATGCGTAGAAACGGCTACCAGAATCCATTTATCATCATGACATCTTACGATGAAAGCATGAGTGCCGTGAGGACTATGAAATTGGGAGCGGATGACTATATACCGAAGAAATTGTTGCTTGATGTAGTTTATGAACGTTTGGAAGAAATCATAGACAAGCAGAAACGACTCGTAGAGTTGAATAACAAGATTGTTTACCGCAAAAGTGAGAAGTTTCGCCGTATATACAAAATGGCAGAATTGTTTGCCAAAAGCGACATGGCTGTTATGATATTGGGCGACAACGGAACAGGCAAAGAACATATAGCGGAAAAGATACATCTCCAAAGCAAAAGAGCCGACAAGCCTTTTGAAGTAGTAGATTGCGGTACGCTTTCTGCGGAACTTGCCGTTTCCGCTCTCTTCGGACATGAGAAAGGAGCATTCACAAGTGCAGACGCAGCAAGAAAAGGTTACTTTGAATTGGCTGCTGGAGGTACGCTGTTCTTGGACGAGATAGGCAACCTGCCAAAAGACGTACAGGCGATGCTGCTGCGTGTGTTGCAATCCAAGAGCTACCGACCATTGGGAGCAACAAAAGATAAAGTGGCTGATGTGCGCATTATTGCCGCCACCAACGAAAATCTGCAAGAGGCTGTTCGGGAAGGACGATTCAGAAGCGATCTGTATTATCGACTTCACGAAGCGGTTATTGAGATTCCACGGTTGCGGGATTGCAAGGAAGATATTATGCCATTAGCTAACTTCTTCCTGAAACTATATGATAGGCATACGGACAAAGAAATAAAATGTATCAGTAATGAAGCGCAAAGGGCACTTGTAAGCCATACATGGCCAGGCAATGTGCGTGAGTTGAAATCATGTATCATGCGAGCTATGCTGTTATGCGAGAATGAGATAATAGATGTCGAGGACTTGCAGTTGTCACAATCAGCATTGACAGAAGAGGCTTTGGACTTTGATGAACAAGAACGCAAGATCAATCGAGAGCGTATCTTGTGGGCTTTGAAGCAATGCAATGGCATTAAGCGTGATGCGGCAAAAATGTTGGAAATGAGCCATACTACATTCTATGCCCGTATGAAAGAGTATGGTATTTCTACGAACAAGTTGTAACGGTATAAGAACCGTGTAAGGAAGATTGGACGAGTGTCCGGTTTTCCTTACACTATTTCTGCTTGCAATTTCCTCGTGAAAATCTTATTCTCTTGATAAAGTTGCTGATTATCAGGAAATATCATCATCCTATTGTTTAGTCTGTCTTGGAATGGCATAGGTATTGGACTAATAAATGGTGTGCGCACGAATACATCAAATTAGTACAAACCCATAAAAGAGACAGCAACATGGAATACAACATATTGATAGAGACTGATTTTTTCAACTTGCTGAATGCAGGTCATAAGAACAAAGGTGGTAACGCTTTGGAGAACTCATATCGTGAGTTTATCAAGGTTGTGGTTGATTTATGCAGCACCAACGTGAAGCAAGCGGTCTTTGCACTGTCATACGCAGAGACCGAGCTTGACTTTCATCTGTCAATGCCCCATATAAAGGATTGTTTGGGAACCGTAGGCTTGTATGTGCGCAAGGCTATTGCATTTGTCCGCAGAATGCAAGAGCATGTGGCAGCAACATATCATCTTCATGTGACCACATCCACTTCAGAAGCCTCCCCACCAGTATCATTAGAATCAAAGCCATTAGTAAAATGGACTGGCAATGCCGTTGACCTTGTAGAAATGGTATATGGCATCTGCGTCATGGGAAGCGTGAACGATGGCGATGTGAAATTCAAGGACTTGGCGCAAGCCATGTACCAGTTCTTCGGCATCAAAGCCAAGGACTGCTATCGTTTCTACACCGACATCAGAAGACGCAAGAACCATAGCCGTACTTACTTCCTTGACAGAATGCAGGAGAAGTTGAACGACAAAATGCGAAAGGATGATGAATTGGAAAGAATGAGACGATAAAAAACGATAAATCCCATATATGTATGCAGGGGCGAGTAACTGAAAGGACAATTCCTAAAAGTTACTCGCCTTATTGTTTATTTCTGTATGAGATGCTTTAAGCTCTCGTCACCAGCGATGCGCCCCAGCTCATCCTTGACTATCTGCTTGACATCTTCCTTGATTTGGTTGTAGTTGTCCTGTATGGTCTGCTTCATGCAGTCGTTGCCATCGGTATCCTTGAAATCGTTAATGATAGGGATAGGCTGATAATGGCTTTCCTCTCGCTTTACTTTGTCGGTGTCAACGACAATCTCGGCATGGAAGATCTTCTGCTCTATGCGCTCGGTGAAGTTGTCGGAAACAGAGCCGACAAACATACCTTGGGTGAGACTGCTAATCTTGCTTGGCGGGATGAGACTGTCCATTTGGGTATTGATGGACGTAGAGACATCCTGACGGTTGATGGAAATAGACTGGCGCTTTTGGAGCACTTTTCCAAAACGCTCGGATAAAGTCTTGGCGGTCTCGCCAACGACCTGTCCGCTGAAGATATTACCAACGGTATTGATAACCACCTTTGCCTCCTTGTCTCCATAATCACGGACCAATTGCGAGAAGTCCTGGAAGCCCAAGCAGACGGCAACCTTGTTGCTTCGTGCCGTAGCAATCAGATTATCCAAGCCTTTGAAATAGATGGTTGGCAACTCGTCAATGATAACGGATGATTTGAGTTGTCCCTTCTTGTTGATGAGTTTCACGATGCGGCTGTTGTACAAGCCGAGTGCAGCACCATAAATGTTCTGACGGTCGGGATTGTTGCCGACACATAGAATTTTCGGTTCTTCGGGATTGTTGATGTCGAGTGTAAACTCGCTTGCGGACATAACCCAGTAGAGTTGTGGTGAAATCATTCGTGACAGCGGAATCTTTGCGCTGGCAATCTGACCCGCCAACTGCTCCATCGCTCCACCTTGCCATGCATCCATGAATGGAGAAAGATAGTTCTCCAGTTCGGGATAGCTCGTCAGTATCGGAAAGACATCCTCGTATCTGCGATTGAGCAGTTCGATGGCATGGGGAAAGGTACAATACTTCCCGTTCTTGTAGATTCTTAGGTACCAAATGATGGCTGCAAAGAGGATAATCGGACTCTCCACGAAGAAGTCGCCCTGCTTCTGAACCCACGTCTTGTTGAGGTTGAGCATGATGGTGTATGCACTCTCATAAGCATCGGAAATGTCACTCATGAAATCCGGGTGAATCGGATTGCAGCGATGACTTCTGCGAGGATCATCAAAGTTGATGACATAGAACTGGGGCTTGACCTTATATCCATTCTGATGGTTCATCATGTGGTTGTAGGCAATCGTCGAAAGGTCGGAAAACTTGAAATCATAGATATACATTGAATACCCCTTCTCTATCTGCTGTTTGATGTAGTTGTTCACTACAGCAAATGACTTACCACTACCCGGTGTACCTAACACGATGGTCGCTCGGAACGGATTGACCACGTTGATCCATCCTCTCTGCCATTTCTTCTTGTAATAGAATCGTGTTGGCAGATTGACGGAATACTCGTTCTCCATGAGTTTGGTCTCCTGCATGAAACTCTCGTTCTCATTATTGAACACATCCTCCATGAGGTTGTGTTTCATGAGTCTGCTCATCCAGAGTCCTCCCATCAACAGGCAGATATAACCCGCTGTCATTGTAAAGATGTATAGCGTAGCATTGCCCAAATGAGATATTGGCAACAATAATATCCACCAGTTGAGGAAGAACAGACAGAAACCTACGACAAGAACCGTCCAAATCTTGCTCCAACTCATCTTCTCTGCCTTTACGCCCTTGGTTCCAAGACATGAGAGTGCCAAGAGTAAAAGCGAGAACAATTTTGTGTAGAGGATAGAATGAAACAAGCCACCTGTACGGTTGAAGTTGATAAGGATTCTGTCAACAACCCCGATTGTCACTCCCCACATACGCATTGCCTCGTAGCAATACCAATATACATTCATAATTGCGAGTATTATACTCACGGCACGGAGAAAATCCATTATTTTTCCCAATGCTCTCAAATCGTCTTCTTGTGCCATTGTTTTTCTGTTTTGAAGTTATACCTTGATAATACGCTTAAAGGTTTCTCCCTTTTCGCTTCTTTTTCTTTCTGCGTAACTCTCTATCGAATGCTGCTTCCTGTGCCTCGTTGGAAGAACCATTCCCAGCCATAAGTCCAAGACCGCTGCCGTACTCATCGAACAAGCCAGAACCATGATATTCCTGTTCCGGCATTGTGCCATCTTCCTTCGGGATGGTAAGCGGTATTGGCTGCTCGTTCACGTAAGGTAAGGTGAAGTGCTCCTGCAAGGCATTGGCAGAAAGATTCATTCCAAGCCTTGAACCATTGAAAACGCTTTGAGTGCGGTGGTCTATGAATGTTGCTCCGTAGATACGGCCGTCAGCTGTATGGCGGAAAACGACATCAATACCCTTTGCTTTCAGCAGCTCAACGAACTTGTCCTTATGGTAAGTCTGCTTCAATACTGCTTCTACACTATGCTTGGTCATCTCGGAAAGTTTTTTGTCCTCCTTGAACTTCTTGGAAGAATAAGCAAATCGCTTTTCTATCGCTTCCACACCGACAGACTTATCAATCTTGGAAGCCTTGAAAGGATTGCCCACTTTGTTGCCCTGTCCGTCTGTGGCAGAATAGACGAAACCGTGATACTCACGACCGCCAACTTCGCCTCTGACCTCCTCCAAGGATATATTATATAAGGAAAGAAGTGCACGGTATTCGCCCAATGACTGGAACCTGTAGGTAGTACAGAGTGATTTCACGGTGTTGGCAACCTGCTTCTTCACATTGCCTTGGCTTGCATCCACCTTACAGAGCGGATTGTCGAATCGGCGTTGCTTGCGGTCTGCCTTGTGGAGATTGTACTTCTCCTCCAAGTCACGGGTGATAGCCTTGCTCCTATTGTAGTTGTATCGGCTATCCAAACACTTGCCGTTTTCATCCACTCGGATGGTCACGATGTGCATGTGATGACGGTCGATGTCCTCATGCTTGTAAACCATGTATGGCTGGTTGCCATATCCCATGCGCTCCAAGTATTCCCGTGCGATGTTCTCCATATCCATATCCGTCAGCACATCATCAGGATGCGGATTCAGGGAGATATGCACGACAGGCTTCTCTGTTCTGATATGCGGAGAAAGGTATCGCTGGAAATCACGCAAGGCATTGGCGATGCTCGTCTTTCCCGAACAATCATCGAAGATCTTGTTTGTAGCCAAGAGTTTTCCTTCTTCCTTGTTAATCTTCTCACCATTGTATGCCAGTGCGCCATACAATGAACTTCCGAAACTTATCTTTGCGACCATCTTTCCTCAAACTTACGGGTTAGTTCAACAATCTCACGGGTAAGAGAGACCAGTTCCCTGGTGCAGTTCTCCAGCTTATAGAGCAAAGCCATCGCCTTTTTCTCTGAGAAATGACAACGGAGTTCCTTGACAACCTGGTTGTAGTTGTTGCCAATCATTCGGTACTGCGAGTGAAAAGAAGAAAGCTTGGTGTAGTATTCCACCAGTGTCTTGTCCTCTCGCAACACCTTGAACGGCTCGCCGAAGATGCGTGCCTTGGCAAAGACAGCCTTCGCCTTCACATCAGTCTGCTCATACATGACGAGGAATTTCATCCACTCGTCATCGTCGAACCGAAGCATCACATGGTGCGACTTCGGGTTCAGCTTTGGGATTCGTCCCCCTCGTTTTCTTTCTGTGTTCATATAAAATGGATTAAGTGGTACATACAGCAATGATGGAACAGTGCAAACTATCGTCAGATTGGAATATGGGGAACCCGACTTCGGAGAGGCTACCAACCCGGCAGGGCAAGGTCGGGAGGGAGTAACCCGAACGGTTTTGAGTAACTCAAAACATACCTTGCTATGTCTTTGAGGACATAAAAATCCGCTTAGGGTGGATTGAAGTTAGCCTTCGTAAGAAGCTGTCCCTATCCCGAATGGAAGCTGTTCGGGAAATCCAGCCCTTTGCGGAACATCAAGCCTTGTTCTTCTCGGAACGATATGGATGCGCTATCCATCGCTTTGCCTTTCGGGTGCAAAATTACGGCTAAAATAGCATCCTTGGAACAGATGCCCCCCCAGACAACCACTGCAACTATCGGCAACATGCTGCCACAGGATTTGAAAACCATTGTTTTTCGGATTTTTCGTTGTTACTTTGCAGCCGTAAACATCTAACTAATGATTTGAAAATATGGTGAAACAAGCATTTGTAGAAGTGAATAAATCTGTCATTATTGCAGTATCGCCTTGCATCAATGATGCGCTACTGACGTACAGACTTACTGATTCACTGTCGTACTGTCGTATGGAAATGATAAAGCATTGCAATGGTTCAAGGTCTCCATAATGAAGCAATGAATTTTAGACATGGACTCTTATGTGTCCACATCGTTAAATTGGCAGAATATTATAGAAGTGAGTTATCAACAATTTAAAAAGTTAACGATATGAGTAAGACAAGATTTGTTGCGTTCGCAACACAGAAAGGCGGAATAGGAAAGTCCACCATCACGGCTCTTGTAGCCAACTACTTTCACAATGTCAAGGGTTACAATGTGGCGGTCATAGACTGTGACGAGCCACAATACAACCTTGCAGACCTGCGAGACGAGGAACTGGAACTCATCAAAAGCAGCGACTATTTCAAGGCGCAAGCCTGTGAGCATTTCAAAAAGCTGGGCAAGAAGTCCTTCAGCGTAACGAGAAGCAATGCTGTCAATGCGCTTGACGACGCAGAGACAGTGTTGAATGAAACAGAGGTTAAACTTGACTTCATCTTCTTTGACATGCCTGGGACTATCAAAAGTGAGGGCGTCATGAAGACCTTGTCTCAGATGGATTACATCTTTGTACCCGTCAGCGCAGACCGCTTTGTTGTAGAAAGCGCAATGAGCTTCATGCAGTTGTTCCACGACAACTTTTTGACACAGGGTTGGTCGGTCACCAAGAAACTTGCTTTCTTTTGGACAATGGTTGACAAACGAGAACGCACGAGTTTGTATGATGTATATGAAGGTATGTTCAAGTCTCTCGACTATTCGGTTCTCAACACACGACTGCCAGACAGTAAACGTTTCAGAAGAGAGCTGTCGGAGAACAGAAAGGCAGTGTTCCGTTCCACCATCTTTCCATCAGACCCCAACCTGTTGCGAGGGAGTGGCATCAAGGAGTTGTCCGACGAGATTTGTGAAATCATAAAGACATGAGCCTATGGTAAGCAGAAAAATCAACACTGACGCAATAGATGAAAATCTGCTCATTGCCTCTATTGGCAAGAGCAAGATTGGCACGACAACGGCATCCATTCTTGACGGAGCTTCCCAATCCCAAGTGAAAGATACCGAAGAGAAAGAAGAGGTTGGCTGGAAGTCCCAATGCTCGCAGACCGATAAGTCGCCAATTTCACGCAAGCCTCCCAAGGCTTCTTCGGAAAGTTACGATTCGGCATTCTTCAAGCGAAACGAGATAAAGACTCGTCAATGCGTTTATATCAGCCGTGAGATACACAGGAGAATTTCAAGAATAGTCAGTGTGCTCGCAAAGCATGAGTTGACAGTCGGTGGTTACATCGACCTTATTCTTGAGAGACATCTTGAAGAGAACCAGGAAGAAATCAACGGCTTGCTGAGAAAAGAGATTGACGATTGGAATGTGTAACAAAAAGGAACAAGCATGACAATGGAAACTATATTCTTGATAGTCTTGGCTGCATTCAATGTTTGGACTATCTATTTTTACAACAAGTTGCTCCTTGAAGTTGCGAACAATAAGGAAGAAGAGGAAAAACCGCCTATCGACCCGATGGCACTTGTAGGCAAAAGTCTTTTCAAATTGTCCCAACTGCGGAAGAAAGAAGAAACGGAACAAAAACAAACAGAATCCATGTCCGTATCGGATAATGACGTGACATTCGAGGATCCACCAAAGAACACGGCAAGGATTCCTGATGAACTACTGGATGATGTGTTTACAAATGTCCGCATAGAAGATGTCGGTGTGAAGTATTCAGACGATGAGGATGATGTCGATGTGCCACAAGCCAAAGGGTCAAGTTTTGAGGACATTGACGCAGCTGTGAATACCATCAAGGCACCGAAAGCAACGGACAAGGAGAAAAGACATGCAGGCAAGGTTTTCCATGAGATGGATGGCAACCAATTCTATGAGAAATTCATGGAGAACAGCGAGGAGTGCAAGAAGAACATCCATGATTACGTCACCTTCTACTTGCAAACTCACAAGATTGTAGAGATTTCCAAGTCAAAGAAGGTGTTTAAAGTGCCAGACAGCATAGAGGACTTCAATATCCTCGATTTTGTATAACAATAAAATTTAGAGAACAATGGAAAGAAACAGAAAAAGAAAGAATGGTGCGACAAAGGAATACATCAGTATTCAGTCCACAGTGAATGTAACCGTGTCGTCCCAAGCAGAAAAAAGAGTTGGGTATATAGACAAGTTTATGTCCAAAGCCGACTTTACTGCAAGAAATGGTAAACAGGTATGCATCAAAGAAGAGACACATGAGCGCATTATGAAGTTTGTGAATGTGGTTGGTAAAGGACAGGCTACTGTAGCAAGTTTCATAGACAACATCATCAACGAGCATTTTGCTATCCATGCTGCCGAAATCAAGGCTGCATTTGATGAGGGACTCAAGGCATATCGCCTCTAACAATAATTTTAAAGTACACCAATGAAAAAGAAAGACTACGGCTAAAATCTCAGCTCGCCACTGAATCCACAAGTCGGCATCATGCCGCATGAGTAAACAAAAGTATCAATCGCCAGCCGGGACCATCCAATCCCCAAGGCACAGAAAAAAACGATTTATGAACAAGAAAAACAGAATCATTCTTCTTGCTGCGATGATTGTCGCAGCCGTATCACAGACATTTGCGCAAGGCAACGGACTTGCAGGTATCAACGAGGCAACAAGTATGGTGACCTCCTATTTCGATCCAGGCACAAAGCTCATCTACGCCATCGGTGCCGTGGTGGGTCTCATCGGAGGCATCAAGGTGTATGGCAAGTTCTCGTCAGGCGACCCGGACACGAGCAAGACTGCCGCAAGCTGGTTCGGAGCCTGCATCTTCCTCATCGTGAGCGCAACCATCCTCCGCTCATTCTTCCTATAATATAATAAGGTATAAGACTTATGGCTGACTACCCAATCAACAAGGGCATCGGTCATTCGGTTGAGTTCAAGGGACTGAAGGCACAGTACCTCTTCATCTTCGCAGGTGGACTGCTTGCCGTCTTCTTCCTTGTGGTCGTCCTCTATATGGCAGGTGCGGACCAACTGGTCTGCATCGGCTTGGGTCTCACGCTCGGATCATTGCTTGTATGGGGAACATTCCATCTGAACAACAAGTATGGTGAGCATGGACTGATGAAGCTCATTGCCTCCAAGAGCCATCCACGCTATATCCTCAACCGAAGGAAAACAAACCGAATGTTCAAACATAAAAAGAAAGAAGAATGAGAAATATCAGAAAATCAAGCACCCTTGAGAGCAAGTTTCCGCTGCTTGCCGTGGAGCAAGGCTGCATCATCTCCAAGGATGGCGACATCACGGTCGCCTACGAGGTGACACTCCCCGAAATCTTCACGGTTACATCACAGGAGTATGAGTCGGTACATGCCGCATGGTGCAAGGCTATCAAGGTGCTGCCCGACTACAGCATTGTCCACAAGCAGGACTGGTTCGTGAAAGAGAACTATGCGCCGGACTTGCAGAATAGCGACATGAGCTTTCTGTCAAGAAGCTATGAGCGACACTTCAATGAGCGTCCTTACCTGCATCACCAGTGTTACCTGTTCCTTACCAAGACCTCCAAGGAGCGCATGGCACACCAGAGCAATTTTTCCACCTTGTGCCGTGGGCATATCATCCCCAAGGAAATCAAGGACAAGGAAACGGTAGCAAGATTCCTCGATGCCGTGGAGCAGTTCGCAAGAATCATCAACGACTCCGGCTATATCTCCTTACGCAGACTGACGGATGAGGAAATCACAGGCACGGAACGGACAACCGGACTTGTTGGCAAGTACCTCTCGCTCTCCACGGAGAACGTGCAATGTTTGGAGGACATGGAATTGTCTGCAAGTGGTATGCGTATCGGAAACAAACACCTATGCCTTCATACCTTGTCGCAAACGGAAGACCTGCCAACGGAAGTATCTACGGACAACCGCTTTGAGCGATTGTCCACTGACCGAAGTGACTGCCGACTGTCCTTTGCCGCTCCAGTTGGCTTGCTGTTGTCCTGCAACCATATCTATAACCAGTATGTATTCATAGACAACAGTGACGAGACCTTGCAGAAGTTCGAGAAAACCGCCCGCAACATGCACTCGCTGTCAAGATACAGCCGACAGAACGCCATCAATAAGGAATGGATTGACGAGTATCTGAACGAGGCTCACTCACAAGGCTTGCAGTCTGTCCGTGCCCATTTCAATGTCCTGGCATGGGGCGAGGACTTGGAAGAGTTGAAGCACCTACGCAATGATGTAGGCAGTCAGTTGGCAAGCATGGAATGTGTGCCACGCCACAATACGGTGGATTGTCCGACACTTTTTTGGGCAGCGATACCCGGCAACGAGGGTGATTTCCCGTCAGAGGAAAGTTTCCATACCTTCATCGAGCAGTCCGTGTGTCTCTTCACGGAGGAAACCAACTATATGGATTCTCCCTCACCGTTCGGCATCAAGATGGCAGACCGCATCAGTGGCAAGCCGCTGCACATTGACATCTCTGACCTGCCGATGAGGAAAGGCGTAACAACCAACCGCAACAAGTTCGTGCTCGGACCATCGGGAAGCGGAAAGTCGTTCTTCATGAACCACCTCGTCAGACAGTATTATGAACAAGGCACGCATGTGATGCCTTGCATCGAGGACTATTGATTTTCAAAATTATCGAGAAAATTTTTATATTCATCATGGAAACATGAGCCTAAAATAACAATACCCCTAAATATTATAGATAAATGGTTATTCATCTTTTTTAAGTCATTATTCATCGCACAATACAAAGCTTCTGCATATCTCTGCAAGCCTAAATATGACGGATGAGCACTAACAGACAATATTGTGTAAAGGTCGTGTACCTCTATTTCCTTAGCTGAGAGACCAGGATTAGTATCAAGAGCCTTACGAATAATTAAGGCTCTCTGCTCTGTATCCTTATCTGAGAAATAGGAGTTAGTAGCCTCTGTAATTGTCAATTTATGAATAGAACTCAGTTCTCCTGTTGATAATTTAATTGTGTAAGGAGTATTGGTAAACTTATATGATTCTTTGTTGAAGCTTTTTATTAACTTTTTGCCTTCTTCATCAAACTTATAATTGGATATAATTTTTAAGATTTTATTCTTTGTATTTCTATAGTCTTCAACATATTTGATAGTCTTCTTTTGTATTTCCTCAGGAATATTATCTTGCGTATTAATATAATTCTGCAATCCTGCAATTTTCCAAAGTAAAATCGACATAGTTTTCTCGTCTGTATTATTAGGCAAGACAAAACTATAGTGAAAATATATCAAAGTTTCCAATAAGCTACGATACAATGTATATAATGAATTTATATCCACAATCTTACCCATCAAATTTGATGAGGATAAAACAGAATAATATAGATTCGTGCTTGATTCTATCTTCTGCATGAATGAAAGACTTAGCATATCAGCCATGCGAACAAAATCATCACAGCTTGCTTTATATGCAGCATTGGCATTTTCTCTCATTTTTAATAGGTATGGACTAATCTCTTTTATAATTTTTAAATTCGCGTTTATATCATACAAATTATTCATTGTGGATGTTATTACTTAAAATCTATGTAAAGAATAAGGGAGCATAAATGTTCTGCGCCCTTATTTCTGTCATTAAAGTTTATACTCCGTTATAGTTATCCCATCTCCATTTCAAGAAATCACGGTTGATTTCGTTTGGGATGTATATTTTGACGGAATGGATTGTTAAAATGGGACTAGAATGTTACCACCAATATCTTCGTTCACCATAGAGCAATCTTGCAATTTATGTAAATCTTCAATATGACTTAGAAGATTATCATAGTTTTCAAGATTCTCTAAATCTTCACGTCTTGCTTTGCTAAGTTTACAAAAAAACTCTTCTTGTTCTATTCCTGCAAATCTACGTCCACAAAGATTAGCCGCAATGCCGGTTGTGGAACTGCCACAAAAAGGGTCAAGAATCCAATCGCCTTGATTGGTTGAAGCAAGAATCAGTCGGACGAGCAAGCGCAAAGGCTTTTGAGTCGGATGTTTGCCACAAGTCTTTTCCCAACGACCGATAGCTGGCATTCGCCATACATCAGTCATTTGCTTACCATCATTCAGTTCTTTCATCAAGTCATAATTGAACTTGTGTGGAACTTTTTGCATCTTTCTTGCCCAAATAACAAACTCAGTAGAGTATTTGAAATATCGGCAGGAGATGTTTACAGGAGGATTCGTTTTCTCCCATGTGATTACATTCAGAATCTTATATCCAAGTTCAGTTAAACAGTTTGCCACGGAAAAGATGTTGTGATAAGTGCCACTTATCCATATAGTACCATTGTCCTTCAACTTGTCACGGCACAAACGCAACCATTCCCTGTTGAATGCCATGATGTCATCTTGCGACTTACCTTTATCCCACTCACCTTTATCCACACACACGACCTTACCGCTCTGCAACGATATTCCACCGTTGGAGAGGAAGTAAGGAGGGTCGGCAAATATCATGTCGAACTTGAAGTCAAACTCTTTGAGAAGTTTGAAACAATCCCCATGGGCAATGATGAAGTCATTGTTGGATGATTTATAGTATGATTGTACCATTTGGGAATTCCATATAATCTTAGTTCTTGGTGTCTTGAAGAATCTTATTTATAAAATCTTGCAATGTATTTAGATTATACACATTCGGAATTTCATCATAAGCCTCGTTCAGTTGTTCTTTAGCTTTTTTCCATCCAATTCCATCTGTAATCCAAACGAACTCAAACCCTTCGACAGAATTTATTTTCTTGGCAACATCCATATACGAGCGTGGAATTTCTGTAACTTTTGAACCTTGTGTTCCATAATAGTTTACTTCGACCAAATATTTTTTGCTTGGGCATGAAATAACAAAATCAAATCTTTTAGAATCCTTTCCTAATACTGATTTTATAGCAGGAAAATTCTTTGATTGAACTTCACGCTCATAAGATATATTTGTCTCATCAAATTGCTGGGCGATTTTGGAGGCCATGATTTCCCCGATACGATTTTTCCGTCCATGAGTATCAAGACCTGTTTCTACACCAAAAACATAGTCAACAAGATTTTTTATGTGCTTGTCTTGTAGAACTATGAGCAATCCAGAGTCTTCGATAAACTCCATTATATGGTCAACACTATCAAAATAGTTATATACGAGACGTTCACTTCCGTCACGTCCCCATGCTTTTTTATTTTGTTTTTTTCTGACTGCAACAAGTATTCCCATAACAGAGAAAGCTTTAGGGTTCTCTTTCCAAAGTTCTTCTACTGCCTTACGCATATCTTTTTGCCCTACCAAACAGTTCAATTGGGTAAGTCGCAAGGATATGGTATTGACATTGTTTATGACTTTTTTGAAGTCTGTATAATAATCAAGACCTATTTTTATTTCTGTTATATTATCAAAGAATACAGAGAATTTTTCCTTTTGTGCCATAGCTATCTTATGTTATTTATAAAATCTTGAACAGATGTTAGATTGTACACACTTGGAATGATTCCGTATGCCTCTTGCAATTTATTCTTTGCAGACTTCCAGCCTATGCCATCTGTAATCCAAACAAACTCAAAACCCTCAACAGAATTTATTTTCGGTGCAATATCAGAGTACGAACGTGCAACCTCATTCAGTTTTGATCCACCGCCACTATAAAAGTTGACTTCAATCAGATATACTTTTGATGAGGTCTCAATAACGAAATCAAAACGCTTTTCATCATCTCCTAAAACTTCTGTAATTGCAGACCATTCTCTCGAATAAACTTCTTGTCTGAATTGAACACCTGCATTGGTAAGGATGTTGGCAACCGTATTCTCCATAACATGTCCGCTTCTGTTCTTTCTTGCGTTTGTATCCAATCCAGTTTCAATGCCAAAGACATAGTCCACAAGATTTTTCACTTTCTGACTTTGAAGAACCTCTCCAAGTCCTGTTTCAGTCAAGAATGTCATTACTGAATCTACCGAGGTGAACATACTTTCCAAAGGAACGCAGTTTCCAACAGAATCAAGTATCTTTTTCTTGTCACGAGTACGGACTGCCACCAATATGTCCATAACGGAAAAAGCATTCTTATCCCTATTCCATATTGTTTCAACACTTTTGTGTAAGTCTGATGCCCCAATGAGACTGTTGAGCATACACAGGCTCAACTTTATATCCTCCACGTTTTGTGAGATTTTTTCAAAGTCACAGAAGAAGTCTAACGTTTGGTTTGTCTCTTTGAGTTGAAACATGAATTTATCGAAATCTTTAAGCATAAGCTTTCTGTTTTGTAGCCACATGTTGCGGCTTGGGTTTGCTAATATTGTTCATTTGCCAGTCTTTGGTGTTGAGGTAACTATGAACCAACAATTCTGAAATTTTTCCTCGTTTCGCTCCGTTAGCATTTACGTTACGAGAAGCCATAACTCTATCAATATAGTAATCAGCATATAAGACATCGAAGAAATTATCTGCTTCGTTCTTTCCTTTGCAATCAGAATTACTCAACATAAAGCTATGTCCATCAGCAACGACTTTGTCGCAGAACTCTTTCAATCTGACTTGTGAATCATCGTTGAACGCTTCTTTTGTATAGTCATTAAAACTTGATGTGTCACTAAGTGGACGATACGGAGGATCAAAATAGAACAATGTTTTGCCCTGCGCGTAAAGCAAAGTATTCTCAAAATCACCTTCCAAGATTTCCACTCGCTTCAGTAACTCACTATCTGTTCTAAGTGTATCTTCATCACAAATCTGTGGCTGCATATACTTTCCGCAAGGAACATTGAACAAGCCTTTTTTGTTTACACGATACAATCCATTAAAGCAGGTGCGGTTTAGGAAGAAAAACTTTGCCGTATTCTCTATCGGGTCAAGATTCTTCTCATTGTAGCGTTGGCGTACAGCCATGAACATCTCACGCTTGGCATCCATATCTTGTAAGTCATAATATTGCGCTTGGATGTCCTGCAACGCAGGAATCAACTCTTCCACATTGTCACGCACTGTCTTGTAACAGGTAATCAAGTCGCTGTTGATGTCGTTGATTACGGCATGTTTGATATTTGGATGCTGTTGCAGCATGTAGAACAACATAGCACCACCGCCAACGAATGGTTCTATATATGTCGCATCATCCCAATTATCAAAGTCAGCTGGGAGCATTGCTTCCAGTTGTTCAATGAGTTGTCCTTTTCCACCAACCCATTTGATGAATGGTTTTGCTTTTGAATTCATTATTAATTGTTGTTTCTTTCCTTTTTATGTTTTTATCGCATTCAATGCTGCTCCCAACTTACAGAGAGCAGCATTGAATATTCTTTTTCTGATTTACTACAGCTCGATAACGTTATCATCCCCATCAGAAGATGAACTTCCGCCCGAAGTAGAGCCACCGCTTGAAGATGAGCCTGTGCCAGATGTAGAACCGCCACCGCTTGGTGTACTTGTGTTTCCCGAATCCACTGCTGAGTTACCCGAAGTAGATGGAGCGGAAGCCTTCTGACCAAGTACCTCACGCTTGTAATGAGTAATTTCTGTGTTCACATAGTCAATGAAAGCCGTATAATCCTTTTCACCAAAGACGAGTGCAAGGGCGTTTACCATTTTTACCAAAGCACGGTAAGCGTCATCACTTGCTGTACGAGCAGTTTTTAATGCTCCAACAGTTATACCTATCTTCTCGTTGGTGCGCTGCAAGGTAATAGTTCTAACACGCTCGTTTGCTTCCTTCAAGTTGGTAACGAATGCTGTTAAGCCCAACTTTGCTACCTGTGCAGCGTACTTATCTTCAAGGTCGGAAATGAAGTTGACCAAAAGACCTGTCTCTTTGTCAAGTTGGTCGGCTGTATTAATCTTGTAGTCCTTGATGTGCTGGGAAAGAATCTTTGCTGCCTGTGCCATGTCTGCAATAGGCATGGCGAGGAAGCCTTCAACTGCTTTCTTGTAGCCAGCATAAAGGGCATCACGGTCGCTGTCTGCTTTGGCTATCTCATCAGTCAAGAGACTTTTCTGTGAAATCTTCAAGGCTTCGTCCTCTGCTGCAACGGCAGCCTTAAAATTACAGACAAGTTCCGATGCCTTGCCTTTGACAGCAGTGTCTGCTTCGGCACGTGCAAGAATGTTACTTACAAACGTGAAATGCGCACCGTTATTCATGCGCTGGATGTTGATGTCGTAAATCTCTTTCATGATGTTAAGGATTTAAATTTGACAAATAGTTTTGTGCATCGTCGGATTTCTCCGATTGCAATTGCTAAGATATAAAAATAAACGAGAAAACGGCAACCTTATTGCGAAAAATTGGCAATCTTGCGAGAAAAAGATGGTTTTTGACTGTTGAAATCTATTTCGCTACTCGTTTTTGGGGATTTTTGGTACAAGAAGTAACAAGGGATAGTAATCAACAGGCGATTTTATATTTTGTGGACAAAGAAACTTGAATCAAAACCTCCAACAGCTCTTAAAAGTAACCATTGATTGCAATCAACAGTCCCAACGACATATAAAAGTAGGTGTTGATCGCAATCAATGGCTTCAATGAAGCTAAAAGTGGCTGGTGATTGTAATCAATACCTCCAACCGACATCAAATGTAGAAATATTTTCTAATCAATAGCTTCAACAACTGAAGTTTCGCATGTGGTTCAAGTACGGGCTGAAGGCCCAAAAGCTCCTAGCCCAGGGCATCGCCCTGGGTATAATGGCAATCAGCAAGGCGCCCTGCTTTACTCTAACTGAGCAAGTTTTTCGTGCGAAATTTAGTGTTAATTATCTTTAATTGCTCTTGGGTCTTTTCTGATAAAATCGCTGTCAAACATTTGTCCTTTAGTAACTAGGGAAAATATTATTTTAAGCAACTTGTTCACAATAGCATTAAGAACATAGAAATGCGGTTTCTTGTCTATTATAGTCCTCCTTTCATAATATAGTTTAATTTCCTTGTTGTGCATTCTGGCGCTTTCAGCACAGATATACAACAAGGTTTTTGAACGTCTGTTTCCTATTTTTGACACATGTGCCCCTTTGTTCATCTTGCCTGATGACTTTTCGTAAGGTGCAGTGCCGGCATATGCAGCATACTGACTTGCTGTTTTTATTGTAGTGAAATTTTCAGTCTTTACAATTAGCTCTACAGCTGTGATCAATCCGACACCCTTTACACTTGTTATGATGTCATAATTTCGGGACAACTCTTCATGCGTTCTAATGATATCAAGCATCTGCTTTTCTGTGCGTGCGATTTCCTCGGTGAGAATCTTCATTATTCTTTCCATGCTTTCTTTGACCTGCATACTTCTGCATGGACGGCAATCCTCTCCCTTGTCTGCCGTCACATAGCGTTTGCGGTCTTCTACAAGCATTGTACGGTGACGTGCAAGCTGCTTGAGCTCATACAGTTCTTTCTTTGGAAAGGTCTTGTATATGAGTTTGTCTGTGAACCTCTCTCCGAACTCGCGAAGTACAGCACAATCTAACATGTCTGTCTTTGCACGATCTGGTGCAGACTTATAGGTGTGTATGACATACCCGCCTACATAAGCGATATTTATATGACTTTCGGTGCAGTGCTTCAATAGTCGATCGCCGTAAACACCAGTGTGTTCAGCGACAAGTACTGCATCGGCTGGAAGTGTCTTAATGAACTTTGTAATTCCCGACTCGTTGTTCCTAACAACCTTATGAGCGGGCTTGTTTGACACATTCTTTAATGTAGGAGCTAAAAAACTCACATCAAACTTGTCTTTTGCAAAATCAATTCCTTATATTTGCATGTTGAATAATAATTATTAGAAGAGTGCTCCGTTCTGAGCGGCTATTACTATACTAAGAATACAGACGTGCATATGCATGCTGGTTGATTTACTCTCAAGCTTGTGCTCAGAAAATATCCAGTACCCGAAACAGGGCAAAGCCTTTACGCTTGAAAGGGCACAGGGTTAACGCTGGATATGGAGTATTCTTCTATATTTAACTTCTGTTCTGTCACCAGTGCAAATTTAACAAAGGTATACAGAATGAAAGAATTTTTCTCTTCTTTCTTTTCGTCTGCAAATATAATAGTAAGGGCAAAAGCTTTGTATATTGCCAGGTATTTGAAAGCTTTTGCCCTTACAGGGCGACAGGTTTGCGTCCATAAACACCCAGGGCGATGCCCTGGGCTAGGAGCTTCTGCCCTTTCAGGGCGTGTGGGGCTTACTTGCGAAACTTGAGTTCAACAACATTCAAAAGTAGCTGTTGATTGCAATCAAGCCTATGGACATCAATGAAATCAA
>ERZ1034701.56-NODE-56-length-44761-cov-27.696103_pt1 | contig 44761 bp, 70 predicted proteins | sample MGYA00520651_ERZ1034701 | MGnify/ENA primary metagenome ERZ1034701 (study PRJEB33766, sample SAMN09781713) | gut metagenome | biome: gut microbiome | host: Homo sapiens | place: Madagascar | study: EMG produced TPA metagenomics assembly of the PRJNA485056 data set...
TTTACGCTTGCCGTTGATGGAAGTACCAGTTCCGTCAGCGGCTCTTTCTTTTTCTCGGCGGGGCGGGATAAAACGCACCGGACCGCTCACAGAACAACCAGAAGCAACCATAGCCGATACCCATACGAACCGCGCCCGTACCGAGAGCCATCGTGCCCTGTTCCACAGCACCGACAACGCCGAGAATGTAAAAAAATGAGAGAAATGCGAGGATTCCAAAAACCTTTTTCATGAAGTGACCTTCTTCCATGTGTACTTCTTGCCGTACCGCTGTTCGTACCAGATTTCAAACTCGGCCCGGTGAGCTGCGTCTTTGAAATAATCTCGAACCCGCTGTGCGATCAGCAGACTTGCGGCTCTGGCCTGAGCTTGTTTTTCAGGAACGAAAACACTCATGACCCGATCTTTTCCTCGTACTCGTTCAGAATATCGAGGGAGCGGCATAGGATTTCATCTGCTTTCGGGCCAATACGAGTGCCGGACAGCGTTGCCGACATTTCAAACTTGTTCGTAAGCAGTCCCTCGTCCGACAGGCGATGGATAAGCCATGTATAGGTGAGAGTGAACCGTGAAACCTTATCCCTGATCTGCTCTGCAATAGAAGAACGATCTCTCACGGACAGCGGATGGGAAGTCTCTGCCATCGTGCGACCTCCTTTCATTCGGATTACAACAAAAGTTGTAAATAATCCTTGCAATCGGAAGTCGCCTATGCTACAATCAGTTTTGCGAACGACAATAGCATTGGCGATACCTCGATTATGAAGGAGCCGATTTCCTTTTGCGAGAAGGAAGTTGACCCCTCGGATTACTGTTGCCTTTATTAACTTTCGTTGTTGTAAGTTAAGTATAATCCCGTGGACGGGATTTGTCAATAGGGCAAGAGTGATTTCCTGAAAAAATTCCCGTGGACGGGAATGGAGGAAAACACGATGACTTTCTATGAGCGGCTGACCGAACTTCGTAGAGAAAAGGGTGTAACCCAAAAACAAATTCAAGAAGAACTCAATCTCGGCAAGAACTCCTTTGGGGACTGGAAGAAGGGTATTATACCTATTCGCTCCACCCAACAGCTTCTTGCCAAATATTTCGGGGTGTCGATTGACTACCTCATGGGAAAAACTAATAACCCCATTCCTAATACGGAAACGGTTGGCACCTACATTCCGTATGAGAAACGGGGTCTACGTCCAGTCATCGGTTTAGCTTCGGCAGGAACAGGGGTGATTGCAGAAGAAATGATTATTGGTTGGGAAGCAGTTGAGGACGAATACGACAATGACAACTGCTTTTGGCTTGAAGTGTCAGGTAACAGCATGGCTCCGAAAATCGACAATGGAGATCGAGTGCTTATTCAGCAGGACGCAGAAATCGAGAGCGGCTGTATTGCCGTGGTCGTGGTAGACGGTGTGGAAGGATTTTTGAAACAGGTCGAGTTCGGTGAGAACTCTACCTCGCTTCACTCCTTCAACCCTTACTATCCTGATATGGAGTTTGTAGGTGCTGATCAGAAACGCTTGCACTTTATCGGTCGTGTCCGGGAAATGAAGCGGAGGTTCTGATATGCGTCAGAAGTTTAAGATCGACCTCTCTATGCTGACCCCAGAAGAACAGCAGCAGTTTCGTGATGACCCTACCACCCTGACCAAAGGTGAAGTTGATGTCGCTTTGTACCTTCGGTTCAGTTCGGAACGGCAGAAGGAACAGTCTATTGAGGGTCAGCTTCGAGACTGTATTGCGTACTGTAAGCGAAAGGGCTTCCGCATTGTCGCCATCTATGTTGACCGTGCCACGACCGCTCGGAAAGATGTAGAGAAGCGAGTCCATTTCCAAGAGATGATTTCCGACAGCATACACCATCTCTGGAACTTTGTGGTCGTGTGGAAGCTCGACCGCTTTGCCAGAAATAGAGAAGACAGCGCCGTGTTCAAAATGCGGCTGCGGAAGAATGGAGTTCGGGTCAAGTCCGCAACCGAAACGATTTCCGAGAACCCCGAAGGTATCATCTTGGAGTCTGTACTTGAAGGTATTGCCGAATACTATTCCGCAGACCTCAGCCAGAAGATTACCCGTGGTCTGAGAGAGTCAGCTATGAAGGGTCATTCCGTTGGTGGTCATGTCCCCTTGGGGTACAAACTCGAAGATCATAAACTCGTCATAAACCCCGCAACTGCTCATATTGTTCAAGAAGCATTTCAACTCTATGCCAACGGCGAGAGTATGGCTGAGATTTGCCGTATCTTCAATAACAAGGGCTACCGTACCGCCAAGAACTCAGAGTTCAACCGAAGCAGTTTCAAATCCATGTTCAAGAATGTGCGGTATATTGGAACATATATCTACAAGGATATAGAGAAGGAAAACGCTATTCCCGCCATCATCGACAAAGACCTTTTTGAAACGGTACAACGGCGGCTTTCCCTGACCGCTGACGCACCCGCAAGGGGTAAGGCTAAGGTAGATTACCTCCTGTCGGGAAAGCTGTTCTGCGGGCATTGTGGAGCCGCTATGAATGGGGAAAGTGGCACGAGTAAGACAGGGACTATCTACAACTACTACGCCTGCTATTCACGGAAACGGCGAAAGGGCTGTAATAAGAAGCCATTGAAGAAAGATTTCATTGAACGCATTGTCGCACAGGACGCTATGGCGCTGCTCACCAACGATGTGATTGAGGAACTGGCCGACATGGCTATGTCGCAGGCGGACAGGGACTTAAAGGAAAACACCCGTATTCCTGAACTATCTACCAGACTCACCGAGGTCGAGCAAGGTATCAACAACATCACCAAGGCCGTTGAAAAAGGAATTGCGTCTGACGCTCTCCTGAACCGCCTGGCCGAGTTGGAGAAAGAAAAGAAAGACCTGACCTCTCAGCTTCGGGAAGAAGAAAAATACATCTACCGAATTGACAGAGATCAGGTGATATTCTGGCTGACGAAGTTCCAAGGAGGCGATATAGAGGACGAGGATTGCAGGCGGCGTATCATCGATCTTCTGGTGAACTCCGTGACAGTATGGGACGAACCCGACGGATATAAAATCACCACCGCATACAACCTCACTTCCTGCAAAACCAAGACTTTCCGGGTCAGCAACAACGCTGGCTCTCCTTCCAGGGAAGGGTTCGGATTTGGGGAGCTATCGTCCACCATTGGACGTATATCCGAACCCTACGTTGTGTGGGGAACGGTGTTCGTTCAAACCAAAAGACACTTCTTACCTTAATCGGTAGGGAGTGTCTTTTTTTACGTTTAGGTGATAAAGGTGAGTAATCGGGCGTTTTTCCTATAAACTCTCTCTTATACGTGCGTACTATAGAAAAGTTATAGGGATTTTAGCCCGATTACTCACCTAACTCACCTAAACAGTGAATCTACTTCTGCAAATTACAGGTTATTCGCCCGGATACCCCGGTCTCACGGCGCAGGTGACGAGCCCCTGTTTCCGGGTCCGCCGCATGACAGCGCCGCCGTTGGCGTCGTTGCCCGTGCCGGTGTTGCCCTCAATGGTGGTGAGGGTTCCGTCCGCCGCCACGCTCTCCACGATGCCCACGTGCTCCGTCTTGGTCCGTTTTCCCGTGAAATCGAAGAACACGATGTCTCCGGGCCGGTAATTCCCCCGGATGACCTGCCCGGGGGCCTGCGCCTTGTACCGGCCCACCAGGGCGCTGCAGGACGCCGTTTTGTAAAGGGACATCCCCGCCTGCCGGAAGACCCACCAGACGAAAGCCATGCACCAGGGATAGGCATTGCCGCTGACCTTGCGGCCATAGTAGGCGGTATTGTATTTCACGCAGTTGGAACCGGCGGGGCTCTCCGTGACGCCCACCTGACTGGCGGCCGCGAAGAGTACGGCCCGCACCGTCTTCTCCTCCCGCTCCGCCTTCAGGCGGGCACGGGTGGCCGGGCCGCAGATGCCGTCCACCTCCAGGCCATAGGCCAGCTGGAAGGCCCGCAGGGTCCGGTCACTCTCCGCCCCGAAGCTGCCGTCCACCGCCAGATCTCCGCCATGGCGCTGGAGCTGCCACTGGACCCACCGGGCCCCGTCTCCGGAACTCCCCTGCCGCACCAGCGCCGTGGGCTCCGGGTAGGGGCAGCTGTCCGTCTGCTTCCGCCAGAAGCAGAGGTAGTTGTGGACCCGCCGGGTGGAGTAGATGTACTCGTCCCCCTCCTGGGAGAGCTGCACGCTGCCGCCGCCATCCAGCATCAGGGCCCAGTCCACCGTGGGGAACTCCCCAAGGAGCGCCGTCTGGAGCTCCTTGGGGGTCTTGGACAGATTGCCATCCGGGAAGCAGCGCAGGACCGTGCTGCCATCCTTGAGGCCGATGATCACGGTCCGTCCGCCCCGCCGGGAGACGGCGGCATCGGCGTGATAGGGATACGCCACGCCGTTCCAGACGAGCAGGACGCAGCTGAGGAAGTTGTCGTAGTTCTTCATCTCGCCGCTGGTGACAACGTGGAAGACGCCCTCCCCGCTGTTCCAGCCCAGACCCCGGTAGCTGTACTTGTCATCGTTCAGGACCTTCCCGTCCGCCTTGACATCGCAGTTGGGGACCCACTTATTGGAGTCGTAGAGGCTGGCGTTGATGACCACGTCGGCCCCCGTGAGCTTGCGGACCTGGCTGGCTGTCTTCTTGGCGGTCTTCTTCGTCACATAGAGCTGGATCTTCTGCAGGCCGCCCGGGCCGAAGCGCACCGTCACCGCCTTACTCATTCTGACTCTCCTCCGGTGCCATCTTGTCCCCGGCGGCGTCCACGGCCTTTTTGCCCGCTGCCAGCAATCTCACAAGCCACTTGGGCACCGGCGCGCCCATACTCACTCCGTGCTCGGCAAGGCTCCCCAACTCGCCCAGAATGTACCACACTACCACGAGGGGGCCTACCAGCACCGTATACTCGAAAGGCAGGGTCACACCAGGGAGATTGCCCAGCATGGACCCCAGCAGCCAGTCCGCCGCGCAGGCCACGCACACAATGACGATCATGCCGCCCTTGTGCCACGCCCCCTCCCGGAGTTTCTTACTGCTCCACTCTCCGCGCTTCATCGCCGCCGCGCTCCCGATGAGCCAGTCCGCCAGCATCAGCAGCACCCAGGCCACGATGAGCCAACCGAACCAGCCCCAGACGGCGGTCAGCGCGGCAATGGCGGCTGTGACCCACGTTTTGATATCCAAAAAAATGTTGTTTTTCATTCGCACCTCTCTTGCCTCATCAATACTCGCTATTGATGGCCGCTACGATTGCGGTTTGAATCGCCGCATCCACCCCGATATCCGAAAAGACCTGACTTGGTGTGCGATAATTGATATTCCCGGAACCATCAATGATCGCAAACTTGCTGGCTTTCGCGCTTGCGTTGTTGCCCTGGATACGCGCATCCTGGATATCGTATGCCGTCCCGTTCAGCTCAATTTGTGTCAGCTCTGCCATACGCTACTCTCCCATCACAGCGCCCGGATTTTCGCAGGGAAGTCACAGGCGAAAATCTCCCCCGTCTGCCCGCTCTTCGTCCGGAGGGCATTTGCGATATCCGTAAACAGCTCTCCCAGGTTCTCGTAGTAGGAAAGTGTTGGGGAATCGGAAAATGTAGTAAGGTGTTCGTCCATCCATTCCTTGCTAGGCTCTTTGCCTGCCCCAAAAGCAGCCGTTAGATCGAAGAGCATGCAAGAAGTGAGCCGGAACGGCACATTGACGCTCTCATTGTTGTAGTCAAACCGGCAAGGATAATTGCCATCCGCAAATTGAGTTCGGGTGAACACAGCAGAACAACGGACCCATGTATCGGCATCTCCGCTGACCGCAAGCCCGGATACTGCGGCAGGCTCCGCGATTGGCCAGTACCAGTCCATGGTGCCGGAGGCGGTAGCCTCAAAACGGATTTTAACGCTGAGGTAGTATTTGTGTGATGCCACCAGATTGTGATAAGCAGTAGTCAAAGTGCATTCTCCCGCTGCTGACGGGATCACTCTTACACTTCTCGTCGCCCCATCTCCCGCTACAATCGTTGAGGATTGCCACGTGCAGTTGCCAAGAGTTGCACCGAAAATTCCTTGGCCACTATTCGCGAGGATATTTGTCAAGTTAATATCAGTTGCCATAGGCCCCTCCTTAATACGCACTCTGAATCGCCACGGCGATGGCAGAGTCCGTGTACGCCTTCGCCTGCGCCAATGCGGTTTTCACGGCATTGGGCGTAGCGCCCAGAGTTTTGCTGGAAGATGTAACGCTGTTGCTCAGTTTCACAATGCCGTACACGGAGGTGGACGCATGTGTGGTGCCTGCGTAGTCCGTTCCGGCCTCCGCAACGGCCCAGGCGGTGGGCTTCCCGTTCTCGTCCACCGCCGCGACTTTGATTAAGTTTCCCACCGCCGCGCCGGATGTAAGCAGCACATCTTGTTTGGCGCTGAGATCGAGTGTTCCGACGATCCGTTCTCCCGCAGCATCGTGCGCGATGACACCCACCAAAAGCGTCTGCGGAGTAACGTTGTCCCCCGTCAGGTCCAGGATGGTGGAGCCATTCACCTCAACCTTGTTTACTCCCATAAGCCACCTCAGCCGATGGTGACGGTTTTGCCTCCCTGTGCGTTATCGGTATACGCAACGGGGATGGCGGCCACCGTCACCTGCGAGAGGCAGTTGTACCCGGTATCCGGGAGCACCTGCTGGCTGCTGAAACTAGGCGTCACAGATTTCGCCTGGGGCTTCATGCCCTCGCTGCCGGACATCGTACCGGCCACACCGAAGACGGTGATGCCTTCGCGGATATTCTTCGGCACCAGCTTTTCCGCCTCGGTGGGATCGAGCTGGGCCACGCCGGAACCATCGTGATATCCCTGGGGGATGGGTACGGTAGTACCCTTCTCCGCAACATTCAGCGTCTTCGCGCCGTTGTTGGGCATGGAACCGGTGACTTTGCTGCCTACCGCATAGGCCGTCTTGCCCTGCAGGATTTCTGCCGCGCCTGCGGTAGCCTCGCTGGTATCCGCGTCGAACGTACAGGTGCCGGTGATGGGAGCACCATCCTTGCCGTGGGCCTTGTAGCCCTTCAGCAGCTTGTCTGCTACGACAGTATCGCCCGTGAGATCCATCAGGACTTCGCCAGACTGCAACACCACCTTGCTGTTATACTGATTAGCCATTCGTAATACCTCCAATATAGATCGTATTTCCGCCCGACGGATTGCTCACTCGGGCAACATCGATGGGATTGACGGTGATATCTTCCCGCAGGACTTTCTCTTTGGTAGAGAGGACCTGCGCGGTAAAATGCGGGTCCACGATATAGGGGCCATTGTACAGCTCCCCGCCGTTTCGCACGGACACGCCGAATGTAATTCCGATTCGCGCAGGCGCTCGGACGGAGAATCCCACAGTTTTGCGGGATATCTGGAAGGTGATAGGCACCATTACAGCACCGCCTTACTCAATACCCGCTGCACATCGATTTTCTGGATTTCCGATCCGATCACGTCCCCACTCGTGAACTTCACGCGGACTTGCATTGGGCATAGCAGCGGCACCAGATTCATCGTTTCCTCCTGGGAAAGAGGGAAATGGAACGCTCCGTCGCTGAAAGAAACTTCCTCCGGATAGGTCTTCGTGAGATTGAGCAAGGTGATCTCAACCAACTCAATTTCCGAGATATCCAGCGGCTTTCCTTCGTTTTCAATCGTGATATCGATACTGTAAGAATCACCCTGCGTCATCTTCATGCCACCCCCGGAATCGTCAGAATGAGTTTTTTCCCGGATACCGATGCCGTAACTTCCCCCTTGAACAGCACCTGCTTGGCCCCGCCTGCCGGATCATATACGGCTGCCAGCATATCGCCGGTGCCGCTCCCTGCGGGACCAGCCGGACCTTGCGGCCCCTGGGGGCCTTGCGGGCCTGTGGGGCCTTGCGGGCCTGTGGGGCCGCGTGAACCGGTAGCCCCTTTGGGGCCGGTGGCCGCTACGCCGCTATCAGCGTAGTTCCCAGCCTGATTATCCCAGGTGTACCAGTTGCCGTTATCCCCGATGTACGCGGGCTTGTTGGATGCAGCTTCCGCTTTTTGAGCGCTAACGGCAGCGGCGTCGGCCTGGACTTTGGCGGCAGCTTCCGCATACTGAGCAAGCAGAGCGCCGGTGAGACGCTTCGCTCCGCCATCCTGGTATACCGGCAGGAGACCGTCATCGGCCAGGGATTCTACCGCCGGGAGATCGTTGATGCTCTTGTCAGCCATCGGCAGTCTCCTCCTTTCTGGCTTCCGCAATGATGGCCTCCGCCGTCTGCACGATGCCGAGCATGTTCGTCCAGTTCTCGGTGCCTGCAACGGAAACATGGTTTGCGGCGTCCCGGATACCAGCCGCCATGCGAATGATCTTCGTTTTATCCATGGGATTTCTCCTTTCTAGGTGATGCTGTTCAGGCTGTTTTTCAAGCCGTTTAGGGTAGCCGCTGAGATCACATCTCCGGCGGCTACTTTGGCCGGAGGGGAAACGGGTGGGAGCATGGTGTTCAACAAATCAATCACGGCATTCACGTCGCTGGCCTCCATAGCGGTCCCTGGGGTGGTGCTGATCTGAGAGCCGGAGACGGACATCCCCAGATACTTGGCGAAGGCGATACAACGGGAAATAAAGCCGTCCCATTCCGTCGCTGTGAGATACTTGGCGAGATACGTCCCGTCCGATGCTTTTGTTACCGGTACAGCGGCGTTTACCGCCACGGTGGAGCTCCAATACCAGTTTGCCGGACGCTCCGCCGATTCTTCCAGGGTTTTTACGTACTCGTAGTTGTAGTTGCCCTCGCCCACGGTGGAGTGGGACCAGGACATATACACACGGTACGTGGTGTTTGGCGTCAGGCCACTGTAGGTTTTCGAGGTTGCGGTGGAGTACGCCGTGGGAGACTGTAAGATATTACCTTCGGTATCCCGCAAGCTCCACGAAAAGTACGAATATTCGCCCTTGTCCGTGACCCTTGCCGTGATAGAGGTCGAGGTCGCCGTACACCCCCATTCCGGAGCGGTTGCCATCTACTCACCCCCACACGGCCCGGACGGTGACTTCGCCGCCGCTGCCAGAGCCAATTTCGGACATAGAGCCGTTTTTGACCTGGTAGATGGTATTGGAGCCAAAAGAGACGAAAATACCCGTTCCGGTGATCTGGCCGGAATTCGCCACGCCGATAGCGCTGCTGTCTCCGATCCAGATGCCGGTGGTGAATTTCTTTACCACGCCGTTGTCCGCGCCTGTATCACCGGACCCGGCACCTAGAATGAGGTACGGGTAATCAATGCTCCCGATGGTTTCCAGCCCCAGTCCGATCTTGTGGAGAGCATCGGCAGAAACCACGTCGAAGCCGTTGGCCGTCATGGCGGCGTAACCCTCGTCGCTGTCGCCGCTGCCTGCATAGATTTCAGCGCCGTAGATTTTGCCGCCGTAGATGTTTGGACTTCCGAACTCGTCCGCCGTAATGAAGGTGCTTTCCGTGGCATTGGCCCGCATCAGAGCGGCCTTGATATTGGCGAAGGTGACGCTGGCGGAAGACCCGGCAGGCCCCCGCTCACCGTTTTTGGCCTGCACCAGAATGGGAGAGGTCCAGGTGGTCCCGGCATTGTAGCTGTACTTGGCCCACACCTCCGTGCTGGTGTTTTCCCAGGCATTGTCCCACTCGTCCACCCAGGTCTCCTTGTCCGTGGAGTACTTGACCAAAGTAAAACTGCTTTCGCCGGTGAATACCACGTTGCCGCCCAGGGTTACGTTCCCGTCCTTGTCTACCAGGAACTTGTCGTTGACGTTGATGATGCCCCGGAACTTGTACTTGCCCGCTGCGGCGTCGAAGTACAGCGCCTCTTCGCCGTCATCATTGTAGAAGGCCAAGGTGTCGGCGTTGAGGATTACACGGGCTTTCTCCGTCTCCCCGTCCGTCTTCACGATTTCCAAGCCTTTGTTCCGGGTGATCCGGGTTCCGTAGTACAGGGCCCCCAGGGCGACCTTGCGTTTCAGCGCCCGATCCTGCGGAGAGAGGTACGGGTACTCGTGGTCCACTTCCTCCTCCCCCGGAGCGCCGATATCCGAGAAGACTTCCGACGAGAAGCTGAGAGATTGGGATACCAGCGGGACATAAACTCCGTCAACGGTAACGCCGTCACCCAGCTCCGAAGAGATATCCAGAACGGCACCGGAAGCCTGATACCCCTGATAGCTTTTCCCACCCAGCTTTTGATACAGGCTGTCCGCCATGGCTTGGGTCCCCCACGGGCAAGTGATCTCGAAAACGTAGCCGTCCCCGGGCCCTGACTGATAGGACAGCGTATCGTCGACCGTCAGGTGGATACCGGTGATTGGCCCAACGAGCTCGTAGACATCGAGGCTTGATACGTTTTGTCCCAGGTAAAATTTGTTGTTCATACCACCAACCTCACATCCCCCATGACGATGGCGTCCCCGTCCTCCGTGACCAGGTAGCTCGTCTCAGACGGCATACTGCCAAAAAGCGGAATGAGAAGGAGTTTCCCCGCCCCTGTCACGATCCAGTTTCCGCCCTGCGCCGCCGCAATGTAGCCCAAAATCTCCCGCATAGTGAAATCGTTGGGATACTCCACAGGATAGCTGCCCAGCACGGTCCGGCTGTCCAACTTCACGCCCATGCGGGTGCAGATTTCAGCCACTACGGCGGTCTGCGTCCGAGGCCACTCCCCGGTGTCCCCTTCCGCCAGGAATACCTGCTCCGCTTTGAGCATGGCGTCGTAGGCCGTGATCTCCATGAGCCCGCCGTTGTTTTTGCGGACATCCGTATAGAATACCCCGAAACTCCCCCAGGGGTCCTCCGCCGCCTTTCTGCCGAATACCTTGATGCTCGCCATGCGGGGGATCGTCCCCTTTGGGGCGAAGGTAATGGCGAGCTCGGCGGCGCAGGTGTTTCCGACGGATAGGGTCGAAAAGAGGGAGCGGTGAATCTCGACGGAAAACAAATCGTCTTCGTCATAGCTCACGCCATTGATCTCAACTTGATATTCCATCTTGATTCACCCCTCCCTTAAAGTTCAATGAGTGGGAATGTGATCCCGCTCCACCAAACTGTCCCGTCCGGCTTCCTGAGCTGAAAGCTCGCCGGATTGTTATTGGAATACATGGTCTTCGTGACCACTTTGCCGACGCACGGGTCATAGTACTTCACGCTCACGTGCTCCGGCATGATGGCCGAGAGCACCGTCTGCGCCTCGGCGCTTTTCAGTATTCGGCAGGTGATGTCCAGCCGAATCTTGGTGGCGACCCGGTTGCGCCGCAGATATCCGGCGAGGTTTCGCCCCGTGTTCTGCCCATCAATGTCATTCCGCTGCCATTTGAAACCGCCACGGGCGATGTAGGGCGTCATATCCACGCCGTTCACGGTCAATGTCATGTCCACCCCACATCACCTCCCGTACATTCTCGCCCGCTGACCCTGGGTCTTTGTAACCGCCAGACTTACCTTCGTCTTGTCCATGTAGACATCGGTATCCTTCTCGTTGATGGCCTGAATGATCTGCTGCCCCACGGCGAAGAGGGTGCTAATCAGCTCCTCGTTGGCGTTGCTCACGCCGGAGGAGATACCCTCTACAATTTGGTCGTTGTTGGCAACGGCGGCTCTCCGTCCGATGGAACCCACCATCTCCGCCCCCGCTTCCCGGGCAATGAAAAGTTGCCCCTGGTCGGGGAAGCCGCCCTCAGCGAAGGTACGGATGTGAGGCAGGTTTACAAGCCGCACGTTGAAAGCGGGGATGACTTCCTTCCCCAGCAGGGTCAGGCCCTTAAAGGAGATGTGGAAGAGGTTGTTGATGGAGTCAATGACGCTGTTCACGATCCCGATGACCGAGTTCGCCATCTTCCGCACAAAGCGGGTGATGGGGTTATCGTCCAGCTTCCATGCGGCATACGAGGCGGCAAGCCCCGCCGCCAGCACGGCGAGACCCAGTCCGATGCCCCCGCCGCTCAGACAGAGAAGCACACCGAGAACCACCAAAGACCCACCGAGAATCCCCGAAATGACCGATGTCACCTTCCGAATGGCGTTCACTACGGAGTTCCAGTTCAGCGCTGCCGCCGTGCCAAGGCTTACCGCCCCAGCCACCAAGAGGCCGATGCCCAGGGGCAGGTTCGCCCCGCTGAACGCCAGCACCCCGCCGATCACCAGCAGAGCCGCTCCCAGCGCTGCTCCGATCTTACCGATCAGGACCTTCATCCGATCCGAGAGACCGTTCCAACTGAGCGTCACCACCGAGGCCAGGGAAACCGCCCCGGCCGCCATCAAAGCAATGCCCAAGGGCAGGTTGCCGCCGGAGAAAGCGAGGATAGCGCCAAGCGCCAGTACCGCTCCGCTGATAAGAACCCCCACCCGGGAGAGCGGGGAGGAGAGAGCGTCCGAGATGCTGTTCCAGTTCAAACCGGCGGCGGAGGCCAGGGTGGTCGCCCCAATGACCATCAGGGCGATGCCGAGCCCGGTCGCCACGCCGGTGAAAGCCAGCATAGCGCCCACCGCCAGAGAGGCACCCGCTAAAATTCCCGTCAGCGTGGTCAGGGCGTCCGTGAGGTGCTGGTCGCTGTTGTGCCAGTTAACCGTGGCAGCAGTAGCGAGACTCGCCCCGCCCAAAACCATCAGGGCGATACCCAGGGGCAGGTTTGCCCCGGAGAAGGCCAGGATAGCGCCGAGCGCCAGCAGGAAGCCGCCGATAACGCCCGTAATGAGCGCCAGCGTGTTCGCCAGTTCCTTGCTCATGCCCGACCAGTTGAGTCCGATGGTAGCGCCAAGGCTTACCGCCCCCGCCGCCATGAGGCCAATGCCCAGCGGAATATTCGCCCCGGTCACGACCAGAATTGCACCTACCGCCAGCATAAAGCCGGAAACAATTGTGGTGATCTCCGCAAGGCTGTCCTCAATCATCTTCTTGATTTCACCAATGCGGGTCTGCACAGCGTCACCAAGGAAATCGTAGGTGGGCAAATCGAAATCAAATCCGCCTGCGCCACCAGCACTCACCCCGGAACCGCTTCCACTGGTGGAGGGAATGATGTTCAGCTCGTCAAAACCGGCGGTATACTGTTTGAGCTTCTTAGCGGCCCCAGCGGCGTCATCCAGGTTGTCCGCCAGCGCCCCAGCGCCAGCGGCGGCGGTACTCACACCGGAGTAGTCCACCTCCGTCAGCTGGAAGCCAGCGAGGCTTGCGAGAGCATTGGCAATTTCCCGGATCACCTGCACCACGGCGATGGCGTAGGGCAGGATGGCGTTCAGAGCCGGAATGAAGATATTGCCGATGGCACGGGAAGCCTGCGTGAGCTGCGCCTGCAGGATACGGAGTTGGTTGGCGGGCGCTTCCAGGGTTCTCGCCATATCACCCTGAGCGGTCGTGACCTGAGTCATAATGGCGTAGTATCGCAGCTCCGCCTTTTCCGCCTGGGTCATGTTGGCGATCTTCTTGGTAATGCCGAGGTTATAGGCTTCCTGCTCCAACCGGGCCTGCGAGAGGTCATAGCCCAGCCGCCGCAGGGGTTCCAGCTCGCCGGAGATACCGGACTGCAGCTTCTGCATGGCGTCCTCGATGGAGATGTTGAAGAAGGAGGAGATGTCATAGCCCAGCTGGGTCAAGTTCCGGCTCATGAGCTGCGCTCTCTCCGCCGTATCCCCGAAGCCCGTCAGCAGCGTATTGAAAACGCCCTGATTCCGCAGCCATTGCGCCGGGTCAATGCCCAAAACGTCAGACACCTTCTCGGCGTAATTCTGCGCCTCGGCGGCGTACTGCCCCAAAGCCACCGTGAAGAGGTTCAAGTCCTCCTGATACTTGTTGGACTCCGTGACCGCCTGGGCGATGTAGTGCCCGATCCGGCGGAACGTAACGGCAGCGGCGGCGACATTCAGAGCTTTCAGCCCACCGGCGAACTTCCCGGTGGTAGCGCTCGCCTTGCTGGTGGAGGCGTTATACCGCTCCGTGCTGGTAATGAGCTTCTGAATTTTGGATGGAAACGCCGAGAAGCCGTTGGAGACCTTCTGCATCTCGTCAGCGAAGGGCTTCATGGCCTCGGCAAGGTCCTTCATCTCCTGGGTGAACTTCTCGATATCCGCCTGGTCCAGCTCCTCGATCACGTCCGGGAGCTTCGAGAGCTGGTTGATGAAGGTGGTCAGCTTGGCCTTTTCCAGTTCAGAGAGCGGGCGCAGGCCGTCAGCAAGAGCGGTCAGCTTGTCGCCGTCCGTCCATTTCAGGCCAGCGAGGGCGGTGTTGATGGCCGTGAGCTGGTTTGCGATGGAGGAGGAAATCTTCACATTCCCCAGCTGACTCAGGGTACTCAGGGTACTCAGGGCGTTGGCGAGCCGGGTGATCTTCTGTGAGGCGTCGCCGCTGTTGAGACCTTTCAAGGAATTGCTGATCTCCCGAATACTCTGCGCCGTCTTGCTCAGGGCCGTCGCCCCGCCGCTGGTGGCAGTTTTCAGGCGACCGAGGGTCTCGATCAGGCTATCGAGCCCTTCCACCGCCTTTGCGCTGTCATTGACGATCTGGAATTCCAAGCCCTGGATTTCCACGTTCTCAGCCACTCACCTCACCGCCTTTCTCCTGAAACTTCTGGTTGACCGATACCATGAAGGCTTCCATATACGCCTTGGCACGGTCATCGTGCTTCTCCCGGGCCTCCTGCCGCTCCTCCCGGTCCTCCCGGTGAAAGAGGTCGTAGGGCCCATCCCGATAGGGCGTGGGCTTCGTCCCCTTCTTGGCGAACGCCCGAAAGACCGGGGCGGCGTCAATGAGCGCTTCATAGAAGTAGGCCCCTTGCAGCCATGCGTCCTGATTTTTGAGGTCCTGCCGGATTTTCTCCGCCTTTCGGTAGTACTTCACGAGTTCGCAGTCCTGCTCCCAAAACTGCTCATATCTCATGCCGATCGAGAGGTAGTACGGAAAGACTTCGTAAAACTTCGGCGTGTAAGCAAGGAGGGGAGTGGGGCAATGGTCGCCGCCACCCCCCTCACTTTCGGAAGATCGGTCGCTTACCAGCCGGTCTTCCAGTTCAGGTTTCCCTCGTTGCCCTCCTGCTCCGGCTCGTCCAGCAGACTCAGCAGCGGTTCGTTATACATCTCCACCAGGGCGGCGATCAGCTCGTCCTTGTGGTTCAGGCGGGCGTAGATGCTGTCGATCACGTCCCGCTTCACAAAGCGGTGGTGGGCCAGAAAGGCACCGGCGAAGAGCGCCGGGAGCATGGTCATGGGCTTGCGCTCCACGTCAGCGGCGACGAAGCCGTTCTTCTCCATCGCCTCCACGCTCTTGCGGTTGTATTCCAGCGTATAGGTCACGCCGGTGATGGGATCATTGATGGTCAACTGCTTTGCCATGGTTAATCCTCCTTGTCTCAGGTAGCCGAGAAGCTGATGGGGGTAGAGGGAGCGATGGTGATGTTCATGTTCACCACTTCGTTCACGCCGCCGCCCACGGGATACACGGAGAGCTCGCCGTCGAAAGCGAACTTGCCGTTGGAACCGTCGGGGGTCAGGGCACCGTCGCTCTCGGTGCCGCCAAACCACACAGCGTAGCTCTGCTTCTTGCCTTCCAGGGCCTTGAGGGTCTGGAAGTCCGTCATGGTGTAGTTGGCGGTGAAGGACAGACCATCGAGGGACTGGATGCCAGCGATGTAGGTCTGCATATTGTCGCTCAGGGTGGTGGTTTCCAGCATTTCGGGCTCGCCGCCGAGATCAGGGAACTCCTTGATGTCGACCAGCTTGCTCCACGTATCGCCGGTATCGGCTTTCTTCATCAGAAAGACCTTGTAGGTGGAAATAGCCATTCCATTACCTCCTGTAAAGAGTAGTTCCGTCCGTTTCAGCCTTGTACCGGGCCACCAGACGGTAGATGGTTGCGTTCTCTAAATTGGGAACCGGGGAGAGGGAAATGCGCCGGAAGTTCTTGGCGTACATGAGGTCGTCCACGAACTTCATGATCTTGCGGCAGACGGTCTTTTTCCCGCCCGCCTTGTCGGAGTAGACGTTCACCTCGTACATCAGCGTGGCGAACCTCTCCGTCTCGCCGCTGTCCATGTGGGCTTCCGTGGTGTAGTTGTCCTGCTCCACCAGGCTCACATAGGGAAAACGGGACGGGGCGTTGACATACTCACCGCTCACCAGAATCCCGGGAAACCGCTCCCGCAGGGCGGCGGCGATGGGCGTGTAAATCTGACTTTCCACGTCGATCATGCGAATACCTCCCTTGCGATCTCGGTGAGCCGGTCTCGCAGCTCCTTCACCGTTTCATACATCGGCATATTGGCGGGGTTGCCGTGGGTGATGACCACGGCCCCGCCGTTTTTCTTCTCTTTTAACTCTCCGTTCGTGCCGGGGTCGCCGTAGTAACCCCAGGACCGCTGCTTGCCGTGCCCCTGGCCGTACTCGCCACGCCTCATGCCGAGTTCTCCAGCTTCGGGATGGTCATCGGGATAGGTCACGCCCGTGCCAAACTCGACGAAAAGCGTCGCCATGCCGGTGGCTACCACAGCCCGGGTCTCCTCCCCACGGGTCTCCACCCTCACAGAGACATCGTTGGTGCCGTCATAGACGGCCCGCTCAAACCGGACGGAGGCGATCTCCATGCCCTCCTGGGCCACCCGGTCGAGGAAGACGGCGATGCGCTCTCGCTGCCAGTCCCTCCACCGCTTCGCCTCCCGTATCAGGCGGTCGATGCCCCTCTCCGAGAGGCGGATCGTGATCGGCTGACTCACGATACCGTCACCTTGCTCACGGCGTAGGAGATGGAGTTGAGGGACCTGGCGACCCGCCGGACCAAGTAATCGTAGAGCGGTTTCCCGTCCTCGTCATACTGCGGTTCTTTGTCGATGAACAGCACGGTATTCTCGTCAATGGGGCAGCTCAGGTCATCGGTGACGATCACCTTGTCGTACCCTGCGAAATTACCGAACTGCTCCACCTGAGCGGAGCCGGTCGCCGCCGAGATATTGGCGTTCATCGCCACGGCAGGCTTGTAAACCACCAGTTCCTCGCCGGTTTCGTTGCCGTACTCGTCCTTTGCAGGTCCCTTATGGTCATACAGCAGATACCAGAAGGGCGATTTGTTGCGGTTCAGCGTTCTCATACACTCAACCTCCCATCACAGCGGCAAAGGGAACAATGTCCCTCAGCAGCGTAGGCGGCACATCGCCGTCTTCATAGGAGCGGGAGATACCGTTCTCGCTGTGAGCGGTCTGCCCTTCGGCTCCCCGCTTGTTCAGCAGATACACGGCAATCTCCACCTGAATGTGAGCGTACTGGTCAGGAACAGCGGTCACGGTGGGGTCAAAAGGGTATGCCTTGCGGCACACCTTGTTTCCGGCGATAGAAAGGTAGGTGGAAAGCGTGTCCTCGTCTGTCTCGCCAGTCATGGCTTTCACCATTGTCAACTTCTCAGCGTCCGTCATGCTTTCCACCTCCTGTCATTCAGCGGGGTCTTCGGACTTCTTGCGGGACTTCTTGATAACGGGAATGGGATTTTCCTCGGACAGATTGAACTTGGTAATGATTTCCTCACGGGTGAGGGCTACGGGGTTGTCGAGGGTATCAACAACCACCGTACCCATCACCACAGAGGTACTTTCCAGTTCACGCCGAGTAATCACCTTGTCCTTTGCGGTAAAGCCTACGTTACGGAAGTGATCTCCCTCCCTCACATACACTTTTCCGTCAGAAACATAGAACATGGTGAACCTCCTCAGCCGTTGGTGATGATCTTCGCCAGCGCAATCGTCTTGGGGTCAGCCACGATAGACCAGTTGGCGGTAGCCGCAAGCTGAGCGTCCGTGGGAGAAGCGGTGTAGCCACTGGTGGGCTTGGTGAAGCTGAAACCGTTGGGGTGCATGGTTTCACGGATACGAGTCACCAGAGCGTCATAGCCGCCGCCCTTGAGAGCGTCACGGGTCAGCTCGGAAGGAACCTTCACGGGGGCAGGAGCGTACTGGATAGCGCCCAGACCGAGAACGTAGGTGGTGTAGGTCGCCGCCTTGGCACCATCACCGCTGGTAGCGGCGGTAGTGGGGCAGCCATCGTCCACAATCACGGTCATGCCGTTCACCGTACCGATACGCAGGGGGCGCTCCACGCCATTTGCATCCGTGTACTTGAGGAAGTCCAGCAGTTTCAGGCCAGCCATGTTAGTGGCGACCTTGCTGTGCATAAACACAAGCTGGAAAGCGTCCTGATTGTCGCCCACGGCCTTCTGGATCGCGTCACCGATGGTGGTCGCGCCCATCTTGTTAGCGTCCGCAACGGTGGTGGAAGCGGAAGACAGGTCGGTAGTGTGGTTCGCCCAATCGGCAAACTCGCCGCTGCCAGTCACGCCAAAGACCGCATTGAGGATTTTCAGCATAATAGACTGGCGCTGCTTCTGCCAATACTTGGACACCTGAGACACGATCTGCTGCATGGGGTCTGCACCGCTGTTGTAGTCAACGATGAAGTCCTTCTCCTTCCAACCATGGGCACGACCGAACACGATACCGTTCTGAGCGCCGCCAGCGGGGTCGGTCAGGGTGATGTCGGTTGCGCCATCGTAGTTCTCAGGAGTGCCGCCGATGACCTTGTAGAAGGGCAGGGTGTAGAAGTCAGAGCCGTTGGCGATCAGCCGTGCCAGCTCTGCGTTCGGGGCGACAGCGCCGCTCTCAAACATAGCGGTCAGAGTGGGGTCTTTCGCGTTTGCCCAGTTGTAGTTAAACAGCTCGGGGTCAAACGGGAAACCGAGATAAGAAGCCATAGTGTTTTACCTCCATCATTACTTCAAAATTGTCTGCCAGTCAGAATGTTCCTTGATGAACTCCAACTGCGCTTTGGTGTCGAGTTTCAGAAAATCAGCCTTGGTCATCTCGCCGCCCTTACCACCGGCGGGGGGCTTGGGGGTATCTTTCAGAACCTTGGCTTTTACATCTTTTTCATACTGTTCCAGAAACTTCTTCTGTGCGGCAAAGACCTTATCCATCTCACCGTTCGCCATTGCGGCAGCGGCTTCGGTCGCCAGCGGCTCAGGATAACCCTGTGCAGCGAAACTCGCCTTGTAACTGGAAACGGTCTTTTCCTTTTCCAACCCCGCCAGCTTGTTCTTCATTTCCTCGAACATCTGCTCATTTTCCAGCTTCTTGCGTTCTTCCTCAGAAAGCAGCTCATTGTGCTTCTTCTTCCAAAACGCAAGCTCGGAAGCAGTCTTGTCAAAGACATCTTTCTTCACATAGCCGGTATAATCAGGGTCGGGAAAATCGTAGTTTGCGAGGGCTTCCGCTTTCTGCTCAGCGGTCATATTCGCAAAGCCCTCAATGGTGGAAACATCAATCTTTGCCATACAATCGTTCCTTTCTGCGCTTTTTAGCGTGCATCTCCGCACGATTCCTTTGTGTTTACGGTTCTCTCCGTTTTGTGATTTAAGGCTTCTCTGCCTATTCAACGCCTTACGGCGATTAAACCAAAAGAAAAAGGGCTACCAATACCTTTTCGGTATCAGTAGCCCGTAATGGCTGTCCCTACCGCCTATGCGATAGGCTGTTCGTATTTCTTTTTGCTGCTGACCGCCCACACGACCACCTTCTCGTGCCGCTCTGCGATCTCAACGGTCTTTCCCGCAGTCAAGATTTCCTCAATCTTCCTGACCACTTCCGGGGTCAGGCGGATTTCCTTTTCCATCAGGATTAACCTCCTTCTGCTTGCTTGCGAGTTCAGCGGCCTTTTTCTCCTGTTCCTCAGCATAATCCATACTCATACGGTAGGCAAGCTGCGGGTCGGAGAACATACCGCAATGGGTAAAGGCCAGAACGGGAGCAATCTTGGGATTACTGAGCATAGTGGTCAATACGGTCGCTTTTTGAGCAATATTTTCATAATTGCGCCGAGTAAAGCGAACCTCCACGTTCGACAGCTTTAATTCCAGATCACTCAGATCGGAACAGATATGCAGAACCAGCTTCAAGAACTCTTTTTCGGAGAGCTTGAACATCAGCTCGGAGTCCTTCGCTCTGGCTTCCGCCGCCGACCAACCGTCACGCATGATGACCGCAGAGCCGGTATCGCTGGTGGAAGAACCACCGTTGCGGTTCGGCATACCGCAGATCGTCAGCACCGTGTTATAGAGGTGATCGACCAGCGTTTGTGTCTGGCTCTGGTTCAGTTCGGAGGTCAGATACTTGATTTCCCCTTTATACTGCGGGTCGATGTCCTTGAACTTGAGTGCGCCCTCGTCCCGCAGCTTGGAAAAATCATCGCTGGAAATGTCCACATTATGAAACAGCATGAGCGCCTGAACAAACTGTTCTACACCGTCAAGACGGTTGCTGTCCACCGTATTGATAGCGTCCAGCAAGGGAAGGACGATCTCGAAAGCACCCAACCGGGCGTTGTTCGCCGGGTATTCGATAATGGGAATACCGAGCGACTGGGCTTCTTCCCGGACGATCATACTCTGGTTTTCAACCTCGAAATAGCGGTCTTTCGTATAAATGCTGTAAATCACCGCACCGTCCGACCGCTGAATGTACTTCACACCCATTACGGGCGGTTCACCGATGGAATTGGCATACACCACGAAAGCAAACCGAGGGTCGAGGGTGTAAATCTCGAAGGGAGCTTCATCACTTTCCTTCTCAAACACGCTGTCAGGAAGCACCATGCGGTATGCCGTGCCGCAAATGTGAAACCAATCCGCCAGTTCTTTGTCCTTTGCAGCCTTATCCTCGGAAAGACAGTAGCCGTTCAGAGTGGTGATCTTGTCGGCAACCATCTTATCATCGCTTCGGCTGACATACTGAATGGGTTCCCCCATCAGATAGCCGACCTTGAAGGACACGATCTCATTGGCGCGGTTCTCGACCACCTTGTTTTGAATCTCAGGGCGGACTTCCTTTTTACGGTTCAAAATCGGCTGTCTGCCTTTGTAGTAGGCATAGAGATATTCCATATCCGCTTTGTTCGACCAATGCGTGATAAGTGCCTTTCTCAGCACGTCCAGCACATTGTCCCGTGTGATTTCCATCACATCGGTAAAGATTTTCTTACGACCGAAACAGCCCAAGACAGAATACCTCCCCTCTACCTATTTTCTCTCTTATCATTGTATCAAACTCTCCAATGCCTGTCAATAGCAAACTCTTGATTATACCATTCGCCACGCCGAAAGTAAAGGACTCAGTAGGGACGCTTGAAGACCTCAACCTTACCCCCGGACAGCATACGGATTTCGTTCTCCAACAGGGAGATGGAGTCAGGAGCGTCATCATGTGGAACCTTGCCGGAGCGGGTGTAGGTGGTCACTTCCTTCATGAAGTTCCAATACTGACTGCCCCGCTTGTAGGTGGAGGGGTGCTTGAAGTAGAAGTTCTTCTTGATGTTGTCGGAAGCAAACTCGATACGGGTCTGCTTGTTGGAAATTGTGCGCTTCGTGCGGATACCAACAGAGTACCCACGCTCACGAATGATCTGGTCAACATCTCTGGCGAAATACTGACCGGCATTGTTGGACTCAAAGACGGCGGAAGCAACCTTGTTCTCGATCAGGCACTTGGCACATTCCGGTTTCGTCACCTCAGCGGGGGAGTCATCAAAGACCACATCAACGATATACACATCGCTGCCGTAAATCTTCGCCACCGGCATGGAGGTCGAGTCCGAGCCGCTTTCCGCCGTATCACCAACGGCAATTGTGATGTCCGGGTCACGGTCTTTCGGCAGCTCGAAGAAATAGTTCAGCTCGTCCTTGTTGAACAGCAGACCCTTCGCTTCAAAAGGCTGTTGCTGGAACTCGCTCTCAAACTGCTCGGCGCTCAGAAGCTCCCGCTGCTCCCGGAAGTAAGCGGTAGTGAAAACCTTCTTGCCCTCCCGCTCGTACTCATAATTGCTCTCGTCCGTCACGAGATCGAGGGCGGGTATCTCAATGGCTCTCCACGCCCAGCCCTCCCGCTGTGCGTGTTCCTGCACACGACCAATGGGGTCATACAGGGAATAGCGGGTACCAGTAAAAACCATCGGCGTACCTTCGATGGCACGACCCATGATATCACCGGAGATCACTTCCCATTTGTCATCGAGACGCTGACGGTTCTTCGCTTCCTCACGGCCCTCCACACAGTCATCGAGGTAGAGGACATTGGTGGCTTCAGACAAACCGACCTGCCGAGCGTCAATGGAACGACACATGATGGTGGGGAAACGGGACTTGCTTTTCAGATTTATCGTTTTTGAGTCAGCGTTAGTCTGAATCAGCCGTGCGTCCGGGAATACATCATAGAACAGATACTCGTTAGGGACTGTCAGGTATTCCAGACAGCCGTTGTAGAAGCTCTTTACAAGGTCATCGCCTGTCCCTTCCATCAGGGTCGAGCGGTCAGGGAACTTGCCAGAGAGCATATTCACAAAATTGATACCTGTTTGAGACTTTCCCGCTCGTTTTGGCATGGAAATTGTCAAAAGACGCAGTTTTCCGTCCAGAACATCTTGGAACCCCTGCACCATCGGCCTGAGATAGTGCTTCCGAGGGGCGTAAAACCGCTTTTCCGGCTTGCGGTCGAGTTCGATATAAGTCATGAAGGAGTCAAAGTCATGGGGTGCTTCAAAGAGAAGACCCCGCCGCCATTGCTCGTAGAACTTCACCCCGCCGCCATGCCGCACCTGATCGGCAGAGAGCGTCAGCAGCTCTCGGTTCACCCTATGAGCCGCCGAGAAATCCTCGCCTTCCCACTCCCGGCACAGGGAAAAGAGGTCGCTGTACGCCCCGCTGTCCTCCGGTCGGCGGTCGATCACGGCTCGGATAGATCCTGCCAGTTTTTCATAATTCATGCGCTTTTCCTTTCCAACAAAAAAGACGAGCTACCCCTGCGTTTCCGCACAGATAGCCCGTCTTGGCTGTCACCCCCGCCCCTGCGGGAGCCTGTTATCGGGATTTCGCCATCAGCTCGGCAAACTCCCGGCTGTTTTTCTTCACCGTCCGCTCGATCAGCCTCCCGTTGCTGTAAAGCACCCGGAAAAGGACCGTGGGAGAGAAGACGTTTCGGGTCTGGCTCACGCCCCGCTTCGTTCCGCTGAGACCGCCCACCACGGCCCCGGTGCTGCCGAAGAGAAAGCCGCCTACCGCCGCTCTCCCGAGAGACACATTCTTCCCCCGGGTAATGGACTCCTGCCCCATGCCGTCATCACAGGGCTCGGCGGCAACGGGGACCGGCTTCCCGGGGCGCAGGGGAAAGCCCGGGTATTCCTTCTGGAAATCCCCAATGAGCTCGCTCCACTCCCGGTCCGGCAAGTCCCAAACGCTCTCCGGCTGTCCCCCGTTCATCGCCGCCAGAGCGCCCGTAAGCGTCGCCCCGTCGGAGCTGACCATGATCTCGGTGCTCTCTTCCCCCTTCCGCAGGTAGAAGACGAAGGGCAGGGAACCCTTCCCCACACGGAACTTGGTCCTCACCTCAATGCTCTCGCCCGGGCACTCCTGCTTGATGGTGCAAGACCGTTCACAGACTCTTTTGATAAGCTGATAGCTTTCGCTGGTAGTCATGGGTAATGAAAACTGATAGTACGCCATTCACACCTCTACCCCTTTCAAAATCGGCTCATGAACACCCTTGACCCAATTCATGTCGCCGTATTTATACATTCCCTCGTACAGAGGGCGGTTGCCAAGAATACTCTTGATGGTGGACACCTGAAACCGCTTGCCGGAGCGGGTCTGGTATCCCGCCTTTTCCAGCAGCTCCGTGATACCCAGCATGGAAACGCCGTCCTCGTGCTTCTCGAAGATGAACTTCACGATAGGGGCTTCCTGCTCGTCAATGGTGAGAACACCATCAACTACCTTGTAGCCGTAAGGACGGCGACCACCGCTGTACCCACCGCAGGAAGCCTTGATGGAACGACCCTTGCCGGTTCGCAGAGCGATGTTCTTTCTCTCCTGCTCTGCCACGAATTGAAGCAGCGCACGATAGATGTTGGCAAACTCGCTACCCTCTGTGAAGCTCTCCTGCGTACTCAGAAGTTTGATGTTCTTCTTTTCCAGCACATACAGGTAGTAGAAGTACAGCTTGGTATCACGAGCCACACGGTCATTCTTGAATACGATCACCGCTTCATAGGGAGGATTGCTTACATCGTCCCCATAAAGGATTTCGTTCAGGCCGGGGCGGTCATCTTTCGCACCGCTGATTTCATCAATCTTCCAGTCCACGATGTTATAGCCGTTTTCGTTGGCATAGAGAAGAATGGCCTGCTTCTGAACCTCGATACCGTATTTGTCATCATCGGCCTGTCGCTCGGTGGAGACTCGGATATAGCCGATTGCGTTTTTGAATGTCATCATGGAAATCACCTCTTGCATATAAGGTAGCATAAGTAAATGTAATTGTCAATAGGTAAGTGTAAATAAGCCTTTTTATTTTTTGCGGATATTTTTCAGCTCACCCCGCCCTCGCTGCCGCTGTCATATCCCCCGCCCCCGATACCCGTTCCCGTCCCGCCGATCAGGCCGAAAAAGCGCAAAAAGAACCGCCCCGGAATAGCACCGGGGCGGGGTATCACTTATTCAATTTCAATATTTCAATCAGGATTTGAAACGGCAGCAGGAGAACCAGAAGAACGAAATACATCAACCATTCACCGCCCTTCGTGCGCTTCCTCTCGGCGTGAATTGGAGATCAGGGGCGAGGGGCTGCACCCACTCCCACGCCCCGCCGCTCTTGGCCTGCCGTATGACCCATGTATGCAGGAGCGCCAGCGGGTTATATTGGAGGGTGTAGCGGTAGCGGGTGCCGGTGGTGAACTCCTTCCCGGCGTGGTATTCCGTGAAAATGCGGGATTGCAGATTGATTGATAACATGGCTTTTTCCTCCTTCACCAGTTCCGACCCGTGGCGGCGATGTATGCGAGATTTTCCACCGCTTCGCCGTGCGTAATGTTCCATAGCCTGTGCAAATGCCCTCTCAGGCGCTCAGAAGCGCACCAGAGCGCCAGAACGCCCTCCGGGGTCATGTAATACACCGACCCGCCAGCGTCCACCAGAAGCCCCGCAGGGGCTTTATAACGGTACTGCTGAAATACACCGTTCCAAGGCTTCATATTTACGCCCCCTTCCGCTCTGCGGTGTAGTGGTCGAAATGGCGACCGCCCGCAGAAGTGCGGCAGATGTACCCGCATTTGCTGAGGATAGACCAGAAGCACGACACGCCTACGCCGCCCTCGAAATAAGGGAGAATATTATACCCGGAACCATAGCCCAGCACCTCACCCCACGAAACGCACCCGCTCGAAAGCGTTTCAAAGCTCCGCCCCTCCTGCAAGGCGGCTTCCGCTGCTTCATACAGCACCCGCAGAACGGCGGCGGACTGGTTCAGCGCTTCGCCTACGGCGGCGCTCTCCTTGTCATACCCGCACCCGGAAGCGTGGCCGGTGGTGGTGCCATCGTCCGCCCATGCTGTTGCCGTGGGGTTGTTGCCCCAATAGCTATTTCGTTTCCATTCCACAGTTACGGACAGGAACGAGAGGACAGGGGCAGCGGCGGCGCTTCTCAGCTTTTCGAGCTGCCGGGCTTCCCACTTCTTCACATCGGAAAAAGCCCGTTCCGTAGCCACCAGCACAGCCGCTTCACGGCTCAGGGTTCCGGCCTTGTATGCGTCCCACTTCGCCGGGGTCAGGTACTCACGCAAAGCCCGATCAGGTTCGCCCCGGTGTTCTGCCGCCCATGTCCGGCAATAGCCGTTTTCAATATAGAACTTCTTCCCGTCCATACGGGAAAGGGCTTCGGCGTGGACAGCTTCGGACAGCTTCGGAAACTTCTTGGCGGCGGGGTCTTCGGGTTCATCGGTCTTTACATTCAAGAAAATATACCATGCTCCGTCATAGTCTTCGATCTCCCAAGCGTAGCCGGGGAAGGGGTTCCGGGTTCCGTCTGCCATCGTGTTATCGTTCATCTGAAAATAACCGTTCTCGGCGCTCTCGCTCATGTCCTCATACCAGCCGGAAACCTCCGGGACATTTGTCAGAGCCTTGAAGAAACGGCGTAGCGCCGTTTTGTAGCTCTTGCACTCGGTCATGAGATCGCATTTGATCCAGCCATTTTCACGAACAACGGTGACTTCCTCATAATTGCCAGCGGTGCCACTCATTTCGAACTCTGCGAAACTGTTAAAAAATCTGGTCTTCATATTTCATTCTCCTTTTCTGCCCTGTCGGGCTGTCGGTGGTTTGATTTACATTTACTCCGTGAAAGTAATTGTAATATAGCACGATTGCATTTACCTGTCAAGCGTAAATGCAAAAGAAAATCAAGATTTTTTGCAAATATGGCAGCTATACATTATAAAGGCCGAAAAAATGTTGCACCCACCGCCAATCAAACCGAACCCCGGCACCCGCCGCCCCGCCTGCCGGGAGAGAAAAAGCCGCCGACCCCGGAACGGGAGATCGGCAGCTTTGTCATAGTCGCAGACCCTCGCCGGAAAGTCGCAAAGTCGTTCGGGCGAAAGTCGTGGGATAGTCGCAAAAGTCGTGAAAGTCGCTCAGTCCTCCGAGTCATAGTCGCTGGACGCACCCACCACATCTTCGAGGTACTTCTTTTCCAAGTCCTCGGCGGGAACCTGATCTCCGAGCTGCTGGTTGGGTGTCAACACGACCTCCTGCTTGTCCGCATAGCCGAAATGGTTCTTCATCAGGAAGATCGCCGTGACAGGGTTGACCTTTCCGTTCTGTGCGTAATCTTCCATCTGTGCGTTCAAAAATTGATACGCTTTTTTTATAAGGTCACGGCTTGCGAGGGGCAAATAGTCGCTGTCAATACCGTTAGCCCATGCCCACAGTGTTTTCCTGTGTACTCCGAAAGCTAATGCCATTCCTGCCACGCTTGGCTTCATATCGTCCTCAGCACAGATTTCAAGATACTGACCAATGCGTTCCTTAACCTGTGCAGGCTCCTTCATGTCAGGGGTTTCCCAATCCCACATTCTCAGCGAGTGGGTAATATATTTCCGATTTTCACCCGGTTCCATGTGAACGCTCATAGCGTCACTTTTGTCAGGCCGCTTATTGCCGCCAGTTCCCTTCGGTCTGCCACGACCACGCTTTTCAACAATTTCATCTGCCATAGTCGTTTTCTCCTTTCAAAGTCGCCAAGGTGATAAAGGTGAGTAATCGGGTGCATTTCCCTATAACTATTTCTATATACGCGCGTATAAGAGAGAGTTATAGGCATTTATGCCCGATTACTCACCTAACTCACCTAAAATACGAAAAACAATTTTTCAAAACACGCCAATTTGAAAAAAGTCTTTGCAAAAACACTCACCTTTATCACCTTTATCACCTAACTACCAGTCGGCGTTGATGACCACCTTGTTCCCGTGAGCGAGTGCCGTTGCTACAACGCTCTCCACACCGTCCCAGTTGTAGACCTCTTTCTTCACGGCGTAATCGACAAACTGCTTTGCCTGCTCGTTGTCAAGAACCATGTCCTTGCCGCACCAGTCATTCTCCTTGGTACGCTTCTCATAGGGGACATAGTAACCGAGCTTTTCCAGAAAGTCGTACCAAAGCCGACCACCGCTGTCGGTGCTGGCAACATCTACCGTGGTGATAATTTCACCACAATGAGGGCAACGGACATCTTTGCGTTCCATGACCGTAATATCAAGACCCATTTTCCAACACCTCCTGAGCCATCTTCACCAGCTCGACCAAATCATAGAACCGCCGAGGGTCTAACCCGGTCTGCCGCTTCACCTTGTCCAGATGATAGGTCACGGTGTTCCTGTGCATGAAAAGTTGACGAGAGACTTCACCAATATTCATGCTATGATTTGCCATCGCCACAACGACGTGAGCGTCTTCCTTATTCATGGTCGATCTCCTTTCGCAGCTCGTCATAGAGTTCCGAAAAGCGGCGGTTCCAGTGGCGCAGTCGCCAGAGGAATAGACAGCCTACAACAATCCATTCAACGGCGGCGATAGTTGTCAGAATGTCACTCATGCCCTATGCTCCTTTCTCGCAAAGCGGTTGAGCAACACGCTCACAGTGAGCTGACCAATCCTGTTCACATAGGGGCAGTTGAAGCGGTCAGGGTGAGGGACGCTGTTACCGAGGTCGATGACCAGATCACGGGTGTTGTAGGAAATGTCCTTCGTGATAGTCGGCGTGGCGTAGATTACCACATCACGGTTCATCGTGGCCTGCAAGAGACTCTTGGTTTTGGAGTGCGCCACCGTCACCGTTGCGTTACCGAGGGTGAGGTATTTTGCCAAGTTCTGAACGGCATGACCCCGGCCTACAATGGTAATGTCCTTAGCGTGAACCAAGTCTAACGCAAGCAGGAGCGCCAAAGTTGCCTGAGACACCGATGACATTCCCTGTGAGTAGGAGTGGTCAATGTCAACCTCGGCGGTGAGCTTAATGTCAGACGGGACGGTTTCTCTGTCCACTACCACGGCCTTATACGGAGGACAGGGGTACTGAGTGAGGTCACAGTCAATACCCAACAGGTCAGCCTTGCGCTTGACCGCTTTCAGAAATACGCTCTCGTAGGAACCCAGCAACAGCAATCTGCCGGTAGGGTGGAAGCGGGTGGTTTCCTCGTCCAAGGCAGCAGAAAGCGTTTTGATTTGCTCCATTACATCATTCATAGTGCTTCTCCTTTCTTTCAAAGTCATGAAGGGAGATCATCTTTTCACGGGTGAGTTTGTCAACCACTCGACCGATCTCTGAATACCCGCAGACCGCCGCCAGCCGTTCAAGGTTTCCCTTGGTCTGCGCCGTGACTACGATGGAAATACGGCGGAGGTTCTTTTTCTCAGTTTTCATCGCTTTCCTCCGTGAACACGGTTCCCTCGAACCCTTCCGCTCGACCGAGAAGTCTCCACAGACCTTCTTCCTGTTCGCCGCAACAGGGACAGGCTTTAGCGGCGATTTTTCCGAGCTTCTGAGGAAAGTCCTCGTCTTCCTCGACATACAGAAGGTGTTCACATTTACGGCACATGAAGACGGTGAACATCGGGGGTAGTGGGATAGGTCGCTTTCGTCCACAACGATGACAGACCCACTCGTGCTTCCAGTCTTCACGAGTCATTTCATTACCACATACACACTTTTTACTCATGTTTATCCTCCATTCGGTCGCAATCGTCAGAGATTGCACAGTCTTCACAGCCCTTATAATAGAAGCAGTTCCGGCAACTGGAAATGACAGGCATACACCGCTCAGCGTATTCTTCACGATTGGCGGCAGGGCAAGTGCCATCGACACAGGCCACGCCCACATAGTCGGGGCAGTATTCAGGCTTCATCATCGCTATTCTCCTGCTCACGAGGAAGTTTCACGGTATTGCCATTTTTCAAGTCATCGCTGCTGAGTTGATAGGACACCAACTGCATACCGTGAGCCGTGACCTCTACGCCGTTAAAGAAACCTGCGATAATGCCATCAGGAATATCAAGAGTAATTTTCATCAGGAACGCTCCTTTTTGAACTGCTCAATGTCTCGGTCGATCAGACCGTTCAGTTCGGTTTCCGACATAAACGCAGCGAACACCTTGCCACACTTCACGCAGTAGTTGACGAAGTGACACCCCTGCGTGTCGTGAATGACTTGAAGGTTTTTGTCGTACAGGTGGTGTCCACCAGTCAGGAAGCACTTAATTCTTTTCCACTTCATCACGGACGCTCCTTCACAATACGGTCGCCGTAGCAGGCGGGATTGATGATCTCAATACGAGCGGTCTTAATTGCTTCTGACCACTCGGTACAGCCTGCGGTATTACGCACCATCATTTCTTCCGGGTGAAGGCGAGTCAGCAACTTTATCCGCCACTCCTGCAAGCAGAGTTTTCGCTTCCACTTTTCCAGCAGGGCGAGTTCTTCATTGGTTGCGGTCATTACCCAAACCTCCTGTTCCATTTTTTCATAGCATAGGCAACATCGGTATAAACTTCGGTTCGACAGTAACACTTCTTGCACATGACATAGCCGGGTTTGTTTTTCATCAGAATGTTTGAGGTGTAACCGTAAGGGCCAGCCCCATCACCCGTGTAACGGATTTCCGCTTTACCACCACAGAACGGGCAAGGTTTTAATTCTGTCATATTATGACGCTCCTTTCAGCCTGAGGTTCTTGTAGACGGGGTAGCCCTGATACACGACCTTGCCGCCATGCCACTCAGGGTGCGTTTCCATGTCGGCGTTGAACCGCTTGGCAGAACAGGCAAAGTACCCGTTGGACTTGCACCAAATCTTGTAAGCGTCAAACAGAGACTTCGAGCGGGTATTGACTCCTTCGGCCTGCTCACAGCGTTCTTCGAGGAACTGCAAGCACAGATCGTTGTCACGCTCGTACTGGTTGACCACCTTCCGCATGGCGGGGGACATTTTCAGACCGAACCGCTTGTACTTGAAGTACCCGGCGACCAGCCAAGCGAAAATGCCCTGCATAGCTTCCTGTGTCTGAAATTCATTTTTCAGGTTCTTGTCCTGCTCTGCTTCGGTGAAGTGGCGGTTGAACTCAATGACCCGCACACGGTCGGAAGCGAACAGGGACTTATCGCTGACGGTTGGAAGATCGTTGCAGGAGAGCCAAAGGGTGAACTGCGGCAGGAAGGTTGTAGCAGTCTCATAGAGGTTCCGAGCCTTGATTTCTTCGCCGCCCGTGAGCTGCTTGATTGTTTCCTCGTCCAGCTTGCCATACTGGTTGCTCTCTGCCATTGTGACGAACCGTTTGCCTTTCAGGGAAGCCAGCATGGGGTTTGCTGCTTCGGCGTTCTTCGAGCGTTCTGCCTTGCAGATGATCGACACGGGGGACACGGAAGCATAATCACCGAGAAGGTGGTGAATTGCCGAGAGCATGGTGGACTTACCGTTGCGAGTGGTCTTGCCATGGAGAATGAACATACATTCCTCGTTTGCCACGCCCAACATAGAGTACCCCAACGCCTTTTGCAGATAGTCAGCCTTGTCTTCGTCATTACAAGTAACCTCTGCAACGAACTTCTCCCAGCGGCGGCACCGTGCGTCCTGCAAGGTGTAGTTAAAGTTGGTCTGCATGGTCAGGAAGTCGTGCCAGTCATGCTCCCGGAACTCCATCTTTTCGAGGTCGAAAGTGCCGTTCTTGCAGTTGATAAGGTAGGGGTTCGCATCAAACTCCGCCGAAGTAATAGGAAGCACACTGGCAGCGTCCTTCATCAGCCGGTCACGGAAGCGCCGGTCGCCCATCTTTACGATGAACTTCATATACTCGGTACGGCGTTCTTCATTGGCGATCTCGCCGCAGTAGAGAGCCATCAGGCGGCAGAACTCTTTGATCTTCTCCGCTACCAGCAGAGAGCCGGTGTCCTTACGCCATGCGCCCTCGGAGTAGGTGAACCAGCTTTTCGCTTCGGGGCAGTAGCGGGTATCATTCTTGTAGCACTCGGAGAACAGCTCCGCCATGCCGGACTCGTCCCACGAATACCCCGTTCCGCTGATCGGGTGGCTATGCTCAGGCTGTGCTTCCTTAATCTGAAACATCACTCTGGACTGAGCTTCGTCCATGATGTAGCGACCGTTGGAGAGCTGGAAAAGCTCCTGTTCTTCAGGAGCTGTCATAACTTCATCACTCATGGATTTCACCTCCTTTGTCTTTTCCGTTTGGATTAAAGTTGGAAAGTGCGCTTTTACAAGCTAGGACACCCATCTTATAACCGTCTTGTTCACGACCGCTTAGACGCTTGCGATATAGCCGCTCTTTATCAAGTAGGGCAGATAACGCCATCTGCAAACTGTCATATTCGAGTTTTGTCATTATCTACACCTCCCCATAGAAGAAAGCGTTTTTCAAAGCGGTGTCTACACGGCGCATGATCTCAGGCGGCAGGGTGCAAACGTACTCCCAGTCATCGGTCATATCAATGACCCGAACCTGCTCACACTCGACCATGCTTGAGCCTAAAGTCTCCCAAGCAATCACAGCATGGGTCGGCATTTCTACTCGCTTAAATTTACGGGTCAGGGGAACGACAATGGTGGTGGGTGAGAACCGATTGCCAACGTTATTCTGTACGATTACCCACGGACGCTTACCTGCCTGAACATGACTCCCAGCGAGTAGAGGAACATCAATGATAACAACATCGCCACGCTGATAAGGTTTCATAATTACCTCCAACGCTTGAAGCGGTCATAGTAGTCCATCTCTCGCGCCTTTTGGCGCTTCTCCAACTCTTTCTGCCGCTCATGTTCTTCTCTTTCACGCTGGTATTTCTCGCATTTCGCATGACAGCCAGCGTACCTGTCAGGACAACCGTAACAACACTCGATAGCACTCATCGTCTATACCTCGTCACAGAGTTTACAATTAACTCTACCTCGAACTGAAGGAGAGGGGGCTTGCAGGCTTGGGAGTTGGCGTATAACAGTTCTTTGTAAATCTCTGCTTTGGTGTAACCTTGGTTATGGAGCTGACCCGCCAGAGAAGTCAGGCTGAGGTTCCGGCTTCCCGGTGTGATAGGCGGGTATTCAGGCTTCAAATGCAGCTTGCCGTTTTCAGGGCGGCGATAGATGGGGGAATAGATACGCTGAGGGGCAACCGTACCTGAACTACTTTCCTTCGGTGTGTCGGGAAAATACTTCTCGATCACATAGTCAATCGCTGACTGGTTTTTAACGATCTCGGAGAAGATCAAAACCTCGCCTGTCATGATGAAGTACCGATTGCTCTTGTAAATCTCCACGGCGGCACGGTTGTTCTTACCCTTGAAAGGCAGCTCTCCACGAACGAGAATGTGAACCCCTCTCCCGCTTCTGGACTTTTCCGTGTAGGAGTGACAACGAGCGATAATGTCAGCCGCCAGCGGGTTTAGAAGCCCATCAGTAAAGCCATCGTCAATGTCGATACCTACAACCCCTGTATCGTGAAACACATAGCCAAGACCGTCATAGTAGCCGTGCTGGACATTGTGCTCAGCGTCAATGTAATTTGACCATGTATCTGGGTTAGATGAAGAAGCTGCCTTTTTGACGGTGGCCTGCATAGGAACTTTTGACCCGCTCCACACATTGACCCACGCCTTTTCTGCACGGAGTTCAGCGGGTATATTCGAATAGCTCATAGGCTTACCTCAGCTTTCATACGGACTCGGTAAAGACCAGTCCCATCTATCGCCGCCATGGTAGGCGTTGCGGAATTGGTTCCTCTCACCATCGCCAGAGAACCATAGGTAATCCGCAGGGAGAACACGACCGACCTCAACCTGACCTTCTCTCTCTGCATACCAGCGGGTCAGTACATCTATACAGAGAGTAATCAAACCATTATCGACCGGGTTTTCCTCGTTGTACCCTACGAATTGTTTAGGTGTAGTCACGACCGTTATAATATCGCCGTAGCCATGATTTACACGGTTGAGCGCACACCACACACAAGCCGCTTTCTCAGCGTTAGAGCTGACCCCTCTGGCTTCTCCCCATAGCATTTTCGCCAGTACAATCACTTCCTCGTCTGTCCACGGCTGAGGTGTCACCTCCGGCTCTGGCTCCGGGGTGACTACCTCTACCGCCTCGACAACGGGAGAAGGTTCTTCAACCTCAACCGTGGGTAATTTCAGGCAGAGGACAGCGACAACGGTGACGAACCACAGGAAGATCGAAAATCTCAGCCCTCGCAAGGGGTCTTAGATTTGCTGGACTTAGGCTTTGTCGAGGTTCCAGCAAAATAGAACTTGTCATCTACGCAGATGGGGAAATCGGGAAAGAGCTTGCTGGCGGTCTGCGTTCCACGAGAGCAAATCTGCTCTGCCGCCGTAAGCGACATTTCATCTTTCACAAAGTCCTTTCCCGCAGCCATGATATACGGCACTTTGCCGTCAATGCTTTTCAGTTTCATCGGGTTCTTTCCTTTCTTTGTTCCATGCTTCCACATCAACGTCGATACGCTTCAACATTTCTTTACAGAGCCATGTGTAATCATCCGGCATTTGATAATACTGGATAAGGCGGTCATGCTCGGCAGAGAAAGCGTCATAGAACTCCCGCAGGCGTTTCTTGCCGAAACCGAGGTGAACATGGAGGGTGTAAAGCACCATAGCGTCAATGTCATCGGCGTAGCGCCTGTCGGCTTCCACGATCTGACGATTGATCTCCATGGTCATCGCTTTCTTCTCAGCGGCAGTTAAGACTGCACCGAACACCTTGCCGCCAGCTTTCTTAATTCTCATACCTCAATGTCCTCGAAGAAGACGGGATAGGTCTGTTTCAGCAGGGTCAGAAGCATATTGGCAACGACCCGCATATCAGGGTGAGCCGCTACGGGGCAGCGCATACGGCAGAAATGACGCCATTCTCGGAGGTCAGCAGTCATGACCACCTCGGTTTTCAGGCTGTTCGGAAGGACAGATCGAGCTTCCTGCGGGGTGCAACCCTCGCTCAGCAGATCGAAGTAGGCGACCTCAGCGTGTTCACACGACCGCTTCCAAATACGATAGGTGGAGTCGGTCTTGGCGAAGGTCGAGGGACGAATGACTGTGATCTCGCCGCCGAAGCCCTCTTTGCCATAATTGCAGTACCGAGTGGACTCCTGACAGAACGCAGCCAGACGGTGACGGACGATCTCATGGCTCACGCCCCGATCGCAGATGAAGCGGACAGTGAGAGAGCCATGCTCAATGACAGCTTCGTGACCCCGCTTGATAATGCCTCGGACGAACTTTTCTGCGCTTCCGTCCGTGATTTTATCCTCAGACTTGTAGCAAGTGCGCCCTGCGGCTTCGATGGTGGTCAGAAGGGTCTTATAATCGGGAGCGTTGATAAGCTCCACAGAAGGTTCAACGATTTTCATTTTTACTCTCCTTTTCTCGCTGTTTTCGGTAATCACGGTATTTACGGGTGTACTCATAAGATTTGCCAAAAACATGAAGTGCAGCTCGATAGAGATTAGGTTCGTACTTTTCGGCAGCGGAAAGTTCAGCTTCAAAATCCTTTCCAAAAGGACAACAGGAACACCCAGTTCTTCTAAGCCCGTATTTTTGATAACAGTCAGAGTGTTGTACTTCAAATGCAACCTCGTAGGAGGTTTTATCTTCATTCTTAAACCAAAATATAGGCCTGAAAAGAGAAGTACCGCACGGAACATCATCAAAACAGGAAGTATAAGCACTCGATCTCGTTCCGCCCTCTGCCTTTCGTACTCCTTGAATATTCAAGTCAGGAGCGAGTTCACTTTCTACCATGTGTGCCGTTGACTTTTTGGCTCCAAAACAGCAACCGTCAGAAATAGGAAAGTCAGGGGGATTTTCAACCATAAACTCTTTGAGCCAGTTGTTATACCCAATATTCATTTTGGATTTCGCTCCCCAATCGTTACACCACCAACGGAGTGCCACTTTGCATTTCGGATATTTAGCGTACAATTCCTCGAAAGGCGCGTCTTCCCATTGAAAATTGTGCTTTTGTAGGCGATGTATATAATCGCTTACTCGTTTGTTTAAAAACGGGTATCCATACTTTTTCACGCCAAGAGGGACAGGAACCTTAGCCCGTCTTCGTTCAATGGTGATACCGTACTTTTTTTCCAGAAAATCGAGGTGTTCCTTTGTAGCTCGAAACTCCAAACCTGTATCGTAAAATACGTAGTGAACCGTGCTGAGCGGGTAGCCAATACGCTCAATCATGTCAATGACAATATCTGAGTCGGCGCCCCCACTCACAGATACCATAATTTTAGGGTATCTTGTGAAATGCCGTATTCCAGAGTTTTCACCTCCGTAGCCATGTATCTTACCCCATGCTTTGATGAACGCGCTTTCAATTTCAAATGTCCTCATTGACGGATCAACAGAATTGAGAAAATCTATCATTGAATCGTAGGTTTGCACGTCTTACACCCCCGCAACATGGCTTGCCAGCATATCGGCTTGGTGTGTCCACAGCACATTCGGGTACTGGCTGACTGCTCTGGTGTAGTCATTCCACTCAGACTTGTCGGTGAAAGCGCCCATGTGGTAGCGGATACACATGATTTCTTCATCAGTCAGTGTGTAGAACTGAGAGAGAAGCATGACGGACTTATCGCCGTGGCCTTTCAGAAGGGTGTCGGGGTTGTACTCCCATTTGAACGAGTCCATGACAGATACACCGTCTACAATCAAGCGACTTGCCGGGTGACGGTACTGGTCGATCTTGCACAGGTCATGGAACATACCCACGATGTAGGGAGAACGGGGGTTCTTCCATGTCAGGTGATTATCCTGAGTCAGCGTCAGGAGGTACTTCGTGACCATGTAGGAGTGTTCCAGAAGACCGCCCTCGTAATTGCCGTGGTACTTGGTGGAAGCAGGGGCAGTAAAGAAGCCGGTGGTAATCAGGTAATCCACCATATCGACTGGCACGAGTGGGGTTCCGTCAGGCAGCTTCATGAAGTTCAGAAAATCGGTCACTTCGGACTTAGAGAAGCAGTCAGACATTTTCGTACTCCTTTCTATGGATACTCTTTTCGCTGTCGAACCCGTCAGGGTAACGCTCTTTAAGCTTGTTAATGTTGTACTGTGCAACAACATCCAAGCCCACATCTAAGCCGGTTGCCAACTGTGCGGCGTACCAAAGAACATCGCCCAGCTCGTCAATGAGCTTTTCACGGTTAAGGTCGTGACCCTGAAACAAGGATTTTTTCACGAGGTCGATACACTCACCCGCTTCGCCACACAGACCCATGACCCCATTTTCGATAAGACCCTGATTGGTCAGCTCACGGTTTGTCGTTCGATAGGCGAGTACCTGATATTCATTCAGCGTCATCGTTCGTATCCTCCAATTTCATGAAGCAGCCCCAAAAGGTCTGCGATTTCTTCCCGCTGTGATGACCAAATAAAGGCCGCTGTCCTATCGCTTTCCAAACTTTAGCGGCAGGGATCTGTGTTTCTGCCCATTTGAAAATCAATACGCCATCGGGTTTAAGCACACGCATACACTCTTTGAAACCGGCGTGAAGCATTTTTGGCCAGTTATTGTCGAGTCGGCCATACTTTTTAGCCAACCATGCGTTTTCTCCAATCTGACGAAGATGGGGCGGATCCCAGACAACAAGAGCAAACGAATTGTCATCAAACGGAAGATCCGTAAAATCGCATTGAATATCGGGGGCAATAATGCAAGATCTCTCGGACTGGCCGTTTTCCGATTTCCAAACACCATACAGTTCTTCAACTCGTTTGTCTGCATAAATTGCGGCGGGGTGATTTTTATTGAACCATATTGATCTGGATCCGCAGGTCACATCAAGAATCTTCTTCCGGGGATCCATTATCCGCCACCTCCATTTCCAGCACCGTCATAATGGCGTAGTTAGCGAGATCAATCAGGGTGTCCCGGATAGACTCGTCATTGACCTTCTGCTCACCGCCACGGGAGAGGTTCTTAAAGCGGCTGAACTTATCTCCCAACCGGATACGAGCCATCGCCATTCCTTCTTCGACGAAGGTCTGGTGGAAGCTGTCACCGTAGTCATGGTTTTTCTGCTCATAGAGTCTGTTGATATCCTTGCAGATTTCAGCGTGGCGCTGAACCTTGGAGAGCGAACAAATATAGGCTTCTGCCATTGTAGCTTATCCTCACTTTCAACATAGTTTTCAACATACCATTGGCGAGGGAGAGCCTTTCAAATTAGCCCTCCCTCGCACCTGGTATCAGCCAAGGAGAGCTGCCAAATCCATCGGGGTCTTAGGAGCGGCCTGAGAAGCCGCAGGAGCGGTTTTAACAGCGGGGGTAGTAACCGTATTGCCAGCGCCGCCCCAGCCCTCAGAGGGGCGTTTATCCGCCAAACGGACGAAGGTAATGCTCTGTCCGGGCTTCTTCTTGTTCTCCTGAACATCATGTTCCACATCACACTCAATGAAGTGACCAATCAGGTCGGTGTGGTCGATCTCGGTCAGGTCGAAGTTACCGAGCGCAGTCTTGGCGAAGTAGCTGAAAGCGTTGTATGCACCCTCGTTGGGAGAGCCATCGGATTTCAGTAAGGAGAAGCGCTCGATGTGCTTACTGCCGGTCTGCGTCTGCATATAGATTTCCAGCTTGCCGAAGTCTTCCTTGTACTTCACATCGGTAATCTGAAAGACATGAGTACCTTCGGGAATGAGGGTGAAACCCTCGGTGAGTCCGATTTTAGCCATTGTTTTTGTCCTCCTTCATGGTGTAGAAATTGAGCTGTTCTGTGTACTCGCAGGGGAAGATGATACCAACCAACTGGTCTTCGTCATCGGGGTACTTGGCGTACTGCTTGACCAGCAGAGCTTTCGGTACGCTCTTGTCGCTTTCCAGATCGTAAGCGTACAGAATTTCGCAGAAGTCAGACTTCTCGATCAGCGACCAGTCATCATTGGTGATGGGAAGGGTCACGGTGCTGTCCTGCGTGGCGAAGATACGGACACAATCTTTGATTGCGCCGTCCGGCTCAGGCATGATTGCCTTGACCAGCGTGGCGTACTCGGTGCAACCGACCTGAGAAATCAGGCGACCAATGCCGTCAGGCATTTTCTCGTTGCTGTGCCCGGTCACGCTGCGGATACCATCGGGAATGAGCATAAGTACGGACGGGGAAGCAAGCCAGCGTTCGTCCATGTACTCGTAGATAGCGCCGCCATCAGGGGCGAGGGACTTCACAAACTTGGAAAATTTCATAATTAAACCTCCTTCAAGGCTTGATTTAATCGTAAGCAAATGCCCACATGATAGGCAATACACTTTTCACCCGCGCACGGATAGAACTCCTGCGTGGTGCAATCATTTGAACCAACCGCCATACCCTTATGTTCTTCCGTGAAAATGCGATAAGGGCAAAGTTTGAAATTGCTTTTTTCATCAAGGCAATTTGCGTTCACGAGTCAATCCTCCTTAATGATTTTCGGGGAAATGCGGTAGCTGTCCTCGGTGGTCGTGTACTTCGCCAGAATACCGTCCGCTTTCATAGCGTCCTTGTCGATCTTCGTGGTGGAAGTACGGCTGACTTCCCAATTATAGGCAGAGCCAGCGATAGACACCTTCTTGTCACCGTCACGAAACTGAGCGATTGCGGCTTTCTTAATCATGTCGGTCAAGACCTTGTACCGCTTCTCGTCCTCAGCCACCTCAGCGGCGTGGGCATCCAGCTTGGCTTTCAGGTCTTCGGCTTCCTTGACCAGCGCCGCCATGTCCGTTTCGGGGGACAGATTGTTGGTGCGGAGGGCTTTCAGGATTTCAGCGTCCTTGCGCTCGTCAAAGGCGGGGGAAATGCCGCTCTCCACATAGTCCTTCCACCATTTCAGGGCAGGCTTCACATACTTCTTCTCGAAGTCAGGATACCGCTCAGACACCTTGAAGGGACGAGTGATGGTATTCTCACCGCTGCACACAAACTTCTCAGGATTGTCGTAATCCTTGGGTTCGAGGAAAGAAGCGACCATGATAACCTCGTCCACGCCGAGAAGGTAAGCGTACAACGCTGCCTGCAAAGCGTAATACTCAGGAATATCGTCCTTCCAGTCCTCGACACGCTTGGAAGTCTTCATTTCGAGGACGGCGGTGGGCTTACCATCTTTGCCATAGAGCAAGTAGTCCCACATACCGCCGAGAACGGGACTTTCCTTGAAGAAGTCACCGTAGGTCTGATGGAAGTAGTCTTTGCCCCAAATGTCGGTCGGTGTGACCAGATTGCTCATGAAGTAGGTCTGCTTCATGTACTCGGCCTGCTTAGGCTCGATGGTCTTACCGGCGATGGTGTAGATCGTGTCCTCGAACGGCTTCTGATAGGTGCGGGTCACTTCACACCAAATCTCGAACGGCGTAGACCACGGGTTCAGGCCGAGGATAGTAGCAAAGCGAGTACCGGTCAGCTTCTTGGGACGCTTGGGCGGGATAATCTGGATTTTGTTGCCGTCAAGCCATTCCATACTTTAACCCTCCTTCGCCGTTTTCATTTCGTAGCCAGCCAGCATATTGTTCACACCCTCAATCAGAGCGTCACACTTGTCGGCTTCGATCTTGGAGAAGCCCTCCGTCTTCATGGCGATGGTCTGCACGAACTGTTCCTGCTCTGCGTCAATATCCATGAGCTTTTTCAGCAGACTTTTCAGCGTACCGACCTGTTCCTCGGTGGCAGCACCAGCAGGAGCGCCGGTCAGTTCCTTCTTGATCTCCTGACGCTGTTCAGTGGTCACAGGGGGCTTCTTGGTGACGGTGGGAGCGGGTGCGGGGGTCGTGTCAAACTCGCCGCTGTCGATACTGTCATGCTCCACAATGTCCAAAACGAGCTGCCACAGGTAGCGGCGAATGTAGGTGATGGAGCTGCCGGTCGCCTGCATTTCGTTTGTGACCTGATTGCCAGCGTTGGACACGATGGGGGCGATGGGGGTGTACGGTGCAACAAAATCAATGAAGTCCTCACGGTCATTGACATTGTAGACACGAGCGGTCGCCTTGTCGCCGTACATGGACGGGACCATCATCAGACCGATTTCAAGGAAAATCTGCTCGGCCTTGGGGACAATGTCCGCCAGCTCGAAATACTTATATTCGAGCTTCATGTGCTTGCCGCTCTTGTCCACGCCAGCTTCGAGGAAGCGCACACGGGCAAGCTGTAACTTCTGGAACACATTCATGGTGGAATAGTCCACCGCCGCAGTCTCAGCGGCTTTCTTGGTAGTAGCCATATTTATACCTCCAACATTTCTAATAATTTTTTCTTGATGGAATTGACTCTGCGGGTATTTCGCTTGGGCGGCTTCTCTCCGAGGAAATCTCGGACATAACGCCGTGCCAGCCGGATATACCAGTCACGGTCAACCACATCAATCGTCAGGTGATTGTCGTTGTCTACGACACATTTTGCGGGGAGTCCAGCAATCTTGACGGGATTGCCAGTACCGAGGTGGATTTTGTAGAGGGTTCCGTACCGATGGTCTTCCGTAGCGTAGACTCGGTTGACCTTCTGCACGACCTCCATCTGACCGTCTACTTCATGGAGAGCGTCACTGTATTTGCTCCCGGCTTTAGCGACCAACTGGAAGTCCAGCAGGCGGTCGCAGCTCATGATGGTATCTTCGACTGGGATACCATAGGCCAGATAATCCTTGACGGCCTTGGCAACCACGCAGGCATTGTTGTTGATGTTGAACGCTCCTGCCGGGGCAATTCCACGAACGAGAACGCCACCCTTGATTTTAGGGTCGCCCTCGAAGGGAACTTCAACATAATTGTTTACATCTTTCTGGCAGATGGATTTCACGGTATCTTCTTCAAGCTCGAACCCTGTGCGCTCTTGCCACTCGCCCGTGATTTCTAAGACTTTCTGGTATTCGTCTTCATCAAAGCTGACCATGATACCATCGGTGTTTAACTGAATAACCTTTAAGGTCTTACAGTCTGTTACCAAATGATTTGCCAACTCCAACAAAAATAGCTGGCCTGAAATACATACTGATCTTCCCATGAGAGGGTCATACAGCGGGTTATAGCGGTTCAACATAGCCCCATAGGTGGTGTTCAGTACCAGCTTCAAAGCATTCGCCGTAGCTTTGTCACCCGCTCTTTTCGCCTTTACTCGCCGCTCAATGGTGGCGGCGTAGACATCGGGAGAAGGGATATTTCGAGAAGTATATCCCATTAGTGTCATCAAGTGCGGGTTCAGTAGTAGGAAGCAACATCATAGTTTCTAATCATTCGCTTTCCCACTCAAATCACCGCCTTTCTTCTGGACGGACGAAGAAGATACTCACCGTCCTCATGATGGTCAGTCACTCTCTTTTTCAGAGTGTTGTATGAGATGTTGAGTTCTCTACTCCACTCCATCAGGGATTGCCGTTTCCCGAACGCAGTAACAAAATGTGTCGTAGAACGGTTACAACAATTCTGACTTGGCGTGACCCATCGGCAATTATCAGGGGAATACCCCTTGTCATTGTTAATACGGTCAATGGTCAAGTCATTACGGTAGCCGTGTGACAAAGCCCATTCCTTGAAGTTGTTCCGTGTTCGCCATTCGTGGCAAACGGTAATACCTCGTCCGCCGTAACGGGGGAAGTAGGTTGAATTCGGGTTAGTGCAACGCTGAATCATGTTGAAATGGATGATGTCCAACCTGTCTCTCATATTTCACCTTCCTCTCGGTAACACGGGATAGCCCCATGAATACCGCCGTAGGCAATGGTGCAAGGACAGCCGCCTACCATCAAATCGAGCTTTTCCTTGAACACCACTTCGTCAGGAATACTCTTGTCCTTCAACCGTTCGAAGAAGTCGAACACTTCCTGCGGAATGTACTGACGAAGCAGCTTCGGCGGATACTGATATTCCCGCTCGTCATAGTGCGGCTTTTGCTCTGCATCAAGGTAAGCAGCGGTCAGCTTGGCGTTGGTCATGTAGAGGGCCTTTGCAGGATACAGCCCCTTTTCACGACCCAGCGTGAGCTTACTGGACAGATAGCCTTGACGAAGATCGTCCAGCCTGTCGGTTGCGTCAACATCATGGCGGCAGTAGAACTCGACCTCTCGCTTCTCGTCCTCAGTCAGAGGGCGGTCGATGTTAAACGGAACAGTGGTTTCACGAATGTCCATTCCGAGGTGCGCTTCGATTGCTTTCAAGGACAACCCCATCTGGCAATCGTCCATCAGGTCATATTGATCGAAGAAAATCCCGCAGTCACGGAGAGGGGCGTACTCCCAGCCCTCGTGACCGCCAACGATGATAAAATCGTTGACCGCTTTAACTTCCTCCGGCGTGAAACCTGAGAGAACCGCTTTCAGAATGAATTGGTCATAGTGCTTATTGTTGAACCCTGCCAACAGGGGTTCTTGGGTCATGAACTGTTCGACCGCTTCATTGTCATTCCAAATCTCGGTGTATTCCCCCGTGACCTTGTTCTTGAAGACAAAAAGCCAATCGTAGGCAAATACCTCGCAGTCGAAAATGAAAGGTTCAAGGTTCAAGGAACTTGCACCCCGCTTTCCGGTAGGTGGTACACCGCTTCTTGTAACTTCTCACGAGGTACTGGATACCATCGTCCACATAATCGTAGGCAATAGGCTCACCTTTTCCCTCGAAGGTACGAGCGATACGACCAATGCTCTGAGTTATTACAGCGTAGTCTTTCTGCGGTGTAGTCAGGTACAAGCGGTCGAGCCGGGGAATGTCTAAGCCTTCTTTCGCCAGAGAGTAGGTGGCGAACAGATACCGCTTGCGTCCCTGCCGCATTTCCTCAATGGCCTGTTCTCGGAGAGCTTTGGCTTTCTTCGTGGTCATCTTTCCATCAATCATGACGGCCTGTTCCCTTAACTGCCGAGGAAGGTGGTTCATCAGATATTCCAGATGATTTAGACGGTCGGAAAGAATGAGATTGTAATGATCTTGGTTCTCGACCAGATCGGCGGCAATTAGCTCGTTACGGTCATACCTATCAGCGAGGAAATTGACCAACTTAGCGTAAATGATCGTACCGTCCGTGTCCAAGAACTCACGGCTGAGTCCTTGATGTGTGGCACGGGGTAGAACGCTGACGGTCATAATCTTGTCTTTCACCGCTTCCTCCGGCACCTGATAGGCAATCCCGCCCAGCAGAGCGTAGGTGGCGGCAATCATACCGTCTGCCCTGTGAACCGTAGCGGACAGGCCATACTTGTGTCGAGCTGCCAGAGCGTTCAGCACCTTTGAGAACTGCGTCATAGCGGTTGGGGTTCCGGCTACACGGTGGCACTCGTCCACGATGATACAATCCCAAAAATCACGATACTGGCTCAGATCGAGGTTGCACATCGTCTGTACCGTTGCGAAGGTGATTGCTTTACCGATTTGAACCCTGCCTTCGGTGATCGTGCCAGTCAGAGAAGGACTCATGTACTGTTCCGCTCGGCTTTTGCTCTGTACGAGCAAATCCCGTGTATGGGTCAGCCAGAGTGTCCTTCGACCTGTATCTGCCGCAACAGCAATTCCGATCTGTGTCTTACCGCACCCCGCAGGGGCTTGAAGAATACCGTAGTAGGCAGTTATCAGGGCTTCCTTGGCTTCCACTTGGTAGTCATAGAGCGGAATGGTACAACCGAAGTCCACCTCGGTCGGTGTAGGAAGATTGACCTTCATGTGACAATCGTCCATCGCCAGCACATCATTCAGACAACCATAGGGAAGAACCAGCGTGTCACCGTCCCATTGAAACAGGTACAACTTCTCAGGGGTGTTGCCGACCCAAAAGTGCATACGGACTTTCTTGGCATACTCAGGATTAGGAAGGATAAGCTGCTTCTTGCACCATTTAAGCAACTGCTCAGACGAGTTTTCAATTCGGAGCTGATTGCCAACAGTTACTTGCATCGGGACACCCACTCTCCGAGTGTGATACCGAATCGCCTAATATCGTTGGCGGACAGCACAGTTCGAAAAACGGACAATTCCAAAAGCGTAGAGAAGGAGATAAATCGAACTTCACCGGTTATCAGCCTAATTGCAAACCAGCCCTCTCCATTCCCGGTTTCCTTCCAGAGCGTCATAGCGGAAAACTGGTTTTCTTCGATACGCTCCATCTTGAAAATGTTCTTAGAACAATCCTTACAGTCAATGGGATAGCTGACACCGTTTCGAGCCACAATCACATCGAACGGCTGACCTTGACTGTTCTGAGCGAGATTGTGCGCCCAAAAGCCACAACCCGACAGGCTTAGGCATAAGTCTCTTTCGAAACCAGTGCCAACCTTGCGATTGACATTCATGTTTTCACTCCTTTACAAAGGAATAGGTCTGACATATAATCAGATTGAGCTTTTACGCTTGCCGTTGATGGAAGTACCAGTTCCGTCA
>ERZ1034701.58-NODE-58-length-44660-cov-8.413586_pt1 | contig 44660 bp, 56 predicted proteins | sample MGYA00520651_ERZ1034701 | MGnify/ENA primary metagenome ERZ1034701 (study PRJEB33766, sample SAMN09781713) | gut metagenome | biome: gut microbiome | host: Homo sapiens | place: Madagascar | study: EMG produced TPA metagenomics assembly of the PRJNA485056 data set...
CTGGTTTACCAGTGAAGGAGTGATGTTGAAACGGATAATCTGGATTCTGTTCTTACTGGGATTAACGGGGGGCTGTGAGCTATTTGCCCATGATGGCACAGTCAACATTAGCGGATCGTTTCGCCGTAATACATGCGTGCTGGCACAGGATAGCAAGCAAATCAATGTGCAGTTAGGCGATGTCTCGCTGACACGTTTTTTTCATGGGAATTATGGCCCGGAGAAATCTTTCATCATTAATTTGCAGGATTGCGGAACAGATGTCAGCACGGTTGACGTCACCTTTTCAGGAACCCCCGACGGAGTGCAGAGCGAAATGCTGTCCATTGAAAGTGGTACGGATGCAGCCAGCGGGCTGGCAATTGCGATTCTGGATGATGCGAAGATATTGATTCCGCTTAACCAGGCGAGTAAAGACTACAGCCTACATAGCGGTAAGGTGCCATTAACTTTTTATGCGCAATTGCGACCTGTCAATAGCGATGTGCAGTCGGGTAAAGTGAATGCCAGCGCGACATTTGTACTTCATTATGACTAATACGTGGAACAGATTGGCGCTCTTGATTTTCGCCGTTTTATCGCTGCTGGTGGCGGGTGAATTGCGGGCAGGAGTGGTGGTCGGCGGAACGCGATTTATCTTTCCGGCAGACAGAGAATCGATATCTATTTTACTGACTAATACCAGTCAGGAATCCTGGCTTATTAACAGTAAAATCAACCGCCCAACGCGTTGGGCCGGGGGGGAAGCGTCGACAGTGCCAGCACCATTACTGGCCGCTCCGCCACTTATTCTCCTGAAGCCCGGTACTACAGGCACGTTGCGCTTGCTGAGAACGGAAAGCGACATCTTGCCTGTGGATCGCGAAACGCTATTTGAGTTAAGCATTGCCAGCGTGCCATCCGGCAAAGTTGAAAATCAGAGCGTAAAAGTGGCGATGCGCTCGGTATTTAAACTGTTCTGGCGACCCGAAGGTTTGCCGGGCGACCCGCTGGAAGCTTATCAACAATTACGCTGGACACGGAATTCGCAGGGTGTACAACTCACTAACCCAACGCCTTACTACATTAACCTGATTCAGTTGAGCGTAAATGGTAAAGCGTTAAGTAATGCGGGAGTTGTGCCGCCTAAAAGCCAGCGTCAGACAAGCTGGTGTCAGGCAATCGCACCGTGTCATGTCGCCTGGCGGGCGATAAATGATTACGGCGGGTTGAGTGCAAAGAAGGAGCAAAATCTGCCCTGAAACAGGTTCGGAAAACGTTTGCGTTTTTTTTGCCGCAGGTCAATTCCCTTTTGGTCCGAACTCGCACATAATACGCCCCCGGTTTGCACACCGGGAATCCAGGAGAGTTCATGTACTACCCCTTCGTTCGTAAAGCCCTTTTCCAGCTCGATCCAGAGCGCGCTCATGAGTTTACTTTTCAGCAATTACGCCGTATTACAGGAACGCCGTTTGAAGCACTGGTGCGGCAGAAAGTGCCTGCGAAACCTGTTAACTGCATGGGCCTGACGTTTAAAAATCCGCTTGGTCTGGCAGCCGGTCTTGATAAAGACGGGGAGTGCATTGACGCGTTAGGCGCGATGGGATTTGGATCGATCGAGATCGGTACCGTCACGCCACGTCCACAGCCAGGTAATGACAAGCCGCGTCTCTTTCGTCTGGTAGATGCCGAAGGTTTGATCAACCGTATGGGCTTTAATAATCTTGGCGTTGATAACCTCGTAGAGAACGTAAAAAAGGCCCATTATGACGGCGTCCTGGGTATTAACATCGGCAAAAATAAAGATACGCCAGTGGAGCAGGGCAAAGATGACTATCTGATTTGTATGGAAAAAATCTATGCCTATGCGGGATATATCGCCATCAATATTTCATCGCCGAATACCCCAGGATTACGCACGCTGCAATATGGTGAAGCGCTGGATGATCTCTTAACCGCGATTAAAAATAAGCAAAATGATTTGCAAGCGATGCACCATAAATATGTGCCGATCGCAGTGAAGATCGCGCCGGATCTTTCTGAAGAAGAATTGATCCAGGTTGCCGATAGTTTAGTTCGCCATAATATTGATGGCGTTATTGCAACCAATACCACACTCGATCGTTCTCTTGTTCAGGGAATGAAAAATTGCGATCAAACCGGTGGCTTAAGTGGTCGTCCGCTTCAGTTAAAAAGCACCGAAATTATTCGCCGCTTGTCACTGGAATTAAACGGTCGCTTACCGATCATCGGTGTTGGCGGCATCGACTCGGTTATCGCTGCGCGTGAAAAGATTGCTGCGGGTGCCTCACTGGTGCAAATTTATTCTGGTTTTATTTTTAAAGGTCCGCCGCTGATTAAAGAAATCGTTACCCATATCTAATTATTTCTTCGAATTCCTCTTTATAAGATAATCAGGGCTTTATTTTCAGCCCTGGTTGTTTTATATTCATCGCTGTTGCTTATTTAGACATTTTGTACTTTTATTGTTGAGGTTATTAAGCGAAGCGACAATGGATTGTGTTGCTGCGGTTTTATAGGGTAGGGGAGAGGCAGATGCGAATTAAACCAGACGATAACTGGCGTTGGTATTACGATGAAGAGCACGATCGAATGATGCTCGATTTAGCCAATGGTATGCTATTTCGCTCACGTTTTGCGCGCAAGATGTTGACTCCAGATGCCTTTTCTCCCGCAGGCTTTTGCGTTGACGACGCCGCGCTCTATTTCTCTTTTGAAGAAAAGTGCCGCGATTTTAATTTATCTAAAGAACAAAAAGCCGAACTGGTGCTGAATGCACTGGTAGCAATTCGCTATCTCAAACCGCAAATGCCGAAAAGCTGGCATTTTGTTTCCCATGGTGAAATGTGGGTGCCCATGCCGGGCGATGCGGCCTGCGTTTGGTTGAGCGATACTCACGAGCAGGTCAATTTGCTGGTCGTTGAATCTGGCGAAAATGCCGCACTATGCCTGCTGGCACAACCCTGCGTTGTTATTGCGGGTCGCGCGATGCAGTTGGGCGACGCCATTAAAATCATGAACGACAGGCTGAAACCGCAGGTTAATGTTGACAGCTTCAGCCTCGAACAGGCTGTCTAACGCGCCAACTTAAGTGCAGTCTTCGGTACACAGCTACAGCAAAGAATGGTGCCATCATCGCCCATTGCTGATTTTTTCAGCGGCGTGACTTCGCCTTCTAAAAGCTGAACACGGCAACTTCCACAAATGCCCGCGCGGCAAGAATAAGGGATACGAATTCCCTGATTTTCTAATTGCTCCAGCAACACCTGTTGGTTATTTCCACGAAATGCCTGTCCCTGCCAGTCAATATCTACATTTGCGTCCGGTTGTTGCGTGATGTTGGCGGTATCATCAGCGGCAGCTGCGCCGTAAATTTTTGCCGGAGCCGTTGCCAGAATTTCCACCTCATCGCCAACGCGAATCACGCCGCTATTACGGGCAATTAAATTCTGACCAAAATCGACATCGCCGTTATCCTGGGCAGTGCGGAAAGATTGCAATGTTTTTAATGGTTCGCCTGCCGGATGTTTTTGCCCTTTTTCTGGGCTGACGGTGGTGAAAATACAGCGGCTACAAGGTTTAACCACATCAAACACCACATCACCAATGCGAATCACTTTCCAGCTATCTTCTTCCCAGGCTGACGCGCCGGAAACCACCAGATTGGGGCGGAATTGCTCCATTTTTACACTGGCCGGACAACGTTGTTGGAGATCACGTAACGAGGCTTCGTTAGCAAGAAGGTAAGGATAGCCATCAGCAAATGACAGGGGTACAGTGTTGTGGCGTTTCACGCGCCGGGTCATTTGTGGCCCCACCCAGCGTAATTGCACTTCGCGGGAGAAAAATCCACTTAGCCATTTGTTGATCGCGTCTGGCGCAATTCGCGCGGTAAAATGTGTGCCCCAAACTTCGGTTGGTGCGTCTTGTGTGGCGAAATCAGCAAAACGAACATATGCGCTACTGCCATCTGGTGCGGTGAGATGCAAGCCATCATGCACAGGTGAAGGAGTAAACCGTACCATCTGGGGAAACTGGCGAGCGGTAATAAACGTACCGTCAGGTTCCGTGATCATAAAGATGCGATCGAAGGCCAGACCACTGACATCAGCCAGAGCATGTGTAAGACCAATGCCGCGCATCGATTTAACAGGATGAATAAAAAGCCGGGTTAATGTCGCCACGGTGCGGTCCTCAAATGAAAATAAGCCCTCAACTTTATGACATGACGCGCTTATTAGCTATAATGCGCAACAATTTTCTTAGCGCCTGTCCCATTAGGCTATTTTATTTGTCAGTTTGGCCCTGGGTTGTGCTCGAAATCCTCACGTACTTGTGTACGCTCCGGTTTCTCCGCGCTGTCCATGTCCAGACTGACTGCAACAATTACGCCTACTGCGGTAGGCTCTTAGAGTAAAAGTGACGATATGAATTCTCTGTTTGCCAGTACGGCCCGTGGGCTGGAAGAGCTGTTAAAAACTGAACTGGAAAACCTGGGGGCCGTTGAATGCCAGGTGGTTCAGGGTGGGGTCCATTTCAAGGGCGACACACGGCTTGTTTACCAGAGCCTGATGTGGAGCCGCCTGGCCTCGCGTATTATGTTGCCGCTGGGCGAGTGTAAGGTTTACAGCGATTTAGACCTCTATCTCGGTGTTCAGGCGATCAACTGGACAGAGATGTTTAATCCTGGCGCGACCTTCGCTGTCCACTTCAGTGGTTTGAATGACACCATCCGCAACAGTCAGTACGGCGCGATGAAAGTGAAAGACGCGATCGTCGATGCTTTCACGCGGAAAAATCTGCCGCGTCCAAATGTTGATCGCGATGCGCCGGATATCCGCGTTAACGTCTGGCTGCATAAAGAAACCGCCAGTATCGCTCTTGATCTGAGTGGTGATGGTTTACATCTGCGTGGCTATCGCGATCGTGCTGGTATTGCGCCGATCAAAGAAACCCTGGCAGCCGCTATTGTGATGCGATCCGGCTGGCAGCCAGGAACACCGCTGCTCGATCCGATGTGTGGTTCCGGTACGTTGCTGATTGAAGCGGCGATGCTGGCGACCGATCGCGCACCAGGCTTGCACCGTGGGCGTTGGGGCTTTAGCGGCTGGGCGCAGCATGATGAAGCTATCTGGCAGGAAGTGAAAGCGGAAGCGCAAACTCGTGCCCGTAAAGGCCTGGCTGAGTATAGCTCTCATTTTTACGGTTCGGACAGCGACGCACGGGTGATTCAACGTGCGCGCACTAACGCCCGTCTTGCGGGGATTGGTGAACTGATCACCTTTGAGGTGAAAGATGTCGCGCAACTGACCAATCCGCTGCCGAAAGGGCCGTACGGCACAGTGTTGAGCAACCCGCCATACGGGGAACGTCTGGACAGCGAACCGGCGCTGATTGCGCTGCATAGCCTGCTGGGTCGGATCATGAAAAACCAGTTTGGTGGCTGGAATCTCTCTTTGTTTAGTGCCTCGCCGGATCTGCTAAGCTGCTTGCAGCTGCGTGCAGACAAACAGTACAAGGCGAAAAACGGCCCGCTGGACTGCGTACAGAAAAATTACCACGTTGCCGAAAGCACTCCAGACAGCAAACCGGCGATGGTAGCGGAAGACTACGCCAACCGCCTGCGTAAGAACCTCAAAAAATTCGAGAAGTGGGCTCGTCAGGAAGGAATTGAATGTTACCGCCTGTATGACGCCGATCTGCCGGAATATAACGTTGCCGTTGACCGTTATGCCGACTGGGTGGTGGTGCAGGAGTATGCACCGCCAAAAACTATTGATGCTCACAAAGCGCGTCAGCGTCTGTTCGATATTATCGCTGCAACCATTTCGGTACTGGGGATTGCGCCAAACAAACTGGTGCTGAAAACCCGTGAACGTCAGAAGGGCAAAAATCAGTACCAGAAACTGGGCGAGAAGGGCGAGTTTCTGGAAGTTACCGAATATAACGCTCACTTGTGGGTGAATCTGACGGATTACCTCGATACCGGTCTGTTCCTCGATCACCGTATCGCCCGTCGTATGCTCGGCCAGATGAGCAAAGGCAAAGATTTCCTCAACCTGTTCTCTTATACCGGCAGCGCCACCGTGCATGCGGGATTAGGCGGTGCACGCAGCACCACCACCGTGGATATGTCGCGTACTTATCTGGAGTGGGCAGAACGCAACCTGCGTCTGAATGGCCTAACCGGGCGTGCGCATCGCCTGATTCAGGCCGATTGCCTGGCGTGGCTGCGTGAGGCAAATGAACAGTTCGATCTGATCTTTATCGATCCGCCAACCTTCTCTAACTCAAAACGAATGGAAGATGCGTTTGATGTTCAGCGCGATCATCTGGCGCTGATGAAAGATTTGAAACGTCTGCTGCGTGCAGGTGGGACGATCATGTTCTCGAACAACAAACGTGGCTTCCGTATGGATCTCGACGGGCTGGCAAAACTGGGACTGAAAGCACAAGAAATTACGCAAAAAACGCTCTCCCAGGATTTCGCCCGTAACCACCAGATCCACAACTGCTGGCTGATTACCGCAGCCTGAAAGGAATAGTAATGTCATTAATCAGTATGCATGGTGCATGGCTGTCGTTCAGCGACGCGCCGCTTCTCGATAACGCAGAACTGCATATCGAAGATAACGAACGTGTTTGTCTGGTAGGCCGTAACGGCGCGGGCAAATCGACGTTAATGAAGATCCTCAACCGTGAACAGGGGCTGGATGACGGGCGCATTATTTACGAGCAAGATTTGATCGTGGCTCGTCTGCAACAGGATCCGCCGCGTAACGTTGAGGGCAGCGTTTATGATTTCGTTGCCGAAGGCATTGAAGAACAAGCGGAATACCTGAAACGCTATCACGATATTTCGCGCCTGGTGATGAACGACCCGAGCGAGAAAAATCTCAACGAACTGGCGAAGGTTCAGGAACAGCTGGATCACCACAACCTGTGGCAGCTGGAAAACCGCATCAACGAAGTGCTGGCGCAACTGGGGTTAGATCCTAACGTTGCGCTGTCGTCGCTTTCCGGCGGCTGGTTGCGTAAAGCGGCATTAGGACGCGCGCTGGTGAGCAATCCGCGCGTTTTGCTGCTCGACGAACCGACTAACCACCTGGATATCGAAACCATCGACTGGCTGGAAGGGTTCCTTAAAACCTTCAATGGGACGATTATTTTCATCTCCCACGACCGTTCGTTTATCCGCAATATGGCGACGCGCATTGTTGATCTCGATCGCGGCAAGCTGGTGACCTATCCGGGGAATTACGACCAGTACCTGCAGGAAAAAGAAGAAGCCCTGCGCGTGGAAGAACTACAAAATGCCGAGTTCGATCGCAAACTGGCGCAGGAAGAGGTGTGGATCCGCCAGGGGATCAAAGCACGCCGTACCCGTAATGAAGGCCGCGTACGCGCCCTGAAAGCAATGCGTCGCGAGCGTGGTGAACGTCGCGAAGTGATGGGTACCGCAAAGATGCAGGTGGAAGAGGCCAGCCGCTCCGGTAAGATCGTTTTCGAAATGGAAGACGTTTGCTACCAGGTTAACGGTAAGCAACTGGTGAAAGATTTTTCTGCCCAGGTTCTACGTGGCGACAAAATTGCCCTGATTGGTCCGAATGGGTGCGGCAAAACCACGCTGCTAAAACTGATGCTCGGTCAGCTTCAAGCGGACAGCGGGCGTATTCACGTTGGCACCAAACTGGAAGTGGCTTATTTCGATCAGCACCGCGCGGAACTGGATCCCGATAAAACGGTGATGGATAACCTTGCCGAAGGTAAGCAAGAGGTGATGGTTAACGGCAAGCCACGCCACGTATTGGGCTATTTGCAGGACTTTCTGTTCCATCCGAAACGGGCGATGACGCCGGTACGTGCGCTTTCTGGCGGTGAGCGGAACCGCTTGCTGCTGGCGCGTTTGTTCCTCAAACCAAGCAACTTATTGATTCTTGACGAACCGACCAACGATCTTGATGTCGAAACGCTGGAACTGCTGGAAGAACTGATCGACAGCTATCAGGGCACGGTATTGCTGGTTAGCCACGATCGTCAGTTTGTCGATAACACCGTTACAGAATGTTGGATCTTCGAAGGCGGCGGTAAAATTGGTCGTTATGTCGGCGGTTATCATGATGCCCGTGGTCAGCAAGAGCAGTATGTGGCGCTCAAACAGCCTGCGGTGAAAAAAACCGAAGAAGCCGCCGCGGCAAAAGCAGAAACTGTAAAACGCAGCAGTAGCAAACTAAGCTATAAATTGCAGCGCGAACTGGAGCAGCTACCGCAATTGCTCGAAGATCTGGAGGCGAAGCTGGAAGCCCTACAGACGCAAGTGGCGGATGCTTCCTTCTTCAGTCAGCCGCATGAGCAGACGCAAAAAGTGCTTGCTGATATGGCTGCTGCAGAGCAGGAGCTGGAGCAAGCCTTTGAACGCTGGGAGTATCTTGAAGCGTTAAAAAATGGTGGCTGATCGCAAAATAGTCGATTTAAACAGAGACAGCTGACAACGGTAAAATTGCCTGATGAACTGGGTTTATCAGGCATGAAAACCAACACTTTGTTAGTCATCTGTAAAATAGCGCATCATTAAGGAGTACCAATGTGCGAACATCATCATGCCGCGAAGCACATCCTGTGCTCGCAGTGTGACATGCTGGTGGCGTTACCGCGCCTTGAGCATGGTCAGAAAGCGGCATGTCCCCGGTGTGGCACAACGTTAACCGTGGCGTGGGATGCCCCTCGGCAGCGTCCCACCGCCTATGCGTTGGCTGCACTGTTCATGCTGTTGCTGTCCAACTTGTTTCCTTTTGTGAATATGAACGTTGCAGGAGTTACCAGTGAAATTACATTACTGGAAATTCCCGGCGTGCTTTTTTCTGAGGACTACGCCAGCCTCGGCACCTTTTTCCTGTTGTTTGTGCAACTGGTTCCCGCGTTTTGTCTGATAACCATTCTGTTACTGGTGAATCGCGCGGAATTACCGGTCCGTTTAAAAGAGCAACTGGCACGGGTGCTTTTTCAACTCAAAACCTGGGGAATGGCGGAGATTTTCCTCGCTGGTGTGCTGGTCAGTTTCGTTAAACTGATGGCTTACGGCAGCATTGGGGTAGGCAGCAGCTTTCTCCCCTGGTGTTTATTTTGTGTCCTGCAACTGCGCGCTTTTCAGTGCGTTGATCGTCGCTGGTTATGGGACGACATCGCCCCGATGCCAGAACTGCGCCAGCCGCTAAAACCAGGCGTCACGGGGATACGTCAGGGGCTGCGTTCGTGCTCCTGTTGTACGGCAATCCTTCCTGCTGATGAACCCGTGTGCCCGCGTTGTAGTACCAAAGGGTACGTTCGGCGTAGAAACAGCCTGCAGTGGACACTCGCGCTGCTTGTAACGTCCATCATGCTGTATCTTCCGGCTAATATTTTGCCCATCATGGTGACGGATTTATTAGGCTCGAAGATGCCGTCGACGATTCTCGCTGGGGTCATTCTGTTATGGAGCGAAGGCTCTTATCCCGTCGCTGCGGTGATCTTTCTGGCCAGTATTATGGTGCCAACGTTAAAGATGATCGCCATCGCGTGGCTGTGTTGGGATGCCAAAGGGCATGGCAAGCGCGACAGTGAAAGAATGCATTTGATTTATGAAGTTGTTGAGTTTGTAGGCCGCTGGTCGATGATTGACGTTTTCGTTATCGCGGTGCTCTCGGCGCTGGTGCGTATGGGAGGTTTAATGAGTATTTATCCGGCAATGGGTGCATTAATGTTTGCTTTAGTCGTCATAATGACAATGTTTTCTGCTATGACGTTTGACCCGCGTTTGTCGTGGGATCGTCAACCTGAATCAGAGCATGAGGAGTCCTGACAGTATGGAATCTAATAATGGGGAAGCCAAAATCCAGAAAGTGAAGAACTGGTCTCCCGTGTGGATATTTCCTATCGTCACGGCGCTCATTGGGGCCTGGGTTCTTTTTTATCATTACAGCCATCAGGGACCGGAAGTGACCCTGATCACCGCGAATGCGGAAGGAATTGAAGGTGGCAAAACCACCATTAAAAGCCGTAGCGTTGACGTCGGCGTGGTTGAAAGCGCCACACTGGCTGATGATTTGACGCACGTTGAAATCAAAGCGCGGCTGAATTCCGGTATGGAAAAATTGCTGCATAAAGACACCGTCTTTTGGGTGGTGAAACCGCAGATTGGTCGCGAAGGGATTAGCGGCCTGGGAACGCTGCTGTCTGGAGTTTATATCGAACTGCAGCCAGGCGCGAAAGGCAGCAAAATGGATAAATACGATTTGCTGGACTCGCCACCGTTGGCCCCGCCTGATGCGAAAGGTATCCGTGTGATTCTCGATAGCAAAAAAGCCGGGCAGCTCTCGCCAGGAGATCCGGTGCTGTTCCGTGGCTATCGGGTAGGTTCGGTTGAAACCAGCACCTTCGATACACAAAAACGCAATATCAGCTATCAACTGTTCATCAATGCACCTTATGACCGACTGGTGACCAACAATGTTCGCTTCTGGAAAGATAGTGGCATTGCGGTTGATCTGACGTCAGCAGGGATGCGTGTGGAGATGGGCTCATTGACAACGCTGCTGAGTGGCGGTGTCAGCTTTGATGTGCCGGAAGGTCTGGATTTAGGGCAGCCAGTGGCACCGAAAACAGCTTTCGTTTTGTATGATGATCAGAAGAGCATTCAGGATTCGTTGTACACCGATCACATTGATTATCTGATGTTCTTTAAAGATTCGGTACGCGGTCTGCAACCGGGAGCTCCGGTAGAGTTCCGGGGTATTCGCCTGGGTACCGTAAGCAAAGTGCCATTCTTTGCGCCGAATATGCGTCAGACATTTAACGATGATTACCGTATTCCGGTACTGATTCGTATCGAGCCAGAGCGGCTGAAAATGCAGCTTGGCGAAAATGCGGATGTTGTTGAGCACCTTGGCGAATTGTTGAAACGTGGTTTACGCGGATCGCTGAAAACCGGAAACCTGGTCACTGGTGCACTGTATGTTGATCTCGATTTCTATCCAAATACGCCTGCAATAACCGGTATTCGTGAATTTAATGGTTATCAGATTATCCCGACCGTTAGCGGCGGCCTGGCGCAAATCCAGCAACGACTGATGGAAGCGTTGGATAAGATCAACAAACTGCCATTGAATCCGATGATTGAACAGGCAACCAGTACGCTTTCTGAAAGTCAGCGCACAATGAAAAACCTGCAAACGACGCTGGATAGCATGAACAAGATCCTCGCTAGCCAGTCGATGCAGCAGTTGCCGACGGATATGCAGTCAACGTTGCGTGAATTGAATCGCAGCATGCAGGGCTTCCAGCCTGGCTCCGCAGCCTACAACAAGATGGTGGCGGATATGCAGCGCCTTGATCAGGTGTTGCGAGAACTGCAACCGGTGCTGAAAACGCTCAATGAGAAGAGTAACGCGCTGGTATTTGAAGCGAAGGACAAAAAAGATCCAGAGCCGAAGAGGGCGAAACAATGAAAAAGTGGCTAGTGACGATTGCAGCACTGTGGCTGGCCGGATGCAGCTCCGGCGAAATTAATAAAAACTATTACCAGTTACCTGTGGTGCAGAGCGGTACACAAAGTACCGCCAGCCAGGGCAATCGTCTGTTATGGGTAGAGCAGGTCACTGTTCCTGACTATCTGGCGGGGAATGGTGTGGTTTATCAAACCAGTGATGTGAAGTATGTGATTGCCAACAACAACTTGTGGGCCAGCCCGTTGGATCAACAGTTGCGCAACACCCTGGTTGCCAACCTGAGTACGCAACTGCCCGGCTGGGTGGTTGCCTCCCAGCCTCTGGGAAGCGCCCAGGACACGCTCAATGTTACCGTAACGGAGTTTAACGGTCGCTATGATGGCAAGGTCATTGTCAGTGGTGAGTGGCTGTTGAACCACCAGGGACAACTGATCAAACGTCCGTTCCGTCTGGAAGGAGTGCAAACTCAGGATGGTTACGATGAGATGGTTAAAGTGCTGGCCGGTGTCTGGAGTCAGGAAGCCGCTTCTATTGCACAAGAGATAAAGCGTCTACCTTAATTATAAAGATTTGTAAATATAACCGTCTCCGGTATGTTGCCTGAGGCGGTTTTTTTGTCTCTAACGTGCGGAAAAATTTGTTCCTCTTCACATTTTTTGTACAACCGACATGCCCGTGTAGCTCACAAATATGACAGTGGCGTGAATTTTGCGCATTGACGGCAGTTATGATTCGCGGTATTGCTTAACTGTGATTGCACATTTAGTAATCACTGTTTTCTTTTCCACCAGAAACCAGTATGAGGGAAACGAGGCATGAAGAGACAAAAACGAGATCGCCTGGAACGGGCACATCAACGTGGTTATCAGGCCGGCATCGCCGGACGCTCAAAAGAAATGTGTCCCTATCAGACGCTGAATCAAAGGTCACAATGGCTGGGAGGCTGGCGAGAAGCCATGGCGGACAGGGTAGTAATGGCCTGATTCTGTCTCTTTAAAAAGAAACCTCCGCATTGCGGAGGTTTCGCCTTTTGATACTCTGTCTGATTATAATCAGAAGGCAGACGTATCCTGGAACAGACCGACTTTCAGGTCGCTGGCGGTATAGATCAGACGACCATCAACCAGCACTTCGCCATCCGCCAGGCCCATAATCAGACGACGGTTAACAATGCGTTTAAAGTGAATACGGTAGGTCACTTTTTTCGCTGTCGGCAGTACCTGACCAGTGAATTTCACTTCGCCAACGCCCAACGCGCGGCCTTTACCTTCGCCGCCCAGCCAGCCGAGGTAGAACCCTACCAGCTGCCACATTGCGTCCAGGCCCAGGCATCCCGGCATAACCGGATCGCCAATAAAGTGGCATCCGAAGAACCACAGATCCGGATTGATATCCAGTTCTGCTTCAACATACCCTTTGTCGAAGTTACCACCCGTTTCGGTCATTTTGACCACACGGTCCATCATCAGCATGTTCGGTGCTGGCAATTGCGGGCCTTTAGCGCCAAACAGTTCACCGCGACCAGAGGCAAGAAGGTCTTCTTTTGTATAGGATTCGCGTTTATCTACCATGTTCTCTGTAAGCCTTATTTTATTGAAGCACGCAGGATAGCTAACACGTGTACGCTGAACAAGTCCGATCAGTTCGGAATAAACCAGTTCAGCCAACGTAATGGCCATGGAAAACGGTGACGTCCTTCCTGTTGCGATGCTTGCGCGATACGTTCCTGGATGGTTTGCATCAGCGTCGTTTGGCCTTCGCCATCCCACACCAGATTTAATAATAACGGCAGTGCGTCAGTCACATCGTCTACTGCCCAGATGGTGAATTTGCCTTCTTCTACCGCTTTCACCAGTTCACTGTGAAGACTTAAATGGCGAACGTTAGCTGTGGGGATAATGACACCTTGTTTCCCGGTTAACTCACGTTGCTGGCAAATAGCAAAGAAGCCTTCGATTTTCTCATTTAAACCACCGACCGGCTGGGCGCGACCGAACTGATCGACTGAACCTGTGATAGCGATACTCTGATTCACCGGCACATCGGCGAGGGCGCTTATCAGGGCGCAGAGTTCAGCCATCGAGGCACTATCTCCATCAACTTCACTGTATGACTGCTCAAATGTCAGCGATGCTGAGAAGGGGATCTGTTGCTCAAGCTGTAGTTCCGACATCAGGAACGCTTGCATGATCATCATCCCTTTCGCATGGATATTGCCGCCAAGCTCCGCTTTGCGTTCGATGTCGGTGAATTCACCATCGCCAATATGCACAACGCAGCTAATGCGAGAAGGTTCGCCAAAAGCGCGTGGATGACCCGGAAATTCAATGACCGAAAGGGCGTTAATTTGCCCGATGCGTTCGCCTTCGGTTTCAATCAGGATTTGCTCCTGAAGGATCTCATCCTGCATACGTTCAGCGAGGAAACCTTCGCGCCATTCACGCTGCTGCAGCATTAAGTTTAGCTGCTCGCCGGAGAAGGTGTCGCCATCACACAGGGAGGCGACCTCTTTACACTGGCGGAGGATCCACTGCGGGCTAAGCGGAAGTGTTTCTTGTTCACCGGTGTAGCGTGCTGCTTCGCGGATAAGTACCGGCCAGGCATCCGCTCCCGGTGCAGGTAAGTGATTATGTCTGGCGGTAAATGTCACCCAGCGACACCACTGGGTTACTGACTCCGCATCGACAATCTGCAGAGTATCTTCAAATTCGCTATAAATAGCCTGCTCTGAAAGCTCTGGCTCCATCTCCTGGAAATCAGCCAATGATTCGCGTTCGCCTACCAGAATGACTTTCAGCTTCAATGGCATCGAAGGCACAGAGACGGGGAGAGGGCGCGACTCATCAAACGCAACCCAGTCAAAACGCTCGCGGTTAACGATATTTTTCAGCCGCATCCACAGCAGAGGTTGCGCCAGCAGTGTACGCAAAGAGATGATGAGAATACCGCCATTTGCCTGATGCACCAGACCAGGCTGCAGGGTAATGTCGCCATTAAACTGGCGCAGGCAGCCAAAGAGTTGCTCCGCTTCTACCCAGTCGGCAGCGACAACTTGCGTTAAAGTCGCAAAATTATCATCTGCACTCACTGCGTGACGTAAGCGGATGGAGTGGCCGGAAACCTCATAGTGACCGCCCACCAGTTGGCCTGCATCGCTTTGTAGCGTACGCGCGGCATTGGCAATAAGATTCAGATACTCAGACTCTTCCGGGGCCTTCGCCAGCATAAAAGAGGAGGATGCTCGCGTATGCAGCAACTGCTCCAGTGCGAATTGCAGTCGCGGTTGAGTATCACTGAATAAAGGATCGTTTTCGTCAATCAAATGTGGCTGAGCAAATATTTCCTGATAGCTATCGGTATCAGGAACCAGGTCACGCCATGCAAGTTTCGTAATGGTCAAAGTTGATGTTTTTTAGTCTGTTGTCAAAGCCGCGATTATACCGTAACCGGCACTACAGCACACGTAGAAAGCACCGACAATACTCCTGGCATGGGCGTTAAAGCTCACAGGATGGAGATTCTTTTCTTCACTGGCCTAAAAAGCTGATATTCTGTAAAGAGTTACACGGTAACATTGAGATCGCTATGAAATATCAACAACTTGAAAATCTTGAAAGCGGTTGGAAATGGAAGTATCTGGTGAAGAAGCATCGCGAAGGGGAGTTAATCACCCGTTACATAGAAGCCAGTGCCGCCCAGGAAGCCGTCGATGTGTTGCTCTCGCTGGAAAATGAACCCGTGCTGGTAAATGGCTGGATTGACAAGCATATGAATCCGGAACTGGTCAATCGCATGAAGCAAACCATTCGGGCAAGACGAAAGCGCCATTTTAATGCGGAACACCAGCATACGCGCAAAAAATCGATCGATCTGGAATTTATTGTCTGGCAACGTCTGGCTGGTCTTGCGCAGCGTCGCGGTAAAACGCTTTCTGAAACGATTGTTCAGCTGATTGAAGATGCGGAAAACAAAGAGAAATACGCGAATAAAATGTCTTCTCTGAAGCAGGATCTGCAGGCATTGCTGGGTAAGGAATAACTGACGAAAGTCAGTTCAATTTACTAAAGGCAAAAAAAACCCCGCAGCAGCGGGGTTTTTCTACCAGACGAGAACTTAAGCTTGCGGCTGAGTTACAACGTCTTTGATACCTTTAACTTCGATCTCTACGCGACGATCCGGAGCCAGGCAGTCGATCAGTGCAGCACGCTGTTTCACGTTGTCACAGGTGTTGCCAGTAACCGGGTTGGATTCGCCCATACCACGTGCGGAGATCTTGTCTGCCGGGATACCTTTGGAGATCAGGTAATCAACAACAGACTGAGCACGGCGCTCGGACAGACCCTGGTTGTAAGCGTCAGAACCGATGCGGTCGGTGTAACCCAGAACAACTACGGAACCGTCTTTCGGATCCAGGTTGCTCAGCTGGCTGTACAGCTGATCCAGAGCAGCCTGACCTTCCGGTTTCAGGGTTGCTTTGTTGAAGTTGAACAGAACGTCAGACTTCAGAGTGAAGTGCTTGGTCTGTACTTCCGGTGCCGGAGCTGGAGCCGGAGCAACTACTGGAGCTGCTTCGCCCTGACCGAAACGGTAGGAAACACCCAGGCTCAGCATGCCGTTGTCCGGACGAGTGCCGATGGTGTGTGCGTCACCGATGTTGTTGGTCCACTGGTATTCCAGACGGGTAGCGATTTCAGGAGTGATCGCGTACTCAACACCGCCAGCGAAGACCGGAGAAACGCCGGTGTCGTGGTTTTTACCATAAACGTTGGATTTAGTGTCTGCACGCCATACCATACCACCCAGACGAGTGTAGATGTCCAGGTCGTCAGTGATTGGGTAACCCAGTTTAGCGGTCAGTTGAACGCCCTGAGCTTTGTATGCACCGTTTTCAACGCTGCCTTTGTACGGCATACGACCTAACCAGTCGTAACCCATTTCAAAGCCAACATACGGGTTAACCTGGTAACCACCAAAAGCACCAGCGCCCAGTTGGTTTTCATGGGTCGGGCCATTGTTGTTGATGAAACCAGTGTCATGGTACTGGGACCAGCCCAGTTTAGCACCAGTGTACCAGGTGTTATCTTTCGGAGCGGCCTGCGCTACGGTAGCGAAACCAGCCAGTGCCACTGCAATCGCGATAGCTGTCTTTTTCATTTTTTGCGCCTCGTTATCATCCAAAATACGCCATGAATATCTCCAACGAGATAACACGGTTAAATCCTTCACCGGGGGATCTGCTCAATATTAACTCTACCGATATCTTCGGCTTATGCCGAGCACCCCTGGCGATGTAAAGTCTACAACGTAGTTGAAAACTTACAAGTGTGAACTCCGTCAGGCATATGAAAAAAAAGTCTTGTATAAGGTATGTTTAATCTTTTTTGTCAGCGACAATTTACAGAAGAAAATCGCGGAAACCGCTTCAGACAAGCCTCCGCAAGGAAAATTAGTCACGACTGAAAGCATTGGCTGGGCGACAAAAAAAGTTCCAGGATTAATCCTAAATTTACTTAATGATACAAATTAGAGTGAATTTTTAGCCCGGAAAGTTGTCTCGTGGCGTGAGAGGATGCGCTTACCGGACGCATAATAAACCCCATAGCGTTACCTTCATTTGCCGCATCAACAAGTTCAGCATGCTCTTCTTCAGTCAAATCATCTGCCAACCAACCGATCACCACACTGTAATTGCCCGTGCGTAAAGCGCGAACCATTGACTCCACAGTGTGGCAAGGGGAGAGCTGGCTAATCTGCATTACTTTCGTTAAGGGTAGCCCAGATGCCTGAACCCATTCCCGACTCAGTTTTTGTTGCGGTGTTAACCAGAGTTGCCAGCGCGATTGCTGACCGAGTTGCTGTAACAATGGCAACAGTAGAAGTTGCGTCATCATGGGCTGATCTTCGCGATAGACAACTTCACTGATAAGCCCGGCTGTAGTGTTTTCCGTAGAGACACGCGCAATTTTACTTGCTGCGGATGAGAACGACGAAGAACGATGTGCATAGCCTGAAGTGTACATAATCAATCCAGCCCCTGTGAGTTACTGTATGGATGTACAGTACATCCAGTGACAACAAAGATCAACCCTATTTTCGGAAAGAGCCTCGCAAATTTTGTCGTTGGTGACGGGAAAACATAAATTAATCTTGCCCCTTAAGAATAAGTTGCCTATTTTCGTAGTTAACGGATCCGTTAATGTGAATCATTCTTTTATGTTATGATTTTAAAAGGAATTTTATGAAAAGCCTCTCCTATAAGCGGATCTATAAATCACAAGAATACCTGGCAACGTTGGGCACAATTGAATACCGATCATTGTTTGGCAGTTACAGCCTGACCGTTGACGACACGGTGTTTGCGATGGTTTCTGATGGTGAGTTGTATCTTCGGGCTTGTGAGCAAAGTGCACAGTACTGTGTAAAACATCCGCCTGTCTGGCTGACATATAAAAAGTGTGGCCGATCCGTTACCCTCAATTACTATCGGGTTGATGAAAGTCTATGGCGAAATCAACTGAAGCTGGTGCGTCTGTCGAAATATTCTCTCGATGCAGCGCTGAAAGAGAAAAGCACGCGCAATACCCGGGAAAGACTGAAAGATTTGCCCAATATGTCTTTTCATCTGGAAGCGATTCTCGGGGAGGTGGGGATTAAGGATGTACGGGCGTTACGTATACTTGGGGCAAAAATGTGTTGGTTGCGACTGCGGCAGCAAAACAGTCTGGTGACAGAAAAGATTCTGTTTATGCTTGAAGGTGCCATTATCGGCATTCATGAAGCTGCGCTCCCGGTGGCACGCCGCCAGGAGCTTGCAGAATGGGCTGACTCTCTTACGCCGAAACAGGAGTTTCCTGCGGAACTTGAGTAATCTGGCGTTGCAGACGACCAATCTCAGGCAGTAATGCAATCAATAATCCAACTTGTTGTACGACCAGAGGTTCTTTGCTGTCTGCCCGTGGTTCAAGTTGCTGCATCCGCTGTTTCAGGCTAGCTAATGCCTCATTGACGCGTTCTTCATCAGCAGGTTGATGATGTAACGCGTCATCAACATAGCAAACTGCCTCATCAAGAAACGCCAGAATTTCAGGATTAGTTAACTGCTCCCGGTGAGCACCGAGGGCTGAGATATAGCTGGTAAACGTATGGTTAAGGCACAGCAACCGAAACGCGGCTTCGCGAATTTGCGGGGTAACGTTCGGTTCGCTGGACATATTTGATACCACCGACGCCAGTTCAGCATCACGGTTGTGTGCATCGCGGCGGGCAATACGATACGCCAGACGGTTATCACGCCCCTGATGGTATTGCTCCAGTATGGCATCGAGATACCGGCAGTTGGCCTCTGTGGCGCGTTCGAGCATTCGCGGCAGATTGCGAAACTGCCAGTCAGGCCAGATGTAGCTCACTGCCGCCCACGCAATGGCACAACCAATCAGCGTATCGATTACGCGAGGTAACGCTACTTCAAAACCTTCACCCAGCAAGTTAAAACACAGTAGCACCAAAAGTGTGATGAACATCGTTGCATGGGCATATTGCACGTTACGGAAGGCAAAAAAGAGCACGCCGGTAATAACCAGTAGCACCAGCTGCCCTTCCAGTGACGGTACAAACCACAGCACAGGAATGCCAATGGCGATACCGACCAGCGTACCAATAATCCTTAACTTCAGGCGGTGGCGCGTGGCGTTATAGTTTGGCTGGCAGACAAACAAACTTGTCAGCAAGATCCAATACCCGTGATGCATTCCGGTTATTTGAATGATGGCGTAGCCGAAGCACAACACCAGCGACATTCTTATCGCATGACGGAAGAGGGCGGATTCCGGCGTGAAGTGACGGCTAAGACGCAGCCAGATATCACTCAACCCGTGCGGGCTGTCATCAGCGAGCTCATTTTCGTCATTATTATGGGGTAGTGCCTGGGCCTGTTCTGATTCAATTGTTGCCAGTTGGGCATCAATGGCGCGTAAATTGTTCAGCAAAAATCCCAGTGTTTTGAGTAAATCGGCGGGTGCGCCGTTATCGCGCATCCGCTCCAGCGCAGCATCAATATGCGTAAAAGCGCGCTCAAAATGCGGATCATGTTGATAAGGCTGACGCAACAAAATACAGCGTGACAGTTGCTGGCACGCCTGGCCCTGCATCGACATCAGCCGCTGAAAACGGAACAGCACGTCGCTGTGGCGAAAATGTTCACGCAATGTTTGATACTGAATATGAGAAGAGCTGGCACGCTCGTGAATATCCTGTGCGACAAAGTAATAATGCAGCGTGCGACGCGTTCCCCGTTGACCACGATCGCCACGTAAGCGGGTCAGCAGCGAGAGTTTCGTCTGATTCAATGTCGCCATCAGCAGACCGTTGGCGAGAGCCAAATCGTACAGCGGTGCCTGGCTTTCATCTTCAATATCAGGATCAAACATGCGCGACTTGAGCTCAAGATAACGCGCCAGTTGTTCATAGCAACGCGCCAGGTTGTCCTGCAGCGGGCGGACCGGGAACAGCAGATGACCAATAAGTGTCAGGACGTTGTACCAGACGGCACCGGCCAGCAGATACATCGGCTGCTGATACCAGTGCTCATACAGTGATGTTCCCAACATAGTGTAAATGGCGATCAGCAATGCACCGAAGGCAATTGTTGCATAGCGTTGACCCAGACCGCCGAGCAAAATGAAGCCGCTGGTAGAGAGCGTTAAGCCAATCGCAAATAGCCAGGGCCAGGGAAACAGCAATTCTACTGAGGCCGAGGCGATAAAAAAGCAGAACAGCGTAATGATGAGGTTACGCAAACGTCCCGCCAGTCGGTCATCGAGATCGGTCAGCGCCGCTGCCACCATCCCCAGCGTTAGCGGAATCGTCAGTTTTACATCACCCAGCCACCACGGAAACGCTGTGGTTCCACAAAGCGCAATAAAAATACGCGCGTAATACAGCCAGGCGCTGTTCCAGGTATAGCGTTTGAGCAAAGGACTTAGCATAAAGGCCATATTAGTGGATTATTCAAAACGACGACGTGCATTGGCTTCACGCGCAGCTTGCGCCGTTTCTACCGATACCACGCGACGACCAACCGGCCATAGTGCAATAGCGGCAATTTTAAAGTTCGCAATGCCGACAGGAATGCCAATGATTGAAATACATTGTGCGATGCCCGTTGCAATGTGCATCAGGCATAACCACCAGCCAAAGAAAATCAGCCAGAAAATATTCAATACCGTACCGCCAGTATTCAGCAGCACATTTTTGCCAGCCGGGTTCAGTTCATCGACATGAATAGCTTCATTGCCATAAGGCACCAGAGACAGTTTAGTGATCTCCCAGCAGGATCGTGTCAGCGGTAAGGTAAAAATCAGCATAATACTGACCAGAGTCGCCAACAGCCAGCCCAGAGTGGTGGCAAATCCGCCAAGCACAAAGTTCAGAATGTTCAAAACGGTACGCATAAAACCTCGCTTTACTGTGGTTTTCAGTAATGGGCGGCAATTGTAACGTTTTTTTGGGCTGGAGCACGTTTTCTCTGACGGTTACACTGATAAGAAATAATTTCGTGTGGATCTACAGAGTCATGGAACTGAAAGCGACAACGCTTGGAAAACGTCTGGCACAGCACCCTTACGATCGGGCGGTGATCCTCAATGCCGGGATTAAAGTCTCCGGCGATCGCCACGAATACCTTATTCCTTTCAATCAATTACTGGCGATTCACTGTAAGCGCGGTCTGGTATGGGGCGAGCTGGAATTTGTACTGCCGGACGAAAAAGTGGTGCGTCTGCACGGCACCGAATGGGGCGAGACGCAGCGTTTTTACCATCATCTTGATGCTCACTGGCAGCGGTGGAGTGGCGAGATGAGCGAAATTGCGTCTGGTGTTTTACGCCAGCAACTGGATTTGATTGCCACGCGCACTGGAGAAAATAAATGGCTGACGCGTGAGCAAACCTCTGGCGTTCAGCAACAAATCCGCCAGGCTATGTCAGCGTTGCCGTTGCCGGTTAACCGACTGGAAGAATTCGATAACTGCCGTGAGGCGTGGCGTAAATGTCAGGCCTGGTTGAAAGATATTGAAAGCGCTCGGTTGCAGCATAACCAGGCGTATACCGAAGCCATGCTTACCGAGTATGCGGATTTTTTCCGCCAGGTCGAGTCTTCACCGCTGAATCCGGCGCAGGCCCGGGCAGTCGTTAATGGCGAGCATTCTCTGTTAGTGCTGGCAGGTGCAGGAAGCGGAAAAACGTCGGTGCTGGTGGCCCGTGCAGGCTGGTTGCTGGCGCGTGGTGAAGCGTCCCCTGAGCAAATTTTATTGCTGGCGTTTGGTCGCAAAGCCGCTGAAGAGATGGACGAGCGGATTCGCGAACGGCTACATACCGAAGACATTACCGCACGCACGTTTCATGCGCTGGCGCTGCATATTATTCAGCAGGGCAGCAAAAAAGTTCCGATAGTCAGCAAACTGGAAAATGATACCGCTGCCCGTCATGAACTCTTTATTGCTGAGTGGCGCAAGCAATGCAGCGAAAAGAAAGCGCAGGCGAAGGGCTGGCGGCAATGGCTGACGGAAGAAATGCAGTGGTCAGTGCCAGAAGGTAACTTCTGGGATGATGAAAAATTACAGCGTCGTCTTGCCTCACGCCTCGATCGTTGGGTAAGTCTGATGCGGATGCACGGTGGTGCACAGGCAGAAATGATTGCCAGTGCACCCGAAGAGATTCGCGATCTGTTCAGTAAACGTATCAAGTTGATGGCCCCGTTATTAAAAGCCTGGAAAGGTGCGCTGAAGGCAGAAAACGCTGTCGATTTTTCGGGCCTTATTCATCAGGCGATTGTGATTCTGGAGAAAGGTCGCTTTATCAGCCCGTGGAAGCATATTCTGGTTGATGAATTTCAGGATATCTCGCCGCAGCGGGCAGCGTTGTTAGCGGCATTACGCAAGCAAAACAGTCAGACGACGTTGTTCGCCGTTGGTGATGACTGGCAGGCGATTTACCGATTCAGCGGTGCGCAAATGTCGCTCACCACCGCTTTCCATGAAAACTTTGGTGAAGGCGATCGCTGTGATTTAGACACGACTTACCGTTTTAACAGTCGTATCGGTGAGGTGGCAAACCGGTTTATTCAGCAGAACCCAGGCCAGTTGAAAAAGCCGCTAAACAGCTTAACCAATGGAGACGAAAAAGCCGTCACGTTATTGGATGAGAGTCAACTTGACGCTTTGCTGGATAAGCTCTCTGGTTATGCCAAACCGGAAGAGCGCATTCTTATCCTGGCGCGTTACCATCACATGAGGCCTGCCAGCCTGGAAAAAGCGGCAACACGCTGGCCGAAGTTGCAAATCGACTTTATGACCATTCATGCCAGCAAAGGGCAACAGGCGGATTACGTCATCATCGTTGGCTTGCAGGAGGGAAGTGATGGTTTTCCGGCTGCGGCGCGGGAGTCGATTATGGAAGAGGCGCTACTGCCACCGGTTGAGGATTTCCCGGACGCTGAAGAACGGCGGTTAATGTACGTGGCGCTGACCCGGGCACGCCATCGGGTATGGGCACTGTTTAACAAAGAGAATCCCTCTCCCTTTGTGGAAATACTGAAAAATCTGGATGTGCCGGTAGCGAGAAAACCGTAAGAAACAGGTGGCGTTTGCCACCTGTGCAATATTACTTCAGACGGTCCGCGAGATAACGCTGATAATCGGGGATCAGAATATCGACCGCGTCGTTGAAATGCGGCGACTGGATTATGAAGTCTGCCGTTGCCACGTTGGTGGCGACCGGAATGTTCCATACCGTCGCCAGACGCAACAAGGCTTTCACGTCAGGATCGTGCGGCACGGCATTTAGTGGGTCCCAGAAGAAAATCAATACATCAATTTTCCCTTCTGAGATCAATGCGCCAACCTGCTGGTCACCCCCCATTGGGCCACTCAACATCGCGTTGACGTTCATGCCGGTCGCGCGGGAAATTAAGTTACCGGTAGTGCCTGTTGCATACAGTACGTGTTGTTCCAGTAACGGTTGATGCCGTTCCACCCAGCTCATCAGCATTTGTTTGCAGTGATCGTGTGCCACCAGCGCAATATGTTTCCGCGCAGGTAAAGTGCGAGTCGTCAGTTCCATAATGTACATCCGTAGTTAACTTTCCTACAGATTACTGTAAGCACTTATCGCTGCAAGATAAAGACCGAAAAAGCCTGCGCACAGGCACAAAAATCTCAGGAAGATGGTTGTTTTTCCGCCCACTGTAGGAAAGTATTTCGCGTTTGTGGGTCAGCCAGTTTAAACCAATACTTCAGCCGTTGTTCTGTGAGCACCTGAGACTGCGGTGGAATAGCATCCAGCTCGGAAACACCCGAAAGCAGCGTACTGTCATCTGCCATCATCGTGGCAAATTGCGGTAGTGAAGCGCGTTTCGCGGATTTGTTATAGCGTTCAACCTCGACCTCATAATCAATCGTTTTTGCCGTTGAGGTAATGGCGAGAATATCCAGCTTTACCGGAATCGGCGTCGCATCGCCATCCAACAATTCAAGGCGCGGCGCGGCATCAAAATGGTTAGCTTCCCGCTCATTCTCCAGGCGAGGCAGGCGAAAATTGACCTGGTTGATGAGCTGGGTATTAAAACTGACCACCAGCGGTGGGGAGATATACAGCCGTTCTTCACTATTGGAAAGATGAATCGTCTTCTCAACGCGAAACACTAACTGATGCGGTCCATTATCCAGTTCAATGCTGTCCGCACCGCGCAGCAGAGAGCTGGAAACCTTCTTGCCGTCGAGTACCAGAAGATCGACATCGGTTGAAAGCCGCAGCGTGGTGGCAAAAACGGATACCGGCAAACATAATGCAATCAAGGTGGTCACGATGCCGGTTTTCATAGGTAGCTCCTGTCAAAAGACCGCCCGAATAATAATGTGTCAAAATTTTTCTTTAATCATACTTACTAACATATAGACATATTTCCCGCTTTTGCTCTCATTCATTCGTATTAGCTGCATGGTTGGCATGTCGGCTTTGTCGTACACTTTGTTAAACAGTCTGGAGGAAATAATGAAAGAAACCGATATTGCAGGCATTTTAACGTCCACTCACACCATTGCGCTGGTGGGGGCAAGCGACAAACCCGATCGTCCCAGCTATCGCGTGATGAAATATCTACTCGACCAGGGGTATCACGTCATTCCGGTTTCGCCAAAAGTTGCCGGCAAAACGCTGCTGGGCCAGCAGGGGTATGGCACGCTGGCAGACGTTCCGGAAAAGGTCGATATGGTCGATGTTTTCCGTAATTCAGAAGCGGCGTGGGGCGTGGCACAGGAAGCTATTGCCATTGGCGCGAAAACCCTCTGGATGCAACTGGGGGTGATTAATGAGCAAGCGGCAGTACTGGCACGGGATGCCGGGTTGAATGTGGTGATGGATCGCTGCCCGGCTATTGAGATCCCTCGCCTGGGCCTGGCCAAATAAAAAATCCCCGGAAGGCAAAAACCTTCCGGGGATTCGTTCAGGGATCAGTTACGCAGACGCGGGGCCTGGAGTTGTTTGCGGATGGTCTGCGCCAGCTCATCCATGGATGGCTGTTCAGGATGTTCATCCTGCAATTCGCTACTTAGCTGGGCTTCAGCCAGGTAGGTATGAACCGGTAGGCCGTTATCGTCCTCCATCACTACGTGATACCACGGAGCGGCGCGAAGCTCGTCATTTACCGCCAGCTCATCAGGCGACGGTTCAGAGAGCGAATAAACCGGGTCGATATCCACGACCACTCCGAGATAACCTAACAGGGAATGGCGGACCTGCTGGCCGATACCGAATTTGCTGGCAATCATAGTCACCTCCCGGGAAATCTTTACCTTTGATATAAGGGTAAAATTCCACATTTCAAGTTACATGACGCGACAGGCAAACCCTTTCAGATATAGCCCTTCCGGATAGGTAGCGATCACCGGATGATCGGCTGCCTGACGGAACTGCTCTATAAATTGTACATCACGGCCGGCATCAATTGCGGCATCCGCGATGATTTTCTGAAATAAATCGCTGGTCATCAGACCGGAACAGGAGAAAGTCAGGAGAATACCGCCTTCATTCAGCAACTGAATCGCCAGCATGTTGATATCTTTATAGCCACGACACGCGCCCATCAACTGGCTTTTATTCTCAACAAACTTCGGCGGGTCCATCACGATAACGTCAAATTTTTCACCGCGATCGCGATAAGTACGCAGCAATTTAAAGACATCATCACGGACAAACTCAGCCTTGCTCAGATCCAGTTTGTTCAGCTCAACGTTCTGCCGTGCAATATCCAGCGCTTCCTGGGAGGTATCAACGCTGACAACCTGGCTGCAACCGCCCATCAGTGCCGATACGGCGAAACCACCGGTATAGGAGAAACAGTTCAGCACACGTTTATTTTCAACGTAGCGGCGGGTAGCCAGGCGGCTATCACGCTGGTCCAGGTAGTAGCCCGTTTTGTGTCCGTGCTGAATATCCACCAGCAGTTTCATTCCGTGTTCTTCAATCGGCAGCAGGGCAGGTGGCAACTCGCCGGTGACGGGGCCCTGGGTCAGCTCCATTCCTTCTTTTTTACGTACCGCAACATCGCTGCGATCGTAAATCGAACATTCCGGGTACAGCGTTTGCAGGGCACTAATTAATGCCGCGCGCTGATATTCTGCCCCAGCACTCAGCAGTTGCAGCACCAGAAAATTACCGAAACGATCGATAGTAATACCCGGCAGGCCATCAGATTCTCCGGCGATTAAACGATAGCTGTCGAGGCCATCTTTTTGCGCCAGCCAGTCACGCCATTTTTGTGCTTGTTGCAAACGGCGGGAAAAAAAAGCAATGTCGATAGACTCAGACGGGTCAAACGTCCAGACGCGCGCCCGGATTTGCGAAGCTGGCGAATAAGCGCCGCGTGCTAACCATTTTCCCTGATGATCAACAATATCGATGGTTTCACCGAGGCTGGCTTTACCTTCCATGCGGGCAACGGCCCCGGAAAAGACCCACGGATGGCGACGAAGTAATGATTTTTCGCGCCCTTTGGCTAACACTAAACGTACACTCATAATTTACTTTTCTGTCGATGCAAAGAAATGGGCGTCATTGTCCGGAGTTTTCCATGGATTTGCAACGCGTCCATTAAGGATAAGGAGAGCAGCAATGTCGAAAGTCTGCATAATTGCCTGGGTTTACGGGCGAGTTCAGGGCGTAGGATTTCGCTACACCACACAGTACGAAGCGAAAAGACTGGGTTTAACCGGGTACGCCAAAAATCTTGACGATGGCAGCGTGGAAGTGGTTGCTTGCGGTGAAGAAGGGCAGGTGGAAAAATTAATGCAGTGGTTAAAGAGTGGCGGCCCGCGTTCTGCGCGTGTGGAACGGGGGCTTAGCGAGCCGCATCATCCCTCGGGGGAATTAGCCGATTTTCGTATCCATTAAATACATTTTACCGGTTTTGGCAGGCCAGCAATTTTGGTGGCTTGCTTAGCCGGACCTTTCGGAAACAGTCGATATAAATAGCGGCTGTTACCTTTTTCTTCGCCAAATTTATTCGCCATCGCTTTTACCAGCATACGAATCGCCGGAGAAGTATTGAATTCCAGATAGAAATCACGCACAAAACGCACCACTTCCCAGTGTTCTGGCGACAGCGAAATCCCTTCGTTCTCTGCAATCACCACAGCCAGCGGCTCACTCCACTGGCTGCTTTCTTTGAGATAGCCTTCGGTATCCGTTTCTATCTCTTTACCTTCGAAGATCAGCATAATTATTACTACCTTAATCAGACTGGCGGCAGTGTAACAAAAAACAAAGCCCCGCATAAAGCGAGGCTATGAAAGTGTTAGCGGGTGAGATTAATCGCGGCTGGCGAAGCCCAGAATGCTCAGCAGGCTGACGAAGATGTTGTACAGCGAAACATACAGGCTAACCGTGGCACGAATATAGTTCGTTTCACCGCCATGAATGATGTTGCTGGTTTCAAACAAAATAGCGCCAGAGGAGATCAAAATGAAGACCGCGCTGATCGCCAGATGCAGAGCAGGCAGTTGCAGGAAGATATTAGCAACCATACCAATCAGCACCACCACAATACCCGCCATCAGCATACCGCCGAGGAACGACATATCTTTGCGGGTGGTCAGCACATATGCAGAGCAGCAGAAGAACACTAACGCCGTTCCGCCCAGTGCCATAGCGATTACGTCACCCATTCCGGCAGACAGATAGGTGTTCAGAATTGGTCCGAGGATATAACCCAGAAAACCGGTAAAGGCGAATGCGGAGATAATCCCGGTCGGCTTATTCGCCGTTTTATAGGTCAGGAACATCAAACCATACATACCCACCAGCGTCAGAATCAGACCCGGAGATGGCAGCATCAGCACCGTACTGGCAGTTGCGGTAATCGCCGAAAAGGCCAGCGTCAGGCTCAGCAGAAAATAGGTATTACGCAGCACCTTATGGGTGCTAAGCAGTGATGTACGGTCATGTGAAGAACTAACAATACGATCCATTGAGTCACTCTCTATGACAGATGTAATTAATTAAGCAGCATAATGATAATGCGTAAGGGCACCCAGAAGTTTTACCCATCTTTACGCATTTGATCTGGAACAGGTTTAACAGCGGATTATCAGGTCATTAAGCAAATATAACGCCCTGAGAATTTCGACAGGCAAAAGAAAAAGGGGTTAGCATTTAGCTAACCCCTTATCTTATTTGGCGGAAGCGCAGAGATTCGAACTCTGGAACCCTTTCGGGTCGCCGGTTTTCAAGACCGAAGAAAAATAAAGAAAAATCAGTACAATACGCAAAATGGCTGAAAAGTTAATCAGACTTAACACCAAGAAAAATCAAGATATTAGGGAGCTATTCAGAGTTAATATACCAGGTCTTTTTGCCAGAAAATTTTCTGGATTGCCTACTTACTGACCACAAGCGGTAAATCCAGTGTTGGGGTGATTTTGGTTTTACGATCGTAAATCAACACCTGATTTTCTGTTTTGTGTCCACTGAAAATTTGTTTGTCGCGACTGCTGCCTTCGTAATCTGAAATCCCTTTGGCTTTTATGTCATGGAAGTTGCACCCAAACGGAACGCCGGCTTTTTGCTCGGCTGCACGTTTAGCCTGATTCCACCAGTTGTTCAGCGTCTTGGCTATTACCTTCCCGCCTTTGGTTGTGTTGATCACATACTCGCATGTGCCGGAAGATACATTTCGGGCTAACTGGATCGCCGTACGTAATCGCGGAGACCATTCCTTGATTTGTTTAGTGCCGGTCTTGTTTTGCTCAATGTAAATCCCTTTATCCATAATATCCTGCCATTTCAGCTCGAGCACATCACCGAGCCTTGCCGCACAAAGATAGGATATCTCCATTGCAATACGTAACTGTGGAATTGCTTCCGCATATATTGCAGCATACTGTTCATCGGTGATGTAAACAGTACGGGCTTTAAGTGTGAATTTTCTGACTCCTTTGCATGGATTATTTTTCACATACCCACGCTCATATCCCCATCCGTATACACGGCTCAGACTTGCCAGTTCATGGTTTGCCTGGGTCTTGCTCTCAAGTCCTCGCTTATCCATGAAAATTCTTACCTGTTCAATTTTTACATTATCAGCAAGCACTTTTCCGAATACTGCCAACAATGCCCTTTGATGTTGCCGATAATCTTTTTGGGTTCGGGGGGCCAGTTCTGTAAATGCAGGGGAGTCCATAAACATGTGCCATAATTTAGCTACTGTCATTATGTTGTGGAGTTTTGCTTTTTCCAGCTCATAATTTTGCCAGACTTTAGCTACGCTGGTTTCCCGCACTCTTCCGAGACCTATAGTTCTTGTGCTTCCTTCGGGTTTCCATACGTAACTGTAACCATTCGATCTAACACGCGGTGGTAGTGCATTATCTTTTTTGTTTTTTCTTGGTCTTCCCATTGTTCAGCGCCTCAAAATCGGGTTCAACAGAAACCAGTTCAGATACTTTCGACATTGCTGTCAGCCCGTGCGGAACATCCCGGCGAAGAACTATTGGTTCGTTTTTAGGTCCGATTACAAACGGGATGCCGTGCAGCCTTAGCTGGTGTTGCTGTCTTGTGTATCGCTCGTATCTTGTGATCTCTTGAATCTCTGCTGGCGATAGAGTTAATTCGTACATGTGGTCACGTGCCTTACAGCATGACCGCCGCCAATATAATTCGGAGGCGGCGATCAGGGTTGAACATTAAAAATCAACCGGATTCGGGATCAGTTTTTGCCAGATTGCTGAAACGTATTTTGCCTGGTAACGGGCGTCATCAAGTGCATTGTGGCGCACTCCTTCGAACGGAATAGCCGTTCTGGCATCGAAGTCTATGGCTTTCCCCAGCTCAACGATTGTGCGTACATCGCGATCGTTGGACCAGCGCCACGGGCAGGGGATGCCCTGTCGTTCGTATGAACGGCGTAAAATCACGTTGTCGAAGTTGGCTCCATTCCCCCAGACCCGGACAAAAAATTCACCGGAGTTTTCGTCGATAAATTCCCGCAGTTGCAGCAGTGCATCGTCTAACAGGATTTCATCGGTCATGATGGCAGATTGCGCTTCGCGTGATTGCTTCAGCCACCATTTAATGGTGTCCCGATCAATGACTCCGCCAGCAGTTTCCAGATCGATAGTCTTACTAAATTCCGGTCCCATATCTCCGGTTTGCGGATCGAAAAATATTGCACCTATTGAGATAATCGGGGCATCAGGATTTTTTCCCATGGTTTCGAGGTCAATCATTAGATGGTCACACGTCCTGCTGGTGGATGTGATTTCGTGATGACCGTTCACCTTAATTGAGTGATCTGCCGCCTCGCCAGTTTTATTATCGCTGGCGTGGTCCTGAGCGCTGCCAGCGTTTTCCTTGTGTGGATGTTCAGCGCCTTCCATTTCCTCCGGATCGTTTTCCTGAACTTCAACCTGATTCTCTTCATCGAATGTTTCCTGGTATGTTGCGTCGCCCATCACCGCGCCACAATCAGGGCAGTTGCCGCCACCGCTCTGACCGCAGGCGGTGCAGACTTTTTCCGGTTCCTGTTGCGCTACTGGCTCAGGTTGTTTCGTTTCTGGCTCGTTTTGTAACGCATTTGGGCTGTTTTGTTCCGCTTTCTGGTCGTTCTGTTCCGTTTCTTGCTGGTTCTGATTCACTGAATCGCGGATTTCAATCCCCTTCACCCATTTCGGATCATTCGGGTCGCTAATCCCTGCAACAAATTCACCGCGAGAGGCCGCAAGCAACTTATCGGCGTCAGGCTGGCTGGTATTGGCTGCCTGCATAATTTTGTTTACTTCGTCAGTGGTAGCTTTTACCTGATTAACCGGATCTATCTGTGCCTGAGTATCCAGCGATTGCGTGTCCTGGCGATGTTCAGTTGTATCCGGCTCCATTGCTTCAGTCGTTGCCTGTTCATCTGCCATTGCGTCAGACGGTTGTGATTTTTCCTCATTATTTTTTTCTTCTTCTGTTTCGCATTCAGCAGCCAGTTCGCGGTTAACTTCTTCCAGGATATCTTTTTCCGGTGTATGTCGTGCAGCAGCGAGAGTTTCCTCGGTAGGGTTCTCGTGATCAGTCTCCGTTAAATAGGCGTTGATATACCCCTGAAGGCGTCCCGGGTAATGATAAAACTCAGGGTGTGCGCTCCGGATAAGTGCAAAAATAGCGGCGCGGGAATAATCCAGGATACCCGGGATTGCGCGAAGTGCTGCGGACCATTCTTTGAACGGACTTTCTTTCTTCCGGACGACTTCTTTTGCGCGACGATAAACGCTGCCCGGAATTTCATAAATATTAAAATCCATCGGAAGTGTGGCCGTTGCAATCTCCACATCCAGCGTATCGAAGGTGTGTACTAAATTCGGATTGCGATCGGTTTTGTTCCCTCCACCGGCATTAGCACCGGAAGCCGTGCGGGTGATGCGTGAAACACGATTTCCTTTCATCCACTCTTTTGTCAGCAGACCGCGATCGGTGTAGTCAGCGCCCAGGTATGCTTCGAAAAAAGCAGTCATTAGCCCCAGGCCTGAATTGCCAGGATTAGGGAAAACTTTGTCAGTATCACGCACCAGTTTGTGGAGATCGCGAATTTCCAGTGGATCGAGCAGACTGGTTTTATGCGAAATAGCGAGGGCAGTAACAGCTGGTAGTTCTTCAGCCCGTGCAATGTGTAATGCCTGGAGTTCGTCGCGTGAAACGTGCGTTACCGGTTTTTCGCTGCCGCGTTGAGCAAGCCAGCGAATGGGCAGTTCCTGACCGGAAACCGGCAGAAGCATGTTCTCCTCAATCTCAGCCATGTCTTCGCCGTTGACGTTGGTATTGTCAGTGCTGGCTGGTTTATCCTGAACAGAGGGCGAGGGCGCGATAAGTACCATTGTGATACCATCTTCCCCGCCTTTTTCGTATCGGTTGCAGAATTCGGTATCAAACACGCCTTCTGGAGGAAGGTCATTCACAACGGGTAAATGGACGCGAACAGGTTTTTTAAAATCCTCTTCGTCAAATCCGGCATCGTCCATTGCGACAACACCGCGTGATATTGCAACCGATAATTTTTTTGCTGTGCGCCAGTAAAAACCGCCTTTAATCCCAAGGCGTTTTCTGACTTTGTCATTTTTGGCTTCGTAATATAGTGCAATTTCTTCTTTATCAGCGCTCATTGATAAACCTCGTAACTATTTTTAGGGTGAACAAATCCCTGCCATTTCTGACATATAAAAATGAAATCGGATATTAATTACGGTGCTGTTTTAAGTCCTGCCGGGACTTCGTTATTATCCATGCGAATAACTTTATCGACCGGATAACAGTTACCGGGAATTTTCTGTTCCGCTGCGGCAGCCATGCATTCTTTCATTGAGCTGTATACGCCAGTAACCGTGTCAACCGGTTCGCCGGAAACAAGAAAAACCGTCAGAACAAGTGCAAATGTGGTATTCATTGCCAGTATCCTTTTTGCATCAGACGTAAACGGGCCAGCATTGAAACAATGCATATTTGATTTAATAACTCCCGTTCGTGTTTTCTCTTATTAATGGCATCTTCAGTAAATGCAGGGTTACTGATACTAACACCAATTTCAAAACAACCTTCAGACGTATTAACGTTTGGTAATAATGTTTCCATTATCGCGTCCTCAACAATGAATTTTGTGATGCGGTGCCTGGTGCCTCCAGGTGACGTTAACCAGTTAACAATTAACGCCGGATACAGAGAATCCACCCATAACACTGTTTTTGGTTTTAACTGTTCCGCGTGCGCTCAGCCGCATTCACCGCATCACAAAATTCACTTTAAAAAGGGCGGACATCAGCCAGCAATGAAAACTGATGCCGCCAAAGGTGCTAATCAACATGAAGTATTACGTAAGATGAATTCAACAAAATGCAACGAGATGGCATCACTTATTGAAATAGCTATTGATTTTAATGATTAATCGAAATCTCATGGCTAACTGTAACACTCCCGTCTGTGGCGGGATGCTTTAAATCACAGGAATTAATGCTTCTTGTTGCGAAGTAATTTTCAAGGGGGTTCATTCGAATCCCTTTCTGTTTCATTAACAAGCCAAATCCCTTATTAATGATGTCCATTAGATCCAGGAAGTATTTTTCATGTAAATCCTGGTTATCAGAGAGCTGCTTCTCTTCGTACAGACCGATAAAGGCACGACGCACGTTACTGGATATAGTATCGATGGTTTCTTTTTCTACGGTACTCAGGTCAAGAGTCGCCAGTTGGGAACGAACTATATTCGCTGCCATTTCCTGGAATTGCATTGGTAAATCTTTAAATTCCATAGTCAACCTCATCAGTCAGTATTTCTGGCTAACCAGCGACGCGCGCCAGATTCGGTTTTAAACGTTTTGCTTTTGGTATACGTCATCGCGGTGAATGTGCCGTCCTGGTTGGGAAACACGCCGTACACCAGAGATTCGTTGTTGCCAAGAACGATAGTATCCATGTTGACCTCATTTCCCCTTAACGCCGGGGTAGCGGAACAAAAACCTGCTGCATAGTTATTAAAGTTGAACCCTGCCGTCATGTTCTTACGCCTCGGGCTGGCTACTTAACCCCTGACCACTGCCTGGTAACTCGAAGTATTGCCCTGCGTTCTGTGGGGCGGGGTGGGTTGGTGGAAATAATCTACAATTAAAAACTGTTTTGTGTCAACAGTTTTTAATTGTAGGGCTGGGCGAAAAAAACTCCCTCGAATGAGGGAGTATGAAAATTGTTCAGTTCAGATAGGGAAGGGAAATTGTCGGCGGGCATGCACAATATTTGCAATTTCAATGCTTGAAGCTGCTACTCGGTACAAAACGATATAATTAGGGTGAACCACAATTTCCCGCAAACCGGATACTCGATCACTTGGCGGATATAGATATGGATGCTCGGAGAGGGCTAAAACAGACGTTTCAATACGTATTTTTAGTCTGCGTGCTGCAGGAATATTTTCCTTAGCAATATAGGCTACGATCTGACGCAAATCATCGCGAGCAGATGGTAGCCATAAAATGGGTAACATTACTCGCTCCTGTTAGTTACAGCAATTTGAGCAATAAGATTTTCTATTTCAGCCATTACCTCGTCATGTGGAATTGAGGGACGAGGGTCTGCAAGGCTTGACGCCACTTTAGCGCGCAACCATTCGTTGTAACTGTTTTCTTGTTCGGTAGTTTCGAATTCTGAAACTATCGGAGAAAGGGCTGTACTCATGGCATAACTCCTCTTCTTGTACAGTGGTCACGCCCGGCGGCTTTTTTGTGCCGCCAACCACCGGGCAATGGTTTCTTCCATTGATTTTTTCTTGTCTTTGATTTCTTGAAGCATTTTTTCTTGGTCTTCCTCTGGAAACGCACTAAAAGCCTGAAGCAGTTCGCGTTGGCGAGGACCAATTTTCATCGTGTCAGGGGTGAAAATTTGCTCCCCCTCTTCAGGTGGCAATAAAAACCAATGCAATGGATGCCCTGTAACCTCAACCAGTTTATCCAAACTTGAGGCTTTAGGTGTAGCCTTACCGCTGACCCATTGTTGAACAGTTTGTTGTGTCACACCAATTCTACGGGCCAGCTCAGCCTGGCTCCATCCAGTTTCCTGAAGAAGCTTGCTGATTCTGTACATAGATACTTCTAGAGCGTTCATCATTATTCAATTTTACAGGTAAATACTGTTAAAAGCATCACAATAAAAAACTGTTGATAACATACAGTTTTTTATTGTAGGCTTTGCCTGTAGTTTTTCAGAGGAGGGCAAAATGCTAGATAGCACTCGCGAAAAAATTAGGCAGAAATACACTCAAGCTGAAATAGGTCGTTATATGGGGGTCGCTCAACAGACTGTTTGGCAATGGTTTAGCTTTGGCGTTCCCCCAAAGCAGGTAATTCCGTTATGTCAGCTAATGAAGTGGGAAGTTACCCCGCATGAAATTCGCCCTGATATTTATCCTAACCCAACCGACGGGCTGCCTTGTGGAAATAAGTGTATGGCGAATGAATCACTGGCGGTGAACAATGAAAATCACCCCTGAACAGGTTTGTGAGGCTCTGGATGCCTGGGTATGCCGACCAGGAATGACACAGGAGCAGGCGACGATATTAATCACGGAAGCATTCTGGGATCTGAAAGAACGCCCAAACATCGATGTTCAACGCGTCACGTTTGATGATGGCGCGGTTGATCAACGGGCGCTGGGCGTTAACCGGGTGAAGATATTCGAACGCTGGAAAGCTATCGACACCAGGGATAAGCGTGAAAAATTCACGGCGCTGATTCCGGCAATTATGGAGGCGATCCGGTTCAGTGATTTCAGGTTGTATTGTGAAATTACTGACGGAAAAAGCATTACATACATGATCGCCGGGTTAAACAAAGAATATGGCGATGTGGTGGAGTCCGGGCTGCTTTTTGCGGATCCAGCTGTTGTGGAACGTGAGACTGACGAGCTTATAGAAAAAGCCATTGCTTTCAAGCGTGCGTATCGTCAGCAATATCAACAAAAAGCCGGATGGAATTATGAGTCTTCTTTTTGCTGAACGCCCACTGGTTATTAACACGCAGCTGGCGATGAAAATTGGTCTGAACGAAGCCATCGTGTTGCAGCAGCTGCATTACTGGTTGAGAGATACCGGTTCCGGCATGGAATGTGATGGTGTTCGCTGGATTTATAACACAACAGAACAATGGCTGGAACAGTTCCCGTTCTGGTCAGAGTCAACGTTAAAACGCGCATTTGCAAGTCTGAAAGCGCTGGGGCTTTTGCGTTGTGAAAAGCTCAACAAATCAAAGCGTGACATGACTAATTTTTACACGATTAATTACGAGAGCGAGCTTTTAGATGGTGGCAAAGTGAGCGAATCCATCAGGTCAAAATGCGCCGCTCCATCAGGTCAAAATGACACGATGGAAGAGGCCAAAATGGCACGCTCCATTGGCTCAAAACGACCCAATGTCATCGGGTCAAAATGGCCTGATGATCTTACAGAGAATACAACAGAGATTACTACAGAGAATAAAAACACTTCTCGTCCGGAAGCTTTGCAACCGGACATGCAGACGGCTGAACAGGATTTTTTAACCCGACACCCTGACGCGGTTGTGTTCAGTGCGAAAAAACGCCAGTGGGGCAACCAGGAGGATTTAGCGTGTGCGCAGTGGATCTGGGGACGAATCGTGAGTCTTTATGAACAGGCTGCCAGCGATGATGGTGAGCTCATGCGACCGAAAGAACCCAACTGGACTGCATGGGCCAATGACGTGCGCACAATGCGGATGCTTGATGGCAGAACTCACAGACAAATTTGCGAAATGTTTGGTCGGGTACAGCGGGATCCCTTTTGGGTAAAAAATATCATGAGTCCGTCAAAGCTTCGTGAAAAATGGGACGAACTGGTCATCCGCTTGGGGCGTTCGCCTGTACAGCGTTGTGTGAATCACATTTCTGAACCGGACACCGAAATTCCGCCTGGGTTCAGGGGGTGAGTGTTGATTTCAGGTTATGAGGTAATTTTCAGGAGGGCTTGTGGCAAAAGTATTTACACAAGAAGAGCGGGAAAAAATTAAAGGGCAGGTTATTGAACTTGTACACCAGAGTGGGCGCGAGACGTTACGGCAACTGGAAGCCAAGACAGGTGCGACAAGATATCTGATGAGCGTTCTCGCAAGAGAGCTGGTTGCCAGTGGGGATGTATACAACTCTGGCTACGGGTTATTCCCGTCAGAACAGGCTCGTAAGGACTGGCAAAACGCCCGCAAAAAACTCTCGAGAGCAAAGCTGAAGAAAACATCTGTGGTTGATCCGGACCTTATCTGGTCGTTACCAGACGGAGAAATACGCCGCTACGACAGGCGTCAGAACATAATCTGTCGCGAGTGCCGGAGAAGTGAAGTTATGCAGCGAGTTTTGATGTTTTACAGGGGTAATAACGGAGCAACGATATGAGGGTTTATATCGCAGGGCCGATGACCGGGTATAAAAATTTCAATCGTGAGGCGTTTCACAAGGCAGAAGAGAAGCTGAAACGGGAAGGGCATACCGTCTTAAACCCGGCAGTACTTCCAGACGGGCTGACACAGCCACACTACATGGATATTTGCATGGCAATGATTCGTTGTGTGGATGCGATTTACATGCTGAAAGGCTGGCAGCGGTCAGCAGGCGCTAAGGCAGAACTGGCGCTGGCGGCGAAACTGGGGCATGAGGTTGTATTTCAGGAGGCAACCAGTGAGCAAGATTGACTATCAGGCACTGCGTGAGGCGGCACAGAACGCGAAAGATTTAGGTGGGATTAAGAATTACAAGCGAGGTGAGCAAGCTGTTGCCGAATTTGAGTCCTTGATAACGGCACACCTTGTGCTGGCACTGCTGGATGAACGGGAAAGAAACCAGCAATACATAAAACGCCGCGATCAGGAGAACGAGGAAATTGCGCTAACGGTAGGGAAGCTGCGTGTTGAGCTTGAAGCAGAAAAATCAAAACTCAACGAGCAGCGTGAGTATTACGAGGGAGTAATCGCGGATGGAAGTAAGCGCATAGCAGAACTGGAAGCACGGGAAATAAAACCAGCCAAAGGCGAAGTTCTTGTCGTTGTATCTGGTTTTACTGGTTGCGGGAAAAGCGCCATTGCCGGGGAAATAGAAATTGCGATGAAAGCTATTGGTGTGCCGGTTCTATGGACTAATGGCGATGCGGAAAAGCGCATGACAGGAGCTGACTGGCTGACAGCGATTGAGATGTACAAACCAACTGTGCGCATCGTGGAAGTTAATGTGCCACGCGCCGCTGGCATTCGCATCAAAGGAGAGGAGCATGCAAATAAAACCAGAAGATGAGTTAAGTAATATTGTTTTATTTCCGGTAAAAGAGGATGACCCGCGTAATCAGGTTAATTTTCTTTATGAGCCATCGGAAAGACCATATTGTCATCACGCTTCTGTCCAGGTTGACGAAAAAGAGCGTCAGGTCCGCTGTAAAATCTGCGGTGCAGTTGTGGAGCCGTTTGACTGGATGCTCTCTGTGGCGAAAAGAGAAACCAGACTGGCAGATGATGTAAGGCTATTGCGCCAGGAGGAACGGGAAAGACGGAAAAATATAGAAAAGTTAATTCAGATTGAGCGTAACGCGAAAGCGCGGATACGCAGGGCGACAAAATCCAGAACTGAATAATTAAATTTGGCACTGTTAAAAATTTTATCCTTAACCGGAGGGATTTCTGCACCCTCAGAACATCAGGAGGCCGCCCGAAAGGGCGGTAATAAATAATGCAAGAAATCAAAGAAAATATCAGACAACAGCTTTACGGGTTTTATATTGCTTATGATTTGTGGCTGAGTAATGGGGCGAAACCCGGCGGGGTGTTTTCTCAAAGTTATGGTTTATGCGCCAATCTTTTTGATTATCTCACATTAATTGGTGCCCCCAGCGAAGCGGCACTGGAACAATTACACACGGATTTCAGAAGTACCGGGCTGAATGAGGTGTTGCCATTTAACGAGAGTAAAGGGCATTACTATGAAGAAAAAGGGAACAACATGTGCCATATGAATCCGGCGCGGGCGGCGTGGGTCAGGGCACAGATGGTGCAGGCAGTGCCGGACGGACTGGTTAAGGCTGTACGCTTCTATGAACAGGTAAAGTGTGAGAATCCGCCAGCTGAAACCGGAGCATGGAAAGACGCTGTTGACTGGGTACTCAAGGAGGCCTGCCAGGCTGTAAACATTGGCAACAAAGGAGAGTGATGTGCCTACATTATTCAGAAAAGAATATCCGCGAAAAAGTAGAGCGACAGAATTTTTGTTTCTCATTCTGTTTATCGTGTTGATGACACCGATATCCCCGCTAATTTTTGTCTGGGCAATCGGGAAAATAATTGAGCCAGTTATTGAATTGTATAACGACGTGGTATGGGCGTCATTCAACACACTGCACAATAAAATTAATCCGTATAAGGAAAGCTGATATGGCACTGACGAAAAAACAACGCGCAGAACTGCGCATGAAGTTCGGTGGTCGCTGTGCTTATTGCGGCTGTGAACTTGGCGAAAAGTGGCATGCAGACCATGTAAAACCGGTCATTCGTTTTGCTGGAAATATGCTTCACCAGGAGCGTGACGATATATCCAACATGGTTCCGGCATGCCACCCATGCAATCTGCACAAGCATTGCAGTAGCCTGGAAGATTATCGGCGAATTATCAGTGATGGTCGTCGTGAATTCCTTGCGTCCGGGAAAGGCAAAGCGCTGGTTCGTATGGGGTTGGTTGAAATGAAATCTGACCCGGTTGTGTTCTGGTTTGAAAAATATCAAGAAGGGGCTACGGCATGACCACTTTTACCAATAGCAAACTAACAGACGAATACGTTTCAAATGCAACGTTGATTCGGCTCATTCTGTGGGCTGACCAGCACAATAGCCATTATGTTGTAGCGGCTCTGCGCGAGCTACAGGAGCGCCGCAAGGCTGATAGTGTGCCTGTAGAAATCAACGACGACATGGCTTACGCATTCCACCATGCGCTTTCTGACTCATCGCCTGGCTCTGATGAAATCGAAGAAATTAAAACCGGGTTGCGTGCTGCCTTTGCCAATGTCACCGTCCAGCCGGTGCTGATAGTGCCTGATGAAATGGATTTGCTTACCTGCCATCTCGACGGCGTAACTGAAACATATGCTGATGGCTGGAACGCCTGCCGCGCCGCCATGCTTAAGGGAGATAAATAATGATTAATCGAACCAAACTGGAGCACATTCTCGAATATGCCAGGCAGCAGAAATGTATTGGGCAACTTTGTAAAATTCCACCAGGAGATATGGTTGAAATCGTGGAAATGGCCATGCGTAAGGCTGGCAACTCTCCGGTAACTCCGGCTCGCCTGCCTGGTGGTTTCACTATTGAGGATGCGAAGGAGTTACATGAAGACCTGGTACGCAGCCACATAAGCCAGGCTTTAAGTGGCGAGAAGATGAAAAAGAAAGATCGTGATGCTGATTTGCGCTGGATTCATGGCGTTATAGTACAGGCAGCGTGGTTTGTGAAAGCTTCACTGGATGCGTTGCCTGAACCGCTGCGGGAGGAGAAGGGAGGAAGTGCCAACTGTACTGCCAGTCATGGTACAACCGACAATCCACCAGTACCAGGCAAACAGACTGACGAATTAACCATGCTGGTTAAGCAATTGGTCAGTCAACTGAAGAAAGTGAAGCCGGACTGTAAATTGCCGGATAAGGCGATGGACTACCTGAAGCGGAACGAACTGATAAGTGCGGAGGATGTTTTGCGATGACCTGGCCTGAAGCATTCACAACGGTAGGAATTGCGATGGCGGTGGCGCTGATGGTGTATTCGATTTGCCGCTGGGGATAACAAACAAAAACCCCGGATTGATGGTCCGGGGTTTTTGAAGGAAACAAAACAGAAACAACAATTGCCGTTATCTGTTGTTACCATGGCAAGTAAACGTATCTCAGGCGAGCGCATTGCGCCGTTCTGACGCAGATAAACTAGCCCGGATAGATGGTGCTGGCAATAAAAAATAGCGTTTTCTTATCGGTGTCGGTAAGATTGCTGCGGGTGCTTGAGGCTGTCTGCCTCGGGCATGCCACTGTAAGGCAGACAGAGAAAAGCCCCAGTTAACATTACGCGTCCTGCAAGACGCTTAACATTAATCTGAGGCCAATTTCATGCTAGACACATGTAGGTTAGCCTCTTACGTGCCGAAAGGCAAGGAGAAGCAGGCTATGAAGCAGCAAAAGGCGATGTTAATCGCCCTGATCGTCATCTGTTTAACCGTCATAGTGACGGCACTGGTAACGAGGAAAGACCTCTGCGAGGTACGAATCCGAACCGACCAGACGGAGGTCGCTGTCTTCACAGCTTACGAACCTGAGGAGTAAGAGACCAGGCGGGGGAGAAATCCCTCGCCACCTCTGATGTGTCAGGCATCCTCAACGCACCCGCACTTAACCCGCTTCGGCGTTTTTTTGTCGCATTATGAGGTTGTAATTTTAGCTACCATTAGACTATCCTAAGGATCTAAAACAGATCTATTTTGCATCAAATTTGGCGCATGGCTTTGCCAATAATCGGAAAACAAAAAGGACTCATTAGTATGAGCTGCCCACTCAAAAAACACACGCGGTTGAGTATTCCGCCTCGCGATAAAAGCGTTGTGGCAGTCCTTCGCCCAGCGATTGATGGAAATTGCACACATCGCGAACAGGTAAAAAATGCTTTTGGTTTCGGTTTTTCTCGTTACGAGAAGGCCATGGAAGACCTTTCTAAAGTGTAATGGATGAGTGCTGTACTCCATGGCTGATATTGTTCAAGGTGTGAGGTGACTTATGTTTACAAGTGTTAAGTGCGGCATGTTGATTGCTGCTGGCTCTATATTGAACATATATCCGTCGGTATGCCCTGCTGCGCCCAGGAATCAGAGTGTTGACTCTGTTATGATTGGGAAGGACTGGAGCAAGGTTGGCGGTGATCTAACGAAAGCTATCGCATCATATGAGTCACAACAAAGCAAAGAAGAACAACGAAAAAACCGTTAATTCAGAGCCTCGTCAACTGAGAGCTGTTGATGAGGATGTTATGGCCCGGGTCATGATGGAAGATCCTGATTTACTGGAAAGAGTGAGTCGGCGCCTTCCCTTGGAATTAAAACGGGTTATAGTGTCGAAGATGACTATGTATAGCGGCCCATTGCCAGATCCAGATACATTGCTTCGCTATAAGCAAGTACAGGATGATGCAGCCGATAGAATTATAAAAATGGCTGAAAAGGAGCAAGCTCACAGGCATTCGACAGATCATAAGCGTCTTGATAACGACAGAAAGGCTAAAGCTCTCGGGCAAATACTGGGGATTGCTTCAGTTGTTATGGTTTTAGCGTTATCTGCGTGGCTCGGATATTGCGGACATCCCGCTTCTGCAGCAACGGTGGCGACAGGGGTCACGGCCTCATTAGCTGCTGTTTTTGTTTTCGGTCAAAAATATAAAACCAAGCAGATGTCGCTTCAATCTAAAGATGAACCAGATGAGTAGTTGACGGTTGTTTAACCCACCCGCTTCGGCGGGTTTTTTGTTTTACGTATTCTGGTTTACAATCCACAGGCCAGCCTGAACAACTGGCACCTGCTGCGCCAGCAGAGAAAACCGATGGCGCACAATACCAAACATCACAATTCTGATACCGACCTTGCCAGCAGGCACGGGCGGCGTTCTCATACATTCAAATATGACTGGTACCAGCATGACCCCTGCACTGAAGAACAGGCCGAATGGCTGATTCATAACTACCGCAGACGTGGGTATGAGTTTAAGAAAGCCCTCAGCCTCGATTATCGTCACTGGATAATCTACGTCAGGCTCCCTTACTCCGAACGCCCACCGCGTCCGTCCCGCACATTCCAGCAACGCATCTGGAGGTAACGTGCGGGTATTAGTTCGACCTGCCCTGGTACCGGAACTCGGACTGGTGGTGCTAAAGCCGGGCCGTGAATCCATGCAGGTATTTCATAACCCTCGGGTGCTGGTGGAGCCGGAACCGAAAAGCATGCGCGGTCTGCCGTCCGGAGTTGTTCCTGCCGTTCGCCAGCCGCTGGCGGAAGATAAATCATTACTGCCATTTTTCAGCGATGAGCGGGTAATTCGTGCTGCTGGCGGCGCTGGTGCACTGTCTGACTGGCTGTTGCGTTATGTCAAATCCTGCCAGTGGCCTCATGGTGACTATCATCACAGTGAAACCGTCATACATCGTTACGGTACCGGTGCGATGGTATTGTGCTGGCACTGCGACAACCAGTTGCGTGACCAGGCATCCGAATCACTTGAGCAACTTGCTCAACAAAACCTGGCAGCATGGATGATTGACGTCATCCGTCACGCAATAAGCGGTGCGCAGGAGCGTGAATTATCGCTGGCTGAATTATCCTGGTGGGCTGTCTGCAATCAGGTGGCGGACGCACTACCGGAGGTAGTATTACGTCGTTCTCTGGGGTTACGTGCGGAAAAAATCCGCTCAATGTACCGTGAAAGTGACATCATACCGGGAGAGCAGACAGCCACCAGCATACTGAAGCAGCGCACAAAAAATATTGTGCTATCGCCTCACGTCCACCAGCAACAGAACTCACCGCAGGAAAAGGCGGTGGTCAGCATTGCCGTTGATCCGGAGTCTCCGGAATCTTTCATGAGGCGACCTAAACGTCGCCGCTGGGTGGATGAGAAATACACTCGCTGGGTAAAGATGCAGCCGTGTGCGTGTTGTGGTAAGCCAGCCGACGATCCCCATCACCTGATTGGTCACGGTCAGGGAGGGATGGGAACAAAGGCCCACGATATTTTTACGCTACCGCTGTGCCGGGAGCATCACAACGAACTTCATGCTGATCCGCTGGCATTTGAAGAAAAGCATGGTTCCCAGATTGATTTAATTTTTCGTTTTCTTGATCACGCCTTTGCAACCGGTGTGCTCGGGTAAAAGAGGTTACTGATGCGTATAGAGTTTGTTTTGCCTTATCCGCCGACGGTGAACACCTACTGGCGTCGTCGTGGCAGCACATATTTTGTATCAAAAGCCGGTGAGCGTTATCGCCGGGATGTGGCACTTATTGTTCGCCAGCAGCGGTTGAAATTAAACCTGTCCGGAAGGCTGGCGATAAAGATTATTGTAGAGCCACCGGATAAGCGCCGTCGTGACCTGGACAATATTCTGAAGGCACCACTGGATGCGCTGACACATGCGGGGTTGCTTATCGACGACGAACAGTTTGATGAAATCAATATTGTGCGCGGTCAGCTCGTTCCTGGTGGTCGGTTGGGCGTGAAGATTTGCGAAATTAGAGGTGATAGTAATGGGGCGTGATATGTATGAGGTTTTAGACCGCTGGGGGGCATGGGCTGCAGCAGAAAATAGTGGTGTCGATTGGCAGTCGATAGCGGCAGGCTTCAAGGGGCTTCTACCACACGGTAAAAAGTCACGCCTCCAGTGTGATGATGATGAAGGTATTATGATAGACGGTTGTGTGGCCCGCCTGCGGAAATATAAACCAGAGGAATATGAGCTGATCATAGCTCACTTTGTTATTGGTATCTCATTACGCACTATTGCCAAGAAGAGAAGATGTTCAGATGGCACAATTAGGAAGGAATTGCAGACTGCCATGGGGTTTATCAGCGGTGTAATAATAACTATAAACCCCATTATGGTAGTTAATTAATGTGAATCCTATCACCAAGATAGTATAGTCCAAAAAATGTTGAAACAAGCATTTGCCATGTAAGGAATAAAAAGATAATGATATAGCACCAGTTTGCTATATCATTATTCAGTATGTTTATTAGTGGTGTGATAAAAGCGTTGAAAATCACTATGCATATGCTGAGGGCAGTTAAAAATGAAAATAACATGCACAGAAATAATCTTCTGGTAAGTTTCTCTTGAGTGTCAATAATTCTACCATTTTCTTTTGTTCGTGTAATTTTAATAAAAGGAGTGCCATTAGTTCCTATCAGAGGGTAGTCAATTTGTTCTCTGTTGAAAGTGGCTATTGCTGCAAGAGCTGCTATATAAAAACCTGGCAGATTTGATACAAATCCAGATATAGACTTAATAAAGCCGCCATCTTTTAGTAGGTCTGATGTAGGT
>ERZ1034701.60-NODE-60-length-44341-cov-246.215282_pt1 | contig 44341 bp, 71 predicted proteins | sample MGYA00520651_ERZ1034701 | MGnify/ENA primary metagenome ERZ1034701 (study PRJEB33766, sample SAMN09781713) | gut metagenome | biome: gut microbiome | host: Homo sapiens | place: Madagascar | study: EMG produced TPA metagenomics assembly of the PRJNA485056 data set...
CCGCGCTGCTGTAATAGCCCGACGTGGCCGCGCTGCTGTAATAGCCCGACGTGGCCGCGCTGCTGTAACCGCCCGACGTGGCCGCGCTGCTGTAATCGCCCGACGTGGCCGCGCTGCTGGAATAGCCCGACGTGGCCGCGCTGCTGTAACCGCCCGATTCTTTCGCCTTTGCTCGGCGCATGGCTCGATCAAACGCGGTTTTTACGGACAACTTGATAAAATCGGCGAGCTTCAATTCGCCTTTAACCTTCAGCTCGGTGCACGCCAGCTTGCTATCATCATTGCTCTTGTCAACTTTACCGCCGCACTCGACCTCAAAAAAGCGCGTGCCATCCCTCAACTGGTAGTAGTGCAGCACATCCAACGGGTTCTCGCAAGCGTGCATACCAGCGCGGCAGCAGTCGGCCTTGTCCTCATGGTAGGTCTTGCCCACCTCATACTGCTTGCCGCGGCACATCATGTTTTTGTCCATCGCCTTGTAGGCGATGATTTTTTTACTCATGGCTGGTGTCCTCCTTTGGCGTTTTTCATGTGTAACCCAAAATATTGCTTACGCCGCGCCGCGGCTTTACCGCTTCATGAACTGGTTCACAAAGTAGACCTGACCTTTGCCGGTCACTTTGGGCGTCTTGTTGATGCTGGTGTGTCCATCGGAATGCACCACGGTGGTCTCCTTGATCTCGAACAGGCCCTGCTCCACGGCCCGCTGGGTGGGCATGTTATAGTCGCTGCGCTTGGGGTCGCGGATCAGGAATCCGTGCTCCCGCATCCAGACGAACAACCGGTTCTGCCCGATCTGCACGCCGTTCTGACACAGCAGCTTTGCCAACTCGCCCACAAGGATGCTCTTCTTGCTGGCGCTCACGGCATCCGCAAAGATGCCCTTCGGGGTTAGCTCTGCAATCTGCCTGTCCTTGTGCTCCAACTCGTCGTGGGCGGCAATCAGGGCCTGTGCCATCAGCTCAGAGCGGGAAAGCTGCGGGCGCTGTGCCAGCTTCTTCTCCATGGCGTTGAACGCCGCAATGTACTTCAGCTTCCATTCCAGCGCCGCCTTGCCGGTAAAGCCCATCACCAGCAAACTGAAACCGTCCCGGTTCATCAGGTACATGGGGTAGGTCTGGCCGTTCTGCTCGTGGGTGTACTCGGTTTTGTAGAACATGGGGGTCTGCCCAATTTTCGGCATACCCTCTAAAATGCTTTCAATGGCATCCAAAACGTGCCGATGGGCTTTTCCGAAGCTCTCGGCGATCTGGCGGCTGGATACCACCGGCTCACCGTTCTGGGTGGATAAGATGATGTCTGTCATGTAAACCTCCTTGTTGGGGTCTCCCTTCCCGTGGTATACTGACAAGGAAAGGGGAATCTAAAATGGATGAAAACGAAATTTTAAGTAACTTTGCTGGGTATCAGGAGACTGCCAAGCAAATCATTGCTGCGACAAGCAGCGAGATTCATCTCACAGAAGAACAAACGCAGCGGCTCTTGGATGCGATAGACCATTCCAAAAGCTCGTATGCCGAAGAATTCGCTGCTGAGGATCTGAAGCAACTCCGGAACCAGTACGAAGAGAGCCAAAAAGACCAAGCAAAAGAAAATCGGGTCAATCGCTGGCTCACCGTCGCTTCCTTACTCGTGGCAGTCGTTTCGATGGTCGCTGCAATTCTCTCGCTTTTCAGCTGAATTTCCTGATTAAGTTGATGAGCTGCAAGATGAGCGTCACAACCTGAACGCAAACCGTCGCAACCAAAATCTTCGTTGTGGTCCAGCCGTGCTTACGGCTGGGCCTTTTTTTGCCGTTCACGCTGTCTTTCCCCCTTCTTCTTCCACCAGCAGCTTGTCCACGGATACCTTAAAGTATCTTGCCACCTTCATCAGCTGGCTGATACTGGGGCCGTAGACGCTGCGCTCCCACTTGCCAATTGCGCCGTTGCTCAGACCTGCTACCTCTTCCAGATCGGTGCGACTCAGCCCGTGCAACTTGCAAAACTGGTCAATTTTTGAAACATTCACTAGCAATTCTCCTTTCCGGGCTTGAAAATCACTAGAAAATATGCTACTATGTAGTTGCAAGGTACAAAGTGAATAAAATCTAGCGTTTGCCCGATATAATGTTATCAGGGGGCTTTGGTTTTGTTTGCCCTGTGCTTAGTATTATACTAGCCAAGTGGCTATTTTGCAATAGCCAATCTGCAATTTAGTACACATTTGGCTATTTGCACAAGAAATGAGGGCTTTTTCTATGCGTAATGTGGAAAGAGCAAAGAAAATTGCGGAAAGAAAAGGAATAAACATTTCTTTTGTTTGCCGTGAGATCGGGAAAAGCCGTGGCTACATTTCCCAAATGTTGACCACCGAAAGAGATTTGCCAGAAGAACTGTTGATGCCGGTAGCCAATGCGCTAGGTGTCACAGTCGAAGAACTCACAGGCGAAAGCGAGCAAAAAGAAAAGCCCACTCTCAGTGAAGAGAGTGAGCTGAATGCGCACGCTAAAGCCATACTGTATAAGTATGAGCAGCTTGACCCTGCGCAAAGGGTTATGTTTGAAAAGATGCTTGACGCTGCACTTGAGGCAGCGAAGGGGAAAGAGAATGGTTGAGTTAAAGCAGGAAGAAGCTTTGCTGAAAGCTCTTTGCCAATTCTATGAGCACCCAGACCAAAATGTCTGCATCTATAAAAATTTTGTTTCCAGCGTTGTCGGAAAGCAGAACGCAGATGCTGTATTGGATGTTTTGTGTGCAGACGGGTACGCGAAAATCGAGGGCTTTAACCCATTGATACACATTTGCGCAAACAACTCCCCGACCATACGTCTGACTGACAAAGGAAAGACGTACTTTGTGGAGAATCAGCGGAAACAGCGCATTACCCGGCGACAGGCCATCCAGAGCATCGCGCTCTCCTTGATTTCTGCCGTGATCGGCGGTTTTATCTCAAGATTATTTGCTCGTGAAATCCAAACCTGAAACGTCAAGAGTGCGACCGCTGATCTTTGTAACGCACATCGTCTTTGCCCTTTCCAGATCCTTTTCTGACAGAGTGCCTGTATCGATTTTCGTTGCGATGCCATGTGAGTCTTGCAGATACAAGGTCGTATAAGGGCACAAACGCAAAATATCGTAGAGGGACACCATTGAAAACTGGGCAATTGCCTCGACTTTTTTTCGTTTGAAAATTTCCAGATCCGCTGCATCTACAAACAGATACACGATGATACAGGTGACCAAGAAGAGCAGGATCGCAATCACAGCCAAAAGAAAGTTACTCAGCATTTTTCTGTACCTCATCTAAAAGTTCATCCACATCGATACCAAACGAAAGTGCAAGCTTGATTTTCTCAAGTATAACACATTCCGGGGCCGATTTCATCAATTCTGTGCTATGTTCTTGCACTTTCTTTTCCTCCTTTGGTCATTGAAAATTTGTTTTCCGGCAGCCGACTGGCTGCCTATTTTTGAATCTAAGAGGTGTTTTTATGGCTCGAAAAAAGAATGATGTTGTCAGCAACAGCGAAAAGACGAAGAAAAAACCAAACGGATGTGCAATTCTCGTTGCGATTCTTGTGTTCGGGCTTGCGTTTGGTTTTCTTTCTGCCAAAAATATTGCAGACGATGTTGACGTTGTATTCGATGCCACGAAATATGAGCACGAAGACGGTTCCGGCCTGACAGAAGATGAACTTATCAGCATGATCGGAGAACCAGACAGTACAGAGGACTGGACTTACAGCAACGGTCAAGCCATTCATACGCTGTTCTATGGAAACAATACATATGATTTCGTATTTGAACGCCTGCATCGAATCACACTTTATGACGTTTTCCCCTATAAGTATAAAGATCAGTTCCTTACAATGTTCAATCTGAAAAAGACAGGTAAGACCACTGTAAACGACACCGGAACATGGTATCGCGCTTATAACTGCGGAATCAATGACCTTTGGCTCAATTATGAGAACAATAAAATCACAACGTCTATTATCACCTACTCAACATTCTTCAATTAAATTTGATTATGACATGGCAAGAGAAAAGCTTTCTAGTGAATTACCTTGGTGACCGGGAAAAGAAGTGGGGGCTCCATGATGATGTAAAAGGTCGGTTTTATCCTTTTGACAAAAATGTCAAAGAGATCATTTCTGAAGGTTACATCATTGACACTCCTGAAAAATATGCTTTAACAGATTCCGGTAAAACAGTATCAAAAGATTTCAAGAAAACCGAAATAGACCGACGAAACGCCGCACACCGAAAAATAATGTCGCTTGCAATGGAAAGAGACTATCTCGGTGCATATAATGCCCGTGCAGAGTACGAACGAAACAGTGTTATTCCTCATGGAATATCGATTTCTTTTGGCTCCAGCCTTACTTCTCCCGGCTCATCATCATATCAAAACTCAATTTATGAGTATTGGAAAGAAGAAAAGGAAATTCCGTCCAATGTTATCTGCTATATTCGCAATTCAGAAGCTATCGATTTTTCAGATTGCAATAATTCGGAAGCGTTCAAGAGTGACTTAAGAGCCTTTTATGTTGGAACGCAAATATCCGGGAGCAGTGATATTTCTCTTCCAGATGATTTTGAGACGTATCGCGGAGAATACTTAAATTGCCCGTCTCTGGAAAAGCAGCTAAAAGAAAAATGCCTTTTCAAAAAGATTCCTCGGTTAAGCATCTACTACAACACAAAGGTTCGTGTCTTTAATTTTATTTCAACTGGGTTGATTGATTCGTGGGATGGAAATTTTCAGCTTGGAACCTACGACTGCACAGATCCATACCATTTTGAGATGGCAGAATTTGAATTTTACTCTGAACTCGGAATCACTTCATTTCCAAAAACCTTCAGAACTTATTTTAAGCATAAGAAAGACAATTCGGAAAAGTATCAGGCTTGGATGGCAGAGATTGGAGACCGAAGGCTTGAACCTATTAAGGCTTGCCCTAATAGCTAATTTCCTACCACAAATACATTATACATCTTTCAGTTGTAGTATTCAATAGATATTACAAAATAAATTTAATTTTTCTGAAAAAGTTAGATTTTCACTTGGAGTCGTCCAGCCGCTGCATCTTCTGTAGCAGTTCCCCGGCAATCTCCCCGCCGGGATCATCGGAAGCGGCTTTGAGGTTGCGGATGGCACCGGCCTTGCGGGTGACGTAGAGCCGGGCGCGGGCTTGCCCTTCGGGAGGCATATCCTCATAACACGCCAGCGCGGCGCGGATGTGGGTGCAAAAGCTCTGCATCTTGTCCATAGATCATTCCTCCCATGGCTTCGGAGTGGGCCGCGTGCCGGTGAGCACGCTGGCGGGCATTCCGTCAATGATGGTCATATCGGGATCCATGCTGATTGTCTGACTGTTTTTCATTTCATTTTCCTCCTGTTTTTTGGTAATATTTACATCTTATATGCCAGATTCTACCATGCGCCAGAGGAAAATGAAATTGGTGTAATTTTTGTCGAATGGCGCAGAGTTTTTCTGCGCCATTTTTTGTTAAAAATATACTGGTTTTATGGGGGTGAAAGTATGAGTTATTTTACGGCGAGCCAAATCGGAAAAGCGCTTGCAAAAGCACGGGTGTCTGCCGGGCTAAGTCAAGCGGAGATCGCAAGGCGCATCGAAAAAGGGGAGCGAACAGTGCAGAGCTGGGAAAAAGGCTGCACCAGCCCGGACAGTGACGAGATCATGGACTGGTGTACGGCGTGTGGCGTGTCGCCCATATCTGTGTTCATGGAGATGATCCACCCGGAGCTGTATGCGGTGCCCGATGACAGAAAGACCGACGAAGAGCTAGACGCGGAGTTGTGCCGCCTTGTGGTAAACTTGCCGCCGCTGACGAAAAGGCTACTTTTCTTCATACTGAAAGGCAGTCACGGCAGCAGCCCGCCCGCGGTGATTTCTGAGATAGCCGCAAACCTGCACTGCCCGCTCAACAACAGGGCCAGCGTGTGCGGGACCATTATAGATCAGTATACCTACGCGCAGATCGCGGGCCTTGATCCATGCCCGGAAGCTCCGCACCCTCCCATTGACGACCTGAAGATCAACTACAAGGCCGGAAGGGCCGCTGCCGAAAATGGAGCTTTGGGATACATTGGGCAGAAAAAGGAGTAAGCCATGAAATGCGTAAGACCATGCTGCCGGAAAGAGATCCCGGATGGTGCTTCTTTTTGTCCGTGGTGCGGGAAGAAGCAGCCGGAAGCCGCCCCGCAGCAAAGAAAAAAGCGCCGCCGCCCAAAGGGCAGCGGCAGTGTATATAAGTTGAGCGGGACGAGGTCAAAGCCATATGTGGCCCTGACAGCCAAGCGAGACGTTCTGGGGACGTTTGCGACGCCGGGCGAAGCAGTACAAGCGCTGGACACTTACAACACCCAGAACACCCCCGCAGCGCGTCTGAAATGCACTTTTGCGGATGCCTATGCCCAATGGAAAGCACAGCCCAAATTTGACAAGCTCAGCACTGATATGAAAAAGGGGTATGAGCTGGCCTATGCAAAGGCCGCGCCGCTGTATGACCGACAGCTCCGGGACTTAAAAGCTGCAGACTATCAACAGGTGATTGACAAGATGGTGGAAAAAGGCCTCTCCCGCAGCTCTTGCGAAAAACAGCGCACGCTTTTCAGCCAGATCTGCGAGTGGGCAATGGCTCAGGACATCATAAACAAAAACTATGCCATGCTCTTGCAGCTCCCAGCGGCTACAGGCAAGGCAGAGCGCACCTTGACCGCTCAAGAGATAGAGCAGATAAGCAGCCGACAAAACGACCCGAAGCTTGGGCAGACAGCACAAATCGCAATGGTGCTGCTCTACACCGGTATGCGTATCGATGAGCTGCTCTCCATGCGCTGCGACGATGTGCATCTCAAAGAGCGGTATATGCAAGGCGGCGAGAAGACCGAGGCGGGCAAAAACCGCATTATCCCTATTTTGGACCCCATTTACAAAATCATTGCTTTTTGGATGCTTGAAAGCGGCTGTGAGTGGCTGATACCGTCCAAAGCCGGTACAAAGCTGGACAAGCGTAACGTGGCTACAAAGTTTCGGTCCTTGATGCAGGAGTGCCACATAGAGGGGGTGCATCCGCATACGCTGCGCCACACGGCCAGCAGCAAGATGGTGGAGTGCGGACTGGAAAAGACCGCCGTACAGGCAATCTTGGGTCACAAAAATTTCTCCACTACGGCCAACAAGTACGTCTCCCACAATGACCCGGATTATCTGTTGCAGGAAATGCGAAAGATGAAGTATTGATTTGTTAGATTATTTGTTAGATTGTCACGTTCATTCAGGATATTTCAAGGCATCTCAAGCAAAAAAGAAAACGCACGGACGATTTGTTTTTATCGTTCGTGCGTTTATTTTTGGAGCTAGTGACAGGAGTTGAACCTGCAACCCACTGATTACAAATCAATAATATTTTTCGTATTTATGCTATTTTTGAAGTAAATGTTAGTTTGTTGTTTGCTTATGGCGTATTCTAAAAGCGATAAATCGTCCGCCTTATCTTACAACAAATGTTGCAAAAATTCAACGCATGTATGCGGAGCGTTCTTTTGTAACAGCTTCGCACAGTCCGGAAACAAGGTCCTCCGCCATACTCCACATGTGATGCAGCTCTACGCCAGCCGCAGAATCCTCGCTGTCAACGCCGGTAAGGATTTTCTGCGCAATGCGGCGGTTTGCGTCAGCGTGCTCCATTTCTTCCCCAGAGAGCTTATACCACTCAGAAGAAGCGTAGGGACAGACAGTTTTATAGTCCATTGCCATGCTTGCGTAGTTCATCGCATCGCTGTATTCTTCGGCCATTTGCTTTGCAGCATGAACAAGTGTGTCCTTATACCCTGCAAACTTTGCTTCGTCCATCATAGATAGATCCTCCCTCTTACAGTTTTTCCACGGTCACAGCCATATCGTTCACCACGGCAGCAGTACCGGTCAGCAGGAAGCTCAAAATAGAGCTTTCGCAGCCGCACGCATTGAGCACCAGAAAAGTCAGTGCCAGATTGGTCGGTGCAGCCGCAGTGGCCACAGCCTGAGAAGCAGTAGCGCCGATAACAGCCACGCCGTCCTTCTGGCCGGTCAGGGTCACAGTGCCCGCAGCCGTGGGAGCCAGTGTAGCGGACACGGTCACATGGTAGTAGCCCTGACCCAGCAGGGTGATGGTGTTGCCGTCCTGCCGAATGTTGCAGCCGAACCGCCGGGAAGTGATGCCGACAGGGATAATATCGTTTACCGCCACGGTCTGAGCCGTGGTATTGGCGGTGTAGATAGCAGACCTAGACATAGTCATATCCTCCTTAAAAAATAAGCGGGGCAGCTTTTGCCGCCCCGCATGTCCTCGCCGATAGGGCGTCAGATGTTAGATGTTGCCGCAGCCATTGCAGCCGCAGAAGGGCGACGGCCCTGCGTTGTAGGTGTACCCGTTGGGATACCGCACAACGTTGGTCATCTGGCTCTGGAGCTCCAACTGGTTGATGCGCTGGGCCTGTGCCGCGATGGTCTGCTCAAGCTGGTTCTTCTGGAGCTCGGCAAACTTCGCGTCAATGTTGGAGTTGATCGCGCAGGTCTGCTTGTCCATCTGAGCGGACAGATTGGCCGTTGCCAGACGGTTGTCGCAGCAGCACTGTGCAAGCTGACTCTGGATGCTGTTGCCGGTCTGGAGGATGGTGGTGTTGGTACCAGCCTGTGCCAGAGCAACTTCCTTGCCGAGCTGGCCGATGTTGCCCTGCATCTCATAGCCGAGATTGCAGATGCCGTTGCCGATGTTGGTCAGGCGGTCGTTGATCTGGCCGAACTGCTGGCCGAAGAGGATCTCCTGCTGGCTGGCAGCAGTGGCGTACTGGCCGAACTCGCCCATGCGGTTGCCCCACAGGCTACCGCCGCCCATGAAGACGAACAGGAAGAGAATGATGATCCACCACGCGCCACCATTGCCCCAGCCGTCATTGTCGTTATTGCGAGTGACGGCGGCGATGTCGCTAAGACTCATATTATCCATAGTTGATTTCCTTTCTGTGAATTGTGAATATATTTCAAGCCGTGCGCACGACTCTCCGACTACTTGAGGAAGGGCATGATCTGTTTTGCCATTGCCTCCAACTGCTGATACTGCGCATCCGACATCTGGCCGGACTTGCGCAGCATCTCCACCTGCTGCTTCGGATCGCCCTTAAAAACGGCCCGGAACTGCTGGAACTGCTGCAAAATCTGCGCAATATTGCCCAGAGGGCCGGGCATCCCGGACGGCGCACCGCCGCCCATGAACTGCATTAACGGGTTGCTCATCGTTATGCCTCCTTAGTCCGGGTGGATTTTGCGGCAGGGGCGGGCTGTAACTGACTCATCGCCTGAGAGATCGCGGCATTGATCCGCTCTTCCATCTGCTGCTCGGTCACATAGTTGCAGCCCGGTGCCGGTGTCTGCATGGCTGCCGGGTCGAACTTTGACAGCCGGTAGTACTCCGTGGTCGCGTAGCCCACCGCACTGGCCGTTTTGACCGCGATGACCGCATCGTTCTGCACCATGATCCAGCGGGTTTCCCCTGCTTGAGCAACCACCTTGTCCACATCCGCGATGGTCGGAACCATCAAAAACGGGGTTTGTGCCACCTGCGGCTGCTGCTGCATCTGGCCGTATCCGTTGTATGGCTGGCGGTTGTACTGGTTAGGCTGGCCCCAGTTGTCATACATGCCCATATCGCAATCCTCCCTTGCTTTTGTGGCCCAAGTGTATCGCATTGGAAAAAATTGAAAGACAACGAAGGCATAACGAACGCACAACGAAGGACAAAAAAGAAAAGCGCCCACACGGAAAAAATCCGCATGGGCGCTTGAAGATTCACTTATATAGCAAAAAATCCCCCGCTTCGCTTACAAAGTACCTCGCGTGGAACGCAGGGCTTCGGCAAAGCAGGGGATTTCAGATATCCACCCTAATGCGCTTCTTCGAGAGGCCGGGTGGATTTGTTGATGTTATTATACCACAAATCGTTCAAAAAGAAAACAGCGTAACCGTGATGGCTGGAACCCATCAAGATTACGCTGTAGACTGAGCCGTATAGAATTAAGCTTCAGAAACTGATGTAACTCTAAAGGCACTTTGGTTGTGTTATATTATATCACACATCCAGAATTTTATCAATAATTTTCAGCCTATTGCCGATTGATGTCCGACAATACGGCACACGCGCTGCAATATCAACTTGGCATAGCTGGTCAACGTACCGCAACCGGGCGATTTTCCGGTCATACCTCCCAAGCGGCGCACGTTTTATCACAGCTTTTATCTGTTCTGCATTAAGCCCTTGCAACGCTGGCGGAAAGACTACACGAGCCGCCGCCACAGGTAGCACCGAGCCAGAAGGGCTGCGGGAGCTGTCCTGCGTTGCGCACCATTACGGTGACGTTACCGAGATGGTATGTTTTCGTGAGGTCACGAAAACGTGCACAGACCATTTTCGTGACGTGCCGAAATTGCTCTCGTGCGGCGTACATCTCGGTGACGTTACCGGGATGCTCGTATGTAGTGCTTGCCATGATATCCTCCTTACTCCTTACCCTGCATCTGGTTGAGCAGATGGTCGGCGCGGATAGCCTCCTGCGTGAAACTGTTGTTCTGCCACCACGCGATCAGCGCGGTAATGGTGGTGATGCCAGCCGTGACGAGCTGCTCCACGGTAGCGCTTTCAATGGGCAAGACGGGCTTGCCAAGCGCGGACAGTACCTGATTGGTCAGTGCCAGCAGCAGACAGACGGTGCGGGCGATGGTGGCGGCGGAAATCTTCTCTTTCTGGATCATTGTTAGTCCTCCTTGATGGGTAATGCCTTGGCGCGGTTGTACAGCTCTGTGCCGGTTCCGTTACCGCCAAGGGTGTGATAGCTCTTATACAGGTACTCAATATTTTTGAGCCCTGCCGTGTCGATGCAGCCCTGCTTGATGTAATACTGACACGCCTGATAGATACGATCATGCAGAATGGCCAGCACGCCGTCCAGCAGGGCCTTGTACTTGATGACCACCGCGATGACGGCGGTGCCCAGCAGACCGAAAGCCCACTCTGCCCAATATTGGGCGATCCATTGCCACATGGGCGTTACACCTCCCGGAGCCGGTCAAGCCCCTTTTTAGCGATGATCGCGGCATAGTCCTTATACGCATGGCTCAGGTCAACGCCCTTGCTCACACCGGGGATCTTGCCCTCGCTGGTGTACTGCCACATGCCAAAGGGCCAGCCGGGGGCGGGCTTGTCCTTGCGGTAGGCGGCAAGCCAGACGTCAAAAGGTTTCAGCGCCGCGCCGCCCATGTAGAGGTTATTCTGCGCAAAATACAGGCCGGTGTAGAGCATGGTATAAACGCCCCAGCTCTCCACCGTGCTCAGGCAGTAGGCTACGAGGTCGGTGAGCTTGCTCTTGTCGAGAGCCGTCAACTGCGCGTCCTCAATGTCCACGGCGATGGGGAGCTGGAGCGTCCTGCCGCCCAGTGCGGCGCGGAAGAACGCCAGCTCCTTGTCGGCCTCGGCGCGGGTGACGGCCTTGAAATAGCCGTACACGCCCACCGGCAACCCCACGCGGGCACACTCGGCGTAGTTGCGGGCAAAATAGGGATCGAGGTAAGGCTTGCTGGGCTTGCCCGCCGCACTGTTGCCCATGGCGCGGATCATCACGCCGTCGATTTTACCGCTGCGCTTCACTGCGTCCCAGTCAATGTTTCCCTGCCAGCGGGATACGTCCATGATGGTCTTATCAGCCATTTTCCTGCGCCTCCTTGACAAGCTGGACGTGGATAGCCTCAAGGTCATCTGCGGTCAGGGCGGGGTAATCCGCCGCGATTTCCTCAAAGGCTTCGCCGTTGTTCAGCCGGATGCGGAACGCCCGCACCATGATGCGGAGCTTCAGGTTGTTCAGCGTCTTCATAGTTTTAACCTCCAATCAAATCAGCCATCATGAGCACAAGGTCGTCGTTTGCCGCTTCCAACAAAGTGAAACGTTTTTCTACTTTGGCTTTAGCGACTTCGTCCTCTGGAATTTCCCGCAAGATAAACTGCCATGTCCCGTCCGGTGTGTCAGCGGGTTGCATGATCTGCACAAGCTCTGCATCGTGCAGGATGTCCGGGTAGGCACACTCGGTCATATCGCCGTCGCTGGCGGCAATGTGGACTTCCGACAGCTTGCCGTCGAACATTTCTGCGGTGATCTCGGATGCACTATGGAACGTATTCGCACCGGGGTTCAGGGTCAAGTTTTCGAGCTTTGTGCCATCGGCAAAGGTAACGGTGTATGTCTTCATCTTTTTCCTCCATTTTCTTATCCGCAGATACCGGCGACAGGCCGAACGCCACTGACGTCGGAAGCGTTGGAGTAGCCCGCAGCGCCGTAGCCGTCGACACCGGCAAAACGGGCCGCCGAGACCACGTCTCGCAGCCAGTACCAGTTACGGTTGCAAATCAACCACGGTGCATACTGGAACAAAGGAATTTGGCCCTTATCGATGGTGTAGTTCCTGCAGGTGCTCCACGGGTCAGTTGCGCCGTCCGGCATGGGGCTAAATTGTCTGCAGCCATAGACCATGTTTTCGTTCATCAGCTCAACGGTCGAATCATACCAGTCCGTGCCAGTAGGCTTGCCGCCTGAAACAGCGTTCACCAGATACTGCCGATGAGACAAAATATGGGCCGCCCCGAACGCGTCGCTGAAAAACTGCTTCGCCTGAGTCAGACCGTTCTTATACATATCGCTGCCAACATAACCGCCCTCAGTCGTATTGGTGGCGTTCATGTGGTAGGAATACAAATTGTTACCGGGTACGAGCAGGACATGATGCTCCGAGCAGATCGTGTCGCCGCAGTTCAGATACCAGTCAAAGGCACCGATGTAAATCTGGTTGTTACCCACCATAAAATAATCGCCGACAAAGATATCGTCGAATGTGCCAGCCTTGATAGCCGCGTAGATGTCAGAGGTTGCCGCTGTGCCGAGATTCTTAAAGCGGGGCGGCATAGCATTGTGCGCAGCAGCATTGCTGGCAACGCCATAGGCATTGTAGCCGTCTGCCAGAATCAGCGGGCCGGTCATGGTGCCGCCGGAGAGGGAGAGCTTGCCCTTATTCAGCGCCGTTGCTGCCTTCTGCGCGTTGTTGACTTGCCTCATTAGGTAGTTGTACCCGTGCTGGTCGTCTAGGCCAGCTTCTGCGCCGGTCGGGGCGATGATCTGGCCGGATGTCCAATTTTCCGGGAGATCAGCGGGAAGAGGAATATTTTTCAGGATATCATCCGCCATAAAGCAATGTTTCCTCCTTGAAGATAATGGTGTGTTTGAACTTTGTTCTGGACGTGGTTTCGATGCTGACATCGTCCTGTGTAAGGGCGGCTCCAAACGCATCTTGCGCGGAGATAGAAGAGACTTTTGTGATCTTTTCCGAGGGCAGAAGCTCATACTGCAGCGTGACTGCCGCACCGGAAAGGCTCTTTGCGAGGTTCGGAACGGTATAATCGCCGTTCAGCTGCACCATGTTGATGTGATCCGCCAGATACGAGGCTAGGCTTGTCAGAAACAGCGGGGTCACAGATGCAGAAGCGGGCGCGGCGGCTGTCACCGGGACAAAATAATTTTGTCCCGGTGACGCGAAAGCGTCCTTGCCCAAAAGCCAGCTACCCAGAAGATAGTGATACCGGCTTCCGTTTACCAGCACGGTGTCCGCGCCTTCCAGAATGGAGAGGTTTACGTCCACGTCCGTTTTTTCGGTAATGCCGAAATAGCAGTCCGATGCGTACAGCGTTTCTCCCGCATCGTTCAGGAGCTCATAGTGGTTGACGGTCGAATTCCCTGCCTCCGGTTCAATGGACGCTTCCAGCTTCAGATTTTCGCCTGAGATTATCAGCGTTTCAGAACCCACCGGCAGTGTCGCAGATGCAATGGCGCTTTTCAGCGGTTTCACGGTCGCTGCGCGGTTGAGCCGTGCCGTCGTGGCAAGCTCTGCCGCCTTGTGGGCCACGTCCAGAAGAAGCGTCTGCGTCAGTGTCGGCGATGCAGCAGCCTTTGCGGTCGTCCATTCTCCGAGCTCGGCAAACGGCTTTTTTCCAAGGGACCAGCCGCCCAGTCGATACTGATAATCGTATTTCTGCACATCGACCTGCTCTGTGATCAAAATCCCAGTCTTGAGGTACGGCATACTGATAAAGACGATGTGAGCGGGCTTGATCTGGTTGATCAGGTACGTCACCTCGTCGTAGTACGACTGGTTCTTTGCGCTTGTTGCAAGCCTCAGCTCGTAGAGCGGGTATGTGATGGAGCATGACCATTCACCCGCGCCAATCAGCTCATCCAGCTTCTGATACAGAAACCCCAGTGTGTAGGGCGGGCGGGTCGCAATGCGGGTCATTACACGCTGCCGGCGGAACTCCAGAGATTCCTTTTCCGGGACAGCCACGATGTGAAACACTTTTTCCCACTGTGCAACGGAATCCTCGTCCATGGTCTGAAAAAAGAAGTTGTTCTGAATCCCCTCCACAGAGTTGTCCAGCAGGTCAAATTCTGCCTTTTCGGCATTACAGATCTGTTGGTAATCCTGTACGTTTCGATAAACCGGGGGCAAAAGCGGCAGCAGGTCATGCGAGAGATCAAGCTTCATGCAGCGTCACCGTCCCAACCACAGGAACCTGCTGCTGTGCGCCGGTTTCTGTCAGAATCAAATCGTCCGCTGCTCCATTTAGCTGGACGTTTGTTACGTTTACCACGCCCTCTGCCGTGATGATGGCCGCAGATACGCGGGCCGTGTAGACGTTGGCGCTGTATTCAATGCCGGTCTTGCTGATATTGGTCGCCCAGCTTTTCCGTACATTGAGCAGATATGCCTCCAACGCCTCCCGTACCGCGGTGCGAACTGTATCCAGCGAGTAGCTGGGCAGAAGCGTCACCGATGCGGTGACCGAAACTTCCAGCCTCTCCGGGGCCGTGATCGTTACCTTTGCACCGATGGGCGCAAGACCGAGCCCCTGCCCGGAATTCGGCGCCGGGTCGATGGCGTTCTGAATGGTCTGCACAAGGTCGGTGGATGCCGGCAGCCAGTCCGCACCCAGAACGGAGCAGAGCACCGTTCCGCCGCCTCTCCATGTCGGGTAGACCTGCACAGCGCCCACGCCGTCCAGCTTCTCGATCTCCTCCACATACTGCGCCACGTTTCCGCCGAAGGAGCGGCTGTTCAGCGCCGCCTCGATGCGGACGCGGAATTCGTCATCGGTCTCGGTCTCGTCTCCGGGTGTCAGGATATCCGAGATCCGGGCAGAGGTCAGGCCCTGAATGGTGTCGATGGGTAGGATAGGGCCGGTGTAGTCGTTGCCGATGGTGCCGGGCGTTTCGGCCAGAAGGCGGTAGGTGTGCCCGGAACCCAAAGCGGACAGCGCAATAAAATTGATGCTGTCCGCGCCGTTGATGGTAGAGAACCGGCTGCCCAGCGGGATCGCCATATTGAACTCGCCTTTTCGCACCGCCGCCGTGGCTTGCTTGCGGGTAACGCTGGCGATGGGGGCCAGCAGATCCAGCGCACTGCCAGTGGCTGTCTGAAAAAACGCCTGTCGCTGCACCATGTTCAGGGAAAGGAAGAATCCCTCAAAGACATAGGCGGCGGGAGAAAGAGCTGTTGGGATGGGGCTTGTGTCCCGCTTGTCGTAGTCGTCCGGGATCTGAGACAGCATATAGTCCAGAATGGCCCGGTACTGTGCGGTAGAAAAATCGATCATGCTGCGGTGTTCACCTCCGTGCTTGCTTGCATTTCGCCGTAGATCGTGGAGACAGTAAAGGATGCTGTCAGGGCCTGTCCCTGCACCGTGTAAGAAAAGTCCTTCACGCCGGTCACCCGGTCGTCCACGGTCAGGGCCTCCTCTAGGCGGCGCTGCAATTCTGCCGCCACATAGCCCGGATCCTGCCCCAGCAGCCCCTCCCACTCCATGCCGCTGTAAGAGCGGAAGATCTGCCAGCGGTAGCGCTCCACGTACAGGATCACATTCACGGCCTGTTTTACAGCCTCGTACCCATCACATTCCCCGGTGATGCGGCCAGACGTCTGGTCAATAAACCATGTCCTAGACGGCTGAGAAACGTACTCCACGCCGCCGGAAAGGTCGATGGACGCGCCTGTGGGCAGCGTAGCCATTACGATTCACCTCCGTATACTCTGGAAAGAACAATGAACTTCTGGCCGCTTTGAACACGGAGAAGCAGCACTTTGTCCCCGGCTTTCAGGGCCGGGTTCAGGATGATGTACTTTTTGTCCTTGCTCAAAGGCAGCGCCGCGCCGTTTTCCCAGCCCACAAAATTTTCTGCCTGCACGTTTGCATCAAATTCATCCGGCAGGGCCGACCACTCCGTGAAGTAGGGCGGAGCCATGAATGCGTCCTCGCTGGGGCCGGACGGCGTTACGTGCTTGTGCCGCAAGATCTTGATCTCGTGCCTGTGGCGAAGGATGGGAATTTTCTTTTCAATGACAGGCTCTGCCAGATAGAGCACGGCCTGTTTCAGCGGGGCCATTGCTTCACTGATCTGGATTTCCAGCTCATCATCGTCCGGCGGGGCCTTTGTCACTGTTCCGATCTGCAGGTCTGTAGGCTGCCCGGCATCGTTGGTCTGCCGGTTGATTTCCTGCAATACTGCCAGTAAATCCACGCTTCTCCCTCCTTACAGTGCTTTTGCTTCCAGTTCCATGGTGTGTTCGTCATTTTTGAAGGTGTGTTCCGCCTTTTCCAGCATGACATACTGTTTGAACGGCTCGCCGTCCAGATCGGACAGGTTCACCAGAATCAGCGCCCCGGCCCGCAGACCCGGCACGCCAAGAGAAGAGAACTTGAGCTGCTGCAATACCCGGTTATAATATTCCAAGCTCACTTTCGCCTGTTCCTTTACCTGAGCGTCGTTGGCAGCCTCGTCCACGGTCTGATACATCTGCAAAAGGCCCCACTTCCCGATGTGTTCCGAATCCTTCATCACGAAAACATCCGCCTTTCCCGTCTCCTGATTGGGCCGGGCCAGCTTGATGCTGTTGTAGGTCTGGGTGTCGATGGAGGAATCGAAGGTGTAATTCGTCATCAGGCTGTAATCACCGATGACGATATCGGTTTTCAGGTCGTTGGCCTCTTTGAGGGCCAGTCCGTCGCCGGAATCGTAAAACACATAGACCTTGCCGGTGTTGAGCAGGGTCTTTTGCACTGCGGTGTTGATGATGTCGATGCAGCTTTTGTCCTGCATGATGAGGGAGGGCAGCTTATAGCCGGTGTCGGCCAGCTCGCCCACGTCCAGCTCAAAGTCCTCTGCGATCTGCCGGATGATATCCCCGGCACTTTGGCCATAGAACGAATAGCTGGCATTGGCCTTGAGATACCGGATGCGGTCATAGCAGACCACGTCCACCGGCCCCCAGCGGTCAAAGCCACGGGTGAACACCCAACCGTAAAACTGAAGCTGACCATTCACAGAAAAGCGGATCACGTCTCCCTCTTCCAGTTTGGATTCCGGGGTGCGAAGATAGGTAAAGGTCAGTTTGCCCGGCTGACCGGTGCGCTGAGTAGACCAGACCACCTGCGTGGTGCTGTTCGTCAGGTTCAGGGTGTTTCCGGTGGCTTTCTGAGCGGCCAAAAGCTCATAGGTCATCCTTCTACCTCCTGAAGACTGTTCGCCGGCATCCAACCCAGCACAGTGCCGCCGGTGTCTGCCACGCAGACGGGGCAGGGCCGGGAGCGGTCGATGATGCGCCGCACCACAACGATCTGGCCATGGATGCTGGTCAGAACTTCCTCCCCGCTGCCGGTGCCGTAGACTTTTCCGGTGGCTTTCCGTCTGGCCCCCACAACAAGCTCGTCTGAGGGGGTGCTTCTGGTGGGGGTCAAAGAGAGCTTTACAGCGCCTGTGGCATCCACCGCAGTGTTTACCGCCGTAGCTGCTGAAACGGCCCGTGCGGCCACGCTGGCCACGTCAGTGGTGATGCTGGCCGGGGAAAAGGTTCCGGTCTGGCCAGCGCCCTGCACAACGGCCCTCTGCGGGGAGTAATCCTTGTACTCGGTCAGGCTCAGGTCAAAATAGAAATCTCCCGTCTCCGCGCCGCGCTCCTCTGCCTTGAAGCTGGTAACGAGGCACCGAAAGCCCAGACTCGGCCCCAGAAACGGTACGCCGTTCTCATAGAACCGGACGGGCGTGTAGACGATGGGGGACTTTTTCTTCATGGCGGTAGTAAAGAACGCCATATAAACCGCCGGGGGCAGATGAATGCCGGTCTGGCCCGGCAGCCGCCGACCGGGCAACAGGCCCGAAATGGACACGGTGCGCAGGTTCGGCGTGCGGGGCTGCATGATAGGGCCAAGGCCCAACACGTTATAAGTTCCATTGTCAGCAGAAAAGGTCTCCGGCAGCTTTTCCGGGTTGATGGGCAGAGCAATCACCGTTGCGCCGCTGGAAAAATAAAGTTTGTACAGGGACATCTCTTTCTCCTTACTGCACGGTGACGGTGCTGCCTGCGTTCATCAGATCCACCAGAACGTCCCGAAGGGTGTCTGCCAGATTTCGGGCATCCTTTTCGGTGTTGCCGGTGTTCTGCCCCTGCACGGTGATCATGGGGGTCTGGCTTGTCAGGTTGACGTTGTTGACGTACCTCCGCTCTGCCACATCCACCAGCATCTTGATCTGCTCGTCGGACAGATCCACGGTTTTTGCGATCTTGCCAGTGTTCTTGTCGATGTTGCCCAGCAGATCTTTCACGTCTGCCGCTTGCGGAATTTCCAGCTCTCCCGTACCGGTGCCCATAAGGCCGTATTTTCCGAGGTTTGCGCCCCAGTTATAACCGGATTTATAGGACTTGCCCATGTCAAAGTTCTCAATGGGCTTCATGTAGTCAGTCCAACCCATCGAATTTTTTCGATTCTGGTTTTCATTTTTCTTTTGTTCTACATAAGAATTGAATCCAAATCCTTCTGTAAAGCCAAAGTGCTCACCGATAACAGGGATTTTTTGCACAAGCTTTTCAAATGCTTGCGCAATTCCTTGAACCCACTGCAAAAAAGAAATATACAAATCGTTTAACATAATGGTAAACGACTGTCCAAAATTGTTTGTCGAGTTCAAGAAAAAGTTGATGAGTGCCGCAAAGCTATTCCAGACCGGAACGACAAAAGTATTTAGAGCAAACGCTCCCATTGTGGCAAAGGCTCCGGTGATGATGCCCGTGGCTGAAATGCTGGAACCGGTCAGCTTGTTAAACGCCGCCACGCCGCCATACAGGGCAGCCACCAGCACCAGAACTGCCGCAGCAGTCAGGGCGATGGGATTCGCCGCCATAACAGCGTTATAAAATGCCTGCATGGACGCGGCTGTTTTTGTGGCCGTTGCAAGGATGTTTGTCCAGTTGGCGGCGATCAGGAGCACACCGAACGCCGCGCCCAGACTGACTACCAGAGGAATTGCAACATCCAGATTGTTTGCCACCCAGTTGATAGCCGTTAGCAGCGGGTCAAGCGCCCGGACGGCGGTATTGCTTGCCACCGTCCAGACCTGCGCCCATGTCATTGGAGTCTTTTCAAACTCCGCGTTCGTGTCCTCAGCCGCTGCAAACAGTGCGTTTTTCACAATGTCGGCAGTGATCTGTCCCTGAGAGCCCATCTCGCGAAGCTCGCCCACGCTGACTTGCATATAGTCTGCAATGGACTTTGCGAGGGCAGGAGCTTGCTCCATCACGCTGTTCAGCTCATCGCCGCGCAGAACGCCGGAGGCTAGTCCCTGTTCCAGCTGGAGGATCGCGGCTTGCGCAGACGAACCGGACGCGCCGGAAAGGGCCAGCTGCTTGTTTAGCTGCTCTGCGAACTGCACGATCTCTTTGGAGCTGCCGAACGCATCACCGGCCATTGTGCCCAGCTGGGAGACCAGCCCCATCGTATCGGTGAAGCTGCCTCTGGAACGCTGGGCCGACTGGTAGATCATCGTTTCCAGCTCCTGCGTAGTCTGCAAGCCGTCGTTCATTCGGTCAAGCCGGGCACGCATGGAAACCAGACTGTCAGACAGGTCAACGGCCTTTTTCAGGCCCTGAATGCTGACGTAGGACGCAACAAGGCTTTTCAGACTTTGCGTCAGCTGATCCGCTGATTTTTTTGCTTCATCCGTGCTCTTTTTGTGATCTCTGTTTGCTGTGGTAGCCTTCTGTGCGGCTTCTGCCGCTTTTGTAGCTGCGGATGCAAGCTCTCCCAAAGTGTCTTTTTGCTCTTGCATAGATTTAGCTACATCAGTTTGCGCCCTCGCCATATCTGCCAGAGAACTGTTTACGTTCACAATCGCGTCCACGACCTTAGAAAAATCTCCATTGGCAGAGGTTCTTAGAACGCCAGTTGCTACCGCTGCTTTTTGAGCGTATTTTAGATAGCTCGAAAATGTTGAGGAAAACCGATCCTGAAGGACAAGCGTTTCCTGAATTTTAGCCATTTCGTCCCGCCTCCTTCATCCGCTGGGTCTCTTCTCTGCGCTTCTCCATGGAGCGCAAAGCAAATGCCCTTACCAGCGCCTTTTCACGCACCGGCAGGGCATCGTACTTGCCCGGGGGCCAGCTGAGGTTATCAAAGCAGTAGTATGCCACCAGCACGTCAATATCCCAGCTGCCCCCGGAGATCAGTTTTTTGCCTCTTCGTCCAGACTCTTGTCAAAGCCGGAGAGCTTGCTCACGGCATCGATCAGGCGGCTAAACTCGCCAGCCAGAAGCATCTTGCCGGGAACCTGAACCGGGTCTTTGGTGCCGTAGCGCTCGCACAGCTCCGCGCTGCGGAAATCGGGGAAAATCGTAGCTTCCACGACGGTGCGGGCACTCAGCTCGTTGGCATCAATGGAATCCTGCCACTGGCCGTTCACCTTTTTCTGCCGGGTGGCTGCCTTGATGATGGCTGCATTCTCCTCCTGAGTCATGGAGCGGATCTTAAAGGGGACAGGTTTGCCGTCCTCACCCAGAAAGCGCTTGGAGATGATGACCTCTTTTTCCTCGCGGGTCACAGCGGGATGCAGAAATGCAGAAAGTGCGCTCATAAAAAATACCTCCTAAAATCAGTTGCTGCCAAGGTTGGCGGGGTCGTTGAATCGTTCCAGACGCTTGACGCTGGTATAGCTGAAATTGAAATCGTAGTTCAGCATGGCTTCCTCGTCGTCCAGAATGGACAGCGGGATATCACCAGTCAGCACACAGCCATAGTAGCCCATTACCTGCGCGCCCACGCTGGACGTGGGATCCTCGTTGGTGATGGTGATGTCAAACATGTCCAGCACGCCGTTCTCGATGTAGTTCAGGACCATATCGGTGAACAGGTTGGAGCCGTTGGAGCCGAAATAGACGTTGCCTGTGCCGGTCTGAGTGACACCGCTTGCCTTTTTCTGAACCTTTCGGGTGCCGATGGTTTTCATGTCCGAAGTCTGAATGCCCGCGATAGGCTTGATGTTCCGCATACCTGCGACTTCCAGAATGCGGCCGTTCCGGGTGATGGTGATCTTGCCCTCCGCACCGTTCAGGGTGTCTTGAGCCATTAAATAACTCATCTTTGTCCCTCCTTACGCCATATCCAGAATGATATAGATCTTGTTGCTGCTGCCCACAGCCTCGATAGCCAGATAAACCAGCACCGCGTCCTTCGCCTCGCCCTTTTCAACAACAACGTCAGCCTCGCCGTCAAAGTTCTGGATGCCGCCGGACGACTGGATATCACTCAGATATTTGACAATGGTGCTCTTGTACTGTCGGCGCCCGTTCTTGGTGTTGTCCACAATGCCCACATAGCTCTTGGCGAACTGTTTGTACAGGTCGTTGGCGATGGTGTTGCACAGCCGCATGGTGCGGTTGTAGCGGTACACCTCGCCGATCTCGCTGGTATAGGTGACCAGAGAGTTGATGTCATACTCCACCCGGACGGTGCCGTCATCGGCGTTGAACACGAACTTTCCCGCATTGATGGCATCCACATACTGATTGTGGGTCATCTTGGGAGAGATGTCCACCGCGTTGGGAACGGCGGCATTCGTCAGGTCGTTGCCATAGGTCGCGCCGGAAAGCGCACCGCCGACCCACCAGACGGCTTCCTTCGGGGTCAGGGTAGTACCATCGTTCATTACCAGACCGCTGCACACGTTGACGATAAAGCGGGAGTCAGGGTTGGTGGCATTGGCTTCCACCAGCTGAGAGAAGCGGCCCAATTCGGTGTTCACGCGCTTGATAAAGGTCTCCATCGCGTTCTTTACGGTGGTGTCATCACCGTCGTACAGCATGGAATCGAAATTGTAGGGCTCGATGTTCGTCAGGTAGGTGCTGTATGCGGCAGAGTTCACCTCGCCGTCCTTGCCGCCGGAAAGCTGGGTGCCGACGTTGGCGGCCAGAGCGCCCGTGCCGCTGAAATCCACCCAGTCATTGCCGGTCAGGTCTGCAACGGTCTTGCCAGTCTGCTGATCCTTCACCACGCCGTCAACGACCGTGGAGACCTGAAAACTGCCCGTAGGTTCCGTCAGTGCAGTGGCGATCACAACGATGTCGTTGCCTCTGGAGCCGGGGTATTTTGCGGTAGCCGTCAGCGGGGCGATAGTGCCGGTGGCCTTTGCGCTGTCCGCAGCGGACGGGCGGTAAAGCAGCAGCTTGGTGGGTGCTGCGGTGCGATTGGAGCCGCTGAAGATCATGGATGCAAAGCGATTGTGTGCGTCTGTGATGTCGTAACCGGTATAGGGAGTCAGGTCATCCCCGGCGGCGATCTCCATCACTTTGCCAACAGGGCCCCAGCTCATAGGTTCGCAGATCGTGACCTTGCCGCGGTCGCCAATGGTCAGATTCTGCTTGTTCTTGGAGCGAAATTTAAAGTAAATGCCGGGCCGCACTTTGTTCTGTACAGTCCATGTTCCGCCTGCTGCCATAGGGCGTCACTCCTTCCAAAATTCTTTCACAGCGGCTTCAGCCTCTGCGAGGGTGTAAAACGGTTTGTGTAAAACAACAGCCAGAAAATCCGGCTGATACCCCGCAAAACGCGGGTCTTTCAGCAGCACTTCTCGGCTGTATTGGGTATTATCCTGTTTCATTGGTTCACCTTCTGATTCACGGTCTGGGTCTGCATCTTCACAGCGTCCACGGGCTTTTCCACAAAAACACGTAGCTCAAACTTGTAATGCAGACCGTCATTGTCGATATCCGCGCTGCGATCGTAGGTGTGCAGGAGCTTTTCCGATTCTGTTCCATCGGAATAAGGAAATTCTTTCATGCAGAAATCGAGCGCCTCAGCGGCTTTGTTGTACTGCTGGCGCAGGTCTGTGAGGTTGTAGTCCAGCAGATAGGTCAGGTCGAGCCGGATGGTGCGCAGCTCGCGCCCGCCGGGGTAAGGATTTATGTCACTGCCGCGCTGCTGGATAAACATGCAGGGCGGCTCTATGCCTTGCTGTGCAGGGTCTTCCAACATCTGCACACCGGGCAGGAAGGGAGCCAGATACTCCGCCAAAGACCGGGCCAGCGTTGTAATGGTAAAGTTCATTTCAGCATCTCCCCCAGCTTGTTCACGGCTTTTTCTGCCTCTATCTTCACGGTGTGCTTATAGGCTTCAATGCCCGCATCGGACATGTGCAGCCCCTCAACGTAAGTCGTTTTCGTGCCCACCATCATGCCAACCTCGCCCCGGCGGGCCGGGTCGTATTCCAGCATTCCGGTATAGGGGTTTGCGTACAGACCCGGCACAAAGTGCTTGTCCATCCGGTGCCCATCGTTGACGTAGGAGGCGTATTCCTTGTTGTTGTTCAGCTCAGTGACGATCTCTCCGCCCTGCCTTTCGGGTTCTGTTCGGCTGTCAGTCGCCCAGTGCTGCTTCAGCTCTCCGGTGCGGGTATTGGTTCCGCTCAGGCTGTCCGCTGTGGGCGGGGTCTTATCCTGCGCCGCTTCCACGGCCCGGAGGGTGGCATTGCGGGCAACGTCTGCGAGCATTTCGGGCAAAGCGGTCTGCGCCGCTTCCAGCTTCTTGATGTACTCCTGCAGGTTCATTTCACACGCTCCTGACTGAGAAGCGTGATCTCCTGATGGGCCAGACCGGGCAGCACTGCCCCAAACGGCTCATAGTACAGGTCGGGTTCCCCGGCAAAGTACCGGGACTCCTGCACGGTGTGCCCCAGCCGCGCCCCTCTGTGGATCACTAGCTCATCACCGGGCTTGATATCCACATTGATATCACAGGCCAGCTTGTCCGTTTTCTGGACATTGGCTGCTGTCTGGGTCATCGTCGGGGCCTTGTCCTGACTGCGGTACACCCGGCACGGAACACCGGAGCGTACGACCTTCCGTTCCTTGCGGGTCAGATTTCCGTCCTTCACGGTTTCCGTGCGCTTGATCTCCATCAGGTCGGTATACCAGTCATTCCAGTTCATGAGAGCACCTCACATCACAAAAGTTCCGGCCGCACCGATAAAGCGGGCGCGGTTTGCCAGCATCTGACCGTAGGTGGTGGCGTTCAGGTCGCCCCAGTCCTCTGTTCCTGCGGTCAGGGCGCTGGTGTCGTAGGTCACGGAGCTGTCGCCCAGCGTGGCAGACTTCACCACACCCACCAGAGCGCCGGACGCTGCCGCTTGCGCCGGGGTGGCTGTGCTCTCCGCATAGGTGCGCAGCTGCAAAGTGACGTAGTGGGCCACATAAAGCCCCACGGCATAATGCCAGCTGTCCAGCCATTTATCCGGCTGAATGCTGACGTTTGCCATTTTCACGATCTCTTCCAGCATCACGTCTGGCAGGTGGCAATTTCCGTCCGCGTCACAGAACTGCGGGTATTCCGCCTTAAACTGCTCCGGGGTGTAATTGCCCACGCTCTGCCCCAGATTTGCGGCCTGTGCAAGAACGCCATAAAACTGCGGCTTCGCCGTCCAGCACATAGGCAGCCTCCTCAGTCTTCCTGCGGGTCAGCGGGCTTGTCCCAGTCCGCAGTCTTTTTCTTGCGGACGGGCTTGTCTGCGGCATCCTGTACGGCCTTGTCACTGCGGTTCGTGGGAACGATGTCACCATCGGCCACCAGCGCCTTGAAATAGGCCGTCTCTGCCGCCCAGCCCGGCACTTCGACCAGCTGCTCCCGGTGGAGCGGGAAGGTCTGAGAGCCGTCTGCGCTGGGCAGGATGATGTTTGCTTTGGAAAGTACGAAAGCCATTTCTGCCACCTCCTGATCAAATGCCGTCCACGTACAGCATGGAGGTCTGGTACATGAGCTGCACCTCGGATGCGTTTGCCATATAGGCGGTGTCATAGCAGACATTGGTAACGTTGGGGGCGCTCATCACGCGGGACAGGGGCACCAGCTCGTCCGCCTTGACAAAGCGGCGGTTGTTGACGTACACCACCATGCGGTCGCCGTCGGAAGTACCAGCGCCCTTGACCCAGCGGGTAGGAACGATCTCCAGATCTACGCCGTGGTTTGCGGCCACGTTGTGTTTCTTCAGGAAATCGTAGATGGTCTCAGTGCCAAGGTCACTCACCATGGTGGTGGTGATGTAGCTGTACTGCTCGTAGGGGATCAGGATGTGGTTGGGAATACCGGCCTCGTCGTACTCGTTGGCAGCCCACACGGCGGTGATGGCATTGTTGATGTCCGTCAGGATCTGCTTGGGGGTCTTGTCCGCCCATTTGGCAGAGGAGCCGGTGCCGGAAGTTGCGGCAGTGGTCTTGGTGACATCGGGATTGTTGACAAGACCGGTGGTAGCGTACTCTTCGAAACCGATGTAGGTGTTCTGATCCATGTGCTTGTCGTAGGCCAGCCGGATGCCGTCCTGCAGCATCTGGTCAAGGCTTCGGCCAATGAAGTTTGCGCGCTGCATATCCACGAACATCACACGCAGAGCGGCGGCAAAGACATGGGCTTTGAATGCACCCTTGCTCACGCTGGCCTGTACCACAGGGATGCCGTTGGAACCGCCGCCGTTGACGGCAGAAGCGCCGGAGCCGCCCGCCATGCCATAGGCCACGGACATGGCAGAGACGTAATCCACCCAGCCGCCGCCTACCTCGATGGGGATATCACGGGGATAGGTGACGCTGGTGAGGGGCTTGCGGATCAGCGGGTCACGCTTTTCCAGCTCGCTGGTGAGGAACGCATTGCCGCTCTGGATGGCAGCCGCGTCCATGGTGGGAGTGCCGCCGGGCAGCGCAGCACCGGCGTTGTTTACGGTGAAAGTACCGGCATTGGTGGTGCCGACGTTCTGGAAGTTTGCCATAGTCTAAGCCCTCCTATCAGGCGTTTGCACGGGTGAGGATGACCAGCTCGGCCACGCCGTTGGCATCAGCCGCGCCGCCCCACTGGCAGTTGGTGAGTTTGACGGAGTTTTCGGCGGTCTTGTCGTCCGCTTCCGCCTCAAAGCCGCCGACCAGTGCGGTGGCATAGTCAGCGGTCTTGGCAATTCGGACGTAAACGTCACCGCCCAGAGCCGGGGTCCCGCGCTGGCACAGCACGTTGATGCTGCCGCGCTGGAACACGCTGCAAGCCTCGCCGGGGGCGTATTTGCCGCCGTTCTGGTCAGGATAGACCAGTGCGCTCTTGACCTCGCTGCCCGCAATGCCCGCGAACTGTGCAGCAGTAGTGCCGGTGCCGCCCATCACGATGACCTTGCCGTTGTCATACTTCAAGGCAGTGCCAAAAGAAATGCTTTCGGTGCCGCCAACGGGGCGGGTGTTGACGATCATATCCGGCTGACGGGCATAAGTGCCAGCAAAGCCGTGGGGCATGGTCTTGCCGATAATCTGAGTATTCAGGGACATAATTTAGCCCTCCTTCTTCATGTGGGGATTGCGGTCGTTGTAAGCTTTCTGGGAAGCCTGACACAACTGCTCATACCGGCTCTTACCGGATGCGATAGCGGAAGCGGCGGCGCTGTCCTGCGCAGCCTTTGCGATGGCATCCACAGAGCTGGTGCCCTTGACCTGCTCGATCAGGGTCTTGGACAGGGCATCGCGGGTAGCCTTGTCCTGAACGCTGTTGATGATGGGGCGCATGGCCTTCAGCAGGGCCAGCCCGCTGTCATTGGCGGTAGGCTTTGCGCACTCGTCATCAGCGGAAACGGTGGTGGAACCGCTTTCGTCCTCGCCCTCTTCCTTCTTGTCAGGATTTTCTCCAGACATTTCAGCGATCACCTTGTCCAGATTTTCCGGCTCTTTGTCCTCTGCCTTTTTGGTGTTGGCATCGATCAGCTGATCCAGCTTGCCGGAAAGGTTGTTCAGCGCGTCCAGAACAGCGGTGTTCTGGGTGTCAGTGGGCGCTTTGTTTTCAACGGGGTCTGCATCCTGCGCCGAAACGGCGGGTGCTGCATCCAGCGCTGCGGCAGCGGTCTCCACCATGCTGTCAAGCTCTTCGGGGGCCGCGTTCTTTGCCGCCAGACCGAACAGAGACAGCAGATTCTTGCTCTTGCTCATGTGTTTTACCTTGCCTTTCTCCGCCGGAAGTTCGGCGGCACTGTCTTTTATTGCAACATCACGGCCAGCGCGCCCACGGGGCACGATGGCGATGTGATTGCCTCTGATATGGGTCTGCCGGTATCCTGCACCGTCTGCCTCGTACTGGCAGTAATAGCCGCAAGACACATCCCGCATGGCCCCGTTCTTGACCTCGGAGATCAGTGTGGGGTCTTTCAGGTACAGGTCAGCCACCAGATAATCACCCACTCGGCGCACATTCTCTGCGTGGCCTTTGGAGTAGGCGGCCTGATTTTCCTGCACGATCATCTCCGAGGGGTGGGTGTTGGTGACATCTTTGCCCTCAAAACTGGCAATTGCCGCCGGGTCAAACACGTCCTCGGCGCTTCGTGTCACCTGAAGAACACGCTCCGGCATCCCGTCCAGCCCGATCTCACGGGCCATATAGTTCTGCGTTCCGGTACGGGCGATTTTGACATCGTGGCAAATTAAAAAGCCCTCCGGCGTTTCCGTCATGTGAGGGCTCAGTTTGCTTCCATAGTACGCAATCAATCGGCATCACCTCCGCTTCTGTATGCGTTCATCCATTTGTGATATTTTTCGTCATCTGCCAGCTTGTGCCGCTGGAAGGTCTCAAAGGTCTTGGGCACCTTGTCACCCAGAGCCGTGCGGTAGTTTTCCCACTGGCGGTAATCCCGCAGCCACTTGGAGCGTCCCTGCTCCTTTTTGCGGTAGGCCTCGATCTGTGCCTTGGTGCGCGGGTCCCGGCTGTAGGGGTTTGTTCTGGGGTCGGAAAAGCGCCGAATACGCTCCAGCTCTTCCGGCGTCCGACCGGCGGGTGTCCATGGACGAAGGGCGTGCAGACAGTTCGGGTGGATGTTCAGCCAGCTGTTCGTCAGGTCATCCGGCCCGGCGGGGTCTACTTTGCCGAACGCATCCGAAAGCGGAGGGAAGTGCGGGTCTTTACCGCTCTTGCTGTATACCCGGCCCTCATACGGAGCGCAAAGGGCGCAGGTGGTGCCGTGGGCGCTGATCTGATACAAGTCCTGCCCCTCGTCCTGCGTCACCACAGACAGGATTTCAGCCTGTCGAGACGTGGTGCGGGAAACCATCGTTGCATAGGTGTGCAAGCTCCAATTTCGTCCCGCCTTGTCTGTGAACGCCGTCACGCCCTCCCGGCGCAGAGCATCCACAAAGGCGGGAACGCTCTGGTTCACACCCCTTCCCACAGCCTGTTGTGCCGCCACCTGCTCCAGACCGATACGCCGGTAAACGTCCGGCTCAGTCCGGCCCAGAAGGGCGCTTTGCAGAGCGGAAAGCACCGTCATGTTCCCGTCTACCAGCTGGCCCATGAGGTTCATCGTGAGCTTCTGCACAATATCCGTCTGGGTGCTGGTAAGGCTCTGGGCGTTGGTGTAGCCGCGCAGGTGCTTTTCCACGGTCTCGCCGGGAATCGTCCGGGCCTCCGGGTGATGTACGTAAAACTGCGCCTCGACCATGCGGGGCACATACTCCCATTCATCCGTTTCCAGCTTTCGGAGAATCTCCTGCACCCGTTCCAGCGCGGCCACGGCGTGATAGTCCACAAGCCCCCGGCTGCGCAAGCGGCCGATCTCGTTGATGATATCGGTCTCAGCCTTGAGATAAAGCCGGATCAGGCGTTGCAGCTCCCGCTCAGGGGATGCACGGGCAAGAGTTGGCATGGATTATTCTCCCTCCTCAGTATCTTCCTGCGCATTCCCGCTCATAATCCCTGCCAGCGGGTCACGCAGGGCGGTCACATCCTGATAGGTCTGGCCCTGCTTTGCGGCAATCAGTTCGTCGGTCAGGGAGCCGAACAGGCCGGTCTCGTCCTCTAGTTTCTTGAGCTCGCGCATTGCCACATCTGCATCCAGAAGCCCGGCCTGAAACGCCGCGATAATGACATCGGTCTTTTCTTTGGCGATCGTGGCCGTCTCGCTGGCAGTGGGTGTCCACAGCGGCGGGAACGTTACGTCAAGGTCGAGCTGTTCAATGCCTGCGCTGCGGGCCACTACAGGAAGCAGCTTGTCCAGAATGGGCCGCAGTTTGCTTTCCCGCAGGGTGTCCACATAGTCGTAGTAATTTTTCAGGTCGCTTTCGCCGGTGGCGTTCATGCCCGCCGGGGAACGGCCAAACAGTTTGGTCATGGGGTAGTGGGAGGCACCGCACAGGTTCAGGCACATGCTCTCGTACACGTCAGACAGGCCCGTAAAGGTGTACTGGGTATTGCTGATCTTGTTGCCCTGCTCCACCAGCTGCATTCCGAAATTGGAGCGCAGGACTTTCTGAGCCTGCATGGTGTTCCAGAAACGCCGCTGCACATCCGGGCTGGACATGGAGAGCAGCTGCTCCAGCCCCTTTACCTCCATCGTGTTGATGTTTGCTTGGAAGGTCAGCGAGGCCATGTTGGCGCTTACGTTGTCGTGAGCCACCACGTCATTATAGAGCGCTTCCACCTCGGACTCGCCCCAGTAAAGCTCCGCTTGCCGTTCCAGATCGGGAAGCTCCCGGCCCACGAACCGCACAAGGCGTGAGTGATGGACACGGGCGGCAGTGTGCCCGGCGGCATCGTTGATGCTGTAATACTCCGGGACAAGCTCCCCGCCCTCAAAGGTGAGACCTGCATCCGGGCTGATTCCCTGCCAACGGTCGAGGATGTACAACCCCCGGAAGCTGCCGGGAAGAATAGCCTCGGCATCCAGCGGGCGGGAAAGGTCCTCCTGTCCGTCAATGAGGATAAGCCCGGCGGCACCGCCATACAGGCGGCCCCATTTCAGGCCAGTGCTCACACGGTCACGGAGCCGGGTAGAACGCTCTACAGTCTGGATTGCCTTTCCTTGCTCCGGTGTGGCGCTCTTGAGGTCGTACCATTCCCGGACCATATCGTCCACCAGTAAGCCAACAACGTTCTGCACCACCCAGTTGCTGCGGTATAGGCTGTTCAGCAGGGCGTAATTGTCCGTCATCCGGGTCAGCGGGTATTCCGTTGCTTCCAGCGGGCTTTGGGAGCCGTACCCCAGCGAGAACAGCGAGTTGGAAAATGCGTCCAGCGTGGCCGTCATCGGTTTCTCTGTGCCCTCGGCGGGGCGGCTTTTGTTACGTCTGGACACGTTCAAACCTCCAATCAGGCAGTGAGTTGATATAGTAGCGCAGGGCGTCCGGGCCGTGATCCTGCTGTTTGATGGGCTTTTCCACGCCCATGAGGGCGGCTTTATCGTCCCACCGGTATGTGCCGAGCTCATCCAGCAGCCCCTCGCAATCGGTAGAGATCAGCAGATCGCGGTGGGAAAGGAGCGTGCTGCATTTGCGGATGCCGTTCAGTACGTCGTTGTTTCCTTCTATCACATAAACGCCACGCTGGCGCAGAGCTGTGGCAAAGGACGCTGCCGCCGGGTCAACGATGGCGGCGCAGGGGTCTTTCCCCATAAACTCCATGAAGTCATCGGCATACTCTTCATCTGTTTTCTGCCTGTGCTCTTGGCGGCTGTCCCACCGGTATTCCCGATGCACCCGGACTTTCTCGCCGTCATCGTATACATCGAGGTAGACGGTCGGGTTGGTGGTTCCGTAGTCGCATGTAATGGTACGGGTGGAAAGGCTCTTGAATCCCACCGGTGCGTCCTGCGGGCGGTAGGTGTTGGCGGTGGTGTCCATCATATCGTAGATCAGGCCCTCGGCCATCACCCAGCGGCCCAGAATGTAACGCTCGTAAAACACGCCGCTGTACATGCTACGGTAGCGTTCCCGTGTGCGCTCATCCAGTGACGGGTTATCGTCCATCAAAAAGTGCAGATGCAGTGCACGGTGTTTTTTGGCCTGTAAGATCCACTCCTTGCGAAACCAGTGTTCGGGGTTTTCCGGGTTGCAGTTGAACCAGAACTTCGCACCGGTGACAGAGCATCGGGCCAGCGCCTGTTCCACAAAGCTGCGGGGCATGAGCGCCACCTCGTCCAGAAGCACCCCGGCCAGCGTGATGCCCTGAATGAGCATGTAAGAACTTTCGTCCTTGCCGCCGAACAGGTACACCATGTTCACCTTGCTGCCGCGCTGCACCGTGAGAACGTGGCCGCTGCGGTTGTATGTGATCTGGAACTGCTGCTGCAAGTACCGGACAGACAAAAGCGGCTGAACGATGTTGCGTTCCACCGCGCCCACGCTCTTGCCGCAAAAGGCAAAAGAGCAGTGGTTGAATTCTGCCATCATCCAGAGCACGAAGGACAGAGACATGATGGAGGTCTTGCCGGAACGAACCGCACCGTCACAGATCAGGGCATCATAGTCGCTTTCATACGGGAAGGTCAGGATCTGTTTTTGCTTTGGGGAGAAGCTCATTTCTTAAACTCCTCCTTCAAGCTCTTGGTGATGGGGTCATCCTCAACGGTCTGGTGGAAGGAATCGCCCTTCTTGCGATCATCAATGACCGTCCACTTGTCAATCAGAGTGCCCAGCGCCGTGGTGATCTGCTGTAGGGTCGCCCCTTTCAGCTTCTCCGGGTCGGTCAGGACACCAAGATAAACGTCTATGATCTCTTGAACGCGCTCTTTCTTGCTGTCCATGTAGGAGAGCATATCCTGTGTGTTCTGCTCTTTTTTTATGTCGCACTGATTCGCACAGTCGGGATTTTTTTTCATGATCTTCCGCACGGTGCTTTCAGCCACGTCATTGAGCTTGGCGGTCTTGGTGTAGTTTTGCAGCTGCACATAGTCCGCAATGATCTTCTTTTTCTGCTTGTCTGTCAACCGCTGCGCACCCACTGCCACCACCTTCCTGAATCTTTGATGTCGTAGTTAAATTTCACGGTTTATCAAAATGCCCACTTTTTTATGAATTTTTGAATGTCAGCATCTGAGCTTCCGTCAATAATGTCATCAACCAATTGTGAGAACTGGTCGAACCCGTATTCCTTGTGAATTGCAATGATCTGTTTTGCACTGGTAGTAAGGCTTAAAACTTTCTTTTCGGCTTTGACCAAGTGTTCTGTGTTTTCAAGTAATTTTTGATTAAACTCTTTTTTGCTTCCTTCAAGATTCTCTGCTTTTCGCTTTCTTTCCTTTATGTCTGCGAGGTCCTTGTTTAAGACCTCGGAAATCCATTGCTTTCTCAAGTCTTCAGCGTATGAAATCTGCTTTGAAGTTCCTTCCAATTGAAATGGCTTAATCTTGGTCACGTTCCAGTATCCTTACTTTCTCTTTTTACGAGGCGGACGGTGTCTTGAAATCAATTTCTCTTCAGAAGTTGATTGGTTATGGTGCATTCTCCTTCCCGTGTCAGAGGCATACATAGTTATAGACCTGTGTGTTGTTCTCTCCATAACATCGTAATTTTCTTGGTCTACAAACTTTCCAGAGCGATTTTCTCGAAACGTTTTTTGTGTTGTAAAAGATATTTCGATTTTGTCTCCTTCTCCTTTTTTATAAGTTATATCCCCGACTAATTTTTCGCCGCTAGATTGGTACAGTGACGGAATATATCTCTCTTCAAAAGCAGAAATTGCAGCTTTTTGCGTTTTAGAAAATCCGCCTGCTCTCGCGGAGCTGCCAGAACCTCTTTTACTCACGGTAATGCCTCCTCTCGTATTGAAATGGCTTAATCTTGGTCACGTTCCAGTCGAATTCCGCCGGGCACTTCCCATACCACAAAATACTGCTCGGCTGCAGCACTTCCAGCGCCTTGCGGCAGTGCTTGGCAAAGCATTCCGCTTCGTATGGGTCAGACTGCGTTCCGTGGCTAGAAATGCTCACGATGGCGTTTCTGGGCTCTCCGTCAAAGCACCAGTCATAGCTTTGCTCACCGCACCAGCAGAGCGTCGGGATCACATGGATTCCGTGGGCTTGCCAGTAGGCAGCCAACCAGTGCTTTTTGTAGTGCATGAAAAGCTGCACCGCAAGCGGCATATCGCTGTAAAGCGAAAAATCCGGCGAACATACCGCACCGAACTGCTGCAAAAGGGAAATGTATTTGTCTGGGTTGTTCCAAAACCGTTCAAACTGGTAATCGTCCTTGTAAAAATGCACGCCTTTTGTGGCCTTGTCTTTGGCTGTCAGCGCATAATTGACCGGGATCCATTCCAGCTTGTCAATGCGGATGTCCGTTTCCGGCTTGATTTCAGGGATGCCATACTTGCCCACGCCCGGAAAAATCATCTTTTCGGTGTTTTCCATCGGCAGAATCATAGCTTACCCCTCTAAACCTTACTTTTTCTTGAGTTTCCGCCCCGTTTTCCAGTTATACCCGCGTTTTTCAAGAGAGCGGCGTGCTGCCTGTGTAGATGGGTTGTCAGGATGCCCATTTGCTTTGCCAAGCAAAACCTCAACACGACTTTTTTCTTTAATTGCGCCAGACGCAACGCCCGCTTTGTATTCTGCAATGGCAGCTTCTCTTTTTGCAGAATATTTTGCGGCGGCTTCATGGGCTTCTTTTTGCATCTTTTCAGTTTGTCAGCGTGTCAAACCGTGAGGAATACGCATTTTATCATCCATGTAATCACTGATGGGCGAACTCAGGCCACGTTTTGCAAGAAATTCATCAAGCGTAGTCTTTCCGCTTCTTGCCCTTGTGGAACTACCAGACCCGCGTTTACTCATTCTTGGCACTCTCCTTTCTGCGTTTATGGCATTCCTTTCCGTGTAAAATAAAAACCGCCCGGAAATCCGAACGGTCAGAATGTAAAAAATAAGCAGCAACGCCATTATCTGTGTTTGTCGGACAGTAAGACGTTGCCGCTGCATCCGGAGCTTTCGCGGCCAGATGCCCCGCTACTCTCTGCATGCCGTCCCCCGGTCATGCAGAGAGTAGCACTCCCGGCAGGGCTCGAACCTGCGGCATCCGGTTTTGGAGACCGGCGCTCTACCAACTGAGCTACTGGAGTATAAAACGCCGCCCTTGGAATCGAACCTTCCGTGGCTACTCCCACGAACGCGCACCACATTGCGCTCAGGCGGCCATATAGCAAATAAAAACAGCCCACGGTTCGCCGCCGGGGCTGCTTGAGTTGACGCACATCCTGCGGGGCATGCTGGCCCACTCGGATTTCCGGTGCTGCTGTTCACGGGCGGAGATTTTAGGGCGTGGGCAAGATTTCAGAAATCCCACACCCACCCGCACACCGGTGGTGAATCACTCCATGCGTCAGACATGCCGCGTTACAGACTTTGCGGCGTTCGGTGCGAGATCACGGAGCCGAACCGTTCCCTGTACCTGCCGGATTCAGTACAGAGCTTCCCAGACCTCGCATAGAAGTAGCCCGCGAAGCACGGTGTCAAAGCGAAAAAGTGTTAAGCGGCATGAACAAAAGGAGAATCCTTACAGGACCGCACTTTGGAAGCTGCTGAGAAGCGGCGCACCGCTCTGTGCGGTTCCGCTTGTAATTATTTTACCATACTTCGATTCACATGTGTTTCACAACGATTCAAATAAAGCGTAGAAATCAAAGCGCTTTCAATGGTCGTTTTGTACATCCTCCCAGATTTCTGCCAAAGCATCAAACCCCTCGTGGATGTAGGTGGAGACCGAATTGTCTCTGGACAAGCCCACGTCCACCGCGATCTTCTTTTGGGGCTTCAGGTCGATATACCAGCCGCAGATGCACTTTGCTTGCTTTTCAGACCGAGCAGATCCGCTCAGGCAGTAGGCCCGCCGGGCAGCTTCGATGCGCAGTTCACAGAGATCAAGCTCCATTTGCTTGAGGTTCCGCTCTTCTGTGTCGATTCTCTCCACGGCAAAGCCTACTTTGTCACCAGCTCCACCGCCCATCGGCATCCCGCTCATGCTCTGGGTGCACTTTTCGGCAGTATCCCGGATGCGCTGGATCTTCTGCTTCTGGGCCTCGACCTGCTCCGCCAGATCTCTGCACTGCTGAAACCACGCTTTGACGGTGCGGTAGTCCGGAGGTTCCGGCTTGTTCGTGTCAGGTGTCCATGTTTGGATCATGTTATCAACCTCCCAGCATCGGGTCAGGGCATTCCCAGAAGTAATCATCAAATCGAATTTCTCGATCGATAGTTACCTTCCCATTAACGACTTCGATTTCCTGATTAAACTCCATCCCGCTCTCATACCCATAGAATCTAAAATCCAGTCCATACTTTTTAGACATTTCTTCATACGGTTCAGATTCTAGTGCCCATGCAGCTTCTACCGGAAGAATGATAATATCCTTTCCATCCATTGCTCCAAAGCAAAAATCATTTTCGCATTTCTGGACAAAATTTCTTCTAGTGCCTGTAATATGCGCACTATCTTTCACGCTAATGTGGAATTCGTCGAGCTCTACGTCATATGTAAACGATGCACCGTTTGTGTCCTTCCTAAAAATGAGAGCATCATAAAGCGGCTTTCCCCTCTCTACATCAGGTTTCCATACGGCTACGCATTCGGTGAGCCACTTCATAATGTTTTCTTTCTTGCCACGGACTTTAAGTTTGCCTTCACACCAGTTCGGCATGATTCATTCCTCCATTTCTTCGATTCAGATTTCTGCTCTGGGGTTTTTCTTGTCGTGTTCCACCCGACTGCCATCGTGGGCGGCAACGATTTTGCTGTTGTCGTCCTCCAGCACGCGGGCTTTGACCAAAATGTCTGTGGTGGCCTCGATGAGGTTTGCCAGATCGACACGGCGGGCGGTCTTCATGTAGTACACGCACCTCACGTTCACACGGGCAGATATAGGGCTGTGCGGCCTTTTGATTTGCCGTAGGCAGTCCGTCTCATAATCCACGTAAGCCTTGCTAGGGGCCACAAAGCGCCCGCCTGAGCGGCTTTTGAGGATGCGGGCGGAATTCTTCTTGGTGCGGGGGTCGCCGTAAAGAATAATTTTCATTCGTTATCCTCCACATAGCGCCAGCTTTGGGGCGGGCAAGTGATTTTCACAGACCGCATACCAAACCGCGTACTTTGCAAGCCTGTGAATCCACGCAGCTCGCGCGGCTGGTCATAAATCTTCAGTTTGGAGATGTGCCACTCAAACAGCTTCGGCAGAGTATTTGAACCGACGGATCCCGAAATCAATCTCAATGCTGACAAGCCACGGGTTCGGCGTATCAACATGGACGGCCTCATAGCATAAAAGGTGCCATTTGAGATACCAGCCGATATACGCCTCGGCATCTCGGAAGCTGGTTCTTTCTGCACAGCAGCTCTCTATGGCAGCCTTGCAAAGCTCGGCAAGATCGCTGTCGGATGATGCAGAGCCATAATACGGTTGCTTTTGCATCCGCCCGGCCTCAGTAATACTCGATTTCGACCAGCGAGGTGGATACCAGATCAAAGCGGCCATCTTCCAGAGGGATACGGAGCAGCCGATACTCACGCTCGGCAGATAGCTTCGGGTCAGGCAGCAGCTCACCAAATCTGTCCACGGTGATGGTGTACTTTGGATACCGTCGAGCCGCGTATGTTCCGTCTTCAATTGCTGGTGAGTAGACAGTGACATGGTAGCAAGGTTTTCTCTCCGCTTCCGCTTCGGCAGTGGTCGCGCCGCAGGATGTAAAACACAGCGTCAGAATCAGCAATGCTGCTGACACGATAAAGCAGATCATTCTCTTTTCAGGTTTCATTTTTTACCCCCACTGTTCAGCCATTGCTTCTGCAATGCCCGGAAAGGTCTTGCTTCTGGCCTTTGCCCGTTCCGTGCTCATGCTTTCACTCATTGTCACCCCTCCAATATTCCACGAAGTAGATCACGGCGGATTTGCCGTTGCGCTTCTCCTTGCCCATACGCACAGTGTATCCGTTCATCGACAGGACGACGACCAGCGCCTTCCGGTCCTCCACCCTGTCGCAGTCGATCTTGTAATGCTGTGCCATGTATTCATCCTCCGTGCCGCTACTTGTATAATCAGCAGCGGTTTATGTAACTGTGTTTGTATTTCAGACCTTGAGATCGCTTTGCGGGCGTTCCAGCCAGTCGCGGACGGTATCTTCGGACGGCGCGCCGTCGTCGCACAAGGCCAGAACCGCCGGAACCAGCTTCCGGGCCATTTCTTCGTCATCCATGTCCCGGATAGCGTCGCCGATCGTGGTTTGATCGCTCGTTCTGATTTCCAGCGCCAGCTTCACGACGGAGCCGTCGTGACGGGTCCACGAGCAAATAAGGCTCTGCCCACCAATCTTTTCCAATGCAGTCAGCATCGTATCGCGGCAGGTTGCGATAACTTCTTTCGTATCACTCATTACCGATACTCCTTTCCGGTGGTCTTGTCCCTCAGCGGGATGCGGCCTATGATCTCAAAACCTGCGATGTCGGCCATCTGGCGCAGCAGCGGCACAAGGCTCCCGATTCTGTCAAGGCGGACGGCCTCTTTCTGGCGCTCGTCCTTGTTGATGTTGCGCATAGCTGCGGCCGGGGTCGGGTCGGCGTAGTGCTCGGCGTTCCGGCCTATGTTTTCTTTGCTCATATTCAAGCTCCAGTCTCCAGCAGGTTCACAGCGTCGGTCTTGAACTCCGGCAGGACGTTCAGCGGCATCACAATGTGTTTGAGAAACACATTTGCATCAATCAACCGTTTATTGCTCATAGCTCGCCTCCTGTAAAATCCTCAATGCACATCTGGGTGGCCTGTTCTGGAACATCTTCCCAGCCGATACCGATGTAGTCCAGCACGCGCCCCCAGCCGTACCAATTGCCGTTTTCATCGCGGCAGACATGCTTCATCCAGAACTCCCACTCTTTGAGGTTCGTCTCGCGCAGAACATCGAACCGGTGTGGTCTGCCCTCGATGTGGATGCCAAAACCGCACATAGTGCAGCCGGTGCGCTGCGCCTTGCTGGTGTACAGCTTGCCGTCTCTATCCTTTGCAATCTCACCGTATTCGGATGGCACAGGCACGTCAAGGTCAAGCGCAAGTTGCAAAATATCCTGCCGGTCAAAGATAGCAAAAGGTGCGCTACGGGTGGTGGTCTTGCCAAAGTAGTTGCAGCCGTGCATTTTGAGGCTTTTCTCACGCCGTCCACCCTCGCTGGCCATAAGGCCCATGTAAGGCACACTGTTGTGTTCCCGCGCCCAGTCGTTGCAGGGCTTTTCCTTGAGGTAATAGCAGCACCGGTCGGATACCTTGAACGGAGCGGCTTTATAGCCCAGAGCCGCTCCTTCCGCATCAGCTCCGCCGAAAAGTTCGAGCCACTTCTGGGGAAGTTTCATCCGGGAATTTTTCTGCCAGCCGCCATATTCGCCGGTCTCGCCGGTGATGATCGCATGGCGCACGGTGGCGTTTTGCTCAGTCGGGTTTTGCAACAGCATGATCTTGCCCGCCTTTTCTTTGCTGATGACCGGCCAGCCAAATTCCTGCAAGACCTGCACCTTGCTTTTCAGCGGCTTCAGGAACACGAAGGACGGCGCTTCGCCCTCGCCCATCCAGTCTTTGTATTCGGTCTGCATCTCGGCCGCGATCTGCTTGTGCACCTGCTGTACGCCCTTGCCCTCCAGCGAAGAGCAGGACACGCAGGTGACAGGCAGCCCGATGCTCTCCAAAAAGTAATGTAGCGTGATGGAATCCAGACCACCCACAGACAGGTGTACGCCCTTTCCGTGCTCCATCGCCCAGTAATAGAACGCCTCGGCCATTTCCTGCGCATGCACAATCTTTCGCTTGTGCTCCCACTTTTGCATTGTCTGAAAACGCTCAATGTTCTCCAAAGAGCTGTTCTCCTCCATAATTTCCTGTACGGTTTTCATTTGTCTCCTTCATTTGCGCCCAAATAGCGCTTTTGGCCCCGCTCATGGTGTGGGTCATATCGTAGACGTAGTCCAGCTCGGCTTTGTGCGGCTGTTGCCATGCTTTGAACCGCTCGCATTGGTCGTGGCAGCCGGGCTTCCGGTCCGGGCAGCCATTGCAGGTCGGGTTGGTCATCGGACCGCTTCCATCCGAACTGGCTCGAACTCATCAAATTCCGGGTAATACCTTCTGGCCATCTCCACAGCCTTGTGCTCAGCGTCCTTCTCGTTGACTGCTTGCATATTATCCCAGCAGTGGAGATCTGTGCCGCCATCGTTGCGGCACTCCACTTAAAACCCTGAACTTACCCATTGACTGCCTCCAATCTCGCCGCCTCCGGCCCGCCGCGCAACTGGGCGGCCTCCTTCGGCGCGGTTTCGATCTCTTCCCGCGACTGCTTCAGAAACTCGACGCGCCGGTATGTAAGATCGGGCGTTCGGGCCAGCTCTTCCAGCCCGCCGACGCTCCCGATGTAGACCTTCGCCGCCGTCGGGAGCTTGTCGAACAGCTCTTTCAGCTCCTCGCGCCCGTCGCTACGGATGGGCCGTCCGTTGTCGTCAACTCCGACGACCATCGGGCAAGTGCGCCAGTACAGATACCTTTGCGCCTTATGCGAAGCCGCCGTTATAGCGTCCCACTCCGCCGCCGGGTCAAGGCTCTTGGAAAGCTGCTTGAAGATATCCGCGACCGAGATCGGGTAGACGCAGACGCGGCGCGCCGCGAGATACGCCTTCTTGACGACCTCGCCGGGGTAATCCTTGAACTGGTACGTCCACTCGTTGATCGTGGCTTCCATCTCCTCGTCGGTCAACGGCTTCATCATCTGCTTGTAAAGCGTCGCGTTCATCAAGATCAAATCCGCCGTTTCTTCTTTCGTCACTTTTCAAACCCTCTTTCCTTGTCAATATTGCCCAACACACGGGAAAGCTGGTCTCTCGTGCTTTCTGCGGGCTGCTGCGGGGTGCTGCCCCTGCCGGTCGGCTGCCTGTTCTGCCATTGTTCATCGCTTGCAGCTACGCCAGCAGGGTTTGTAATGCCGTCTCGCTTCCAGCCTCTTAGAGTGCCGTCTACATACGTCCAGTTCCGCTTCCCGGCCTCAGCAGCTCGGTCAATCGCCAACAGAATCATCTCAGTGCTGAACACATCCAGCCAGCTTTTCAGCTTATAGCCAACAGAGGGAGGAAAATCTCCGAACACCTCTTGTATATGATTTGCGATTGATGCAAAGTCTTTGTCTACCTGTTCCGGCCTAACAACAACAGTAGTAGTAGTAATATCTGATACGTTAGTATCAGTTGTACTTTGTACTTTGTACTTTGTACTTTGTACTTTGTACTTTAGGGGGCTATTGGTTTCGTTTGGTTCTTCAGATAAACCATTTGATTCCATTTGGTTTTTGTCAGAAACCATTTGGTTATCTTCGGTTTTCTTTGGCCGTCCGCCTTTTCGCCCTGCTTCCCGGTGCGCCAAAACTGCCCGCTGGTACGTCTTGACGTTCTCGTTCAGAAACGGACGCATTGATTCAAAGGCTATCTGCTCGATAGGCTCCAGCGCGTCAGGTTCGATGCCGTTCTGGACATACCCGGCCATTGCAAGGAACACTTCCCGGAACGCCTTATCATCCAGAATGCTCAGGAGCTTGAGCTTGTCGAACGGTATCAGCAACCCTTTCGGGCGGGCATTCTCGGCTTCGTCCGCCATCGGCCCACCTCCTTTCTACCTGCGGTGAATCAGAACGGCAATTCGTCCGTGTCGGAAATCTCGGCGAAGTCGTCGGTGCTGCCCTGTGCGTAGCTCTGAGGCTGCTGCGGGGTGCTGTGCGCGGCGTTTGCTTCGCGCTCATGGCTCTTGGTCTGCTGGTCAAAGGAAGCCGTGGAGGGTCTCTCTACGGTCTTTCCGCCGCAAAAGCTCACGTTGCTGGCAACAACCTCCACGACAGTGCGGTTACTGCCCTGCTGATCCTGATACTGCCGGGTCTGCAAGCTGCCCTCGACGGCAATCATCGAACCCTTCTGGAAATACTTGCAGACAAACTCGGCGGTCTGCCGCCACGCGGTGATGGTGAAAAAGTCCGCCTTGCGCTCTTCGCCCTGCCGGGTAAAGCTGCGGTCAACCGCGATGCGGAAGCTGCACACGCTGACGCCGCTCGGCGTGGTCTTGAGCTCCGGGTCGTGGGTCAACCGGCCCTGAATGGCTACGACGTTAAGCATTGCGCGGCTCCTCCTCGGCGCTGTCGCCGCTGTCCACCTCATAATCCACCGAGGCACCCATCAGGACTTCTGGGCACTCCGCACGGGCAAAATAGGCGGCGGCGCGGTATTTGAGCATCATTTCGGTCATCCGGGGCCAGTAGCTGCCATTTTTGCCCCACCAGCCGAGGTCCTTTGCCATCTTGACCGTGACCTTTGGGCCTTCGACTTTCTCGCCGGTGACCTTGTCCACGCCGATCAGGCGGAAGCCCCACGAATCGGTACCCTCTTCGCCCTCCATGCGGTAACGGGTGCGGCCAACAAACTCGCCGCTGTTGTCGATCAGAGCCTTGCAGCTCTTGCCGCTCCACGTCGGCTGGCCATGGACGACATAAAGGTTCTGCATGACGAAAAGATAGCTGACGCCCATGCGCTGTGCCATATCACAGGCGATGGCACACGCACCAACATTCCCGGCGTAGGACTGGGGAAGCATTCCGTCCGGCAGATTTGCCATTGCAACGGCCTTCGACTTGGCAAGCTGCCAAATGCGTTCTTCCATAGTCAGCCCCTGCACCTTTTCGGCATAGCTCTGCGGGCGGGTGGCCGGAGCTGCCGGAACATTAAGGGCCTCGGCCTCCGGTGCTGTGGGGATGGGGGTCAGCTGCTCCACTGCGGTCTTTTTCATTTCGTTCTCAGGCATGGTGAATGTCCTCCTCTGTAAATTTCACGTCGATAATATTGGCATAGCGCTTGATGGCGTCAAGCTCGGATTTTGTGCACCGGAACACAAGCTTCCGGTCGCGGGGCTCTTCCTGCCGAACGAATCCGTCAAAGAAATCATCGTCGAAGGGGTCCCGTTTGTGCCCGGCAGCGTAAGCAATGCCGGGTTTGGAAAGCCGGATCTGCGTCGGGTTCTGGTAGGTTCCCTTGTAGTCGTCCGGCATTCCCTTGATGACAGCTTCCCGGAGCATAAAACAGTACTCGGTCATATAGCAGTAGTCGATGGAACTATACGGCTCCGGCATGATCTGCTCTCCGGCGGCTGCGTGAATGATGTCAACCAGACATAGCAACTGCCCGACGCGGCGATAAATTGCATTGATGACCTCGCGGGTCTCCCGGTCCCCAAGCTGGTGATACCGGGCGAAGTTCGTGAACAGAGCGACCGCATGGTTCACATCGCTGGTCAGCTCGTTACCGGTGCTGATAAGCCGGAACAGCACATTGTCGCTGCCGACATACTGGAAAATGCCCTCGGCCTTGTTGGAAAGGTCCTTGATGCGTTCGCGATTGGCAATGTGCTTCTTGCGTTCGTCTTGCATAAATATTCACCTCGCATACACAACGTTCATATCAGCGTCAAACACCCTGTACAGCTGTTCAGGCTTTCTCTTTGCCAGTTCATCAGCAATCGCAATTGCATCCGAAGCAACCGGAAATTGCTGTTGCGAAACAAGCGCTGGAGGCTCTTGCTCCACATTGTAAATCCTCAAAAGTGCCACTTGTAAAACCCCTGTTCTATGTTATTTTTTAGGATTTGACTTTGCCCTCAACGTACTCTTTGGCCGTCATCATGCCCCGCGCTCCTGATCCTGCGGATACTCCGGGTTGCGGGCGTGGTCCCGTTCGATCACGCCGTATTGCCGCTGGCTGCTGCGCCGGTAGTACTCGCTTTCCTTGCGCATCTCCCACAGAGACAGCACCAGACCACCCGCTACCGCCAGAAATATCACCGGCGCGGCTTTCGCGGCCTCAGCCGCCGCCCAGCCCCCACGCACAACCAGCGCGTGCGCAATGCCGTTGACGATCCAGCGGATCACCTGTGCCGCGCCGATCAGCGAGAGAATAACCACTCCGTTTGTTGCCAGAATCACCACGCCGGGGCCCGGCTTGATCTTGCACCGTTTCATTGGTCAACCCTCCATCCGATCCAGCAGCTCTGCCGCAGCCATCATCATGCCGGTAAGATACTCAGCAGGATCTCCAGCGCCGTACTCGGCGGTCATGCCTGCCATAAGCGCGGTACAGAGCCCCATCAGCTCGGTACGGCTGCCGCTTAACGTAATCTCCGGGTTTCCGTCTGCACCGGTCTGGATGTGCAGATACGGTGTTTTTTCTTTGTTACTCATGCTGTTCCTCCTTTGTGTAAACCTTTTCGAGCTTATAAAAGTCCTTCACCCACGCCATAAATCCGGCGCGGGAAATCAGCGGCGCGGCGCTCTTGGTTTCAATAGACGGCACCGCCCACGCCGGGAAGCTGCCGGCCTGAATCATACCGGTAAAGATCGTCTCGGTCACCGAAATATTGTTATCACGCATGATCTGGACGCACTCTGCAATTCCCATGCTCGGCTTCACTGCCGCACACCTCCTTTTTTTCTCTCAGATGCCGTTTCAGCCGGATGTGCTCCAGCTGCTCCGGCTGCTCCGGCTTCCTTGCATCCCAACGCTGTTCAATCCAACGCTTGTTGTAGTGCTTATTCATGGATTGCACTCCACAAACTCGCCATTTTTGAGCGTATACCAAACGTTTTCCTTGATGTGAGTGCCGTCTACTTTTGCCATCTTTGCCCACAGCATATCGCCGTCATCGTCGTACTCGGTCAACACGAGATAGCAGCCCATCGCGCCCATTGCTTTACTGTGTACGCCGTTTGCAACGGCAATGCTGTTTTTTCCAATGGCCGCTGCTTTTGTTTTGTATCCAGTAGAAACCGCGCTGCTGTAATAGCCCGACGTGGCCGCGCTGCTGTAATAGCCCGACGTGGCTGCGCTGCTGTAATCGCCCGACGTGGCCGCGCTGCTGTAATCGCCCGACGTGGCTGCGCTGCTGTAATCGCCCGACGTGGCCGCGCTGCTGGAATTGCCCGACGTGGCCGCGCTGCTGTAATCGCCCGACGTGGCCGCGCTGCTGTAATCGCCCGACGTGGCCGCGCTGCTGTAATCGCCCGACGTGGCCGCGCTGCTGTAATAGCCCGACGTGGCCGCGCTGCTGTAATAGCCCGACGTGGC
>ERZ1034701.62-NODE-62-length-43499-cov-477.577778_pt1 | contig 43499 bp, 60 predicted proteins | sample MGYA00520651_ERZ1034701 | MGnify/ENA primary metagenome ERZ1034701 (study PRJEB33766, sample SAMN09781713) | gut metagenome | biome: gut microbiome | host: Homo sapiens | place: Madagascar | study: EMG produced TPA metagenomics assembly of the PRJNA485056 data set...
AGTCCTCTGCGCCTTCATCTTCCGAGGTAAACATCTTCTGCAAGGTTGCGGTTTTGCATTCTCCCCACGTCATACGTCTGCCCCCTCCAAATGGTCACTGTCAGTCATGAGCATATCCGGCTGTATTGCTTGCTGTGCAGCCGGTTGCATGGCAGCCTGTTGCATTTGCTGCTGTTCGTCCATCTGCTGTTTGATTTCAGTTTTTACCTTCCCAGCCCCGGGGAATCCATTATCTTCTAGATAAGTCCAGAATCGGTAGCTGGTAGTCAGGTCACCAATCGGGCCAAATGCGCCCGCCTGATACTTCACATCGGCCATGTCCCACAGCCGTTCACGGTTTGCGTCCATGTTGGGGGAAGGGTCAACGCCAAAAATAAACTCGTCATCCCAGTACAATTCACCGGCGGCATCCCGTTTCAGGAAGTCCCACCGATTGAAATGCGCGAACGTCTGTTCACCGTCCACCGAGGTGTAGGTCATGGGGTACGGCTGGTCTGCATACGCCAGCATATACTTGAACAGCAGTTTGTACAATCGGCCATACGCCTGATTTTTCATCTCGCGCTTTGACTGCAATCGACCGGCGGCCTGTTGCGCCGCGAACTGCTTTGCGCTTCCGCTGGTGGCAGACGCATCGTATTTGCCCTGAAACGAATCGTTGATACCCAGCGTACTCTTGGCCCAGCTGTAATTGCTTTCCAACATTTGCTGTTCACGGCTTGTGTCGGGCTGAACATTGATAACAGAGATCAACGCCTTTTCCGCCGGGTTTTTCAGCCTCATGATTTTCAGCTCTTTGTCGCTGGTTTCAACCTGAACGCCTTGCGGAAGCGTAACATAGCTGCCGCCTTTGAGCAGCTTCTCTTCAATCTTCGTGCCAAACTTCTTGATCGCGTTTTGCTGATCTTCAATCACATCAACGTCGCTCACGCCCAAGAAGCGGCCGAACATCCGCACATTGCTGCGGAGAATAACGGGAATTTCTTTCGGCTCGTAGTACGGGATTTGCGTGGGCACGTTCGGGCCGGGCATGGTAATAGCCACGCCTTCCTCGTCCACCTGCGGGGTTCCGTCCGGGCTCATCACAAGTTCGTCTTTACCCGGGGTGCTTGCCGCAACAGTTTCACCGCCAAAAATGGTGATGTCCGCGGTCAGCTCTTGCACATCCAGCGGGCCTTCCACGAACTTTTTGCTGCCGCACTCGCACACATCTCCGGACTTCGGGCGGCCGCATTTCGCGCACACCTCGCCGCGCCGTTTCTGGCAGTTGTCCAAATCTTCCAGAGTTACGTCTCCGCACCAGCTGTACAGGCCAATACCGCCTTCATCGTTACGATAATACGCGATATTTTGGGTAACAATGCCACTTACAGAGCTCGGATTCTGCCCTCTGGCCGCCACATCATCCTCTGTTTCATCCTTGATTTCAACGCCGTACCGCCGTTCAAGGTAGCGTTTCGGCTGGCTTACAAGAATGAAAATGTACTCCATCTTGTCGATGTCGTACACGCCGGGCTGCGGAATAACCTGCTTCGGGTGGCGCTCTGTCAGCGTTACGTCGCCCAACATACAGTGGTATCCGCCGTGCGGGTCCCACTCAACGTGAAAAAAGTCGCCGCCCTGAATGGGGACGGTTCGCTCTTGCAGGTCGTTCAGCTCTTTCAGGTTGAGCTGCTTGCTCAGGTTTAGCAACAGAGCTTCAATCTTTTTTGCAAGCTCTTTGTCCTCTTCGTGGATAGCTGTGACGCGGGGAGCCGGAATAGAGGAATCCACCTGGCTTTCAATTAGCTCGTACACGATGTTGCGGACGTTGGTTGCCTTTTTATCTGCGTCTGTACCATTTGCGCCACGAATGTTTTTATCGCCACGGTACAGCGCTTCGCGGGTATCCATAATGGTGCGGTCGTACTGCTTTCTTGCGTCATCCAGCCGACTTTGCCATTTCCCCCGCTTTGTGGCATCGTCAGCAGCGTGTTTCAGCTTCTCGAACATGGCTCCTCCAAAAAAATGTCCCCACCATCAGGCAGGGACATCGGTAAATCAGGTAGGTTTAATTAGGCAGTCAGAGTAGTGCCGCCGGTCACGCCGCCGCCGCACAGGGCGATGCAACGCCAGTTGTTGAAGCCAGCGCCGAAACGGGCGCGGCCACGGAACACGTTGGCGTCGGTGTTGGGGTCAATCTCGCTCTTGACGGTCAGGGCAACACGGTCAACCCAGGGCATACACAGATAGTCGTCCTTGAACTGGCTGTCCATCATCAGGAAGAAGGGCTTGCCGCCGATGGACTTGGGCAGATAGGGCCAGATCAGCACGTTCCACAGGCCGGCCTGGAAGTTCATTGCATTCTTGTTGCTCTCAGGGTCCAGGTCGCTGGACACGGCAGCCAGAACGGCACGCTTCAGGGAAGCCACGTTGGGAATGATGATGGTGTCGGGAGCGACGTTCAGCAGATTTCCGTCGTCGTCGGTGAAGCTCTGCATGGCCTCCTGAACCTGATCCAGAATGCTGGTGCTGAAATCAGCCTTGAAGAAGTTGCTCTGGGTCAGCTTGGTGCCCTTTGTGGCACTGGGGTGAGCGGTCGAGAACAGGGCCACGCCGTCAGCAGAAGCGGTGCTGTAGGTCTTGTTCTGAATCTTGACGGAAGTGCCAGTGCCACCGGCCAGCAGGGAAGCGGCGAACTTCTCACGAGTGCGGTTGTAGCTGGTGGAGAAGATACCGGCGCGGCTCTTGATCTTGCCGATCTTTGCATCCTCGATCATCTCCTGGGTCACCTCAAAGCTGGATTTCCAGGTGGTAGGCTCAATGACCTTGGAGAAACCTTCCTGCATGCCAGTCTTGGGGTAAGCGCCATTCTCGCCCACGTCCTCGAAGTCACCCACGCTGGTCTCGTTGGTGTACTTCTCGGCGAAGTTGGTGGAACTTTCCATGTTGAAGATGTTGGAAATCAGGCTCTTTTCCTCGAACGCCTCAACGCCGCTCTCGATCATAGCCTTGATGGGTTCTTGGCTCTTGCCGAACACGCTGTTGGCAACGCCGGAACCCTCAGAAAAAATAATGTTAGCCATATATCCTCCTTACAGGAAACGGCCACGGACAACGCCGTTGGCCTTATTCTCGGTGGAATCGACGGTAAACACACCGTCAGTGGCGGTGGCGGTCACGCTCAGTGCATCGGTGTTCAGGGTCACCTTGGCACCGGCAGAAGCCACGGCGGCGGTGCTGGTGGTCTCAAACACGGTGGTGGGCTGAACGCGAATGCAGGGATACAGGCCGTTGCCGTCGGCAGGCCCCATAACGATATGAGAGGGCTTAGCGGTCGCGCCGCACTTGGCCAGACTGCCAGCGGTCAGCACAGCGGCAGAGCCGCGCGCCAGATTGGCAGCACCGGGCTGGTGCTCAAAAGGTTCCACGTCCGCAATGTCTCGCATAACAACGATAAACATGGTTACTTATCCTTTCCATATTTCTTGTGGTACGCTGCGATTTGGTCGCGCGTCCATTTAGGATTAAACTTGCGATATTCCGCGATGATGTCATCGGTCAGGCCGTCGCTTGCGTCATTTCCGCCGCCAATGGGGGCCATGTGGTCTTTGCTCTTGGCGGTGTTAATGGCTGCCTGCGTGGCCGCTGCGCTCTTCTTGGCGGCCAGCCGATCGAAGAAGGCCGCTTTGAAAGCGCTCACCATATCAACATTGCTCATCACAAGCTGGTTAAAGGTGTCAAATTCAGGGGCGTTACGAAGATCGCCCAGTGTCCGGAATTCGCCGTCCAGCGCGGTGATCTGCCGCATCTGCTCATTGAATTGCCGCTGGCCGTCCGCTTCGCGCTGGGCCTGAATTGCTTCTTTCGCCTGCTTGATGACGGGGCTGTTGTTGATTGCATCATCTAGAATTTTGGGGTCGATTCCCTTCTGCTGCAAGGACTGGCGGCGTTGAATGTCCGCCTGCGCGTCCAGTGCTGCGAAGTAATCGTCCATGCTTCGGATAGGGTCACCGGTGGACGGGTTTACCAAATGCCCGAACCGCTCAGTTACCATCCGGTCGTACCGCTGCTTGGCCTTTGCATCGGCACGCTTCCGGCTGGTTTCCCATACCTCGTTAGGGATTTCCTGCTGCTGCCCGGCTTCGGCAGCTTCCCCTACGCCTTCATTGGTTGCAGGTTCTCCGGTAGTCTCTTCTTGTGCAGGTGCGGCTGCCTCCTGCTCGACTTCTTCAGTCATAACGCCGCTGGTATTCTCTTCCATAGTTCCTCACTTGTTGTCACTTGCTGCGCAGATCGCCGCCCTTGGTAACGGTAGGCTTTTTGCTGCTAGAGCTGTTGGTGGCCTTCACGCTGGCGGTACTCTTGTTGCCATTCTCAATCTTCATGACGCTCCTCCTTTCCTTCCGTACTCAGGTCTTTTTCTGCCTGTGCTTGGCCGTAGCCGCTGCACTGCCGATTGCGGCAAATGAACGTCAGCAGTTCACCGCTGACGTTGACCTTCATTTCAATGCCACATCTAGGACATTTCATGCTATCACCCCTTGTACTTTCCGCTCTCAATAAACTCAATTGCCCATGCAGTAAGCCCGAACGGCTCATTCAGCGTCTTGTTTTCAAAGCGATAACGAGTCTTGTCCACCCGCTTCAACTTCGCTTTGGTATGCAAGGTGCGTGCCGTGGTATCGCTGGAAAAACTGAACTTCGAGAAAACAAGCTGTGCGAAGGACAGATAGCGTGAATTAAATGCATTCCGTTTCAGGGTTTTCCATTCGCCTTTGCGCAACACCCGCATATCCACACTGGTGGCAACTGCGGCCGCAACGCTAACTGCGAGATACCTGAATGTCTTGTTCTTATAGAAAAGGCGTCCCGAAATATCAGGGGTTTCCCACCATGCTTCAATCGGTTCGCCCATGTCGTTGTAGCTGTCAAGGCTGGCCGTGTCGTCAAAGAACCGGCAAACTTTGCCGTCTGCCGTGCCGAAATACAGCCGCTCATCAATCACCCACAGGGCGCTTGCCGGTACGTTGGTACGGAAGAAGCAAGCGTATTGTCGTGTAGAATACGGCTCAGAGGCCGCCCTGCCAATGTTTTGCAGGCCGTCAAGGATGTACGCATGGTCGTTCACAACCAGCCAATACAAGTCCTTGTGCACCACTGCCACCGCATCTTCGAGGTTCTTTTCCTTTTTCAGTTTCTCGTTGATGTAGTAGCTCCGGTTCTGTGCATAGCGTTCGCCGCTAATATCCGACGGGGTGATTGCAAACACGCCCAGCTTTGTCAAAAACACCGGTTCCGTGGACAGATACGCAAAAGAGCGCTTTGCCACGGCACCGGGGCCTTGTAACGTATTGATAATGGGGAATGCGGGCGTGGAATTCACCAGATCACCGCGCCGGACAATCACATTCCGGTCAGGTTCTGCATCGTCCTTGTGCGTGGCAAGGTAGTTATTGATAATGCTGTATCCGATAATTGCGCTGCCAGCGGTGCCCAGCTGGGAATATCCTGTATCCGGCCAGTATGTCGTGTCGTACTGCCCGGAATACCAGTCTTGATTTGGATAATCCGGGTTTCCAGACAAAAACAGGCGGTCAGACGCGCCGTTCACGCCGAACAAAATTCCAATATCGCATTTTACAACGCGGTCAGCATACCCCGAAACAGTTCGGCTTGCAGAGATTTCAACATTATCTTCGCCGGATAGTGGAGAAACACCGGGCGCAGTGTTGAATGTCACCGTGCCTTTGGCTCTATCGACTGTGAAACCGTCGTTTTTGTCCACCCATGCGCCATCGGAGTTCAGGATTTTCACCGTTACCGGCGCATCATCCAGCCCGGAAAAGCTCAAATGATAGACTGTATCGTCTTTTGTACCGGCAAATCGTTCCCGAAACTTCGGGGAAAGCAGGTTCAGCGCTTCATAATCCGTGCCGCCGCCTTTCGGGGACTTCGCGATGGAAAACAGCGGAACCTTTGCAATTTCTGCCGCGTTCTTCACACTGGTTCCGTCATAAATCAGGATGTGCGCGCCGTCAATGATGGTCAAACTATCATTGAGCTGCCAGCTTTTGGAAGGGGCATTGTTCGCTTGTTCATAAATAACCGTACCATTTTCACGGTACAGCTTTGTTCCGGCGTGGATAATGCCCTCTTTATCTTTTTTCAGCTTGTGATACCCGTTGATTTTGCCGTCAAACGTTCTCACAAGCTCATATCCCATGGATTTTCGGACTTTTCCGGGCACGTCCCGGATCATGTTCTGCCCGTTCGGGGACTGCCGTTTGTCCACGTTGCCGGGGGAGTTGCTGTAATCCACGCCCAGAAACGTATCGACCACCATTGTGCTAGGGGACACCTGGTCAGGAACTCTAAAATGTACTGCCATGTTTCCCCTCCTTAGAACGGATCTCCGAACTTCTGAATCATGTACGCCTTGCCCTCTTCGTCTGCGTTGTAGTAATCCTCCCACAGGTCAGATTCCCACGTGACGTGCTTCCTTGTTTGCGTGGCTTCGGCGGGCGCAGTCCACCAGACACAAAAATACCGCAAGCTATCCACGGAGTGTGTCAAGCTATGCGGTTCCTTTGCGTAAACGTCCGGTTTGCGCTCGTCTTTTTGAATTTTCTGCAAGCACCTCAACAGTGTCGGGGTCTTGTACATTGTCAGCCATGCCGTATCAGTCGCCGGGTCAATGCGGAACCACTCTTTCATGGCCGCGCATCCGGCAGGGAAGTCCCGGCTCACCTGCACCAATTGAAGCCCCGCTTCAAGGAACAGCTGCGCCCGGCTTTTACCGCTTTCCTGGCTACGGCCCCACAGGTCAGAGGGGGCCAGGAACAACTCAACTTCCTCGCCCTTCGACAGTTTCAAGACGGTTTCTGCCGCCGCGCCGATGGGCAAATTGCTTTCGTTATACTCTTTGTACACACAGGCATGGCCCGTTACATCAATGTTTACCCAATGGACGCTCAGCATATCAAGGCCGTAGTCCATCACGCAATAGCGCCTGCCCTTTGCGGGAAGTTCATCCACCACGTGGGTTTCTTTCCTCACTTCCGGGAAAAATGCGCCGCCGGGTACTTCCAGTGCCTGATCTATAGTCGCTGGGTATTCCTGATAGGTTCTATCCTCACCCAGCGCGTTCAACGTTCGCTTGTACCATGCTTCATCACGGCGAGGATCTGCGCTCCACGGCAGAAACAGCTTCGTGAACCCGTTGTCCGGGTTTGTGTAAATCTCCTCAAACAGCGTCCCGCGCTTGATTGTAGACAGACCAATGACCCGGCCGCCGGTTGGACGGTTGATGACAGGGAACGCTGCTTGCCAGATCTCTTCTGCATACTGCTGGAACGCCCATTCGTCAATGATAATTAAATCAGCTGTGAACGAACGACCAGCAGAAGGGGACGAAGGAAACGCTTTGAAAACGCCTTCCGGGCCGTCTGGCCATCGCACCCGCAATTCCAATGCGGATGCCTTAAACACAGGCCCGCTCCACCCGGCGGGCACAGCGCCCTCTTCCGCAATGAACTCCGGCATGTAGCGCAAAATCACGCCCATACGCCGCACAAGCTCTTTCGCCTCGTCCTCTGTTCTGGACAAGCCAACAATCGTTCGGCCCGTATTTAACGCCAAAAGTCGGCTTGCCTCAGCCAAGGCAAGCCATGTAAAACCAAGTTGCCGCGCTTTTAGCACAACAATCAGCCGATCATTTGCGAATGCTTGCAAGGCTTTCTTCTGCCCGTCCCACAGCTTGAAGGGAACGATCAGTTCAGCTGCGTCCTTGTCCTCAATGTGGACATACGTTTCCACGAAGTAGGCAGGGTGCTCCATGCAGTATTTCGCTTCCGCTTTTCTTACGTCTGCAAATCCTGCCATACTTCTTCCTTTCCCTTGTGCGCAGACCCATTGCAGGGCCTTACTGGGCGGAGGCTTTCCCGCTTGCCCATCTATTTGCACGCACACCCCGTTCCCGCCCTCCGGGCTTATCCTGTGCCCGGCTCACCCATTGGTTGGGCTGGCAGGTGTCGAACCTGCTATGTGGGAGTCAAAGTCCCATGCCTTACCGTTTGGCTACAGCCCAATATAAATCCCCTCATGGTACGCATTGTCAAGAGGCGTGAGGGGAGTGCCTGCCGCGAACTCCCGCTTGCGCCCCGGCGGGATATTTTAACGGGTCATAGGCTTTGGAGCCGCCAGAAGGACTCGAACCCTCGACCTGCTGCTTACAAGACAGCCGCTCTACCAACTGAGCTATGACGGCATAATGGGGCGTTGCCGCCCCTCCTACTTTGCGTGTAGGGCCGCCCGTGTGAACTTACCCGCCACACGGCACGGGGAACAAAACCTTTAGCTTTGATTTGGGTACCAGCCTCACAAAGCACGTGAAAACAGGCTACAATGCCGCCTGTCAGGGCCGGAGAACAACAATGGTTGTGAATGGTAAAAAAATTTTTTTTTGAGTACCACCCTTTTGAGAAGCGGGGTGGGGTGAACCCGATGGGGGGTATTTTTTGAAAAAAGTCTGGCGAGAAGCCCTTTTCGCTACGCCCCGCCCCGTCCTCGGACACCCGCCCTTCCCCTTCAGGGGGGGCTACCCCCATAGAATAGAGGTACAGAATATCTATACTACTATATGCGGCAGCCCCTCGAAGTGGTCAAAGTCTAGCCCTATTTCGCTAAATAAAGATTAAACGAAATAGTAAACAACGTTTTACCGTTTCTTTTTGGCCTTTTGCGCTGATGTATCTGCACTTTTGGTGCCAGATGCATCCAGCCGGGCCGCAACCTTGCGGGCCAGCTCCACGTCCTCGGCACTCAGCTGCTGAACTGCCAGCGTCTCGCCGGGCTTGTCGCCTGCGCTGTCTCTCACCCATGCGGCAGCTGCCGTGTCCCCGCTGCGCGCCTTGACCACCTGGGCAATGGCGATAGCGTCGTACTGATCCAGCGGTACAGCCGCATCCTCTGCCGTCTGGCGTACCATCTCAGCAAGCTCTCGGCCCTCTGTGATGTCTGCCAGCTCGGCTGGCTTACTCAGGATCGCATCTAACACGTCTCGCAGTGCCCGCTTGCGTCGCCTCTGCTCCACCAGTGCAGCTTGTCCCTTGCGTGCAAAGTCCCGCCGCTCCTCTGGGCTCATGTCCAGCGTGGTGCGCAGGTTTGCCAGCGACGCAGGATTTTTTTGCGGCATACTCTCACCCCCTACAAAAGAGGGCGGCCCCCACGCCGTGAAGGTCGCCCCGTCATTATGTGTCTTGTCTTGCTTGCCTGATAGCCTCAGCCAGCAGCCGCGCCGCCGTCTGTGCTGGCGTCTCGCCGTCAGCCTCTAGGCCCTGGACTGCATCAGCTCTCAGGCTGAGCCGGATCCTCTCGCCGTCTGGCTCTGCCTCTGGTCTGCCCATGCGTGCCCGGACCGCCTCAAGCACGTACCCTTGCAGGCTCTGCCCGGCTGCTGCCGCCGCTGCTCTGATGCTCTCGCCCTCAGGGCGCAGCGGCTTTATCATGATCTGATCACACTTTGCATTATATTTTGCGTTACCTCGTCGTTTTGCTTCGCTTTGCATGGCTGTACCTCCTTATAGGAGAGTATACCACGCTCCACCGGTTCCCGTCAACGTGTACAAACTGCACAGTTTCCCGTTAACCAATTTGTGAGATTCTCCAAACTTCCCGTTAACGGGTTGACATCTTGCACGTTAACGGGTATACTCAAGCCATAGCAAGCGACACAAGGCCGCAAGCATAAGAGCGAGGAGGTAGCCACATGACTAACCACGAGATCATCTTAAAGGCCGCGCTGGCAGCCGGCATCTACACCAAGGAGGAAGCGGCCGAAATCCTCAGCCACGCCCTTTGCTTGCCTCTGCACACCTTTGCGGAGTGGCGCCGGATGGGCTACGCCGTCAACCGTGGGGCGCACGCCGTACTAGTGTGCAGCCTCTGGCAGTACACCGACAAGCCCGGCAAGGTCACCAAGGAGGCCCGCGCAGCAGCTGCACAGGCAGGGCAGCAAGGACCCGCCGAAGATGCTCCCGATCCGCATTACTACAAGCAGGTGGCGCACCTCTTTGCACCGTCTCAGGTGCACCGGCTGGACGAGACCCCCCGCCCCAAGATCAAGACCCCGGCCGAGATCGCAGCATATAACGCGCAGCTAGCCGCCGCGCGGAAGGCCAAGGCGCAGGAGGTGAGCGCATGAGACTCACCCGCCTGGAGTGCCTGGCACTCGGCTTTGGCTGGGGCGTATCGCTCCCCATGCTTTGGCTGCACTGCCTGGGCATGATCTAACCCGCAAGGCCGACGGCATCCGCCGCCGCTGGTGCAAGTCCAGCCGCCCAGATGGGCGGGCGCTCATGGGTTGAAAGCCCTATCACATCTACAAGGAGGCTACACCATGAAGCTATCTAGCGCCATGTCCCGCCGCTTTCCGTGCGCCGCCAGCTGGACGCATGGCGGATCCACCTACGTAGTCACCGACGAGGGTATCTGCTACATCGTCGAGCGCAACGGAGAGTATATCGGAGCCATCGACGGCTACCGCGACCTTGACACCTTCGCGGCCGCTAACGGCTGGCCCGCGGACGGCACGACCTACACCCAGCTAAGCCGCTAAGGCGGCCCATCACAAGGAGGAGACACCATGTACACTATCAACGAGGACACCGCCCGCCGGGCGCATGAGATGCGCAGCTTTAGCGACTACCAGCCCGGGAGCGCAACCGCCAGCTACACCGCCCAGGTGGACGAGGCCGCGCGAATCCTGGAGACCGTCAAAGGCAAGTGCGCCACCGAGGCGCAGCGAGACCGCGCCGAATACCTGTTTGACCGGTACGCCGCGACCCTGGCGGAGGCCATCAACCGGGACAACGAGATCGGCACCCGGTGCCCGTCCGTCATGATCTCCGGCGCTGGCAATTTCCCGGTCAGGAAGAAGGCTAAGCAGGTGGCCGCGTGGGACGCCAACCGGGAGACCTACGACCGGGCAGAGCACTACTTGCAGCTGCTCCGCACCGCCCACACCCAGCCCATCAAGAGCAATGACCCCGAGGCCATCGAGGCCCTGACCGCAAAGCTGGAGGGCCTGAAGCAGGAGCGCGCCGCGATGAAGGCCGTGAATGCCTTTTACCGCAAGCATGGCACCCTGGACGGGTGCCCGGAGCTGACCCCCGCCGCCCGGAAAGCCATTGAAGGCATGTGGGCGCGCGGCTGGTACGTTGGCGTACCGTATCCCACCTACACGCTGACCAACTCGCTGGCCAACGTGAAGCGCGTTGAGCAGCGGCTCAAGAGCCTACAGGCCGCCCAAGAGGCCGCCCCCGCCGAAGTGGAGCACGACGGCATCACCTACCGCGAGGACACCGAGCAAATGCGGGTGCAGCTGATTTTTGACGGCAAGCCCGCCGAAGATGTCCGCGCCATCCTCAAAAAGTGGGCTTTCCGCTGGTCGCCCCGCAACTCGGCATGGCAGCGCCAGCTCACCGACAACGGCAAGCGCGCCGCCCGCCGGGCCATGGAGGAAATCGAAGAGCTCAAAGCGTAACGCAAATAGGGAGGGGCTTCCGCCTCTCCCTATCCTCACACCATAAATATAGCACATTTACGTGCGTTTTTGTAGTGTGGGTAGCTGTTTCCAGCTGTTGCATTTGCAACGGCTGCACAAAAAAGAATACAAAAATTTAGGCAAATTGCGAATTGCACCACCACCCAATGAGTGGTATAGTGTAGACAACGAAGCAAGCCGAACAAAAACAGGAGGGCAAAGCAATGACGAAGATTAAAGACGGCTGGCACCGCATTTGCGGAGCAGATGTGTACGTGGAGAACGGCCGTATCTTGCGCGGCTTGAAGAACGGCGGCACGGAAACCGCTTACCCCTACAAGCCGGCAGAGAAGAAGTACGGCGGCGGCTGGGACATCGGCACCCCGTCCGTGTCGGCATTCCGTCGCGGTCCCTGGGTACTCATGTAAAGAGAAAGGAGAACAGACGATGAAAAAATCCGAGTTGAAAGACGTTGCCACCCGGTACGGGATGGGCATTATCCGCGAGGAAGTCACAAGCAAAGGCGTCGGGCTGTTCCTCGTGACTGCGGAGGACATCCCGGAGCTGGATGCCCTAGCCAACACACCCCCGTTTTCCGCAGCGCCGGGAGCGGTGGTCACAACGAAAGAATACAGCCCGTGCGACAACACCCACACTTACCGCGTCTACTGCCCCACAAGCTGGCTTGATCTGTGGGGATGGGCAGACTAACCCGCAAGGCCGACGCTCACGCGCCGCCGGTGCAAGCCCGGCCACCCGAAAGGGTGGGCGCTCATGGGTAACGCAAAATCACAACCCAAAACAGGAGGTTTCCCGCTATGTTTATCAGTTTGTATCATGCCGAAATCGGCGGTGGCTACACCATGCGCCGCAAGATCACCATCAACGCCGCAGACCTGCGCCCCATCGGCGGACAAATTGAAGTCGCCGCCATTACGCCAGACGGCGAAGAGCTGGCCATGACCACCACCACAACGGAGGCCGAAGCGCTGACCGCCTTTAACGATCTGGTGCAGCAGTACGCCGAACCGTTCCAAAAGGCCATCACCGCCGCCGGGCTGGTTCCCAACCACCGTTACACCCTCTTTTACCTCAGCGAATTTGGTTTTCCCATCGTGGAGAAAATCACTTTTCACGGCCTGACCCTCACCACCTACGCACAACACGCCGATGTTGTCCGCCTCACCTACACGCCGCGCCGCTGCCGTTCCAAGCGTTCCCGCCTTTTCTGCGGTTCGTCCCTGCTGATTTTCGACGGCTGGCAAGACCTCCCCGAATCCGCCACAAACAGAACCTTGCGGGACGACAGCAAGGTTAAAATCACCCGCAGCAAATACAGCTGCTTTTCCGCCTCCTACATAGAGGACGCCGCCGCCCTGCTGCACAACCCGGTATTGCTTTACAAGGCATACCAGACCGGCACAAACGGCAAGGTTTACGCCTGACACAACCCGCAAGGTTGGATGAACAAGAAAGGAAGGCTTATCATGTTTAGCCCGTACTACATTGATTCCACCGGCAAAGCCCACACTTTCCCCGATGACCGCGCCCTGAAGGCCGGTCTTGTCCGGGCATGGCGACGCGGTGACCGCGTTTTCGATTTCCGGTATCGCCTCGCTGGTAGCTATACCAACGGCCGCGAATACACGCTGAAAACCATTAGCCAGCGGGCAAGTGGATTGTCGGTCGCTTTCTCGGCCGAATCGGCCCTCGGAAACGAGGGATACTGCTTCTAACGCCGAAACGGCCTTCGGGCCGTCTGCCGGGAATGGCCGCCCGGTACTGATGAGGCAGGCCAAAGGAGGAAATAGCATGAAAACCGAGATCGTTGTATCCCTTTGGGGCGCTATGAAGCGTTCGCCCAACCGCGAACCGGACGAGTTCGCCTACTTCACGCAGGTGGGCGGTTTTTCGTTCACTGCGCTCCCCGTACCTGACGGATGGCAATGGTGCATTGGCTTCCAGGGGGACGCGCCGCACCGCAAAAGAGTGACAATCTCCCTGCCGGACTTCATCTTTAAGGACAAGGTATGGGATTTGCATTCCGAGTACCGCACGGACGACGGGCTCGGCGACCTTGTCGTAATCACTTGCGACCCCGTCCGTGTGTGTGGAAACGTTGAGGCCGCAATAGACGCAGCAATCAAAACGATTGTTGTTTCCGCGCCCACAAAGTCAGGCAAGCGGGAAAATATCCCGTTTACAATCGAGGCAGTATCACCTATCTGGTGATGTGTCGTTCTCCGCATGGAGAACGGGGTTTGAAATAAGATGGGAGGAAATTGGAATAATGTGGAACAAAGCAGAACTCTTTGCAATGGCTCAAGAGCAGCCGAAGGAAGTCTTTAAAAACAATGTAACCCTGAGCGTCCCAGACAACGCGCCGGGTTGCGTTGATCTCGACGCAGAAACCGAACGCTTGTCCCGCTTTTGGGACGTTGCGCACATGAATATGCGGGAACTCGCAGAAGCCACCGGAATGAGCCAATCTGCCTTTGCCCGGGCTGCTTGCATCCCTCTGCGCACCATGCAAAACTGGTGTGGGTCACAGCGGAATTGTCCGGATTATATCCGCTTTTTGTTGGCGGAACATTTCGGGCTAATTTGACGAATAAAAAGCAAGAGGTCACACCCTTCTGGATGTGGCCTCTTTTGTTATTTGTCCAGATTTTTTACAGCAGACCGATGCAAAGCATATACCCAGTCGATGCTGTAGCCGCACTTCTCCGCGACCTGCTGCCATGTGCAGCCGTCCACATACCGCAGCGCAAGCACTGTCCGCTCTGTCCGGCTTTCCAGCCTTTTCAGCGCGGCAGAAATCTCAGTCAACGCTTCTTTCGCCTCGTCCATGGCCTGCCTTGCGTCCTCTCGGATGGCCTCAATCCTTTCCACCGCCGCCGGGATGTGGTCGCTTGTTCCGCCCCGTCCCAGAGTAGAGGACACGCTGGCCGTGCACTTCGTGGCTTGCGTGTTGGCCTCTTCCAGTCGTGCGGTTGCCATGCGGTAATCGTCCAGCGCGTCCTGGTAACGCCTCAGCCAGGCTTTTCTCTCATCATACGTCACTAGGATCACCTTCTTTTTTTGACTCATCCGCCGCGAAAAGCTCAATCACCTGCGCGGCCCGCTCGGTCATTTGGGGGATGCACAGCTCAGGGTTTGGCCCCCGATAGTAAGCGCACCCCTTGCAGTCGTCCACCGTGCGGGCCTTACCGCAACGCCGCAGAGCGTCCGCCAGCTGGGCAAAAGTGATGTAATCACTCATTGCTCGCACCCCTTTTCGCTCTTGTGCATGATTGTCCAGATGCAGCACATCACATTCCAGCAAAACGCCCGGTCATGCGGCTCGTCATCGTCCCCGCGCCGCCATTTCAGGTAGTGCCGGACTGCGCTGTCAACGAAGCAGCTGACCGGCAGCCCCTTTTCCCAGTTCCGTTCGCCGTATTTCTTCGCGCCCTCTTCCATGTGCTTTGCGACTTCCAGCAACATGGTGGGCTCGTCCCAGTCACGAACTTTGCCAAAATGGTCAAGCACCTCATACAAAAACCTCGTGTCTTCGCTGCGCTGAAACTCTGCAATCAGCCGCAGGACCGCACCATATGGCAACACCATGGCCGCAACATCCAGCGGCAGCAGGTCACACCGCCCTTTGCCTTCCGCCATGTCTCTGACCGCGCCGGTCTCGTACTCCCGGCGCTCTCCGCTGTCTTTAATCATTGCTTGTTCTCCTCTCTCGGCCGTGTTGATGTAATCGCTCATTTTAATTCCTCCACATAGCACCAACTCTGGGGCGGGCGTTTGATTTCAACCGGCATATATCCAAATTTCGTTTTTCGTAGCCCCTTGAATTCGCACAGCTCCTTCGGCTTGTCATAGCCCACCAAATATGAGATGTGCCATCCGTACAATCCGTTTGCGCCGTTTGCATATTTTCGTATTTCCGTAGCAGACAAGCACGTTTGCAAAACATCATCCTCGTTCAGCCAGAACTGGCTATTTGAAAAAAGATTCGTTACTTTGTTGCAGGTAAACTCCCCAACAACCTCCCCGTGTTTTCCCCACATTCCCATTGCAACGCCGCTATTTGTGCAGTAGATATAGCACTTAAACGGCGTTCCCATATTTGGACGGGTCTTTCTGACTTCTAGCGTCTTTTCTCCGTCCAGAATCTTTTCCACCCACTCCGGGCGTATGCTGATAAGTACCGCTTTAGCCATTGTCAGTCCTCCCCACAATCTGGTCGATCACGTTTTTGCATTCGGCTACCATTTCCTTGGTTGTCCACCTCTTACTGTACCCGAGGTCCAGAAACTGGAGATCCCCGGAATAGTCCATACAGTGTGCGTAGTCCCACCCCAAGAAATCCCCTTTGTGGTCAACCGTTGCCAGATAGTCGCGGTGATATGTAATACCTCCATGGCAATCAATATCACGCTCATTGATCGCGTGTAACCCCAGCGGCGCAATGTCAACGTAAGCGCAGGGGTGCGTGCCTAAGCTCAGAACGTAAAACGGTACGCCGCGATAAACTCCATCCGCCAGCCGTACCGGTGAAATCCTGACTTCCTTATAAATCATTTCCTGCATGTTCATGTTATCTCCTTCCCGCCCGGGTTGCCCCGGGCTTGTATTCTCCCCATTGCTCCGCCATTGCTTTGGCGATTCCGGGGAAGGTCTTGCTACGCTTTTTTGCTCTCCCTTCTGATAATCCTCTGGCCCCGCGAATTGGTCTCCCACAGGGCCGGTTTCCCGTCCCTGAGCCACGTTTGCACAAACACAGCTCTCTCTTCGGCGGTGTCAAAACGGGCCTTTTTGAGGCTCCCCAGGTGCCGCCAGCTCACCCAAAAGCCCGGCTTCATAAATCGCCTTTTACTCCTCCATTTTTTCGATTATTTCAATCTCCACGCCGTCGCGGCCGTCATACACAAAACAATCCTCAAAACCGACGACCCAACGGTTATTATCATTTGGCAGGAATCCCGCGGATTGCATCCCGTCAAGAATGAACTTTTTGCCAAACGCAACGTTGTCTTTGTCCCGCCTCCGCGTCCGCTCATGCCATATAAAGCGGATTTTTACCGGTTCGGTAACGGGCGGCAGCCCCCGAAAGTAGAGGGCCACCGCCTGCGTGTAGTCGGACTTGACTTTTCCACCTGCGAAGCGGTTCCGGCGGCAAGCGTTTGTGTACTCATTTGCCCCCGGCAGGCGAAAGGGGAGATCAACTGTAATCATTCACCGCTACCTCCTCAAATCGCTGCTGGCTTCCAACGAAATTGAACGGCAAATCGCCGGTAATACCGTCTTTGTTTTTTGCAATGCGAACGGTGTATTTGCCCGTCTCCTTGTCGTTGTGCAGCAGGATGATGTTGTCCGCATCCTGCTCAATCTGGCCGCTGTCGCGCAAGTTTTCCATCGTGGGTAAGTCTCCGGACCCGGCGCGGTTCAGCTGGCACAACGCCACAACGCAGATTTTGGTTTGCTGGGCAAAGTCGTGCAAATCTTTCGACACCATGGTGGCCCGCTCGTAGCTGTCTTTACCCCTGGAAGGGATAAGGCCCAAGTAGTCGATGAAAACCACATCAAACTTCTGCGCTTGAGCGTCCATTTTCAGCCATTGTACACCGCGCCCGTTGGCTTCCACGATTTCAAGCGGGCAAGTGGCAAAGTGGTCGAGTGCCCGCAGCTGAATCTCGTTTGCGTTGTCCATCTGCACCGCATAACGGCGCACACTGTCGTATTGCAGCCGCATGATGTTGGTGCAAATCCTCATGCTGAGACGTTCTTTACTCGTCTCATAGCTGTAATAACCAACGCGCTTGCCGTTCTGCGCAATCTGGCGGGCCACCTGCAAGGTGAATGCCGTCTTGCCGCTGCTGGGCCGTCCGCCGATCACCACAAAGTCACCCGGCCCCCATCCGGTGTAACGGTCAAGCCGCCCAAACCCGGTGGCGAAGTAGGGCGGCCGCCCGCCAGCCATGGCCCGCATGAACCACGTGGCACAATCCATGGCGTTGAAGCGCCCGGTGCTCTGCTTGCCTGCCAGCATATGCGCCAGCTCTTGCGCCGCGCCCTCTACATCGTCTTTGGAGCATCCGCTGCTTGCCAGCTTCAGGCCCACCGCCTGCGCCCGCTGCACAAGCGTGTGGTCTTTCACGGCGGCAATATACGCCGGGTAGTTGCTATAAGCAATGGGGGCTTCCGCGCACTCTGCAAGCAGCTCATTGCCCATCACAGAGGCCGCGCTCACCGTGTCCAGCTTCCGGTGCCGTGCCCACAGGCTGGCCAGTTTGTCGTACACTTCACCAAGTTCTGGGTCGCTGAAATCATCCCCGGAAATGGCATCCAGAATGTACGGCTGGGCCTGCTGGTTTACAAGCAAACAGCCGATGACGGCCTTTTCTGCTTCATTCATGGCAAATATTGCACCTCCCTTCGCTTCTGTTCAGCGGGCATTTCATCCTCCCATGCCATTGCATTCAGCCAGGTGGCGGGGTAGGGAATGTACTGTCCTTTATCTTTTTGCCAATCAGGGCTACGTTTCTGGGCTTCGATTGCTTTCAGGATCACAACCTGTAAAGAGCTATCAGGTTTAAGTTTCTTCCATGCCGATAATGCTTGCCCCTTGCTCTTCTTCTTGGGGTAGGCAGTCCAAAACGCTTCAAACCCACCGTTGTTTGCGCATACGAGAGTATCTTTAGATACTCGAGTATTATTTATCTTTATATTATGGGGTGAAGATTTTTCATCACCCCCATGAAAATTCTGCATGGGGGGTGAAGCTGGCGCATTATCTTTTTCAGGTGTTTTTTCGGGTTCCGGCTCTTGTCCAGGCTCGACTGCGCGGTAGTCGCAGAAGGTCACACCGCCGACATCTCTTGTCCGCTTTTCCAGCAGCCCGCGCTCTGTCAGGGTGGAAAGCTGCTGGAAGATTGCCCGCTTGCTGCATCCGCACCAGTCAGCCAGATAAGCTGCGGTGCCTGTAAACCACTCGCCAGCTTGCGAGAATCCAAAAACACAGGCGTACACAAGCAGGGCGTTGCCGGTAAGATTCAGGCGGGAGCGCATCCACCCCTGAATCACGATGTAATTGTTATCTTTCAAGGCGCTGCCTCCGCTTAAAAGGGCAAATCTTCGTTGTCGTCAATAACCGCAAAGTCATCCGTCGCCGCTGGCTGGGCAAATTCGCCCGCTGTGGGCTGGTTCATGCTTCCTGCGTCATTCTTCCTGCCGCAGAAGAAAGCCTTGTCAGCGGTCATTTCCCACGCCGTGCGGCGATTGCCGCTGTTGTCGGTGTACTCGCGGCAGTGCATGGAGCCGCAGAGCGCGATCATGTCGCCTTTGTGGAACCAGCCGGAGATAAACTCTGCCGTCTTTCTCCATGCAGTTACTCGGAAAAAGTCGGTGTGTTTCTCGCCGTTCCGGCTCTTGGGGCCGTCCACGGCCACGGAAAAAGAACCTACTGCGTCTCCGGCCTGCGTCTGGCGCATTTCTACGTTGGCGGTCAGGCGGCCCATGATAATAAGCTGATTCATACTCAATCCTCCCGGTAACTTTTACCAAATACAGAGCGAAAATCATCTTCGCTCCATCCATACTGCTCCATCGCGCACTGTTGCGCGAACCATTTAAGCGCGTGGTCGGCGGTCGCGTTGTTGTGCACGGCCGAAATCCCGTCAATGTGGTGGGCGTGGTGGCAAAGGCTCACCCACAGTCCCAGCCGTTTTGATTTGTCTCTATACGGGCCGTAAAAAATCTCGTGTCGGTCTAGCTTGTCACGGTATCCGTTCGCTCTGCAAATGAAACATTCGTCCATGTATTCCTGCACAATGCTAGGGGCATATCCGTTGCGGTCAAGCTCTGCGCCATACTCGTTTGTCAATGCCACGCCTCCTTCAACTTTTCCAATTCCGCCGGGGTTGCAGTCTCGATTCCCTGCGCCCGGCACTCCTGCACTACAAGGTCAATCAGGCGCGACATCTGGCGGGTGTCGTAGGTGCTAGACCCCTGATACAGCACCACGTTTTTGCATCCGTCAATTTTGCTGTCCACCACATCGGCGGCCCAGCCCAATCCGTTTTTGCCCCAAAGCTGCACCAGCTTGTCAACGGCCTTCTCCACGCAACACACCGTCTCGCTGTTGCCTCCGACTTCCCGGATTAGTTCCCGGTAAATCTCTTCCTTCGGCTTGTGCAAGGCGGCGGCCAGCTTGTCCAGCAGCACCCAGCAGTATGCGTTTGCGTCAAGGCTTCGCCGTTGCCGGTGCTTGTCAATCTGGATGTCGATTAGTTGCTCAGGCTCAAAACCCTGGCACACATGCAGCAGGTTTCCGATGTGGTCTGGGAACTGGCTTGCCTTGATGCAGAGCTTCATCCCTCAATCCTCGCGGGCTGCTGGTCATCCTGCGCTCGTGCGGCCTTCTCGCAAGCCAAGCACAGCACTTTGCCGCGCTTGTGCTTCGTCCAGCCCGCCACCTGTGCCGGGGTCATGATCGAGCCGTCCCGCTTCTTTGCGCCCTGCACGGGCTTCCCGCACACCTCGCACAGAATGGGCGCTTCCTTCGGCTGCTCCGGCTGCTCCGGCTGCTCCGGCTGTGCGGGTTCGTACTTGGTGCGGTCCTGTGCCCAGTACACGTCAGCGGCAACGCCCAGTGCCTTTGCGGCAACGCTGATCGCGTCCGTCAGGGCCATTTTGAAGCACTCGTCCGAAGTGTAGGAGCCTTTGCCCTCCTTCTGCACAAAGCCGCTTCCGCCGGTGGCGGGAATGCCATGGCTCTCCTCTCCGTTTTCATCCTTGTAATACATGGTGATGTTGCAGAACGCGGCGATTTCAGGCCCGTTGCCTGCTTCTAGCCACTGTCGGTCGATGGTATACCACCAGCCGATGCCGCATGGGCCGAACGTGTCGGTCAGGGTCTTAATGCGCCACATAGGGTTGATGTCGCTCTTGCCCTTCAACCGGCCCGCCGGGATAGGCTTCTGCGCTTCATTCGGACACGCCCGCAGCCGGTTGTAATATCTCAAGTTGTCCATGGTGCTGCCTCCTTACTTGATCTGTACACTCAGGTTTTCCACCAGCGCTACGCCGGGAACGACCTCGCCGCCCTTAATGGCTGCCTTGATTGCGGTCTTGTCGGGGCTGCGCTTGACCTTCTCGGTCATGTACGCAGCGGGGATCGCGGCCTCGTCCAGCACGTTGACCGCGGTTGACTTGCGGAAACTCACGGCGCATTCGTCCGTCACAAACTTCTCGCCGCCCAGCGCATCGGCAAGGTACCGTTTCAGGCTCTCGGCCTTCTTCTGGGCCTGCTCCATCCGCTCGTCAAAAGCGTCTCTCTCGGCCTTGTAGGCCGCCGCAGATGCATTCAGGTTCTTCAGCCACAGTGCCACGTTCTTGATTTTCTGGGTTCGCTCCATCTGCAAGTTTGTGAGTGCCTCCTCGTCCAGCAGCTCGCCGGTCTCTTGATCGATGCAATCAAGGATGGCCTTGTCAATCTCGTACAGGTTCATTTCGCGTCATCCTCCTTTTCAGGGAACTTTTCAGGGAATTCGGGGATTCCGCTGCTCATAGAGATTTCATCCACGCGCAAGCGGACACGGCCTGCAAAGGAATCGAATGGAGCTTTGTCTTCCAGAAGCTGTTTCAGGATGTTGGTCAGGTAGCGGTCGCCGAGATTCAGATCGCCGCACGGCGTGTAGTACATCACGCCGATGTACTCGATGTCGGCAATCGGCGTGTGCACGGGCTGATCACCGCTATTTTTCGTAAATTCGTTCATTTTGATTCTCCTTATGTGTTTCAGTTTACTTTTTTTCCGCACCGATTCAGCGCGGGAAGAAATTCGGGTGTCGGCCCCTGTGGGGGCTTCTTCGTGGGCAGGCTTCCACGGTCTGCGTACGGCGTGTGAAAGTTACCACCATGGCACTTCCTTGCGGGCCGCTTGCAGTGTGCACAATCCATATCGCACTTCACGGTTCGCTGCCTCCCAGCCAGCTGCCCAGCCCAGCGGCCAGGCCAATCAAAAAGATTTCGCCGCCAACGGCCCAGTAGCCACGGGTCAGGTAGGCCACCGGCACCCAGATGGCGGCCGCCACCAGGGCACCGAAGATGCCGCCGAAGATACCGCCCCAGTTGACGCGGGCCAGCATATGGCGTACAGTATAGGTGCCACGGCGCTCAGCTTTGGCACTTTGCAGGTCGCTCTGGGTTGCAGCCGGGGCGGCCTTTTTTTGCACGAAGATGTAAGTTTCCATCCTCAGTCCTCCTTCAGCTCGCCCACATTGCCAGCAGCCAGGTGGCCAGCATCAGTGCCGCCGTCGGGGCTGCTTTGGGCTTTTTGTCTGCCGCCACACAAGCGGCCATGTACCAGATCAGCGCCGCCAGCCCCAGCCAGGGCAACAGGCTCAGCAAAACCATCATCGTTCCAGCGCCTCCTTGGCCTGCGCCAGGGTGGTGAGCTCCCGGCCCTCGTCGAGTGCCTTGCTGACGGCTTTAAAGGCGTCAGCCCGCTCCTGGTACCACTTGGCCACCCGGGCCGCGCTGTCGCGCTCGGCCTTCGGCAAGTGCTGGCTGTTTGCGCAGCGCTCGGAGGATTCGGCGTTTTCTGCCATCCGGGCCTGGACCACCGCACAGGCGGACTGCAAAGCGATCACCTCGTGAATGCTCAATTCATACAGCATGGTTTCCTCCTTACTCTTCAAACTCGTTGTTGCCGCCGATCACGGCCCCGCTTTCGTCCAGCAAGTCCCACACAAAGCGGCCCTTGCCGCTGTTGCGCCACTGCCCAAGGCCGCGCATCGTACCGTAATCAAGGCACTCTTTCACCATCTTTTGCAGCGCCGGATCAAGGCACACGACGCTGAACTCGATGGTGCTGCCCGCCGGGACGCTTTCGGACTTCGCAATGCTGGTTCGCGGCCCCATAGGAGTGTCGGCCCGCAAAGACCGTTCGCAGTAGTCCATCTTCATACCGTTCAGGTTGAAGGGGATTTCACGGGGGGTTACAAAGAGCAACCCATCAATGGCCTGTTTGTATGCTTTGATGGCGGCACAAGCCTTCCCGCCGGGATAGCCAGCTTTCCCGGCTTTGGCCAGCATCTTGCAGCTGTCCTTGAACATTCCTTTAATCTGGTAGTCCCAGATAAACGGGGTGCCGTCTGCCAGCTTCGGGAAAACCGTCACACGGTCCTCAGCCTGCTGGGCCTTGATGTTTTCCACCTCCTGAGCGGACAGCTCTTCATTGGGCGCCTTGCTGGCAATGTAGGTTCCCAGCAAGTCCTCGTTGCTGGGGCTGCTGCCCAGCACCTCTTCAATTGCCGTGATTCTGATTTTCATTGTTCTCCTCCGATTTAAGTTTTTTACATTTGCTTCGCGTATCCATCGCATTGCAATCCTTTTCCTCGCCTTGCCGTTGCAGTGCGTTTCCATGCAATCTCGATTCCGTTTAATGCGTTGCTATGCCTGGCGAAGCTCATTCCGCAGCAATTCACCTCTGCGCTTTGCCTTCGCTAATCAGCGCCTCGCGTTTCCATTGCTCTTCCCAGCGTAGCTAATCCGTCGCATATCAAAACACAGCTTTGCCGTAGCGAATCCAATCCTTGCGCTGCCATTGCTCATCTATGCAATTCCGTGGCTGTGCCTTGTATATCCACTCAATGCCGCCGCGAAGCGAGACATTGCCGAGCCTTTGCATAGGTTCTCGGTGCATTTCCTATGCGTCTCAGAGCCATTCAGGCTCAATGGCAACGGGGGTCTGCCCGGTCATTTCTTCAAGCCACCGGGCCAGCTTGTGCTTGAAGATTTTCGGCTGGAGCTTTGCCCCGGGGGCGTTCATGGCCACCGCCCACGGGAGACGGCCCGCTTCAATGGCGGCCGCCAGGCCCTTGTTGTCCACAGAAATGTTGTTGGCGCGCAACACCTCACAGCACTCAGTGATGGTTAAAGTTGGTCGCGTCATTGCGGTGCCTCCTTACTCATATAAGCTGGTCTGGGCGTTGGTCTGCTGAATGAGCATCACGGAGTTGGTGCTGGGCTTCCATCGCTGAATGTACTCCACAGCCTGGGTGAAATCCTTGCGGGGTACGTTGCACACGCTGTTGACCCGGAACCAGTCCTGCACGTCGCGGTTGCACTCGCTGAACAGCTTGCCGCGCACATGGGGGTCGTTGTAAGCCGGGGCCGCCTTACCGCCCAGGGCTTCCACCACCACCCGGCCTACGGCCTTTTTCAAGGTCTGCTGCTGGCTGTAATCCACCGTCATGGTGTTTTCCAGCGCGGTGAGCCGGGCCTCTTGCTTTTGGGTGCGGTCATCCAGAAGGAAGAGCGCCTGCATCTCCTTGCTGAGTTTGGGCATCGTGTAGCTGCCCGTCTTGCGCAGGGTAGGCAGCACCTCGCCGGTCACCCAGCGCTTGAAACGCACCGCACCTTCCAGCTTGCTGCCAAAAATCAGGCTGTACACGCCGCTTTCGTTGACGATAACCATTTTCTGCATTCCGCCGGGGGTCATCATTTCGGTGACCCCCTTGTCTACATCATCAACGTGGTTTGCTACGGCGTTGGCGAGTGACTTCCCTTCGCCGTACCCAAGTGCTGCTGCAATGTCCTTGCCCACGAACCACGGCTCGCCGTTCAGGTCTACCGTGCGGATATCCCCAAACTCGGGGTTGTTGAAGATTTGAATGGATCTCATACGCTCATACCTCCTTACCATTTACGAGCAGCGCATCCACCGATACGCGGAAGTAGTTCGCAACCTTAATCAGCTGCGAGATGCTGGGACCGTATACGCTGCGTTCCCACTTCCCGATTGAGCCGTTGCTCAGCCCTGCCGCAACTTCAAGTTCCGTGCGGCTCAGACCATGCAATTTGCAAAACTGGTCGATTTTTGAAACATTCACTAGCAATTCTCCTCTCTGGGCTTGAAAATCGCTAGAAAATATGCTACTATGCAGATGTGAAGTACAAAGTGAATAGAATCTAGCGTATGCCCGATATAATATTGTCAGGGGCTTTTGGTTTTGTTTGCCCTGTGCTTTATATTATAGTAGCCAAGTGGCTATTTTTCAATAGTCAATTTTCAATCTCATAAACATTTGGCTATTTGCACAAAAAGAAAGGTCTTTTTCTATGCGCAATGTGGAGCGAGCTAAAAAAATCGCTGCTGACAAAGGTATCAACATATCTTTTGTGTGCAGAGAGATCGGAAAAAGCAGAGGTTACATCTCTCAAATGCTGACTACCGACAGAGACTTTCCGGATGAACTGCTTTTGCCAGTAGCCAATGCACTAGGTGTTACGGTTGAAGAACTCACCGGCGAAAGCGAGAAAAAAGAAAAGCCCAACGCCTTAGATGGCGTTGGGCTGGGTGCACTATTAAAGGAATGCGAAGGGCTGTCCAAGGAAGAGCTGGAAGAAGCCAGGGAAATTCTTGATCGCCTGGATGCAGATAAACTCAATGCTGCCCTGCTGATGCTTCGAGGGCTTTCAGGTAAGCAATAAACTCTTTGAGTTGTTCTCTCGTCAGCTTTTGCATGAGTTCTTCAATTTCTTTTCGCTGTTCGTTCATGATTACCTCGCTTCCTTATATAATAGGTGATTGTAATGGTTACTTTTGCATGGATTGTCATCATTGCTGGTCTTGTCGTAGGCTTTGGAGATCGTGCAGATGAGAAGCGCGAGAACCCATCCGCCAAAGGCATGACGCGCGTACAAAAATGGTCGTTCGGCGCCGTTGCAGTAGCGGCGGTTTACGCCCTCATGATAGCACCGAGATTGGACACGGGCACGTCCGCGCCTGCAACGTCCGCGGAAGATCGTTCCGGCCCCTGCACATACAAAGTCACTGCCGACTTTGAAGAGGAATGGAACAACTCCGTTGGCCATGACTGGGAGTTTTATGCCACGGTCAACGGGGAAACAATCAGCAACAGCGGCGTGGAGATCACCTGTGACGTGGGAGACCGCGTAGACTTGTACACCCAGTGCGTTGAGCGGGACACATACCCCGATATAGGAGAGGATAAATTCCATATCATTATTGAAAAAGCTGATTTGTGGAATCCTTTTACTGTGTATAGTGATGTTACGGTCACGGAAGATCGCGGGCGGTACGCCGGGAACACAGCCGGGATCGCCGTGACGTTTACGTTTGAACCTGTAGAATGAAACCATGTACTTGTTGTCCACACAATAGCATAAACTCGCGGCTTTTACCACGTCTAAAATTGCGTAAAAAAAGAGCGTTTCCCGGCATTCGACAGCTGAGAAACGCTCTTTTGGTATTTTTGCACAAAGGAGGATGACATATGTTGTACGATGCAAAGAGGATTGCAGCACTCATGGCACAGGCAAGGGAAAGGTCGGGCATTGCGCAAGAGACGCTTGCCGCGCTGCTGCACGTCAGCCCGCGCACGGTGCAGAGATGGGAACACGGGGAGAAGCCGCCCACACTGGAAGATTTCATAAACTGGTACAGAGCACTAAGCCTGAACTGGTTTCCAGACGTTCTCCGCCTGGCCCACCCGGAGTTGTACACCGACTTTGACGGCAGCCACGCGGATGTGGAGCAGAGGCGGAACGGGCTTTTTAAGTACCTTGCAGACTGTCCGCCGGGGGAGGTGGACAAGCTGGCATTCCTGATCTTCGGCGCACATGGCAGTGAATGGCCGTCCATGCTGGACGAGTACGTAGCAAACGCCCATTGCAGCATGGCAAGCCGGACAGCCGTGTGCAGGCTGATAATTGACAACTATGAGCTGGAATCCATCACCGGCGACTTGGTGGAGCCGGAGAAAGCAAAACCGAACCTGCAAAACCTGCACAGCGCCCACGATGCAGGCAGGCAAGCAGCCCAGATGAAAAAGAATGAGTACACCATGAAATGAGGTGCAAGCCATGACGTGTGTGAGATGTGCAAGAGACATCCCAGAAGGGGCTCTGTTTTGCCCATGGTGTGGCAAGCGACAGACGGCCGCAACGAGGCCAAAAGCACGAAGGGCAAAGGGCAACGGCTCCATTGCGCGTCTGCAAGGGCGCTCTTCGCCCTACAAGGCCGTTTACAAGGGGGCCTATATCGGTTGCTATAAAACCAAACAAGACGCGGAGAGAGCAATTCTCGCGGCCTCAGAGCAAGAGCCTGATTTGGAGTACCGAAACTACACCATGCAACAGGTGTATGACGCGGTGGTTTCTGACCGCGCTTTCCAGCAGAACACAGAGAAGTACCGGATTGACGTGGCATCCGCATGGAACTACATGACAGAGCTGCACAGCATCAAGGCAATCAACGTGCGAAAAGAAACGTTGGAGGGCATCATGTACCGGGCAGAGGATGAAGGGAAATCGAAGTCCCATCAGCACAAACTCCGCTCGCTCATGCACAAGCTCTGTATGTTTTGTGTGCAGCACGGCATCCATCAGACGGATTACTCCGAGGGGTTGAGGCTCACTGCCGAGGTGAAGGGCCAGCGGGTGCCGTTTGACGATGCGGATTTGCGGCTGCTGTACCAGCACCGATATGAGCGGGTGCCCGGCATTATCTGGTTCTTGTGCATGAGTGGTTGCCGCCTTGTAGACCTTGCGAAGATTTCCCGTAATGGCTGCATTGACTTTGAGCGCCACGGCATCCGTCTGGAAGGCTCCAAAACCGCCGCCGGGAAGAACCGGTACATTCTTCTCGACCCTATCACGTGGGACGTGTTTATGCACTTCTGCAACGACACAAAGCCCGGCCAGCGCATTTTCCGCAGCCCGAATGGCAGCGCCTGGAACATCCGCAACTTCCGGACACGAGAATTCTACACGGGCCTGGAAGAGATAGGGGTGCAGGATCCGCACCGCTATGTCCCTTACTCATGCCGTCACACCTTCGCTAGTCTCGCGGCCAAAGCGAACGTGGACAAAGAAGCACTGCAACGCGCCATCGGCCACCAGGTCGGCAGTTCTGTCACGGACGATTATTACATTTCGCAAGACGCACACATCGCCGTCGCGCAAGAAGAGTTTGAAAAAATGGCAAACGAGATTAAATGTATTATTGATGCAACGTAATTTGTTACACTATCCGTTACACTATGCGCCAAATTCCGCAGAATTGGAACACATTTGTTTTTGAACAAAAAACAAAAGGCACCATGCAAACAACATTGCACGGTGCCTTTTTGGTGCGCTGGAAGGGACTCGAACCCCCGACCTTCTGATTCGTAGTCAGAATCTTTGGTAATTTTTCAACGAAAGCACGTTGAACTGTTACTCTATTGTTGCATTATAAGTGCTTTACACGGTCTCGTTCTTCGGCCTTCTTAGCGTCGTTCCACTTGTCCATGGTGCCCACCAGATAGCCGGTGATCCGGCGAATGCGCTCAAAGGCAATGTTGTTACCAATATCCATTTTCTGCTCCTTTACCGTTTGGATTTCCAGGTGGTCGAGCTTGCATCCCAGAATGCATCTTTCATGGCGTCGCTCATGTTGCTGTCATTCAGCCATGCACGGGCCTCGCTCTGGTTAATTCCGGTCTTGCCATCTGTGTTCGCGTACTTCCGGTACGCAATCCAGTTCATCAGGCCATCAATGCCATACTGGTTGTAGATGTCAATGCGCTTCTGCTCTTCGGGGCCAACGGAGTAGTCAGGCACAATGTCCAGTGCCGCAATCTTGCCTGCGGTGCTGTACAGCTCAGGGATAAGCTGCACTTGCTGCTCTTCGTTGTAGCGAGAATCCAGCACGGCTTCGGCCATGTCCTTGCGCAGCTGGCCAGACTGTGTTGCAAAGTCGGTGTACTCCTGCGGCGAAAGCTGATAGCTGTGGCGCTCCTTGTCAGAAGTCCACGACACTTTCTTTTCAGCGACTTCCGGAATTACGCTGTTGTCGCCAGAGCTGTTGGCCAAATCCAGCACACCCTGCTTCACGGGGTCGTCCGTCGTCTCGCTGTAGTAACCGGGGGAGAGCATATTGTATGCCAGCCGCCCGGCAAAACTTCCGCCGGTATTCGACTGGGTGTCGCCGAATGCATCAATGTACGGCTGCCCAGTCTCGGACAGGAACGGGATTCTGTTGCGGATTTTGTTTGCCGTGTAGCCGATGTCGGATTCAATGCCGGTCGTGCCGCTGTATGTACTGCGCCGCACGGGGTCAACGCTTCGGGCGACTTGTCCAACAAGCGTGGGGATTCCCTGAGTTGCATAGCTGCTCAGGGCTTGTTCCGCAATGCCGTAAATGTAAGGTTTCTCGGAGTAGCGCAGAGACTCGAGGTTGTTGTTTAGGCCCTGCAAGAAAGACATTTCCAGCAGAGGCTCGAGAACTTGTTGCGACGCGGATACGACGCTGTTAAGCGAGGCCCCATCACTTGCAGTCAACTTCGAGTATTCAGCGCCAGCGAACATAGGGATAGCGGCAGCGTTTGCCCAGTCAATGGTGTAGCTGTGCAGCTTGCCGTCGTTGTCCACCAGCTGGAGGCTGTACTCTTGGCGACCTTCTAGGTTTGCCTTGTCCTTTTCGTCGTCGCTAATTCCGGCAGTGAGCAAGCCCTTCTCGGCCAAAATTCCGCCCAGAGCAAACAACGCGCTGCCGGTGACGGAAGCCGCCGCATGGTCGAGCATAAGGTTTACATCGCCAGTGCCGCGCGCAACCTTTACGCCCTCGGCGGCGGTAGACACAAAGCCCAGCGGGCTATACTGCACGCTCTGCTTCGCCACGTTGATGGGCGTTTTCACAAACGGCAGCAGGCCTTCCACAATGTCGCCCAACACACGGTGTGCAAAGTTGTCGGAGCCTCGCAAGTCGGCCTTGAATTTGGCCACGGCAGAGGCCGTTTTGGACTCCGCATGGTAGGTGTTAATCAACGCCTGTTGGATAGCATGTGCTCTGGCCCTGTCAAGCAAATCTAAACTTTGTGCGTCCGTCGCGTCGAAAATGCTTGCGTCTGCGCCGTTTGCTTTGAGGTATTGCGCCAACGACCATGCATAGTTGTTTTTCAGGCCAGCAACGCCGAGAACACCCTTGTTTGTGCCACTCGCAGCAGAATCCTGGATCCAGTCAATTGCGGCGTCCATGTTTTTGTTAATCCCGCGCAGACCTTCTAACGCGCCAAAAGCACCTTCATAGTCGGAAACTTCCAGAGGTGCACTTGCTCTTGCAGCCAGACTGTCCAAAGCGGACAGGAACTTGGTTACAATGTTGTTACTATCAGGGGATGCAAGGCTCCGGAATGTTTCGCGGTGCTGCTGCATATCCCTCGCCAGATTCATGCGTTCGCTCGCCCCGGAAAGCTGGCGATAACTGTTCAGGTCGGCGTCGTTGGCGGAAGCTGCAAGCAACGCACGGCCGTCCTCGGTGAACGGCGTTACAATCGCCGTTGTGCGCTCGACCTTTCCGGGGGCAACCTTGTTAATCATCCACTCCATGGATGCAAGCACAACGTCCTTTGCGCGGGCATTCAGGCCCATAGACACGTTGCCGCCGATGTTTTTCTCGTTTGTACGAGCGCTAAGCAGCATGGATGTGTAGCGCCATGTGTCCCAGGCATCGCGGAAAGAGCCGCTCACGTTTTGAGCCGCAACGGCGGCCGCTTTGTTTTCCATGGCCACCCGCTCACGGCTGTTCACGGGGAGCTGTTGCGCCCGCTCTGCAAGGTCGAGAATTTGCTGGCACTGTTCGGCGGTCAACGGCTGCACACCGAATTTGGATGCAGCATACGCTTGCACGTCACTTTCATCGTAAACGCCCATGCGCAACAGCTCCAAAAATTGGTCGTGCGTGGACTTGCTTGTTTTGCTTTTCCCATCCCGGATAGCTTTCAGGTTAGAGTCTGCCGCTTCCGATAATGCCCTGGAATACTCATTCATGGCCATTTCGGCGATACGTTGGGCTTGCGTGTCGTCCATGTCGAACGTATCCTGAATGCGATCCTGAATTTCCCGGAGGGTAGCCTGTTTGTCTCCGCGACTTTTTTTGACTAGGGCTTTGAAGTCAATCCCCTGGTCTTTGGTGTACTTGGACACAAGTTGCTTTATCGTGCCTTTCCCGTACAAACCGGATTCTCCGGCGTCATCGAAGAATGCTTGCAGGCGGCTGCTCATGTCAGCGTTGTCTTTATACCTTTCGGTAAGCGCTTCCTTTGCCGCTTCCCATACATGCGAGTATGTCTCTTGATTGTCCAACGCGGTTTGCAGCTTTTCCTCAACCGTCAGCTTCGGCTTTTGGGGACGTGCACCTTTTTCGGTGTCGCTTGTCGCCATCTTGGTCAGCTGGGAAAGCATCTCGCTTTGCACAACGTCCTCAACGCTGGCTTCTTTCCCGTCCGTTGCGTACCGATTTACGGCAGCTGCCAGCTTGCGGCTCAGTACATCTTCGGCAGAGGGCTGGTTCGTCTCATCCTGCGTTTTTTCTGTCCGCTTGCCACGTTTTGTCGCATTGCCGGGCTGTGCATCCGTGTCTGTGGCCTGCTGCTGCACAGCTTCAATGGCTTTCTGCACCGCGTCATTGGCTTTTTGCGTGGCCGTATCCTCTGCGTTTGCAACGGCCGTCTCCACATCGCCCTTGTATTGGTCGAACTTTCGCTTGTTTTTGCCATTTGCTACACGGTCAACGGCGGTCTTGATGCTCTTCTGCGACTGCATCACGGCGGTTTCCGGAGTGGTAAACTCCTGCGTCATTTGCAGTGCTTGCGCATTCATGGTGTTGGACTCACTAATGCGCTGGGTAAACTTCATCTTTTGAGCAAGCGCCTGCTTGTATGCGTCTCCGCTCTTGTCCATGTCGCCCAAAGCCAAATCCCACTCGCGTAGCACGCTTCCGGCCAATGCGGTGTCATCAGCGTCCCACTGCTCTTTACTGGTCAAGCGGGACACGATCTCGTCACGGCTTTCGGTCTCCATGCTGTTGGCCGCAATTTTCATGCGGTCTGCGTTGCTTACGCGCTCGTGGGTAAACTTTTGCTCGCCGCCTTGATCGCTCTGCACAAGAGGTTGCAGGTAATCATTGTCTGTGTCGCGGGTCATGTGGCTCTGGCTGGCTACTTCGGGCCGGTCAAATTGCCGTTGGGCCGCGCCTACCGTGTTCGGGTGATCGGTCAACTCCGGAATGGGCTGCTGGACGGACTGGGCGGTGGTGTCCATAAGCTCCGGAATAGTTCCGGACGCGCTGAGGGTGTCAGCAGAGGTAGACTGCATCAGGCTGTCGCGGTAGGCCAACGCTTTGTCATAATCATCGAACACAGGAAGAGCCGCAAGTTCGCCTATTGTTTGCAGGTGGTAGCCACCGTTTTCTTCTGACACATTAAGGTTGGTTGCAATGTCATGTGCTGTCACGCCATCGCGCAACTTCATGACGTAAACATCTTGTTGGCCATACGACCATCCGTCCGGCGCCTGCTCGGCATTGAAAGGGATTTTCGCAACCGCTTCAAACCCTCTTTGGTTATATGTCTTTACAAGGCCCTTACCATAGCAGTCCAGTTTGCGCCCGCCGTTTTCCACGGCAGTAATCAAAAGAGAGGTTGCCGCCTGCTTCGCTTTGCTTTGCGGGTTCTTGAAAACCGCTTCAATGTCGCCATCCGCGGTCACAAGCGCACCAGCCATGTTGTCAGCACTCATAAAGGTACGTGTTCCGGGGCTACTTAGTTCTTCAACTGTCTTGGGGCTTACCATCAGGCCGTGCGAGTTCTTCCGAATGGCTTCGTCCAGCGCAGACGAAAAAAGCTGAGGGTCACTTGTCGTGTCTCTCAGCTCAAGAGGGGTAGCTCCGCTGCGTTCAATGGACGCTTGCGTTTCGGGGGATAACGTCAGAAATCCACGTAATACTTGACTTCCTCCAGCGTTGTCCCGTCCTCCCATAGAGATTTCGCCAGATTTCGCTCCGCTCCCGTTTTCAGCGTTGCGTAATAATTCTGGAATTCCGTCTCGTCCTTCTCCGTCCTGTTCCGCAAAACTTCTCTCGCCGCTTCCAGTTCCGTCATAGCTCGCACCTCCTGTGTAGGTCTCATTGGTTCCATCATATCCTGTGTTGGCTGTACTGTCAATGGAATGCAGGTACGGAATTTCATTCTGCGCACCTGTCCTCAGTGCCTTCCGGGTTTCGCTGCTGGTGTCCGGGAGTGTCACACCCGTGGCCTCTTCAAACGCTTGCCGCAGTTCGCCGCCGGGTTTCAGCTGGTCAATCTGCTTGTTGGTCAACGTGCCGTTGCGGTATGCGTCCACAATCACGTCAATGGCCGTTTTCGGGGCTGCATCGGGTGCTACCTCGCCAAGCTCCGGAATGCTTTCCTGCGTGTTCTCCAGCGGCTGCTGTGCGACGGTTTCAGGGCTGGGCGATACAGATTCAGGTTCGGGGGATACGGAGGTTTCAGGGGCAGGCGATACCGGTTCTGCCTGCTGCACATCCGTGTCCACAGGGGCGTTCTCTTGCGCTTCACGCAAGCGATTCACGCTGCTGCCAATGAGAGAGCTTCCGGCCGCGCTGATTGCGCCGCCCAGTGCGCCGCCAAGCGCCTGCTGCCCAAGTTCGGCAAGGCTAAAGTTTGCATCCGGGTCTCCGGCCAAAACGTCGAGGCCGTAGTCTGCTGCATACTCAGAGGCTTCCTGCCCGCCTTCGCTCAGTGCTTGCCGGGCCATAGCGCGGACAAGGCCGGGGCCGTTTCCGGCCATGAGTTCTGCGCCCTGCTCAATGGGCAGCTTGTTGGTAATGGCGGACACTGCGCCGCTCAGGCCACTGCGCAGCACAGCCTGATTCAGGGGCACGCCACGCTGTTCCAGCTCGTTCTCCCGGTTGCCTGCCGCGCTTACGCCCATGAGGGCGGGAATCAAAACGGGGGCAGCTTCTGGCACGGCCGCCGCTGCTGCAAAGGCAGGAAGGTTCTGCGCGACACTTCCGATTGTACCCACCAAAAACCGGCCGGTGTTGCCAAGGCCCGCCTGTGCTTTCTGGTTCTGGTTCTGGGCAAAGTCCAGCATATTGCTCACAACTTGATTGCGCTCGGGGGTTACTTGATTTTCAGCCCGCACACCCTTTGCGCTTGCAATGCGGTCAAGCACCTGCTGGAATTCAGGCGTGGCGACAGGGCCGTTCGGAGTGTCGGTGTAGGCCCGGCCCATCTGAATGAGAGCGTCCCGCTGCTCGTTGGCTTCTTGCAGGTCGTCCGATGCTGCCTCATACTCCGGGATGTCCATACTTGCAGACTGTCCACGGATTGCGCGGGCCGTGGCATCGCCCATGTTCGCCAAGCCAGCAGCAAAGCCGGAGACTGCACCAAGTCCGGTTGCGCCTGCACGGCCAGCAAAAGAGTCCACGCCCAACGCGGTTGCATAGGTGTCATGCTGGTTTTGCAGTTGCCGGTATTCCCGAGTTTTGGTCTTTCCTTGCTTTTGCAGCTCCCGCATACGCTGGTTTGTTGCGGTCAGACGTGCATCCAGCTCCTGTGTCGTGAAGTTCTGCTTTGCCACAGAGGCCCGGGCTTTGGTTCTGGATTTTTGTTTTGCTGCCGTGGCCTGTTGTGTGGGGGTTCCGCCCAAATCCACGCTATCTTCGGCAGACACGCCGCCGCGTGCAGCCTTCATCTGGTTGTGCAGCGCAGTGCCCTTCACAACGCCATCTTTAACGGCAGAGGGGCCTTTCTTGGCAAGGGCTGCCGCGCCTTCTTTGATCGCGCCCCACAGGCCCTTCTTCTTGGAGCTGCCGTCCTTGCCGTTGTTGTTGCCGGTACTGCCGTTCTGGTTGCCGGAGTTCGCCGCTTCTTCTCTCTTGCGCTCTTCCTCTGCCTTTTGCTGGGCTTCCTTTGCAGCTTTCGCGGCGGCTTTTGCAGCAGCCTTTGCCTCTTTCGCTGCCGCTGCCTGCGCCTTCTTTGCGGCGCTTTCAGCCGCCTTGGCTTCTTTCTCGCGTTGGGCTTCAACGGCCGCCAGCTGCTTTGTGTAGGCGGCGGTGAAACTGCCTGCAATGTCGCCATAGTCGGGCAGAGTTGTGGGTGCAGCATTCATTGCCTGCTGTCCGGTGTAGCGGGCGCTGCTCAGGCCGGTTTTGCCGCTGTTCACGGCGTTTTGTTGGGCCTTTACATAATTTTTAAGGTAAGCATTCAGAAAAGCTTCCTGATCGGAATAGGGCATGGGTTCCTCCTTTTTTCAAAAAATCCCGGCCGTGTTTCAGGCCGGGCGGAGAATGCAATCAGTTGTAATAATCCTCGTCGTCGTAGCCCATCAGCTTGCGAAGCCAGGCACTCACATTGCTGGCCGTGCCGGTGTCGCCCTGCGTGATGTTCACGCTGGCGGGGGTGTTGGTGGCCACGAGGTTTGCAAGCGTAGGGGCAATGTTGGAGAGCTGTGCCGCATCGCCGCTGGCCCGCTGGGCTTCCAGCTGTGCAAGGTTGTTTTGATAGGTGTTTTGCAGGCTGGCAAGCTGCTTCAACCGCTCGGTTTCCAGCTGGTTCCGGGCGTTGCCGTAGTTGTTATTCATGCTCGCCAGAGTGGTTTCAGATGCACCGCCGTTCAAGCCCTGCGCGCTCATCTGCTGAGGCAGGTTGCGGAGAGTTTGCATCTTGTTAATGTAAGCCTGTTTCAGCGCGTCATTGGTGGTGTCGGTCAGCTGGTTTGTGGCAAAGTTGAGGTTTTCCTTCTGGGCTGCCGCTGCCTTTTGATACGCTGCTTCCCGCTGTCGCCGCTGTTCTGCCATGATAGAGGCCAATGCGTCTGCATATGCGTCCGCATAGCTGGGGCCACTGGAAGCGGGTGCGGCCTGAACGGCAGGTGCAGAATAAGAGGATCCGCCCGAATAGCTTGCCTTTTTGCTGGAATTGGCACTTGTGCTTTTCTTTACCGGTGGGAGGTTGCTTGTGTAATTGGGCTTGCTTGTCAGATATTGCCCAGGAACCTTTTTCCCAGTCAAGCGATCAACCGTGTTACCGTTCTTGTCAGACATAACAAAAGGGTTATAATGAAGAGCCATATTCCCATCCTTTCTAGATAAAAAAGCTCCAAGGATTTCTCCTCAGAGCTTGTTGTCAGGAAAACGCTTCTCCGATTTCCTGCAATTTGTGTTTGTACTTTCGGTGCAGTGCGGGCTGCCCGTCAAGAATCACGGCCATGTCGTAGTCCACCGCATCCAAGTCAATCATCATGCCGGTTGCGGTCTTTAACTCGTCTGCCACATCTTTCGCCATGCGCCCGATATAATCAGCGCCTACAACATCTCCGCTGTTGTACAGGATCTGCGCGTGTGCTTGCAAGCTGCTCAATGTGCTGGATTCCCAATTCACCCAGCGCTTAAACATATCCCGCACGGCCATGCGCTTTGTTGCCGTGTCCACTTCAAGTCGGGTTCGGCCCATCCAACTTTCCGGCAGAATCGCCGGATTGTTTGCGTGTGCGCCCGGTATCAGGCGGTTGTAACGCTCGATATAAAACCGCACCATGTTCCGATGTTCGGCGGCCTCGTCCATGAAGCGAAACTCTTGCAGCCGCTTGTAACCGTCCAGGTGCAGGAACGTGAAGCACTGCGCCATTTGGTCGTGCAACATAATGCCTTCGATTTGTCGGGCGGATATAGCGGAGAAGATTTCTTCTCGGGTCATACCTCAGCCCTCCATAATCATGCGCAGCAGTGTGTCCACATCTCCACGGTGAAAGGTCATTCTGCCCAGCACCGGCACGTCAACCTTCAAACCGTTGTCGGGGATGCTCTCCCGCGCCGCCTCTGCCGCTAGGTCAATGTCCAGTTGCCCGTCAGCTGTCAGTCCAAACGCCTTTGCAATGGGGTTTTCTGCAAGCGAATTCATGGCGTTTCCACTTCGTGCGACAAACACATATTTAGCGGCATTTGCGGCAAACCGGCCCAGACTTCCTTCCGGCAGTCGGCTGATGATCTCTTGCTCCATATAGCGGTTAATGCCCCGCTGAACCATGTCCATGCTAACCATAACCATCCTCCTTCAAAGAGAATGGGGGCGAAGCATAGCCCCGCCCCCATCGGCTCAGTTCCCGTTGCAGCACTTGTCGCACTTGGGCAACGGGTTGTACAGGGTCTGCGCCGTGGTGCCGGTGCCGGTGGTAACGTCCGCAACCATCTTCGGATAGAAGGTGGCGTTTGCATAGGTCACGATGGAGTTGTCACCGCAGCAGCGCCGCTCGGCTTCCAGATTGATCTTCTCGGTCAGGCTGTCGCGCACAGCGGCAATGTCCTGACGGGCCAGCACAAAGCTGTCCTCGGTTTTCTGGTTGTGCACAGCTTGCGCCGCCTGCACTTCCTCAATGCCGCGCAGCCGCCCGTCAATGTACTTGTACATTTCCAGCGCCTTCTGGTCGTTGTAGGCATTCGCATCACGCAGCGCAATGTCGGATTCCAGCTTCGCATTTTTCTGTACGAGGTCGAGTTCGTACCGGTTGATCGTCTGGTTCTCGCTGCACTCGGCAACACGCCCGCCGTTCAGCGCCATGGCACCAAGGCCACCCACGGAGTTCAGCGCGCCAAGGGCAGTTCCGATAATGCCTGTGGTCAGGCCAGCATTTGCCACGCCTCTGGATGCATAACTCATTTCCATACGGTTTTCTCCTTTCGTTCGGTTCGTATATCAGGGGAGGCGTTTTCCTCCCCTGATATAATCTTACACCATGCAAAAGACGTAAAACCGTATTTTTTAATTCGTATTGTTATACAACTTTTGACCAAAAGTTAGTGCGTGTCCATGTATGTTTCTTTCGTACTGGTTTTGCGCGGCGGCAAAATAGCGCTGTATCTTTGCACACCATCGTACTTTTCCTTTAGCCGTGCGGTGATTTTGTCCACCTTCGCCAGAGACATTCCAAGTTTCATGGACTGCTCAACCCTAGTCCACCCAGCAACCCGTGTCCGCATCACCGCTTCTTCGTCCTTCGACAAGATGGCGAGACGTATAAACTCCTCAAGGATAATTTTATTCCAGGGGACCTGGTGCGCCACGTCAATCACTCCCCGCCAAGCAGCTGCTTAAACACCTGGTGCAGGCCGGTGGACGCAAGACCAGATGCAAGGCCCGACAAAATCACGCCCGCATCTACGGCAGGCCAGTGCATCCACACGGCCAGAATCACGCCCAGAACGGCGCACATAGTGGGGATGTATTTGTTGTCAACATCCTTTACCCACGACTTTACGACATAGCCTACGCACAGGCAGATACCCACGATGACAGGCACCATGTACTCAGAAATGAACGAAATATCCATGATTATTCCTCCTCCAGCGCTTTAAGACGCTGCTCATGCTGGGCCAGCTCCTTGTCGTGGCAGTCCAGCCGCTTATAAAAAATTTTGTGACTTTCGCGGTTTTCGCCTTCCAGCTTGTCCAACGCTCGCTGGAAGTTGTCCACTGCGACTGTCAGTTTTGTAATGTTGCCGTTGAGCTTGATGAGCGGGCCGCTCACAGAGCCGATCAGCCCTACAAGCACAACAACAACGCCAACCACCGTCCATTCTTGCATATCAGCCCTCCAGCAGGCTGGGGTTCACCAGGCCCAGCAGCTTGTCCAGTTTTGCTTCAATGCGGCCCAGCTGCTCGGCGGTGTCGTCTTTGCCGCCGTCCGGGGCCGGAGTAGGCTCCGGCGTGGGCGTTGGCGCGGGTTCCGGCTCAGGGGCAGGCTCGGGCACGTACTCCACGCAGCCCACCGCCAGAGCAGCAGCCTTTGCGGCAATGGCCTTCCGGTCGCCTGCGCTGGCGGGGCCGATAATGAGATAGTCGCCCGCATCCTCGTGGGGCAGGCCCAGGCTGTCCGCCAGGGCCGCCATGGTTTTGCGGTCGCCGCCCGAAACCGGGCCTACTTTCAGCATATCGCTCATGGGTACGTCCTCCTTCTTCTCTCCGGCAATCAGTGCCGGATAGTCCTTGTAAGCGTGGTTGCAGTCCACCCGCCCCGAAATGCCCGGCACGCTTCCGCTGCTGGTGTACTGCCACATCCCATAGGGGCCGGTGTAGTCCGTGTGGGCGGTGTAGTGCGCCAGCCAAAAGTCATAGCGGCTCAGTGCGGCCATATCGAGGTACGCCGCCGCGAAAGACTTGTAGGTGTACAAGATGCAGTAGCGGCCCAGCTCTGCAGCACGGTTCAAAAAGGCCGCACACAAGCTGGCATTTGCAGTGCGCGAAAACTTTTTGTACAGCGTCGCGTGCTCAAAGTCCAGAGCAATGGGCATATCGCACACAAATCCGTCCAACATGGCGACACAGGAGCTTGCAGCCGCTCGCATGGCGGTTTCGCTCGTGCAATAGCTGTACAGATACACGCCCGTATGCAGGCCCGCAGCATGTGCACCGGCCATGTTCTGCCGATAAAAAGGGTCTTCGGTGATCGTACCGTCCGAGTTAATCCAGCCCTGCCGCACCATCGCAAAGCCCATGCCGGATGCCTTCACCTTGTTCCAGTCGATGGTGCCCTGATACTTGGAGACATCAACGCCTTCCATGACGCTCAATCCAGCCACCCCATTTCTTCCATGTCGGCCCGCACCTCGTCGGTTTCCGCCTGCGTGATTTCAGCCAAAGAGGCGACGGGTACGCCCGCTGCATCGGCTGCTGCCTCTTGCGTGCCTCCGTACACTAGCGCTTTAATCGCCTCTTGTTTTTGCTCATACGTCATTTTTTCCACTCCTTTGCTCCGTGGTTTGTGAGGTGCGCAATTCGCCAACCACATGTACTAAGTCCTCGCGTCCCGTCACCGTCATGCTGTCGGCGTCGGTCAGCAGGGTGTTTGTGCCGCTCAGAGCAGGGACGGGCTGTGCGCCTGTCGCGGTGAAGGGCACAGGATCTGCCACCTTGTAAGCAATTTGTACGGGCGTGCCAGCGGCGTTCTGGGCGGCAAGGTAGGCTTTCAACGAAGCAATTTCATGTCCCGCTGATATATCGGATAGCGAACCAGTCGGCATGCAGTACATCAAATAGCGCGTCTCCCCGCTTGTCGCAAAGCCAAGTCCAATATTCGCCCCACCCCACACATCTGGGCGGGATGGCGCTAAATGGGTACAAATGCCTTTCGCGTTTACAACACCATAATCTGCAATGTCGTATGTAAAGAATCCTGTAACAGCAGGGTTGTTAGCATTGATTCCCCATGTGTACCATGATTCTGTGCCATTCAGAATTACGAGCTTCCACGTATCCTGCCCCTCACCGCTCACCGCGTCCACCTCACCGCCATACACGGTTTCAGGCAGGGCGAGGGGAATCACTTGATTATCCTCCTGCCGGGTAATCGTCACGCTGTCCCTGCCCTTGATGGGACGAATGTTTTCGGGACTGGGTGTTCCGCTTCCTTCCTGCACGGGTTCCCACTTTGCTTTCACGCCAAGCGGATAGCCCGCCACTGGGTAGCACACAACAGGGTTGCCGGTCTCCGCGAAGGGAGGGCATAAGGTGTCCACGATCTGCTTGCTGCTCCATGGGTTTGTGGTGGTGATGGCTGTGTCGTCGATTTGCGGTGCGTCCTTACCGTCTGTGCCTGTGTCACCAGTTGCACCGCGCGAGGGCTTGCCGGTGTCGATCGCACCCAAAAACCAGTTGCCATTATCGCCGATTGTGGGGGTGATGCCGTCCGTGCCATCCTTGCCGGGTTGTCCGTTCACGCCATCACGGCCCGGCTGCCCATCTGCGCCGTCACGGCCATTCGCACCGTCTTCGCCGTTTTTTACGACTGCTTCGGTCGTGCCGCTTTTGTCGGTGATTGTAATTTTTGCGCCGTCTGTGCTCTGCTCTACGCTTGCAGTGGGGCTATATCCGTCAGCACCAGGAGCCCCGTCTGCACCATTTTGGCCCGGTTCGCCTTGCAATTCGGCCAGTGCAATCAAATTTTCCCACGTGCTGCCGTCATCGGCGCTATACTGGATGTATCCGCCATACGTCCGCATGACAGCACCGGTTCGTGCCGCTTCGTTAATGGCCGCCACAAGGGTTTCTTTGGCTTTGGTGGTCAGGTCGTCAAGATTGCCGATCTGCTTCTGCACGGTTTCCAGATCGGCCTTGTCTGCCTTGTTAGTTTTCAGCGCGGCAATATCATTTATTGCTGTCGTGTAATCTGCGGGCAGGCTGTCGGCAACGTCCTGTGCCTTTTTCGCACTGGCCGCAGCGTTTCCCTCGCTGGTTGCCGCAGCCGTTTTGCTTTCCAGCGCTGCCTGTGCGGATTTCGCCGCAGCGCTTTCACTGCCCGCCGCAGCGCTTGCAGCATTTCCCGCAGCCACAGCCGAACCGGCCGCATCGTCGGCGGCGTTACTTGCCGCAATGCCCGCTTGTGTGGCACGTTCGGCGGCTTTCTCTGCTTTGGCAGCAGCGGCCTGCGCAGGCTTCGCGGCTGCTTCCACCTCTTGTACAGCGTCGGTTTTCGCCGTGCTCACGGCTGATTCTGCCGCTGTCTGAGCGGTCTGCACGGCTTCCGTCGCAGTTGTCTGAGCCTGCTGCACTGCACCCAAAGCGCCCTGCTCGCCCGCGCTGATGGCGCTTAGTGCTTCCTTCTTAGACACGGCAATGGATTCAGCCGCAGCGGCTTCGGCCTGTTCTGTTGCTTTCTGCGCGGCTTCTGCTTTCTGTGCGGATTTTGCGGCGGCGCTTGCGGATTCGTCTGCTTTGGCAGCAGCGGTTTTCACACCCTCGGCGGCCGCTTGCGCATCATTTTTTGCCCGCTCTGCCGCGTCTGCGTTGGCCTTTGTCTCGCTCACCAGCTGCTCCCACGCAGGAGTGCCCGGCTCAGGCATGGTGCCGTCCTCTGTGCCGGAGTTGCTGCCCACTTTGTACCGCAAGTCGGCACTTGTCACGGTCTTTTCGCCGTCACTGCCCTCAAAGGTGATGCATCCGGTGCCGGGCTGTGCCGTCACGCTCGCGGGCACGTCCACAAATCCGTCTTGCACAAGACTGCTTGCAGGGTCAGTGCCGCCGGGCAGATGCCAAAAGCACCGGATGGTCAGCCCCTCCCACTCACCTTCGGCAGTGACGAGCAGACGGTACACGCCCTTGTTTTTGGTGTAGCCCAACTTCACCGGGGACGCAAAGCTCACTGCGCCGCCGGTTGATGTAAGGGTTACGGGTAACTCAATCATGTGTTTTCGCCCCCTCTCAAACGCGGTAAATGCAAACGCCGGCATCCTCTGAGTAGCTCGTGCTTCCGCTGGTAACGGACACCCACTGGCTGCCATTAAGCGTAAACGTGCCTTGTCCGCCCCAAACGCTACTGGCGTATTCTCGTTCCGCGTTATAAATCCGTGTGGCCAGATTGCCAGCGTCCGCGATATAGCATCCTTTCAACCCGTCGATAGCCCCGCACACGCGGTAAGTGCCCGCCGGGAGCCAGCAGCCCCAGCCGCCGAAGCCTGAGGTGCCGCCCACCGTGTAGGCCAGCTTGAGCCGGTTCTGGCTGCCTCCGCTCCACCGATTGTCTCCAACGGTGGCAAACATAGCCACTGCATGGCCCCTGCCGGTGACGTCAAGCACACTACTACCTGCACAAAGGTTCCCTTCGTTCAGGCCAATGGTGCTGGCTACTTTCGCAAAAGTCTCGCCCACATATGTATTGCCATTGTAAAAACCGGCGGGCGGCTGCAAGCACAAACGCGAAACCTTATCAAGGTTGTTGTTTGTTTGCGTGTTTTTGCTATTTGCTTTGGATACGGCCACCCCGGTAAGGAACTGGCTGAGTCCCACGGTACCGTTTTGCCCGACAGTGTTGCGCGGCAGAATGGACCCGGTTTTAATCGTTTTGTCGCCGCTATAAAACTTTTTCCCGGAAATTACGTCTCCGGTGTCGGCAGTGGCGAGGGCGAGCTTGGTATTCGATAAGCCCCCGCCGCCATTAAAATTTATCTGTGTGCCGTCCCACACAAAGCTCAGCCACCGGCCCGTGATGGATTCACCGGCCAGGGCATCGGCAAAGGTTTCCGCGCCCACATAGGCGGGCACTTCCTTTCCGCCCATCATCGCCGTGTCCCCGGCTTCCACGTTATCCGTCATTTTCACGCGGCCGCTCATGCCAGAGCCGTTAAAGTGGTGCACGTTGTCCATCTTGGTGTGCGTGTAAGTGCTTACGCCACGAGAGTCGGCATAGGCAAAAATGTCTCGATGTCTGCCGGTCGGGTCGTACATGGCCTGCGTCATATCCGCACTACCGATCTGGGAAATGCGGTCGCTGATTGCTTTTTCTGTCTGGTCTTTTGTATACGCCCCAACCTGTTCCGCAGTTACATTGTGCGGATTTTCCAGGTTGTCAATGTGGCCTTGCACTGTGCGGTTTTTGCCGTTTGCACCGATTTGGCTTGCTGCCGAAGGGTTGGAAAGGTCATCCACCAGCTGATTGAACTTCGGTACGATAACTTCCCGCGCCGTCTGCTCAAACTTTGCTTGCATCTCACTTGTAGAAAGGCCGGGCGTATCGGGCAGCCCAATAACGCCCTTGTTCAACAAATCTTCGTCTGTGATTTTTGTGAAGGCCATTTACCACCACCCACTTTCACTTGTAAATTCCGTGTCGATGTTTTCTGCCTGCCGGTTTTGCAGGCGTTCAAACGCCGTTTCAAACTCGTTGCGGTACGTTGTCGCAATTGCCAGATCATCGTCCTTGTACAGCTGGCTTGCCATGTACAGGGGCACAAGCGCCGCTGCATCTTCCGGCAGGTCGATTTTTTGCGCGTCCGGCGTGTTCTCTGTGATTCTGGCAGGCTTTGCGTTGTAATACACCAGCACAGATTCAATGCCTTTTGGAACCACCAGCAAATGCCCGCCCAGAAGTTTCAAGGACACAGGCCGGGGTTCGTCTCCATCCATACAGTATGTTTCAAAGTCTCCCACATTGAGAAAGTCAATGAGTTCATCTTCAAGGTCAAACGTTCTGGATTGAGCCGGGTCTTTCGTCAGCGTATCATGTGAACGGATGTGTTTACCCGCATCCGTCGTTGCAATCATCTGGATCGCTTCATTGGCGGCTTGCGGCATTGCCGCGAGGTAGTCCTCTGCGCCTTCATCTTCCGAGGTAAACATCTTCTGCAAGGTTGCGGTTTT